>Ga0164306_10001351_pt1 | contig 10858 bp, 5 predicted proteins | sample Whisoiple_242_MG_FD_110213 | JGI IMG/M metagenome (GOLD analysis project Ga0164306, IMG submission 110213) | Soil microbial communities amended with fresh organic matter from upstate New York, USA - Whitman soil sample_242_MG | ecosystem: Environmental > Terrestrial > Soil > Unclassified >... | reverse complement strand
TCCCCCGTCACTCCCACCGGCACCGGCTCCCTGGCGTCATCCAAAATATAGATCCGCGTGTTCGTGATCGGCTTGCCGATCGGCACAGCAGTGGACGCCGTGATGGTTTCCACGATTTCAAAACTGCACGAGCCCACCGTCGTCTCCGTCGGCCCAAAATGATTACTGAGCTTTACCTCCGGAAATCGCCGTTGCCACCACGCCACATCGGCTGCGACCATCGGCTCTCCGCCGATCATCAACCGTTGCGTCAGCGCCGTTACCCCTTCCCCGCCCATCGCCTGATTCAGCAATCGCAGATGCGAAGGTGTCAGTTTCAACAGCGTGTAGGGCGCCTCGCTCTTCCTGCTGTGCTCCGCCAGCGCTTCGATCTCCGCTCCGGTTGGTAATAGCGTGAGCCTCTCCCCTGCAAGGATCGGACAGAATAGAGTCGTCAGCAACCCATCGAAGCCCACCGAATGCACGGCTGGCGACCCGTTCCCGACTCCGCCGTAATACGAGTCTTGGGCCCAACGCAGATAGTTGCAGATACTGCGATGCTCGACCATAACCCCTTTGGGCAGACCAGTGGAGCCTGAGGTATAGATGACATAGGCAAGGTTCTCTCCGCTTACTTCAGGGCGCAAATTGGCATTACTGTACTGCTCAATCGTTTCCCATTCTGTATCCACCTGAATGGTCCTGCCCGTGTACGACAGCAGTTTCTCCTGCAACTGGGCCTGGGCCAGCAGCACCGGCGCCGCGCTGTTTTCCAGCATGTAGCTCAACCGTTCTGCCGGATAACTTGGGTCCAGCGGCAGGTAAGCCCCACCGGCTTTGAGCACCGCCATGATCGAGACCATCATCTCCAGACTGCGTTCCATGCAGAGCGCAACCCGCACCTCCGGTCCTACGCCCAAACTCCTTAGATAATGTGCAAGCTGGTTGGCGCGCCGGTTCAGTTCCTCATAGCTCAGGCGCTCATTTTTGTGCTCCACCGCCACAGCTTTCGGCGTGCGCTTTACCTGGTCTTCAAACAACTCGTGCACCCACCGCTGCGGATACTTCCGTTCCGTCCGGTTCCATCCCTCCACGATCTGCTTTCGTTCAGCGTCATTCAGCAACGGCAGGTCCCGGACTGGAGTTGTTTCTGTTGCCACAATTGCGTGCAATAGCTGACGCCACTGTTCCGCCATGCGGCTGATTGTTTCTTCATCGAAAAGGTCGGTGTTGTATTCGAAAGAGCAGCGCGTTCTCTCTCCGGCTTCCGCGACTCTAAGCGTCAGGTCAAAGTGTGCCTTTGTGCTCTCCGTAGATACTGACTCAAAAGTCAGTCCATCAAATTCCAGCCGTGCACCATTTCCACCTAACGCAAAAGCGCTGATGCCTTCTTTCTCCAGGAATTTGGTTTTCTCAAATACAAACATCACCTGAAACAACGGTGAGCGGCTGGGATCACGGGCTGGCTGTAACTTCTCGACCAACGTGGAGAATGGATAATGCTGGTGTTCTAATGCTTCCACCACGGTGGTGTGGGTTTCTGCCAGAAATTCGTCGAAAGGTAAATTCTTTTGAAACTGTGAGCGCAAAACCACCGGATTGACAAAATACCCAAACACATTGGCCCAACTCGCGCGCGTACGGTTTGCGGCCGGGGAGCCAACGAGAATGTCACGCTGTCCGCTATGCCTGTGCAGCAGCACCTGGAACGCTGACAGCAAAATTACATTTAAGGTTGTATTGTTGTCGTGGGAGACATTTCTGAGGCCGTGAGTTAGTTCCGCACCGAGATCGAATGTTTTTGCCGCCCCGTGATATGTCTGAATCGTTGGGCGCATTCGGTCTGTTGATAATTCCAGGACCGGCAACTCACCCTCAAGCCGGCTGGTCCAGTATGCGTTGAGCCTTGCGCCTTCAGCGCTGAAAAGCATCTTTCGCTGCCAGAGCACAAAGTCAGAATAGCTGGATTCAAGCGCCGGCAGCGTCAACTTCTCGCCTTTTGTCTCTGCTGCGTATAGTGTTCCCATCTCATCGAGCAGCATGGCCAGAGACCACAAGTCCCCGATGATGTGGTGCAATGTAATCGCAATAAAGCATTCAGAGTCCGAGCGATGAAATAGGGTTACACGGCACAATGGACCCAGTTCCAGATTGAAATGCGTATCTGCCTCTTCCTGAAAATGCTGCTCCAGGACTGAATCACTCCAGCCTGACGCATCGACTTCCACTACTGATGCATTCTTAAATGGATGGATACGCGGAAAGGGCTCTCCTTCGTTATTGGTATGAAAGGTGGTTCGAAGAGAAGAATGGCGTTCGGCAAGAGTTTGAAATATCTGCCGGAGGATTCTGGTTTCGGCGCCATTCACAATGCGCGCTACGAATGCCAGGTTGTAAGCTGTACTCTCCGGCGCCAGTTGGTGCAGGTACCATAAGGACCTCTGTCCTTCCGATAGAGTGACTTCCTCTATGACGTTGCCAGCTTGTGGTTCCGCTTGTAGTTCTTCAAAGATGGGCTGGCCATTCATCAGCTCTCTCGTAAGCTCTACAATGGATTTGCCTTGCATCAGGCTTGACAATGGCAAGGTCAGCGCCAGTTCGCGTTCCGCAGCGTGGCTCAATTCAATGCTGGCCAGCGAATCCAAACCATACCGGCTGATCGGCTCATGCACCTGCATGTTTTCACGCGCAACTCCGGCCCACGCTGCAAACTTTTCTGTCAGCCACTCTTGAATTCCTTCCGCTGATTTAAGTGCCCGCTGGGCAGAACCGGCGATGCCAGCCCTTGTGCCCGCGCGCCATTCCACAATGGGAGATAATCTTTCCTGCAGGAACAGGTCGCGGCATAAATAGCGCTGGATTTTGCCGCTGGAAGTTCTGGGAATGGTTCCTGCGCGCAATAGCAGAACGGCATGGGCCTGGATCTCGTGTTGCTCTGCGATGGCTTGGCAGATTGAGTCTATGGCTCCGTTTAACTGCTGTTCCTTGCCGTGCTCCACTTCCTGCAGCACCACCAGGCACTCTCCCTGTTCCCCGGGCACGGAGAATGCGGCCCCCAGTCCCGGCTTGAATGCCGGCTGGGCAGCCTGCACGCTCAGTTCAATATCTTGCGGGTAGTGATTGCGGCCGCGAATAATGATGAGGTCCTTGGACCTGCCGGTGATGAACAAGCTCTTATTCCGAATGAAGCCCAGATCGCCGGTCCTTAAGAATGGTCCTTCTTCAGTATCCGTGGTTCTCGCGGCAAATAAGCGTGTTGTCTCCTCTGGGCGGTTCCAGTACCCTTTGGCAACACTCGGGCCTGCAACCCAGATTTCTCCAATCTGGTTCGGCGCCCGCCTGCGGAAGGTTTCAGGATCAACAATGGCTATCTCATGACCGTGTGATGTCCGGCCACAACTTACAACCTCGATTGCGCCTCTACCCGCCGGGACCACTTTCACCTGGTTGTGACCCAGATGGTTGGCGTCGATCGTCAAATGCCTCGCCCGTTGTTGACTGCTCTGCGCCGAAACCAGCAGAGTGGCTTCCGCTAGGCCATAGCACGGACGGAATGACTTGGGAGAAAAACCTACTTCGGCAAATCGGGCGGTAAATTTCTCCAGCGTCTCTGCCCTCACCGTCTCCGCTCCGTTAAAAGCTACGGTCCAGCTGCTTAAGTCCAATGCCGCACATTCTTCATCTGTAATCTTGCGCACACACAACTCATAAGCAAAATTGGGGCCTCCGCTGGTCGTGGCACGATAACGGGAAATTGCCTCCAGCCAGCGGAAAGGACGCTGCAGAAACGCGTTGGGCGACATGAGAATACACCGCGCTCCCGCATACACCGGTTGCAGCATGGTCCCCATCAGACCCATGTCGTGGTACAAAGGCAGCCAGCCCACAATCACGGAACGGTTGCTCTGTCCGAATGTGGATTGAATTATCTCTTCATTGTGCAGAAGATTGTCGTGGCTTACGACCACCCCCTTAGGCTGGCCGGTTGATCCTGACGTGTATTGCAGCAACGCGATCGAGTCCCGGTTGATCTGCGGTTCCTGCCAGGCGTCCGCCGGTTCCTGTGACAGGGAATCCGTTTCGATCCACTGCAGCGCGGCCAGTTCGCTGTCGATGGCGTGCTTCATCCTCAACAGGCCGCGCCGCGTTGTGAGGACAGCGCTCGGTTGACAATCCTCCACAATGTTCTTCAGCCGTCGAACGTTAGCTTGTGAACGGACCGGATATGCCGGGACAGCAATTGCTCCCGCATACAAACATCCCCAGAACGCCGCCACAAATTCCAGGCTGGGTGGAAAAAGCAGAAGCACACGCTGGCCAATCGAAACCGACTGTTGCAAGCGGCCGGCTATGACGCGGGCGGCATGATCCAGCTCAGCGTAGCTCCACTGAGCCTCCTCCTCACCATTGTCCTTGAGAAAAGTAAAGGCGAGCTGGTTAGAGCTATGTTCTGCTCTCCAACGGAGCACTTCATTTAAGTTGCTATACTCACGGGACATAGATACCTTTGGTCAATTCAGTTGTTGTGGGCGACACCTTTGAGGTTCTGGAGTAGTCTCTAGGATTTCTTGTTAGGAATGAACCAGCGCGGCCCGCCAAAGTAGATTGGCAGTTTCTGCTTCTTTATGAATACATCCATGGCAATCGAAATTCGATGGGTCTCGCCGAAATACGGCCGCACTTCATGCCGCACATAACTGGGGAAAAAGAAGAGCCGGCCCGGCCGCGGCGCCGTGCTTATCTGCCAGTCTCCATCCCACGGACTGGTAGGACCGGCGGCATCTCCGCCGTGGCTGCGATCCATGAAGCCAGGGCGGAAGTACACCGTATTTCCCTGACCATCGTGGTGCTCTTGATGCGGCTCGTTCGACTCAAACCCGGTTTGCACGGTATAGTGCGCGCTCACATAGGCTGGATCGTGGTGATGGATGCCCAGATACTCTCCCTTCCGCAATACATTTGCCCAGCATGAGATGCCCTGAATGATCATCTCGGGATCGTCTGGATTGTTGCCAAGCACGCGGAAAAATTCCCGGACTCCCTTCAGCACGCACTCACGGAACATTTTGATCTCAGGATAAGGCCAGTTCAGGACATTGAACTCCAGCCAGTGAGCGGTTAGTCCCGTGTCTATTCCAGCCACTGGTGTGGCTTTGGTTTTCTGACGGATCTTCTGCTCTTCCGTAAGTACGATTTGCGCCAGAGCGCGGTTGAATTCTTCGGGCTGATCGATAATCAAGGTGAGGGTGGCAGTGGGCCATAACACACCTGTAGTAATTGTCGTTTCTAGTTTTTCCGCTGTCAGCTGCTCCATAAATAAAGGCCCTCCAAATGGTGTAGCTTGTGCTTTTTTTTATTTACAGCACACTTGCTGCCCAGATTCACGTGAATTGGTTTTTGGGATGCTCGAATAAGCGACGGTCTCATCCACTGTGACCTTGAGGAAACAATCAATCCGCAATCGAGGTGCTCACGGTTGCGATGGTCCGCGCTTCACTTGGGATTTCTCAATGTGAGCTTCCGTATCAAAGTTGGTGGATCAGTGCGAATCATCCGTTGCGACGCTGCTCCTGAGGTTTTTGGAGGGGGCAAGCTGGTCGCGCCTTGGCGTGACTGCGCGCTGTCATGCCGGGTATCAAAATGCTGCTCTAGAGAGGATGAACAATGATTGGCGGCCCTGGCCAACATTTTTGAGTGTCTTGCCCATTCAGGCAGCTGAAGCTTTTGGGGCTTCCACTTTGACCAAGTATCCCTTACCTTTCAAAGTGCTCAGGTCGATATCGGCGACGCATTTGACGGGCACATAGTCAAGCGTCAAAGATCCCTCGAGATGAGCGGTGCCCTTGCCACTCTCAAAATCGGCAGCACTCAGATCGGAAGCGTCCCGATTTAGGGGAAATTCAAGCTCCGTTCCGCCCTTGGTCTGAGTAAATTTGATGGGGATGTAGTTTCGGTCAATAGCTTCTTTGAATAATTGAACGGTACACTCCTGCCGCAAGCCCACTTCCACCGGATGCTCCCCCTCACATAGCTTGTCGACCAAGGTTTTCTCGCGTGGCTGATTGGGGTCCGGAGCGGGAGGAGGTGGTGGCGGGTTCCTTTCGTATTCCTCCATCTTCTTTCGCAGGCTCAGTGGCCTCATATCCGTCCAAACTTCCTTGATATAGGCGAGACACTCCGCTTTGAGACCAGTCTTTCCCTCATGTTTCCAGCCATTGGGAATCTCTTTGTGGTCGGGCCAAATGGAATATTGCTCTTCGTGGTTCATTACGACTTTGTAAATCGTAGTGTCTTCTTTCTCAGGATCGTTCCAACTCATTGAATGTCCTCCTGTTTGTGATTGCACTTAAACTGTTGTTTGGTATTCGCAGCACAGACCTGCTCGCTTTCTTAAGCGTAGCTTCTTGGTGCCGTGTTACTGGCAAGCTGCGTTTCGCGCACGACGATGCGCGTGAATCCCCTGGGTTGCGGAACGAGTAGTTATTCCTCTCGCAGGGTCACGATTGGATCAACACGAATGGCGCGCTGGGCTGGGACCACGGTGGCCACCAATGCGATCACGGCAAGAATTACGGACACGGATATGAAGGTGAGCGCATCAGTGGGGCGAACCTCGAACAGTAAGCTGCTCATAAACCGCGTCAAGACTGCAGCACCGGCGAGCCCAGCGAGGATGCCGATCGCTGCCAGCGCCATACCGTGCCTTACCACAAGGGCGAAAATATGGGTAGGCTGCGCTCCCAGGGCCATGCGCAAGCCGATATCACGGATGTTTTGGCTGACCAGGTAAGAAAGAACACCGAACACGCCCACCGCCGCCAGAATGAGAGCAAATAGGGCAAAAGAACCGAGCAGGGTTGCTGAAAACCGGGGCCGGGCCAGTGATCGTTGGAGCATATCCTGCATCGTCGTGACATTGTAAACTGCCGCAGTGGGGTCAATCGCGTGTATTTCACGCACCAGCGGCGCTGCTAGTTCCGCCACATTGGATGACGCGCGCACAACGACATACAAGTCGTTTTCTGGAACCTGAGAGTAGGGGAAATAAACGGCAATCTTCCCGTTACTGTCCAGCCCTTCCTGCTTGACTACGCCGACCACTCCGGCAATGGTATAAGGCTTCTTGGGGTCAAACCACAGGTGCTTTCCAATTGGGCTCTCGTGTGGCCAGAAACGCTGTGCGAACCTCTGGTCGATAATGGCAACCGGAGGCGCCGTGCTCGTGTCATGGTCTTCGAAGAAACGTCCCTGAATCATCGGGATTTGCATGGTGCGGAAATAGTCTCGACTGGCCACACGAAGGTCCACCTGAAGTTCGTCGCCGGCAGCGGGTGTATAGCCCTCTATGTTGATGTCTCCCCAGCCGACAGATCCGCCCAGGGGCAACACGGACGTAGTCCCTTCGGCAATGACTCCAGGCAGATGTGCGATGTGGCTTTCGACTTCGCGATAGAAGTCGGCGACGGCCTCTTTTTTGCCGTAGGCCTTTCCATTCACCGAGACTTGCATCGCCAGCACGTTTTCACTGGTGAAGCCGGGTTGCACGTTGTGTAGTCGTGCAAAGCTGCGGATGAGCAGTCCGGCGCCCACCACTAGGACCACGGAAAGCGCAATCTCGGAAATCACCAGCAATCCTCGCAAGTTGCGCCGGGATACGCGCAGCCCCGCGTCACCTTGGCCGCTGCGGCCACCTGCTTTCAACGTGGAGTTCAGGTCCACTTTGATTGCGCGCCACGCCGGGGCGAGGCCAAACAGGATTCCAGTGAGAAGAGAGATAACAAACGTGAATGCCAGAACGGTTCCACTGATCCCGATCTCCTCCATGCGAGGAATGTTCCCTGGCTTAATCGAACGCATCACATGAAGACTCCACTCGGCAATCAGTAGGCCGGCAGCGCCTCCCAGCAGCGCGAGCAACACACTCTCCGTGAGCAACTGGCGTACAACCCGCTGCCATTTCGCTCCCAGAGCAGTGCGAATCGCGATTTCTCTGGCGCGCCCCGAGGCGCGCGTTAGCAGTAAGTTGGCTACATTCGCGCAGGCGATCAAGAGCACCGCCGCAACCGATCCCAGCAGTACCAACAAGACCCGGCGTGCATCACCGACAACCTGGTCCTGCAGACCCACAATGTACATTCCAAATGTGCGGTCAAGCTTGTCTTTCTCCCGAATTCGGTTCGCAATAGCGTTCAGGTCATCTTGAGCCTGATGAGGGGTAACCCCCGCTTTCAAGCGCACCATGATGTTATAGTTTTCGTCATGGCGGCGTTGCGCCGCATCCGCCCCCAGAGGAAGCGGCAGAATCAGGTCTATCTTATCGATAGGGCCTTCCGCGGCGGGCATCACTTCATTGTTCAAGAGAAATTTGGGACTCAATACGCCGACCACTGTATATGGCCCGCCATTGAGAGTGATGGCCTTGCCGACGATGGCAGGATCGGAGTTGAACATGCGCTGCCAGAGTGGATCGGTCAAGATGGCGATAGGCGCTTTGCCAGAATGGTCGTCTTCGGGAAGCAACAAGCGCCCAAGGCGCGCTTTAGCGCCCAGCATGGCCAGCAGGCTGGATTGCATTCTCATAGCGCTTACCCGCACTGGTTGCTCGAGGCCGCTAAGTGTAAAGTTCCGGCCGGCAGCCAGCGCCATTTCGTCAAACGAATGGTTTTCGTTTTGGATGTCGATATATTGTCCCGGTGACGGCCAATCGCGAAATATACCGATACCCGGCGAATGCAGCCAAATCGCGGCGAGCCGTTCAGGTTGCGGATAGGGAAGTGGATGCAGCAGCAAAGCATCAATCACGCTGAAGATGGCGGTATTGGCGCCAATTCCAATCGCCAAGGAAAGCACAATCACCAGGGTGGATCCGGGGTTCTTTCTCAACATGCGGACGGCTAACCGGAGGTCTTGCAGGAGCAGATGCATCATTGCGGCACCTCGACTTGTTACCCGTACAATACCACAAAGAGCATGGGGGCCGGAACGCTGCGAGGTTCCGAGCTTTCACCACGGATGCTCCCGCTTCCATTAGCCCAGTCAGAAGTAGTTCAGATTGGAATATTTGCCTGGGTTCTCTCGATCATAGACACATCTTCTGAAGTTAAACCTGCGCGGCAAAGTAAAATCTTGCCCTCTAGAGTGAGCAAACTCCTATTGGAGCTTTTAGCGCCTATCAGAAGGTGGGGAGGTTGATGCTGCTGAGTGGCGGCGTCCCGAAAAAATCAAGCGCTGATGTTACTGTCGCATTCGATATAGTAAAAGGACGATATTTCTAGCAGGCGCCAGTTACTGCGTTGTCGTTTGGGCTTTGCCAGTCTCTTCCATATGACGGCGCAAGCTGAGCGGACGCATGTCGGTCCATACCTCTTTGATATAATCTAGGCATTCTTGTTTCGTTCCCTTTTTGCCGTCATCTCTCCATCCCAGAGGGTTGTCGCGATCAGCGGGCCAAATGGAGTATTGCTCTTCATGGTTTAACACTACCTTGTAGATTCGATTATCAACTTCGTCTTCTCTTGGCATGATTTCTCCTATGCTGATCTCGTGCGATGTATTCCCAAGCAACCAACACTACGCCGTCAGATCCAAACATGGAGCAAGACTTAAAGGTGCGACTTCCTCCCCATCAATCTCAACTACTATCGACCTCATAATCAAATCCACTGAGACGACCAGCCTGCCACAATTTCTATAGTGACTAATGATTCCGATGAGGCCGGACAACGGTCCGGTGACAATTTGAACCTTCTGGCCTACGGCAAGGTACGGAATTGAAGAAATGTCGCGCTTCGAGTCAATGATTCGTTGCAAGGCCTCAATTTGAATATCTGGCACAGAACATGGCCTGCCGCCAAAACTCACAATTCTTATAATGCCTGGCGTGCGATAAATCTTTCCCACGCTGTACGATTGGGTGCGAACAAAGACGTATCCAGGAAATAATGGCTGATCAATGACTTTGACGCGGTCCGACCACTTTCGGCGGGTTCGGCATATCGGTAGAAAGTGACCATAGTTCTGCTGCTGAAGAATGGCATCAACCTTCTTTTCATGTCGAGGTGTGACTTGGACAGCAAACCACGAGTTTTTTTCAATCGGCAGCATACGGGGGTGGTATACAGGTGTTCGACAGTGAAAGTGGTTCTGATCCACCGCGGTGAAAGGGTAGGCTCCCGCCATTCTAAGTCACAAAATGCGTTGCCAGCCTTACAAGCAGCCACATGCAAGTCTTCGCTCACAATGTGGTAGTGATATGAAAACAAATTCAAAATTCTTTGACAACTGTACGAGTAACAAAAAATGATCGGGGGGAGCACTGTCCCACTTTTCCGCAACGGTACAGGCAGATGCAAATAGTTCTACTGAACCCATTTTTCGGCAATGGTACAAGTGGACACCTATAATCCACTTAACCCACGTTAACAAATTGGGTTTGCGTTTTTTTGCCCAACCGCTTACAAGCTCACTTTTATGAGTCATGGATTGCAGGAACAAAGACAATTTCCTAAGCGACTGCAGTTCCCGCAAACGATTCTTCCGCGGTATCTGCCATCCTAAGAGCTTTACGAGTTTTCACTTTGAATTTTCGCAAGATGTTGGAAACATGAAATTTTACTGTTCGGTCCTCTATCTGAAGCATATTGGCGATATCCTTATTGGAAAACCCTGTTATCAGAAGAGGGATGATCTGCTGTTCACGGGCAGTGAGACTACGCGACTCGCGGAAACCGCCACATGAGCGGGTGCTCTTGACGTACTCGCTGAGGCACTCCCGATCCATCCAGAATTGCCCTTCTGCTACCGCATTCACGGCACGCGGCAGTTCGGCATCAATATTCGGCAGCAGAATGATTGCATGGATGCCCAGGTAAATGAACCT
>Ga0164306_10001349_pt1 | contig 10863 bp, 10 predicted proteins | sample Whisoiple_242_MG_FD_110213 | JGI IMG/M metagenome (GOLD analysis project Ga0164306, IMG submission 110213) | Soil microbial communities amended with fresh organic matter from upstate New York, USA - Whitman soil sample_242_MG | ecosystem: Environmental > Terrestrial > Soil > Unclassified >... | reverse complement strand
TCATCAACGCGATCATGGTCCGGGCCATGTTCCGCCTGCGCGAGCAGGTCGAGACCAAGATCAACCGGCTGCCGCTCGCCTACTTCGACAAGGTGCAGCGCGGTGAGCTGATCTCCCGCGTCACCAACGACATCGACAACATCACGCAGACGATGCAGCAGTCGCTCTCCACGGCGCTGACCTCGATCCTCACCGTGATCGGCGTGCTGATCATGATGTTCTCGATCTCGTGGCAGCTCGCCCTGGTCGCGCTGGTGTCGATCCCGCTGATGGGCGTGATCTTCGGCGTCATCGGCCCGCGGTCGCAGAAGGCGTTCGGCACCCAGTGGCGCAAGGTCGGCCGGCTGAACGCGCGCGTCGAGGAGTCGTTCTCCGGGCACGCGCTGGTCAAGGTGTTCGGCCGCCGGCAGGACTTCGCGGACAAGTTCAAGGCGGAGAACGAGGAGCTGTACCAGGCCTCGTTCAAGGCGCAGTTCCTGTCCGGGATCATCTGGCCCGGCATGTCGTTCGTCGGCAACCTCACCTACGTCGGCATCGCGGTGCTCGGCGGCCTCATGGTCGCGAACGGCACGATGCTGCTCGGCAGCGTGCAGGCGTTCATCCAGTACGCGCAGATGTTCACCCAGCCGCTGTCCGAGCTGGGCGGCATGGCCGCCGTCGTGCAGTCCGGCACCGCGTCGGCCGAGCGGGTGTTCCAGCTGCTCGACGAGGACGAGCAGCGCGAGGACGACCCGCAGGCACCGGCCCCGGCCGAGGGCGACGGGACCATCGAGTTCGAGCACGTCGCGTTCTCGTACAGCCCCGACCAGCCGCTGATCTCCGACCTGTCGTTCACCGTCCGGCCCGGGCAGACCGTCGCGATCGTCGGCCCGACCGGCGCCGGCAAGACGACCCTGGTCAACCTGCTCATGCGGTTCTACGAGCTCGACGGCGGCCGAATCCTGGTGAACGGCCAGGACATCGCGACGCTGTCCCGGCACGACGCCCGCGCCCGCACCGGCATGGTGCTCCAGGACCCGTGGCTGTTCGCCGGCACCATCCGCGAGAACATCCGGTACGGCCGGCAGTCGGCGACCGACGAGGAGATCCTCGCCGCCGCGCAGGCGACCTACGTCGACCGGTTCGTGCACTCGCTGCCGCACGGCTACGACACCGTGCTGGAGGAGGACGCCGCCAACCTGTCGGCGGGGGAGAAGCAGCTGCTCACCATCGCCCGGGCGTTCGTCGCGCGCCCGTCGGTGCTCATCCTCGACGAGGCGACGTCCTCGGTCGACACCCGCACCGAGAAGCTGCTGCAGCAGGCGATGGCCTCGCTGCGGCAGGGGCGGACGTCGTTCGTCATCGCGCACCGGCTGTCGACCATCCGGGACGCCGACCTCATCCTCGTGATGGAGCACGGCGCGATCGTCGAGAAGGGCACGCACGACGAGCTCATCGCGGCCGGCGGCGCGTACCACCGGCTGTACCAGTCGCAGTTCGCGGGCGCGGTCGTCGGGGAGGACGGGTGACGGCTCCGGCCGGTCGGGCGCCGGGCGGCGGGGCCGGGCCGGGCGGCGGTGTCGGGGCGGTCGCGCCGTCCCGGCCCGCCCCGGCGCGGGGCCCGCTCGCCGCGGTGCCGACGGCCGTCCTGGCGGCGGTCACCCTCGTGGCGGCGTTCGCCGTCGCGCAGGGCACCGGCGTCCGCGCGCTCGGCGGGGTCGTCCTCGTGCTGGGCGTCGCGTGGTGCGCGTGGCGGTCCTGGGCCACGGCCGGGGCCGCGCGGGTCGTGGCCGTCGTGCTGCTCGGGGCGGCGTGCTTCGTCGCCTCGCACGTGCTCGCCGGAGCGCTCGGGGCGTGGCCGTCGGTCGCGCTCGCCGCGGTCGTGCTCGGCGCGGGGGCGTGGCTCCTGGTCGACCGCCGGCGCTGACGGGGCCCTGACCGGCGGCGGGACGGAGGTCAGGCGTCGAGCAGCCAGCCGACGGTCATCAGGCCCGCGAGGCAGCCGAAGGCCACCAGGACGGCGAGCAGCACGGGGTGCCGGTCGGTCCAGGTGGACGCCCCCGGGTACGCCGCCTCGAGCTCGCCGGGGGCGCTCCGCCGGTGGTCCCAGTCGACGGCCACCCCGGCGGCACGGAGCAGGGACCGGGTGTCGGCGCGTAGCCAGAACCCGCGGCTGTGCGTCGGCGGCGCGACGACGCGCCCCGCGCCGTCGACGAGCAGCGCCCGCTGCGCGGTGGAGCCCCCACGGGGGGCGACGGTCACGAGCACGACGCGCCGCACGTGGCCGAGCGTGGTCACGCGGCGCCGCAGGGCGCTGCGGACCTCGAGCACCGGCGGGCCGCCCGCGGTGCCGGTCAGGGTCGTCGCGGAGCGCGCCAGGACCAGCACGGTCCACGTCGCCACCAGCACCTCGAACGCGAGGACCGCGAGCCACGGCCGGCTCCCCGGCCCCGCGGCCAGCGCGTGGTCCAGGATGCTGGGCGCTCGGGTGCGGGAGGCGGCGGGGATGACCGCCGCGAGCGCCGCGACGAGGAGGACCCGCGGGCGGGACGGCCGCTCGACGACGCGCGTCGGGGGCGTCGGCGACTCCCACGCGCCCGTTCGGCTCCGGCGCGACCGCCGCACGGACGGTGTCGCGGTCCGCGTGCCGCGCCGGACGTCGTCGTGGGACACGCTCAGTCCCCGGCCAGCACGAGCAGCGCGAACGCGGCGGCGGACAGGGCGAGCGCGCCGGCCAGCAGGTGCCACCCGGAGAGGCGGTCGACCCACCGGGTGGACCCGGGGCAGGTCGCCTCGAGGGCGCGGGCGCTCACGCGGCGGGTCTGGCGGTCGACGAGGATCCCCACGGGCCCCAGCAGCGCCTCGGCGTCCGCCCGCACCCACAGGTCTCGGTGCGTCCGCGGTGCCGCGACCACCCGTCCGCGCGCGTCCAGCAGCACCGCCCGGCGCCGGCTGGCGCCGCCCGGGAGCTCGATCCGCACCAGGGCGACGCGCCGGACCTGCCGCAGGTCGTACGTCGAGCGGCGGACAGGGCCCTGCACCACCAGCTCCAGCGAGCCGTCGCCGCGGGCGCGCAGCGTCGTGGCGGACCGGGTCACGGTGAGCGTGGCCACGGCGGCGAGCAGGGCCCACCAGGCGTACAGGGCGAGCGCGGGCCCCGACGCGGCGCCGTGCGCCAGCGCGTGGGCGACGAGCGACTCGCCGCGGTCCCGTCGCGGGGGCGCGGCGAGGACCGCCGCCACGCCCCACACGGGCCACCGCGGGGGCCGCAACACCACGGTGCCGGGACCCGACCCCGGCGCGGCGTCCGCCTCCCGGGCTCGCAGGTGTCGTCGGGTGAGGCGGTGGCCGGCCGGTGCGGCGGGCGACACCGTCGCCCTGGCAGAACGGCCCATCCACCGCCTCCTCGCCCGGGCCGGCGCCCTGGTGCGCAGCGGTCCTGTTCCTCTCATCGGCCCGCCACCCCGCGGCGTGAGGGGGTACTAGTACCAACGTCCGATCGCGCGGCAGACCCGCGGCGCGGGAGAACTGACTCGTCGGATCCACCCACCACCCGAGGAGTCCCCCGTGAAGCGCACCCTGGTGTTCACCGCCGCCGCCGCGCTGGCGATCGTGCCGGCCGTCGTCGGCCTCACCGCCAACCCGAGCCTGAGCCGCGAGGTCCCGGTCTCCGTCCCCACCCAGGCGCCGACCGCCGACGACCGCGGCGGGGCGACCGACCGCGACCTGCGCACCGAGGCCGGCGACGACCGGCGCGCCGACGGCACCGGCGCGGCCACGTCGCCGTCCGACGGCGTGACGCCGTCCGGGTCGTCGTCGCCGTCGGCCGTGCCCGAGGACGACGGCGGCCGCGTCGACCGCGACGACCGGTTCGAGCCGGGGGACGACCGGCGCGTCAACGGGACGGCCCCCGCCGCGCCGGCGGTCCCGGCCGCCCCCGCCGCCCCGGCCGCCCCCGCCGCGCCCGCGACCGGGGCCGACGACTCCGGCCACCACGGGTCCGGCTCGGACGACTCGGGCCACCACGGCTCGGACGACTCGGGCCACCACGGCGGCGACGACCGGGGCGACGGGCGCGGCGGCCACGGCAGCGACGACTGACCGGTGCCCGCAGCACCTAGGGTGGCGCCTGTGCAGACGCCCGCGCGCGCGGCCGAGGACGGCCGAGTCGTCCTCAGCCGCGGCGCGCCGCCCGCCGCCTCGGTCGCCCCGGTCCGCACCTGGCGCGTGTTCCTCCAGGTCGGCGCGGCGGCCGCGGTCGTGCTCGTGCTGGTCGCGGTGCTGGGCCTCGGCGCGAGCCGCCGGATCGCCGAGCAGGAGTCCGTCAACGACGCCGCGCGCAGCACCGACCTGCTGGCCGACGCCGTCGTGCAGCCCGCGCTCACCGACGGCGTGACCACCGGCGACCCGGAGGCCCTGGCGGCGCTCGACGCGGTGGTCCGGGACCGGGTGCTGGGCGACGCGGTCGTGCGGGTGAAGCTCTGGGACGAGTCCGGCCGGATCGTGTACTCGGACGAGCCCCGGCTCATCGGCGACGAGTTCGGCCTCGGCGACGACGAGCGCGCGGTGCTCGCGGACCCGGCCACCCAGGCCGAGGTCAGCGACCTGGACGAGCCGGAGAACCGGTTCGAGCGGGACCAGGGTCGGCTGCTCGAGGTCTACCGCCCCGTATGGACGCCGGACGGCACCGTGCTGCTGTTCGAGACCTACAGCCGGTACGACGTCGTCACCGAGCGCGCCGCCGCGGTGTGGCGCGGGTTCGCGGGCATCACCGTGACGAGCCTGCTGCTGCTCCTCGTGCTGCTGCTGCCGGTGCTGTGGACGCTGCTCGACCGGCTGCGGCGCGGGCAGGAGCAGCGGGAGCGCCTGCTGCGCAGCGCGGTCGACGCGTCGGACGCCGAGCGTCGTCGGATCGCCGCCACCCTGCACGACGGCGTGGTGCAGGAGCTCGCGGCGTCGTCCTTCGCCCTCGCCGGCGCGGCGGAGCGCGCCGAGCGCGCCGGGGCGCCGGACGTCGCCGCGGACGTCCGGGCCGCGAGCGGGACCGTGCGCACGTCGATCCGCGGGCTCCGGTCGCTGCTCGTCGACATCTACCCGCCGAGCCTGCGCACCGCCGGCCTGGGCGCGGCGCTGGCCGACCTCGCCGGCGGGCTCGCGGCGCGCGGGGTGCGGGTGACCGTGGACGCGCCCGAGGCGGCGCTGGCCGGGATCGGCGTCGACGCGCAGCAGCTCGTGTACCGGGTCGCCCAGGAGACGGTGCGGAACGCCGTCGCGCACGCCGGCGCCGACGAGGTGCGGGTGACGCTCGCCCGCGCCGGCGGGCTGCTGGTGCTGGAGGTCGCGGACGACGGCGCGGGCTTCGACGCCGCCGCCACGCTGGCGAGCCCGCCCGAGGGGCACCTCGGCCTGCGGGTGCTGGGCGACCTGGCCGCGGCGGCGGGCGCGGACCTGACGGTCGACTCGGCGCCGGGTGCGGGCACCCGCTGGCGCCTGGCGGTCGACCCCGACGTGGAGGTGCGATGACCCGGGACATCACGGTGCTGCTCGCCGACGACCACCACCTGGTCCGGTCGGGGCTGGCCGGGCTCGTCGACGCCGCGGACGGGATGCGGGTGGTCGGGCAGGCCGCCGACGGCGCGGCGGCGGTCGCGCTGGCGGCGGACCTGGCGCCGGACGTGATCCTCATGGACCTGTCCATGCCGGGGACCGACGGCGTCGAGGCGACCCGCCGGGTGCTGGCGGCCCGGCCGGGGACGCGGGTCGTCGTGCTGACGTCGTTCTCCGACCACGATCGGGTGTCCTCGGCGGTCGGCGCGGGGGCCGTCGGCTACCTGCTGAAGGACTGCGAGCCGGAGGAGCTGGTCGCGGCGGTGCGGTCGGCCGCCCAGGGCTACGCGCCGCTCGACCCGCGGGTGGCGGGCGCGCTGCTCCCGTCCGCCGCGGCGCCGCGGCCCGCCGACCGGCTCAGCGCGCGGGAGCGGGACGTGCTGCGGCTGCTCGCGCGCGGGCTGGCGAACAAGCAGATCGGGCGCGAGCTCGGCATCGCGGAGCGGACCGTGAAGGTGCACGTCGGGCACGTGTTCCGGCTGCTGGGCGTCGCGGACCGGACGAGCGCGGCCCTGTGGGCGCGGGAGCACCTGCCGGAGGCGTGACCCCCGGGGGCGTGCGTGCGGGGGCGTGGGCTCGGCGGTCGACCAAGGTCCGCACCCGATTCTCGCGTCGACACCCGATCGGGTGTCGACGCGAGAATCAGGGGCGTGCGCCGGTGCCCCGCGTGCCGGGGCCGGGCGTGCGGGGGCTCAGGGCGCGGGCTGCGCGGGCTGCGCGGCCGCGGCCGCCGGGCCGGCGCGGCGGGCCGTCGCCGCGAGCAGCGCCGAGCCGAGCAGGCCCGCGGCGCACGCCAGCACCACCACCCGGTGGTCCACGGCGTCGACCACCGCGGCCGCGGCGACCGCGAGCGCGAGCTGCGGCGCGTTCAGCACGAGCGCGCCGGCGGACTGCACCCGGCCCTGGAGGGTCGGCGGCGTGCGGAGCTGCCGCTCGGTGACGAACGCCACGACGGCCCAGGTCACCCCGGCCCCCAGCGCCCCGAGCCCGAGCGCGACGCCGATCAGGCTCGACCCCGCGAGCGGCACCACCCCGGCCGCGGCGACCAGCAGCGCGACCGCCACCAGCCGGGTGGCGCCCCACCGGGCGATCAGCCGGTCGGCGGTGAGCCCCGCGACCACCGCCGTGACGGCCTGGGCGCTGGTCAGCGGCCCCAGCGCCTCGGGCGGCAGGCCGAGCCCCCGGTCGATGACGGCGAAGGCCACGCCGTTGATCGCGCCCGTCACGCCGAACCCGATGCCGAGCGTCACGGCCAGCCGGCCGAGCGGCGGCGTGCGGCGCAGGTGCCGGAACCCGGCCGTCACGGAGCGGGCGAACGGCTCGTGCCCCGGCTCGGGCGGCGTCTCCCGCACGCGCAGCCGGGCGGCCAGCACCGCCGACACCGCGAACGCCGCCGCGGCGGTGACCACGAGCGGCCGCGGGCCCGCGGCCGCGTAGACGACGGCCCCGACCACTGGCATCGCGAGGCGGAACGACTGGTCGATGGCGGTCAGGCGGCCGTTCGCGGGGGCCAGGGCCGCGTCCGGCAGCAGGTCGCGCAGCAGCCCCGACTGCGCCGCGCCGGTCGTGTAGCCGAGCGCCGCGTAGACCACGGTCACGCCCAGGACGACCCACGCGCCGGACGCCCCGCGCACGGGCAGCAGCACGAGCAGCGCCGCGGCGCCGACCGCGTAGGCGACGACGAGCACCCGCCGGCGGGACACCCGGTCGACGACGTGCCCGATCAGCGGGGTCGCGAGCGCGGGGAGCCCGAACGCCGCCAGGGTCAGGCCCGCCGCCGCGTCCGAGCCGGTGAGGTCCTTGACCCAGACGGCCAGGATCAGCGCGAGGAGCGAGTCGGCGAGGTTCGCGGCCACCCACACGGCCGTGAGCAGCCGGAAGGCGGGGGAGCGCAGCGCGGCGCGGGGGTGCGGCGGCGCGACCTCCGACGTCACCGGTCCGGCTCCGCGTCCGGGTCGACGCTCACGACGCCGAAGAACCGTGCGTGCCGGGCGCCCGGCGGGCGCAGGTCGGGGTCGTCGGAGCGGCCCGCGAACCGGTCCGTCAGCCGCTCGAGCTCCGCCGACAGGGCGCGGAGCTCGTCGCTCGTGGCCCAGAACGCCGACGAGTGCAGGCCGGAGGCGAGCAGCCACTCGTCCGCCTCGCGCGGGGAGGCGTCCAGCCACCGGTGCAGGCGGTCGGCCTCCTTGTCGACGGTGAGCCGGGCGACCTCGGCGACCGCGCGCAGCGAGCCGGGGCGCTCGGGGTCGTACCGGCTCGGCCGCTCGCGCACCGACCGCCACGGCCGCTCCCGCCCGCGCGGCGGTGCCGCCTCGACGTAGCCGTGCCGGGCGAGCGTGTGCAGGTGGAACGAGCAGCTCGCGACCGACTCGCCGGTGAGCGCGGCGCACTGCGTCGCGGTCAGGTCGCCGTCCGCGTCCAGGAGGTCGAGCAGGCGCAGGCGCAACGGGTGCGCGAGCGCCCGGATCCGGGCCGGGTCCGAGTCGGGGCGCGGCGCAGGCGTGCGGTCGGGCGCGTCGGCGGACGCGCGGTCGGCCGCGGTGTCGGCGGGCTGCGGGCGCTCCATGCCGCGAGCGTATGACCCTCAAGAAGGCTTGATCAAGGGTTCTTGATCATCGGCGCACCCGGAACCGCAGGTGCAGCACCCGGCTGCCCCGGATCACCTCGTCCGCGTCCTCCAGCAGCTGCTGCCCGGCCACCGGCCCGAAGAACCGCCTGCCCGACCCCAGGACGACGGGCGCGACGTCCATCCGCACCTCGTCGACCAGGCCCGCGGCGAGGACCTGGCCGCCGACGTCGCCCGCGGCGACCTCGACGACGCGGTCGCCCGCGAGCTCCTGCGCCCGCGCCAGGGCCGCCTCGACGCCGTCGACGAAGTGGAACGGCGCCGCCGGGTCCCACCCCGCGGGCGGCGGCCGGTGCGTCACGACCACCACGTGCTCGACCCCGCTCGGCGGCGTCCCGTCCCAGCCGTCCGTCAGGTCGAACACCCGCCGGCCGACGACGGTCACCCCGATGCTGTCCCAGTAGGCGCGGGTGTGGTCGGCGGACGCCGGCGACACGGTGAGCGCCCCGCTCTCGTCCAGCGGGACGTCGCCCGCGGTCAGCCAGTCGAACAGCGGACCGGGCTGGTCGTCCCGGTCGGCGACGAAGCCGTCCAGCGACACCGAGCCGTACATGATCACCGTGCCCACGGGTCCTCCTCCGCGCTCCGCCCCGGGCCCCTGCCGGGCCCACCCGCGACCTCACCGGGCCCGACGCTAGCGGCGGCGCCGGCCGTCGACCAGGGTCGGCCGCCCGACCGCGCGGGTCAGGTCAGCGCGCCGGTGCCGGGGTCGCGGTCCGTCAGGCAGTACCGCCGGCCGGCGGGGTCGGCGAGCACGGTCCACCGCGCCCGCACGTCCTCGACCCGCGCGCCGAGCGCGACGTGCCGGTCGGTCTCCGCGGCGCGGTCGGTGCAGGCCAGGTCGAGGTGGGCGCGCACCGGGCCGGCCGGCTCGTCGAGGCGCTGGAGCAGCAGCCGCAGGGGCAGGCCACCGGGCCGGCGCAGCGGGACCAGCGACGCGCCCGGCGCCGTCGGCTGCTCGGGCCACCCGGTGAACGCCGCCCAGAACGCCCGCTCGACCGCCCAGTGCTCCGCCGGCACGTCGATCGCCAGCTGGTCGAGCAGGCTGGCGTGCGTCCCGCCGCCCGGCCGGGGCCAGGTCACCGGGGCGGGCCGCCGGGCCGGGTACGCGTCGACGCAGCAGAACGGCAGGCCGCCCGGCGAGGCGAGCACGACGTGGTCCGAGGCGGCCACCTCGCGCGCCCCGAGCCGGACGGCGGCGTCGGCCGCGGCGCGGACGTCGGGCACGTGCAGGTCGAGGTGCACGCCGCCCGGGCCCGACCGCACCCGCTGCGCCCGCAGGAACCCCTCGCCCTCGGCGGGGACGAGGGTGACGAACGCGTGGTCGGGCCCGCGGAACGGCGACAGCGTCGAGGCGGTCGCGGCCTGCCAGAACGCGAGCGTGCGGTCCCAGTCGGCCGCGGTCGAGTCGAGGAACGCCGTCGCCCACGTGATCATGCGGCGACCGTAGCGGCGGCGGCGCGGGGCGCGCCGCCGAAATGCGCTTCGGGTGTGTGGGTGGGCCGCCCTAGGGTCGTCGGACCATGCTCGGAACCACCACCGCCCCGCCCCCGGTCGACGCCACCGCCGACCGGGCCCCGCGCGCGCCTCTCGACCCCGCGCGCCGCCTCGACTGGCGGCGCCTGCGCGGCCCGGTCGCCGCCCTCGCGCTCGTCGCGCTCACCATCGCGTCGGTCGGCGCCGCGCTCGGCACCGTCGTCGCGGGCGACCTCGCCGAGCACCCGACGGCCGCCGGGCTGTGGCTGCTCGCGGCGTGCCTGGTGGGCGCCGCGCTGGTCGACACCGTCGGGCAGGTCGCGTGGGCCGGGGTCGTCGACCGCGCCGAGGGCCGGCTGCGCGGGGACCTGCTGAGCGCCGCGCTGCACCAGCCGCTCGGCACGCTCACGGAGCAGGCGGTCGGCGAGGTGCTGGACCGGGTCGACGACGACACGCACGCGGTCGGCACGCTCGTGCGCCGGCAGGTGTGGGGGCTGGGTCGCACGGTCGTCGGCTGCGTGCCGCTGTGGATCGTCGGCGGTCTGACCTGGTGGCCGGCCTGGGTGCTGTTCCCGCTGCTCGGCGGCGTCACCGTGCTCGTGGTGCGGCCGTCGCTGGGCGAGATCGCGCGCCGCAAGGTCGTCGAGGAGCGCGCGTGGACCGACAACGCCGCCGCGTTCGAGGAAGCCGTCGCGGCCCGGGACGACCTGCGGACCAGCCGGGGCCAGGCGTTCGCGGTGCGGCGGCTGGCCGAGGCCTCCGCCCTGGTGCACCGGATGCTCGACCGGGTCCTGGCCGTCGAGACCCGGATGACCGCGCGGGCGGGCACGCTGCTGCACGCGCTGCTCGCGGGCGTCGTCGTCGCCGGCGTCGTGCTGGCCGGCGCGGGCGACCTGTCCGTGGCGCAGCTCGTCACGCTCTTCCTGGTCACGGCGTCGTTCGTCGGGCAGTTCGACCAGCTCGCCCGGCACCTGCCCGACGTGCAGGAAGGCATCGGGGGGATCGTCCGGATCCGCGAGCTGCTCGGCACCGAGCCCGAGCCCGCCGGCGGCCGCGCCGTGCCCCCGGGGCCGCTCGACCTCGAGCTGCGCGACCTGCACTTCTCCTACGCCGAGGGCACCTTCGCCCTGCGCGGCGTCGACCTGCGGGTGCCCGCGGGGCAGACGGTCGCGCTC
>Ga0164306_10001347_pt1 | contig 10868 bp, 10 predicted proteins | sample Whisoiple_242_MG_FD_110213 | JGI IMG/M metagenome (GOLD analysis project Ga0164306, IMG submission 110213) | Soil microbial communities amended with fresh organic matter from upstate New York, USA - Whitman soil sample_242_MG | ecosystem: Environmental > Terrestrial > Soil > Unclassified >... | reverse complement strand
GCCGACCAGGTGCTGAGCAGGATTTCGCCCAATGTCAGCGTCTGGGCGGTCGAACCGGACCAGAATTCGCTGGGCGAATATCTGGCGTCGCTGGCCAGCCTGACGACCACCCTGTCCTATGACGTGCTGGTGCTTCCCGGCCATGGCGTGCCGTTCTACGGATTGAAGACCCGCATCAAGCAATTGGCCGATCACCACGAGGAACGCTGCCGGCTGATCGCGGATGCCTGCCGCAAGGCCTCGAAAACCTCCAAGGAACTGGTGCCGGTCGTATTCCACAAGCACGTTCTGGACGCGCACCAGATGGGCTTTGCCGCCGGCGAATTGATCGCCCATGTCAATTACATGCTGGTCCAGGGCCGCCTCCGGGCCGAATTGGCCGAGGGCGTGCTTCAGTTCCGGACCACCTGACGGGAGGACGAAATCCTCGTTTCCGGCCATCCGGCCTGACTTGCCAGCTGAACCTGGTGGGGCGCTGTTTCGATCTAATCAAATAGGCGCAAATCGGCACAGGAGTTCTAATTCGGGGTTCCGGCGCATTGCGGCGCGGCCTTTTAGCGCATTGATCGTGATTGCCTTTTGATCCGTAGCTTGGGCGGGCGTCAGGTTAATGGCACGGCCGAAGGACAATTTCGGCTCGACATTAGAGCTGGAAAAGCTCTAGAAAGAGGGCGGCCATCCCGCCGAGTTCCCGTTCTCAGAGTACGCCATGGACTATAACCAGTTCTTCCGCACTGCTGTTAACCGCCTGCATGATGAACGCCGCTACCGGGTCTTCGCTGATATCGAACGGATGGCCGGTCGATTTCCTCACGCGGTGTGGCATTGCCCTCAGGGGCCGCGAAATGTCGTGATCTGGTGCTCGAACGACTATCTCGGCATGGGCCAGCATCCGAAGGTGATCGGTGCCATGGTCGAGACCGCGAGCCGGGTCGGCACCGGCGCCGGCGGTACCCGCAACATCGCCGGGACCCATCACCCGCTGGTGCAGCTTGAACACGAACTGGCCGATCTCCACGGCAAGGAAGCGGCCCTGCTGTTCACGTCGGGGTATGTCTCGAACCAGACCGGCATCGCGACCATCGCAAAACTCATTCCGAATTGCCTGATCCTGTCGGACGCGCTGAACCATAATTCGATGATCGAAGGCGTCCGCCAGGCCGGCTGCGAGCGCCAGATCTTCCGCCACAGCGACATGGCGCATCTCGAGGAATTGCTGCGCGCCGCTGGACCCGATCGGCCAAAGCTGATCGCCTGCGAAAGCCTGTATTCGATGGACGGCGACATCGCGCCGCTGGCCAAGGTCTGCGATCTTGCCGAGCGCTACGGCGCCCTGACCTATGTCGATGAGGTTCACGCGGTCGGCATGTACGGCCCCCGCGGCGGCGGCATCGCCGAGCGCGACGGCGTGATGCACCGGATCGACATCCTGGAAGGCACACTGGCCAAGGCGTTCGGTTGCCTCGGCGGCTATATCGCCGGCGGTGCAGACATTGTCGACGCGGTGCGCTCCTATGCGCCCGGCTTCATCTTCACCACGGCGCTGCCGCCCGCGATCTGTTCGGCGGCGACGGCTGCGATCCGACACTTGAAAACCTCATCCTGGGAGCGCGAGCGCCACCAGGAACGCGCTGCCCGTACCAAGGCAATTCTGACCGCCGCGGGCTTGCCTGTCATGTCGAGCGACACCCATATCGTGCCGCTGTTCGTCGGCAATCCGGAGCGCTGCAAGCGAGCCAGTGATATGCTGCTGGAGGAGCACGGCATCTATATCCAGCCGATTAACTATCCGACGGTCGCCAAGGGCTCCGAGCGGCTGCGGATCACGCCGTCGCCGTATCATGACGACGGCTTGATCGACCAGCTCGCCGACGCGCTGCTGCAGGTCTGGGAGCGTCTCGGCTTGCCGCTCGGCCAGAAGTCGCTGGCCGCCGAATAGCGCCACACCGCAGCGCAGCAAAGCGTTGGGATCAAAAGCCGGGCACCCATCGTGCCTTGCAGGCCCGGCGCGGCTATACTCAACCGATCTGACGGCATCCGGTTAGGGTGGCAGCCCTGGGCACGTCCCTGGCCATTCTCCGTCATCGAAGGAGCAAGCAGCAATGCTGCACGACTGGGGCGTGATTGCAGCCGCATTCGGCTACATCGGGTTCCTGTTTTTCGTGGCCAGCTACGGCGACCGCCTGTCGCCGGCGCAGCGTGGCCGCGCCAGTTCGCTGATCTACCCGCTGTCGCTCGCGATCTACTGCACCTCCTGGACCTATTACGGCTCGGTCGGATTCGCCGCTCGCACCAACGTCGATTTTCTCGCGATCTATATCGGGCCGGTGCTGATGATCGCTTTCGCCACACCGATCCTGCGCCGCGTGATCCAGCTCGCCAAATCGCAGAACATCACCTCGATCGCCGATTTCATCGGCGCCCGCTACGGCAAGAGCCAGGCGGTTGCCGCCACCGTGGCCTTGATCGCGATCATCGGCTCGGTGCCTTATATCGCTCTGCAGCTCAAGGCGATGGCGTCCTCGCTCGAAACCATCCTGAGCGAAGACCAGGCCTTCTCCAGCATTCCGATCTTCGGCGATATAGCGCTGATGATAACGCTGGCGATGGCGGCATTCGCGGTATTGTTCGGAACCCGCCAGACCGATGCGACCGAACACCAGCACGGCCTCATGCTGGCGGTCGCCTCCGACTCCATCGTCAAGCTTGTGGCGTTTCTTGCCGCCGGCGCTTTCGTCACCTTCTGGATGTTCAATCCAGTGGAGCTGGTCGAGCGCGCGCTGAAAACGCCGGAAGCGGTGCGTGCCATCGATCATGTGCCGTCGATCGACCATTTCCTCACCATGGTGCTGCTATCATTCTGCGCCATCATGCTGTTGCCCCGGCAATTCCATGTTGCCGTGGTGGAGAATTCCAGCGATAGCGAAGTCAAGCGGGTGCGCTGGCTGTTCCCGCTCTACCTGGTCGCCATCAACCTGTTCGTGATTCCGATCGCACTTGCAGGCCTGGTGATCTTTCCGTTCGGCGCGGTCGACAGCGACATGTTTGTGCTGGCGCTGCCGATAGTGGGCAACGCGCCGCTGCTGAGCGTCGGCGTTTTCATCGGAGGCCTGTCGGCAGCTACCGGCATGGTGATGGTGGAGTGCGTGGCGCTCGCAATCATGGTTTCCAACGACATCATCCTGCCGCTGGTGCTGCAGCGCCGGGGCTCGGAACGCGGCAGGCGGAAGGACTTTGGCGACTTCCTGCTCAAGGCACGCCGCTTTGCGATCTTCGCCATCATGGTGATGGCGTATTTCTACTATCGCGTGCTGGGCAATACCCAGCTGGCAGCGATCGGGCTGTTGTCGTTTGCAGCCGTCGCGCAATTGGCGCCGGCGTTTTTCGGCGGCCTGTTCTGGCGGCGCGCGACCGCGCAGGGCGCCATGGGCGGCATGCTGGTCGGCATTGCGGTGTGGATCTACACGCTGTTCCTGCCGAGCTTCCTGGAAGGCAACACCGCCGGCCTGATGCTGCTGCAGCACGGCCCGTTCGGCATCGAGGCCTTGCGTCCGCAAGCGCTGTTTGGCGTCGCTTTGACTCCACTGGTGCATGGCGTGCTCTGGTCGCTCTCACTCAACATCCTGAGCTATATCGTGCTGTCACTGGCGCGGATGCCGTCGTCGATCGAACGCCTGCAAGCCGATCTTTTCGTACCCACCGCATTCGCCCCGATCGCGCCGACATTCCGGCTCTGGCGCACCACGGTGACGGTGCAGGACATTCAGAACACGGTGGCGCAGTATATCGGCCCCGAGCGCGCCCGCCATTCATTCGGGACCTTCGCCACGACGCACCCGACCCCGCTCGATGCATCCGCGCCAGCCGATCTCGGCTTGCTGCAGCACGCCGAACGTTTGATCGCCTCCTCGATCGGGGCGGCCTCCTCACGGCTGGTGATGTCGCTGTTGCTGCGCAAGCGGACCGTTTCGGCCAAGGCGGCGCTGAAACTGCTCGACGATTCCCATGCCGCGCTGCATTTCAACCGAGAGATTCTGCAGACCGCACTGAATCACGTGCGACAGGGCATTGCCGTGTTCGATGCCGATCTGCAGCTGATCTGTTCCAACCATCAGTTCAGCTATATTCTTGGCCTGCCGCTGCATCTCGTGCAGCTCGGGACTCCCTTGCAGGAAATCCTCGAATTCATGGGCGCAATCAGTCCGCCGGGCGAGGAAGACGGCAGAGCTCTGCTGGAAAAACGGCTGGCCGCCTATACCACCGAAGGCGAACCGTATCTGGAACGGCTTCACGGCCGCCCCACGGTGATCGAGGTGCGCAGCAACCGGATGCCCGGTGGCGGACAGGTTATCACTTTTTCCGACGTCACGCCGAGCTTCGAGGCCGCCGAGGCGCTGGAACGCTCCAACGCCACACTGGAAAAGCGCGTTCGCGACCGCACCGAGGAGCTGACGCGGCTGAATTCCGAGCTGGCGCTGGCCAAGAGTATCGCCGAGGATGCCAACGTCTCCAAGACCCGCTTCCTGGCGGCGGCAAGCCACGACATCCTGCAGCCGTCGAATGCGGCGCGGCTCTATGTGGCAAGCCTGGTCGAGCGGCAAAGCGGCGGCGAGGATGGGCGGCTGGTCGAAAACATCGATGATTCGCTGGAGGCGATCGAGGAGATCCTCGGCGCCCTCCTGGATATTTCCCGGCTCGACGCCGGGGTCATGACAACGTCGATCGCCAGTTTCAAGATGGCCGACCTGATGCGTTCGCTCGAGATCGAATTCACGCCGATCGCGCGGGCCAAGGGGCTGAAGCTGACCTTTGTGCCGAGCGCGCTGCCGGTGGAATCCGATCGGCTGCTGCTGCGGCGGCTTCTGCAGAATCTGGTCTCCAATGCTATCAAATATACCCCGCGCGGGCGCGTGCTGGTCGGCTGCCGGAGGCGCGGCCAATCCCTGCAGATCTGCGTCTATGATACCGGTGTCGGGATTCCAATTCTCAAGCGCGGCGAGATCTTCAAGGAGTTTCACCGGCTGGAACAGGGCGCGCGGATCGCGCGCGGCCTCGGGCTGGGGCTGTCGATCGTCGAGCGCTTGGCGCGCGTGCTCAACCACCGCATTGGGCTGGATTCCAACGTCAGCGGCGGCTCGTTCTTTTCGGTGACGGTGCCGACCGCGAAGGCCGTCAACTTCACTTCGGCCGTTACCAGCGCCACGCCTATTTCGGAGATGCCGATGAGCGGCGCATTGATCGTCTGCATCGAGAACGATGTGGCGATTCTGGACGGCATGAAAACCTTGCTGCAGGCTTGGGATGCCAAGGTTGTCGCAGTGGCGGATCCCGCTGCCGCGATCGCAGCGATCGAGGCGATCGAGGCTACCGGCAGACAGATAACCGGCCTCCTGGTCGACTACCATCTCGACCGCGGCAACGGAGTCGCTGCGATCAGGGACATTCGCCGTCGCTTCGGCGACACGATTCCAGCGATCTTGATCACCGCCGACCGCAGTCCGCATGTCAGGGCCACCGCGCAGGAGGAGAAAATCGCGGTGCTGAACAAGCCGGTTAAACCGGCATCACTGCGGGCCCTGATCGGACAGTGGCGCGCCCGGCAGATGATAGCGGCGGAATAAGCGCTTCAGGCCGTGCGGTGCTATTGCGGTGCCGGCGTGTCCTGCCGCCACTGGTCGCCGGCAATTTTGGCCGCCGCGATCACCGCCTGGGTACGGCTTTCGACGCCAAGTTTTTGCAGGATCGCGGAGACGTGCGCCTTGATGGTCGCTTCCGACACGCCGAGCTCATAAGCGATCTGCTTGTTCAGCAGCCCTTCGGACAACATCATGAGCACCCGGACCTGCTGTGGCGTCAGCGTCACCAGACGGTCGCGCAGTCTTGCCATATCCGGATCGGCTGCGGATGACAGATCGGTATCCGGGGGCACCCAGACATCGCCGTCCATCACCTTGAGAATAGCATCGCGCAACGTATCGACGCCAAACCGCTTGGGAATGAATCCGGAGGCGCCGAAGTCGAGCGACCGTCGGATCGTGTTGGCGTCGTCGCTCGCCGACACGATCACCACGGGGATCGCCGGATATTGCGCGCGGAGGTAAATCAAGCCGGAAAAGCCGCGGATGCCAGGCATCGATAGATCGAGCAGCACCATATCGACATCGGAGTCTTGCTCGAGCAGCGCGGTCAGTTCATCGAACGATCCCGCTTCGTCGATCTTCGCCGAGGTTACAACGCTCGCCACCGCTTGCCGCAACGCGTCGCGAAAAAGCGGATGGTCGTCGGCAATGACGAGATGAGTGCTGGTAACCATTTGCCAGACATTGCGAGGTAACGCGTGGCCGCTCCTTGAATTGGCCAGGCGAGTTTTACTTGAACAATTGTCCTCTGCCAGGCTGCCGCATGCAAGCGAGGAATATTGCTTTGCGGCAACGCAGTTAATCCGCCCCCTTTGTGCAGCGCAATAGAACCTGCCCAGCCGCGCTACCCAATATGGATGGGCGGGGCTACCGTGGCGTGCGCCGCGATGTAAGCCGGTTCCAACTCAGGCTGTCGCCCCGCAAAATTGCAGCACGACCTCACGCCGGTGCGGATGGGCGCGATGCTCGATCAGGTAGATCGCCTGCCAGGTTCCCAAGGCAAGCTCCCCGCCAAGCACCGGAATGTGCAACGAGGTCGTCGTCAGCATGGTTTTGACGTGCGCCGGCATGTCGTCAGGGCCTTCCGTGTCATGGCTCCATCCGGCGTCTTCGGGCGCCAGCCGATCGAGCGTCGTCGTCAAGTCAGCGAGCACCGAGGGGTCGGCATTCTCCTGGATCGTCAGCGACGCCGAAGTATGACGGATGAAGAGCAATACCGTGCCGTCGCGGGCGCGCGCCTCGCGCACGAATTTCACAATCTCGGCGGTGAGATCGACAAAGCCCGCCTTCGATGTCTGGACGGTCAGCAGCGACGACACGATCGAAGCATCGGTAACCGTCGACGGCGCGGTGCGGCTAAATTTGGCCAAGGTCATGGAATGTCTCGCACGTTCGGACGGCTATCGGACCGCCGCATCAAATCCTGCCGCCCACGTCCTTCTGCATCCGGTTGGCCATGTCGACCAGACGCCGCCAGGCCTGCTCAAGCGCCGACATCATCCGATCCATGTCGCGATCGCTCGGCAACGGGATTTCGATCTTGCGCTCGCCTTCGGCGGCCTTCGGCTCGGGCGGATTCTTCAACGAGTCACCCTTCGGCAGCGGCTCGTCGCTCTTGCCTTGAGCGGTCGCCTCGCGCTCGGCCAGTTGCGCTTTGAGCTTGTCATTGTCGGCCCGCAACCGGCCGATTTCGGTATCAAGCGCGGCCCGTTCGTCCGGCGCGGTATAGCAGGCCCAGCCGTTGCCATTGTTGGTACAGGTCGATACCGCCCCGGTCCGGCTATCGAGCCGCAGGAAACCATCGGGGATCGGCGACAGCGTATAGCGGCCGTTTTCGGCATCCGGCATCGGCTGCGCCAAAGCTGCTGCGGCGCCAAAGGCGACCGCAGCGGCCGCGAGCCAACCGAACAATCGTGGCAGCGCAACAATCGTCATGGAGGTGCTCCGCCTCAAAAATACCGACGCCAGAACCGGTGCTAGACTTGCGAACGATAGGGCTTACGGCCCGACTTCAACGCGTCCGCGAGCAGTTCGATCCGATCCTGCCCCCAGAATACCTCACCGTCGAGCGCATAAACCGGCGAACCGAATACGTCGGCCGCGAGCGCATCCTGGCGGTTTTGCTCATAGGTTGCACTGATCTCGTCCGAGCCCGAGCGCTCGACCAGTTGTTTGCCCGGAAGCCCGCAATCATCGGCCATTTTGGTCAATACCGCGGGATCGGCCAGATCGAGCTGGTCCTCCCACACGCCGGCAAACGCCCTGCACAGCAATGGATCGGGATCGTAACCCGCCTCGAGCGCTGCGATCACGAGGCCATCGGCCAGCCGCGCGTTGAATGGCCAGTTCGCCGGCTGCAGATGAAATTTCAGGCCGCGCTTGTCGCGCCAGCGCTGCAATTCGACCATCCGATAACGCTGCCGTACCGGGTGGCGTTTCATCAACGGTAGGCCTCCGGTTTCGGAAAACAGGTCGACCAGCACCACCGGCTTGTGATTCACCTGGAGATCATAGGTCTGCACGACCTCCCGGAACAATTTGTGCCCGATATAGGCCCAGGGGGATTGCAACGAGAAATAATAGTCGACCTGGCGCGGCATGCGGCTTCCCGGGATTGCAGATTCGCTACCATCCCAACAGACGCGCCAGATCGATGCAAGATCGATTGCGGCTGGACGGCCACTTGATCGAATGGCTAGTGCGTCCGCACCGCGGCTTCCGCGAGGCGCCGCCCGTACCACATCCGCCGCAACAGCGGATCTTTTGCAGTCAACTGGTGATAAAGCACGGCAGCCACGTGCAGAGCGATCAATCCGGCAAGTGGCAGCGCGAGATAGCCGTGCGCTACAAAGCCTGGATGGGACGAAAAGTCAGGCGGCAGCGGCTCGCCCGAGCCCTGGAACACGATCCGGTTGAGGCCGGCGAAAATCGCGGTGGCATAGCCGGTCACGACCATCAGGAACACCACAGCGTAGAAGCCATAGTGAACCACCTGCGCGCAGTCATGTCGACGGAAGTGCGGCGACTACTCGCTCCAGATTGCCCACGAACTTCTCCCAGCCGTAAGTCGCACCTCGATAATTGGCGTCTTGATCGGGACCGAAGCCGGATTGCTCCATGCGCAGAAGCGTTCCACCGCCCGTCGACGTCAGCGTCCAGACGACGACCGTCTCCAGCCCCAAAGAGCTCCAGGTATAGGAGAGCTTCCTGTTCGGCTCGATAACCAGCACTTCGCAATCGATGACGCCATTCCACTGGGGCATCGGTGTGGAACGGAAATTAAATCGGTGTCCAACGACAGGCTGGAAGTCGTTGTCCATCAGCCACTCCTTTATCAGCGGGCCTTGCGTGAGGGCTCGCCAGATTTTTTCCGGCGGGTGCGACAATTCCCTTTCGATCACGACGGAGCGGGTAGTGGCAGCAGTCATTGGTCCATCCTTTTGAGCAGGTCTTCGAGCCGATCGAACCGATCGCGCCAGAACGCGCCGTAGAGCGCCATCCAGTCGACCAGGGGAGCGAGTCCTTTCGGTTCGGCGCTATAGTGGGTTTCTCGGCCCTGGCGGCGGTCGCGCACCAAGCCGGCCAGCTTCAGAGCGCCCAGATGTTTCGACACCGCCGGCTGCGAGACGCCGGCAAAATCGGTCAATGCATGAACGGTCTGCTCGCCTTCACGGCTCAGTCGTTGGAAGATCGCGCGACGTGTCGGATCGCCGAGGGCTTTGAATATGACGTCGGTACTGACTTCCATTTCCAATCCATAACCCACTGGCTATCAATCGGTCAAGGCCTTGCGGAATCGCAGGGCCAGGTTTTGGCGATCCGGCAAAGGCTGTTGCGGTGCGGCGACCGTTCCACAGCCCGCTCGGATAGGGTCAAATAAATAAGAATAATCAATGCACTAACTGGTTACGGCGCAATCTTGACTTGGTTTGGCTCGGTAAGTATGGTCCGCGCGGCTTTTGAGGGTGACGGGGCGTCATTTCCATCCACGCGGCATCGTTTCGGGTCTGAACAGCATGGCTGAAGGCACGAACGGAAGCGGAAGCGGAAATAGCGACAAATCGTCGTCCGACGAAGCTGCGCTTTCCGCAAGGCTCGGAAGTCTGGATCAACGGTTGTCCGAAATTCGGGGCAGCCGCAAAGTCGAGACTGACCAACTCGGAGCTGGAAGCGGAGACGGCGCAGCCAAAGCATCGGCGATGGCGCTCGGTTTCCGGCTTTCTTCGGAGTTGATCGCCGGCGTTGTCGTCGGAGCGTTGATCGGCTGGGGTATCGACCACTTATTGTCGACATCGCCTTGGGGACTGATCGTGTTTGTCCTGCTTGGCTTCACCGCCGGCGTGGTCAACGTGATCCGATCGGCGGGCGCTGCTTCGAACCGAACCGGCCGTTGAGGCCGGACCAATTGATTGCAGGACGCCGGCGTGGCCGGCCGAATAAGAGATACGGCGCGGATGATCGATCCGATCGAACAATTCGAAATTCACAAGCTCTTCACGATTGGCCATATCGGCAATCAGGAGATCGCCTTCACTAATTCCTCGGCCTACATGTTCGGCTCGGTGGCGCTGATCTCACTGCTGATGATCGGAGCCGGACGCAGGCTGGTCCCCGGCCGCGTGCAGTCGGTGGCTGAAATCAGCTACGAATTCGTCGCCAATACCATCCGTTCCACGGCCGGCAAGGAAGGAATGAAATTCTTTCCGCTGGTGTTCTCGCTGTTCATGTTCGTAACGATATCGAACATCGTCGGGGTCATTCCGTACAATTTCACGGTCGCCAGCCACCTCATCGTCACCGCGACGCTCGCCGTCCTCGTGTTTCTGACGGTGCTGATCTACGGTTTCTACAAGAATGGCCTGAGATTCCTCAAACTGTTCGTGCCTTCGGGCATTCCGGTCGCGATCCTGCCGCTGGTCGTGTTCATCGAGGTGTTCTCGTTCTTCCTTCGGCCGATCTCACACTCGGTTCGTTTGTTCGCGAACATGCTCGCGGGCCATATCGCATTGGCGGTGTTCGCAAGTTTTATTCCCCTGTTGGCGGGCATCGGTATTGCCGGTTACTTCGGGGCCGTGCTGCCGCTCGGCATGGTGATCGCGCTGACCGCACTCGAATTGCTGGTCGCGTTCCTGCAGGCCTACGTGTTCACCATCCTCACCTGCATCTATATCAACGATGCTATTCATCCGGGCCACTGACCGGCCCACAACACCAAACATCGAGAAGGAG
>Ga0164306_10001346_pt1 | contig 10868 bp, 7 predicted proteins | sample Whisoiple_242_MG_FD_110213 | JGI IMG/M metagenome (GOLD analysis project Ga0164306, IMG submission 110213) | Soil microbial communities amended with fresh organic matter from upstate New York, USA - Whitman soil sample_242_MG | ecosystem: Environmental > Terrestrial > Soil > Unclassified >... | reverse complement strand
GCCGGGGGCGGCGAGCGCGACCTCGAACCGGGTGCCCCGCTGGTACGGCCGCTCCGCCACGACCTCGCCGCGGCGGGTCACCCGGAGCGCGAACGCCTCGCCCCAGGTGCGGGCCGTGGTGACCACGACCCGCCGCGGGCCCGCGGCCTCCACCTGCGGGCGGGGGACGGGCAGGCCCGCCCCGGGGTCGTCGGCGCGGGCCACGAGCGCACCGGCCACCGCCGCGTAGACCGGCTCGGCGTAGTGGAACGGCGCCTCGCCCCACACGTTCGTCGGGCAGGACAGCGGGGTCACCGGCGCCCGCAGCACCCGGACCGGGGCGAGCCGCTCGCGGACCAGCCGGTAGTACGGGGCGGCCAGCGCGTTGAAGGTGCGCGCCGACGTGCCGAAGCTCGTCGGCGCCGGGGAGCCGTCGGCCGACCGCTCCGCCCACGGGACCTCCAGCAGCACCGTGCGGTCCGCGAGCCGCGCGGCGACCAGCCGGTCGAGCGCCCGCTCCGCGGCGGACGCCCAGCGCCCGAGGTGCTCCTCGCTGCCGAACGGCACGTGCCGGGCGCGGGCGGCGATCTCCGCGTCCAGCCCGCACTCGACGAGCTCCACGGTGCGCGTGACGAGGCCCCCGTCGGGCAGCTCGTACACCCCGAGCCGCTCGTCGGCGAGGTCCCACAGGACCAGGTCCACCCGGTCGCGCGCGGCCTCGATCCGGCCGTGCAGGTCGGCGGCCAGCGTGCCGCGCGCCATGCGCCGGCGGAACCGGGACGGCACCAGGACGCGGGGCGCGAGCGCCGCCGCCGCGGGCGACGGCCGGTCGGCCGCGAGCAGCGACTGCCGCGCGACGTAGTCGACCAGCGCGAACCGGTCGGGCGGCAGCCGGGCGAACGTGTCGCGCGCGACGCACGAGCCCAGCACGAGGGTGCGCACCGGGGGCGCCGGGGCGGCCCTCACGTGGCGACCTCGGCCGGCAGCAGGTCGCGCAGGGCGTCCAGGCTCCGCGCCGCGGCCGTGCCGTCGCCGTAGGGGTTCGCGGCGGTCGCCATCGCGGCGTGCGCCGCCGGGTCGCGCAGCAGCGTCCGCGCCTCGCGGACGATCGCCTCCTCGTCGGTGCCGACCAGCCGCACCGTCCCCGCCGCGACGGCCTCGGGGCGCTCGGTCGTGTCGCGCAGCACCAGGACCGGGGTGCCGAGGCTCGGCGCCTCCTCCTGCACGCCGCCCGAGTCGGAGAGCACCAGGTGCGCCAGCCCCAGCAGCCGCGCGAACTCGGGGTACGGCAGCGGCTCCGTCACCAGGACGTTCGGCTCGCCGGCGACCTCCGGCAGCAGCACCTCGCGCACCGCCGGGTTCCGGTGCGCGGGCAGGACGACCAGGACGTCCTCGTGCTCGCGCGCCAGCCGGGCCACCGCGCGGCCGACGCCGCGCATGGCCTCGCCCCACGCCTCCCGGCGGTGCGTGGTCACCAGCACCAGGCGACGCCCGCAGCCGGCGGCGGACTCCAGGGCCCGGTCGCGGAACGGCGCGTCCCGGGCGACGGTGGCGAGCAGCGCGTCGACGACCGTGTTCCCGGTGACCACGACGCGGTCCGCCGGCACGCCCTCCGCCAGCAGGTTGGCGCGGCTGGTCGCCGTCGGCGCGAGGTGCAGCGCCGCCAGGTGGGTCACGAGCCGCCGGTTGCCCTCCTCGGGGAACGGCGACGCCAGGTCCCCGGAGCGGAGGCCCGCCTCGAGGTGCGCGACGGGCACGCCGCGGTGGAACGCCGCGAGCGCGGCCGCCGCCGCGGTGGTGGTGTCGCCCTGGACGACGACCGCGTCCGGGCGCTCGGCGGCGAGGACCGGGTCGAGGCCGTCGAGCACCCGGGCGAACAGCCCGGACAGGGACTGGCCGTGCCGCATGACGCCGAGGTCGTGGTCGGGCGCGATGCCGAACTGCGCGTTGACCTGGTCGAGCATCTCCCGGTGCTGGCCGGTCACGACGGTGATGCCCTGCATGTCGGGGGAGGCGTCCAGGGCGAGGACGACGGGGGCGACCTTGATCGCCTCGGGACGGGTGCCGTAGACGGTCATCACGCGGGCGGGCATGGCGGGGGCCTTCCGGGGGTCGGGGTCGGGGCAGGGCGGTCGGCGGCGGGGGCGGGGCGGTCGGCGGCGGGTCGGGGCGGTCAGGCGCGGGCGTGCCGCGGGGTGGCGTGGGCGGCGTCGGCGGGGGACAGGACGACGCGGGTGTCGGCGCCGGCGGCCACGGCCTCGCGCAGCAGGCGCTCCGCGGTGCCCGCCTCGCCGCGGGCGAGGTTCCAGGCCCACCAGCGGTACCGGCGCGCGACGTCCCGCGCCGGGCCGTCGAGCACGACCCGGCCGCGGTGCAGCCACACCGCCCGGGTGCAGGTCTCCTCGACGGTCTGCGCCGCGTGGCTCACCAGGAACACGCAGCCGGCGCTGCGGCGGAGCCGGTCCATGCGGGCCTCGCTGCGCTCGCGGAAGGCGGCGTCCCCGGTGGCGAGCGCCTCGTCCACCAGGAGGATCCGCGGGTCGGCCGCCGCGGCGATGGCGAACTTGAGCCGGGCCGCCGTGCCGGACGAGTAGGTCCGCATCGGGCGGTGGATCGACGGGCCGATGCCCGCGACCTCGAGCACCTCGGGGTACGCCGCCGCGGCCGCCTCGGGGGTCATGCCCATCGCGAGGCAGCCGAGCCGGACGTTCTCCCGGCCGGAGAGCTCCGGCACCAGCGCCGCGTTGACCCCGAGCAGCACCGGGCGGCTCGCGGCGCGCACCCGGCCCCGGTGCGGCACCTCGAGCCCGGCGACCACCCGCAGCAGCGTCGACTTCCCCGAGCCGTTCAGGCCCACGACGCCCACGGCCTCGCCCGCGCGGGCGACCAGCGACACCCCCGCGAGGGCCCGCACCTGCTCGGTCGGCTCGAACCCGGCGGCGCGGGCCAGCGCGCGGCGCCAGCGCGGGGCGCGGTCGCGCAGCCCGGCGGCGGAGGAGGGCGTGCGGTACCGCACGTGCACGTCGTCCACGACCACCTGGACGAGGTCAGTCGTCGCCACAGCAGTCCTCCGCCCGCCAGGACCACAGCAGCCCCGCGACCAGCAGGGCGACCGACCAGCCGCCGAGCACGAGCCACGCGGCGCCCGGCGGCGTCCGGCCGTACAGCAGGCAGTCGCGGGTGATCTGGAGCAGCCGGTACATCGGGTTCAGGTCGACGACCGCCAGCACCTGCGGGTGCTCGACGAACCGCTCGTAGGAGAAGAAGACCGCGGAGGCGTAGAACCACAGCCGGGTCAGGAACGCGATCACGTGCTGCAGGTCCGGGACCCGGGTGGTGGCGCGGCAGGCGACGAGCGCCAGGCCCGCGCAGAGCAGCACCTGGAGCACCAGGGCCGGCGGGACGAGCAGCCACCGCCACGACAGCACCGGGCCCGGCGGGAGCAGCACCACGAGCACCACCATGGCCACCAGGACCAGCAGGTACGACAGCGTCTCCCGCACGACGGCGGCCAGCGGCAGCGCGGCCCGCGGGAACGCGAACGCCCGCACGAGCGCCTGCCGCCGCAGCAGCGACATGGCCCCCGCGTTCAGGCACCGGACGGTGTACTGGAACATGAACGTGCCGACCACGAGGTAGCCGAGGAAGTTCTCGATCCCCCGGCTCGACCGCAGCACGAGCCCGAACACGACCAGGTACACGGTGGCGTCGAGCACCGGGCGCAGCACCAGCCACACCCGGCCCAGCAGCGTGCCGCTGGTCCCCGACCGCACCCGGGCGCGGGCGTCGCACAGCACGAAGTGCCGGCGGCCCCAGAGCCGGGACAGGTAGGCGTCGAGCGGCGGCCGGCCGGCGACGGGGCCGAGGTGGGCGCCGTCGACGACCTCGCGGCGGACGGGGCGGGCGCCGCGGCGGGGGTGGCCGGTCGGGTCGGGGTCGGGCGGGGGCGCCGGGGCCGCCACGGGTGCCGGGGCCGCCGCGGGTGCCGGGGGCGTGGCCGGGTCCGACGGGCCCGGCCCGGGGCGGGCGGTGCCGGCGGTCGCCGGCGCGGGCGCCCCGGTCACCCCGCCGCCCCGAGCCGCTCGTACAGCACCCGGTACGCCGCGCCGACCCGCGCCCAGGTCCGCTCCGCCGCCACCACGCGCCCCGCCCGGGTCAGCGCGGCCGCGGCGGCGGGGTCGGCCCGCAGGCCCGCGAGCGCGTCCGCCAGCGCGGCGGCGTCGTCCGGCGGCACCAGCAGCCCGGAGCCGTCGGGCAGCACCTCGGCCAGCGCCGGCAGGTCGCTCGCGACGACCGGCCGCCCGAGCGCCATCGCCTCGACCGGCTTGAGCGGGGCGACCCGGCGGCAGACGGCGAGGTCCCGGCGCGGGACGACGAACGCGTCCAGCGCCTGGTGCCAGCGCGGGGCGGCCGCGGCCGGCACCCGGCCCCGCAGCAGCACGGCGTCCGCCACGCCCGCGGCGGCGGCGCGGCGGCGCAGCCCGGGCAGCGCGACCCCGTCGCCGACGACGCACGCGCGGACGTCCAGGCCGCGCGCCCGCAGCAGGGCGACGGCGTCGACGAGCGTGCCCAGGCCCTCGTAGTCGACGACGCTGCTGACGGTGCCCACCCAGAAGCCGTCGGCGGGCAGGCCGAGCGCCCGGCGGGCGGCCGCGGGGCCGGGGTCGGGCAGGGTGAGCAGCCGCGCGTCGACGCCGTTGGGGACGACGGTCACGCGCTCGGCGGGGACGCCGCGGGCGACCAGGTCGTCCCGCAGGGTGCCGCTGAGGGCGACGACGTGGTCGGCCGCCGCGGCCACGGCCGCCTCCTGGGCACGCAGCAGGGCGAACCGCTCGCTGGCGGCGGCCCGGTCCCGCGCGGCGGCGTCGGGCCGGCCCGCCACCCAGGTCTGCTCCAGCAGCCCGCGCACCTCGTACACCCACGGGACCCCGAGCTCCGCGGCGAGGGCGGCGACGACCTGCCCGTTGCCGTAGGGGGTGGTCGTGTGCAGCACGGTCGGCCCGAAGGCGTCGGCGAGCGGGCGCAGCTCCGCGACGGTGCGGGCGGCGCGCTCGACGACGGTGCGCGGCGGGGCGAGCGGCAGCAGCCGCCGGTACGGGACGCCGTCGACCACGTCGCACCGCCGGGCGGTCAGGCGGCCGACCGAGACCGGGTAGCCGATCCGGGTGGCGGCGGCGACCCGGACCCCCGCGGCGGCCTGGGCGCGCAGCACCGCGTGCGAGCGGACGGCGTAGCCGCTCGGGGTGTGCGGGACGGACGAGGTGAGCAGGTGCAGGGCGGCGGGGTCGCGGGTCGCGGCGGGCGCGACGCGGCGGCGGGGCGCAGACCGGGGCGCCGGGCGGACCGCGAACCCGGGCTGCAGCGTGGCCACCTCGGCGGCGAGCCGGCGGGCGAGGCGCGCGTCGCCGGCGGCGCGGGCGTGGTCGAGGGCGCCGCGCACGTCGCCGTCGCGCCAGGCGGCGCGCGCGGCGGCCGCGCCGCGGGGCAGGACGACGCCCGCGGGCGCGCCCGACCCCGAGCCCGGCGCGGCGTCCGACCCCGGCGCCGGCGCCACGCCCGCCTTGGCGCCCGCGGCGCCCGCCCGGTCGAGCTCCACCGCCACCTCCGCGAGCACCCGCCGCCCGGGCCGGGTGCGCGCCCGGGCCCAGGCCGCGGGCAGCAGCGCCGCGGCCTCCTCGCGGTGCCCGGCGACCCAGTGCCCGAGCACGCGGCGCGCCCCGGCCGGCGGGCCGCCGCGCAGCAGCACCCCGGCCACCCGGGCCGTCGCGGTCGGCGGCAGCCGCCGGGAGGCCTGCACGACCAGCAGCGCCGGGTCCTCCCGCAGCATCCGGGTGGCCACGCCCGCGGCGACCGCGGTCGCGCGCAGCACGTCCCGGGCGCGGGGCCGGGGCGCACCCCGGACCACGCGGGCGTCCCGGCCCCGCGGGGCGGCCGTCACGGCGCCACCTCCGCGAGCAGGTCGAGGTAGTGCGCCGCGAGCCGGTCGAGGTCGGCGTGCTCCGCCACCCAGCGCCGGCCGCCGGGGCCGACGTCGAGCCGCGCGCGGTCCGCGGCGAGCGCGGTCCACAGCGCGACCAGGGCGTCCGCGTCCTCGGGCGGCACGACGTCGCCCGCGCCGGCGTCCCGCACCACGGCGGCCGCCTCGCCCGCCACGGCCGCGGACACGTGCCGGCCGACCGCCATCGCCTCGTAGAGCTTCGACGGCACGGTCCAGGCGAACGGCGGCCAGTCGCGCAGGGCGACCAGCACGGTGTCCGCCCAGGCGTAGTGCGCCGCCACCTCCGCGCGCGGCACCCGGCCGACCAGCTCGACGGGCGCCCCGGTCGCGGCGACCTCCGCGCGCAGCGCCGCGTCGTCGAACCCCGAGCCGACCAGCCGCAGCCGCACCGCGACGCCGCGGTCCCGCAGGGTGGCGACGGCGCGCACGGCGGTGCACAGGCCCTGGCTGCGGCCGGTGGTGCCGAGGTAGAGCACGTGCAGGGCGGCGGCGGGGGTGCCGTCGACGCCGCCGGTGCCGTCGTCGGTGCCCGGCGCCGCCCGCGGGGGCCCGGGCGCCGGGGCCGGCGTCACGGGCACGCCGTTGCGCACCACCGCCACCCGGGCGACGCCCCGGTCCCGCAGCACGTCGGCGAACGCGACCGTCGTGGTCACCACGAGCGCGGCCCGGCGCTGCGCCCACCGGACGAGCGCGGCCGCGACGCGCAGCAGCAGCCGGCCGAGGCCGCGGGCCACGTCCTCCAGGGCCTCGACCTCGAGCACGTCGGGCCACGCGTCGCGCATCTCGACCACCACCGGCCGCCGGGGGCCCGCGAGCGCCAGGGCCGCGAGCAGCGACGGCCCGCCCGGCGCGGTCGCGATCACGACGTCCGGGCGGTCGGGACCGTGCAGCCGGCGCCGGCCCAGGACCACCGAGTCGAGGGCGGCGCAGAGCTGGTCCAGCAGCCTGCTGCGGACGTCGACCCCGTGCTCCCGGTACCGCACCCGGTGCACCGTCTCGCCGGCGGGCCCGTCCTCGCGGGCCCACGGCCGGTTCCGCGGGCCGTCGCCGGTCCGCCCGGCGGGGTAGTGCGCGGGCGGGGCCAGCACGGTCACCCGGTGCCCGGCGGCGACGAACCGGGCCGACAGCTCCCGCCACCGCGCGGCCGGCGGGCAGGTCTCGGGCGCGTAGTGATGCGTGACGAGGGCGACGTGCAGGGGTCGACCGGGCCGCCGGGCGGACGCCTCCGCGCCCGCGCCCGCCGTCGTCCCGTCCGCTGCTCGCACGGAACCGCATCCTGTCGGCGGCGCGCGGGCACTCAGAGCGCGCACCCGGAGCACTCAGGGGAGCGGGCCGCCACCTACCCGCCGGCCGGGGCGGCGCGGGCGCGCACCCGCCGGTGTGTTTCGAGCCGGTGAACGCTTCCCGGACACCCGCGACCGCACCGTCACCCGTCCGCCATACTTCCCCCCATGTCCACCACCTCCCCGCGGGCGACCGCTCCGGCGTCCGCCGCGCCGAAGAACGCGGTCGACCGGTTCTTCAAGATCTCCGAGCGCGGGTCGACGATCGGCACCGAGATCCGCGGCGGTCTCGTCACCTTCTTCACGATGAGCTACATCATCGTGCTGAACCCGCTCATCCTCGGGACCGTCCAGGACGGCTCCGGGAACTTCCTCGGCGGCGGGTCCGAGCCGAACATCCCGATGATCGCGGCGACCACCGCCCTGGTCGCGGGCGTCATGTCGATCCTCATGGGCGTCGTCGCCAACTTCCCGCTGGCGCTGGCGGCGGGCCTCGGCCTCAACGCCGTCGTCGCCTACTCGATCGCCTCGCTGCCGGACATGACCTGGGCCGACGCCATGGGCATCGTGGTGCTCGAGGGCCTGATCATCCTCGTGCTCGTGCTGACCGGGTTCCGGGAGGCCGTGTTCCGCGCGGTGCCGATGGAGCTCAAGACCGCGATCAGCGTCGGCATCGGCCTGTTCATCGCGTTCATCGGCCTGTTCGACGCCGGCTTCGTGCGGATCCCGTTCAGCCAGGCCACGCCGGTCGAGCTGGGCATCGGCGGCTCGCTGGGCTCCTGGCCGCTGCTCGTGTTCGTCGTCGGCCTGTTCCTCGCGATCATCCTGATGGCCCGCAAGGTGCACGGCGCGATCCTCATCGCGATCGCCACCTCGACGGTGCTCGCGATCGTCGTGGAGGCCGTCGGCAACCTCGGCGAGCGCTCCGCGGACAACCCGGACGGCTGGTCGCTGGCCGTCCCGGCCGTGCCGGACTCCGTCGTCGCCGCGCCGGACTTCTCGCTGCTCGGGCAGTTCTCGCTGTTCGGCTCGATCGAGAAGATCGGGATCGTCGCGGTGATCCTGCTGGTGTTCTCGGTGATGATCGCCGACTTCTTCGACACGATGGGCACGATGGTCGCCGTCGGCGGCGAGGCGGGCCTGCTCGACGAGGAGGGCAACCCGCCCCGCACCCGGTCGATCCTGGTCGTCGACTCGATCGCCGCGGCCGCCGGCGGCGCCGCCTCGGTGTCGTCGAACACGTCGTACGTCGAGTCCGCGGCGGGCGTCGGCGACGGCGCGCGCACCGGCCTCGCGTCGGTGACCACCGGCGTGGCGTTCCTGCTCGCGACCTTCCTGGCCCCGGTGGTCGGCATGGTGCCGTTCGAGGCGGCCACCCCGGCGCTGGTCGTCGTCGGCTTCCTCATGGTCATGCAGGTGTCCGGCATCGACTGGAAGAACTTCGAGGTCGCCGTGCCGGCGTTCCTCACGATCGTCCTGATGCCGTTCTCGTACTCGATCACGGTCGGCATCGGCGCGGGCGTCATCTCGTTCGTCGTGCTGAAGCTGGCGCTCGGCAAGGTCCGCACGGTGCACCCCCTCATGTGGGTGGCCGCGGCCCTGTTCGTCGTCTACTTCCTCATCGGCCCGATCAAGTCCTGGCTGGGCGTCTGACCAGCCCCGTCGCACCCTGACCGCGCCCGCCCGGACCCCGCGTCCGGGCGGGCGCCGTCGTCGGGCGGGGGTCCCGGTGCGCGGCTAGGTTCGTCCCGTCCCCCCGACGACCGCCGAAGGGTCCCCCATGCGCGTCTCCGTGATCGGCTGCGGCTACCTGGGTGCCGTGCACGCCGCGAGCATGGCCCAGCTCGGGCACACCGTCGTCGGCGTCGACGTGGACGCCGCGAAGGTCGACCTGCTCGCCTCGGGCACCGCGCCGTTCTACGAGCCGGGGCTGCCCGAGCTGCTCCGCGAGGTCGGCGGGGGCGATCGGCTGGCGTTCGGCACGGACCCGGCGGCGGTGGCCGGCGCCGCGGTGCACTTCCTGTGCGTCGGCACCCCGCAGCAGCACGGCGAGTTCCGGGCGGACCTGAGCCACGTCGAGGAGGCGTTCGCCGCGCTGCTGCCGCACCTGCGCCCCGGCGACCTCGTCGTCGGGAAGTCGACCGTGCCCGTCGGGACCGCGGAGGCGCTGGCCGCGCGGCTGACCGGCACCGGCGCGACGCTCGTGTGGAACCCGGAGTTCCTGCGCGAGGGCTTCGCGGTGCAGGACACGCTGCACCCGGACCGCCTGGTGTACGGCCTGCCCACCGACGACGACGGCGTCCCGACCCCGGGGGGCGACCGGGCCCGCACGATCCTGGACGAGGTCTACGCCGCGCCGCTCGCGGACGGCACCCCGCTCGTGGTCACGGACTACGCGACCGCGCAGCTCGTGAAGGTGGCGGCGAACAGCTTCCTCGCCACCAAGATCTCGTTCATCAACGCGATGGCCGAGCTGTGCGAGGCGACCGGCGCGGACGTCACCCGGCTCGCGGACGCCATCGGCTACGACGACCGGATCGGGCGACGGTTCCTCAACGCAGGGCTCGGGTTCGGCGGCGGCTGCCTGCCGAAGGACATCCGGGCGTTCATGGCGCGGGCCGGCGAGCTCGGCGTCGACCAGGCGCTGTCGTTCCTGCGCGAGGTCGACGCGATCAACATGCGCCGGCGGGTGCGGATGGTGGACCTGGCCCGCGAGGTGTGCGGCGGCTCGATCGTCGGCCGGCGGATCGCCGTCCTGGGCGCGGCGTTCAAGCCGGACTCGGACGACGTCCGGGACTCGCCGGCCCTGTCGGTGGCGGCGCAGATGCAGCTCCAGGGCGCGCAGGTCGTGGTGACGGACCCGCAGGCCGTGGACAACGCGCGGCGGGCGTGGCCGGGCCTGACGTTCGCCGCGACCGCGGAGGAGGCGGTGGCCGGCGCGGACGTCGTGCTGCTGGCCACGGAGTGGCGGGAGTACCGGGACCTGGACCCGGAGCGCGTCGGCGGCCTGGTCGCGCGCCGCGCGGTCCTGGACGGCCGGAACGTCCTCGACCCGCGCGCCTGGCGGGCGGCGGGCTGGACCTACCGCGCCCTGGGCCGCCCGTAACCCCTCCGCTCTCGCTCCGCTCGCTCCGCTTTCTCCCGAGACCTCGCCGAGATGGCATCTCTCGGCTGTGCGAAAGTCGCCCGACACAGCCGAGAGATGCCATCTCGGCGGGTGTCACCGGCGCAATGCACGGCGCACCCAGATGACAGGGCGCTCGGGGTGGCGGAGCACGTCGTCTGCCGTGCAGGTGATGACGCGCCAGCCGAGCGACTCGAGAGCCGCCCGCCTCGTCCGGTCGCGCAGCCAGGTGCGGCGGTCGGTGCGGTGGATGTCCCCGTCGTACTCGATCGCCACGCGCTCCTCCTCGTAGGACAGGTGGGGCATCGCGACGACCTGACCGTCGGCGTCGTGGACGAGGACGTTCACGGAGGGGCAGGGTAGGCCGGAGTCCGTCAGCGTCCAGCGCAGCCGCGACTCCATGCACGAGTCCGTGCCGGCCCGCGCCTGGCCGAGCGCGTGGCGCAGCAGGCGCACGCCGCGGGCGCCGGGAGGGAGCCCGGCG
>Ga0164306_10001343_pt1 | contig 10876 bp, 9 predicted proteins | sample Whisoiple_242_MG_FD_110213 | JGI IMG/M metagenome (GOLD analysis project Ga0164306, IMG submission 110213) | Soil microbial communities amended with fresh organic matter from upstate New York, USA - Whitman soil sample_242_MG | ecosystem: Environmental > Terrestrial > Soil > Unclassified >... | reverse complement strand
TCGAGGCGTTGGACACCGTCCTGGCGGCCGGCAAGCGCCACGGCAAGGCCTGCGGGTTGCTCGTCACCGACGGCGAAGCGGCTGCCAAGCGGCTCGAACAGGGCTGGACCTTCGTGGCCATCGGATCCGACTCCACCCTGCTCGCCGCCGCCTCCCGCGCAGCTCTTGCCGCCGCCCGCTCCTGATCACCGATCACTTTCCCGGAAAAGAGAATTCGTCATGGTTAGACACGTCAACGACAAGGGCATCACCGAGATCGGTGTCGGCCTGATCAGTGTGGGTTGGATGGGCAAGCTGCACAGCCGTGCCTTCCAGGCGATCCCGTTGGTGTACCCGGAGTTGAACATCAAGCCGAGGCTGGTGCACGCCGCGGACACCGCTCCTGATCGGGCCGAGTACGCCAAGGATGTACTGGGCTACGAGAAGGGCAGCACCGACTACCGGGACGTGCTGGCCGACCCCGACGTCGACATCGTGTCGATCTGCGCGCCGAATCTGCTGCACAAGGAGATCGGGATCGCCGCCGCCAAGGCCGGCAAGCCGTTCTGGATCGAGAAGCCCGTCGGCCGGGACGCCGTCGACACCGCCGCGGTCGCCGAAGCCGCCCGCGAGGCCGGAGTGGCCACCTCGATCGGCTACAACTACCGGCACGCCCCCGCGGTGGAACGCGTCCGTGAGCTGATCGCCAATGGCGACCTGGGGCGGATCACCAACGTCCGGGCGGTGTTCTTCAACGGCTACGCCTCCGAACCCAACGGCGCGCTGTCCTGGCGATTCAAGAAGGACCTCGCCGGTAGCGGCGCCCTGGGTGACCTGCTCAGCCACGTCGTCGACCTCATGCAGTACGTCGTCGGACCGATCACCGAAGTCAACGGGCTGCTGTCCACCATCCACACCCAGCGGCCGATCCTGCCGATGGGTCAGGCCACACACTTCGCGGTCATCGAGGACGGGGAACTCGGCGACGTCGAGAACGACGACTACGCCGCGGCTCTCGTCCGGTTCGCGGCCGATTCCCCCGGCGCCGGCGCCGTCGGCACCCTCGAAGCATCCCGGGTGATCGTCGGCCCGCAGTGCGGGCTCGGGTTCGAGATCTACGGCACCGAAGGCTCCGCATCGTGGAACTTCGAGCAGATGAACGAACTGAAACTCGCGATCGGCCGCAAGGGCCCCCACCAGGGATACACCACCATTCTCGGTAACTCCTCGCAGGGTGACTACGCCGCATTCCAACCGGGTCCGGGTAACAGCATGGGTTATGACGACCTCAAGGTCATCGAAGCCAAGAAGTTCCTGGTCGCGGTGACCGGCGGCGAGCAGCGGAACTCCACCATCGACGAGGCGCTTGCCGACGCATCGGTGATCAGTGCGATCGCCTCTTCCGCGGTCGACGGGCAGTGGCAGAAAGTCCCGCAGATCCCCGGCGCCACCTTCGGTCACGCCGACACGACAGCGGCCGGAAATGGCTGAGGCCGTCGATCTGCCCATTGTTGTCGGGCTGGGTGTCGTCGACCACGACCTGGTCAGCCCGGTCCTGCACGGTCGGTGCCGGTTCATCCCGGAGCCCACCGATGCCGACCTGGCTCAGGCGCAGGGTGCGATCGCCCGAGCGGATGCCGTGGTGGACAAGGCATTCCTGGCCCGCACCCCGCAGCTACGGGTTGTCGCCCGCACCGGTGTCGGTGTCGAAAAGGTCGACCTGGAAGCAGCAACCGCACGTGGTATCGCCGTGGTGATCACCCCCGGCGCCGGCACCAACGCCGTCGCCGAGGGCGCGATCGCGATGGCGATGCATCTGGTCAAGCGGTTCGGCCGGTTGACCACCCTGGTCCGCGACGGCCAGTGGGCCAGCCGCGGCACCGTCTCGGTTGGCGACCTCGGCGGCGCGACCCTGGGTGTCGTCGGCTACGGGAGGATCGGGCAACGCGCCGGTGCTTTGGGTGCCGGGCTCGGCATGCGGGTGCTGGCCTACGACCCGGTCAGCGAACCACCCGCCGATGTGCGGTGTTCGGATCTGCAGGATCTGTTCGACCGTAGCGATGTGATCACGCTGCACCTGCCGCTGCTGGACTCCACCCACCACCTGGTCGGCACCGAACTGCTCAGTGCCGTGAAACCCGGTGCGATCCTGGTGAACTGCGGACGCGGCGGGCTGATCGACATCGACGCCGTGTACACGGCGTTGCAGGACGGCCGACTCGGCGGAGTCGGGTTGGATGTGTTCGACCCCGAACCCCCCAGCCATCACCCCTTGTTCGACCACCCCGACGTCGTCCTCACCCCGCATCTCATGGGATTGAGCAGGCAGGGTACTGCCGCCACCTTCACCGACGCCGCCCAGGGAGTCCTCGACGTCCTCACCGGAACTCGACCGGCCGCGGTCGCGAACCCCGGCTGGGAGACGACCACCGCACCCCTGGGGTCGTCATGAAAGACCTGCTCACCGGAAGGGTCATCCTGATCAGCGGCGGCACCCAGGGCCTCGGCGCTGCCGTTGCGCGGGCCGGCGTCCGGGAGGGCGCCGCGGTGGTGATCTCCGGACGCAATGACGAACGCGGCGAAAAGGTGGTGTCCGAACTCGAGTCCCTCGGCGGGACGGCGAGTTTCGTGCACACCGACGTCAGCGATGTGGTAGCTGCGCAAGCCTGCGTTGCGGCGACGATCGCCCAACACGGGCGAATCGACGGACTGGTCAACGCGGCGGGGTTGACCACCCGTGGTTCGATGCTGGACACCACCCCGGAACTGTTCGACCAGCACATCGCGGTGAACCTGCGGGCGCCGTTCTTCCTCATGCAGGCCGCCATCGCCAACATGAAGCGGCGCGGTGCACCCGGCAGCATCGTCAACGTCATTTCCATCGATTCCCACGGTGGGCAATCGTTTCTCGCGCCGTACGTCGCGGCCAAGGCCGGGCTTGCCGGACTGACCAAGAACGCCGCCCACGCCCACCGCTGGGACCGAATCCGGATCAACGGCCTGAACATGGGCTGGTCGGCCACCGACGGGGAGGACCAGACCCAACGCCGCGCCGCCCAGACCGGGGACCTGCGCACCCAAGGAGCCGGCGACTGGAAGGCCGCGGCTGGCGCCGTCCTGCCGATGGGCAAACTCGGTCAGCCCGACGAAATCGCGGACTTCATCGTTTTCCTGCTGTCCGACCGCAGCGGCGTTGTCACCGGATCGGTCATCGACTGGGACCAGACCGTGATCGGCGGTCTGGGATGACGCACCAACTCTTGATCATCGCTATCGAGCATCATCTTTCGAGAAGGAGAGCATCATGCGTCTCGGCCTGATCGGGCTCGGCAGGATCGGCGCCTTCCACGCCGACACCCTGTCGAAGCTTACCGGCGTCGATTCCCTCGTCGTCACCGATTTCGTCCCGGCGGTGACCAAGGCGGTCGCGGAGAAGGTCGGCGCCGAGGCCGCCGACTCCCCGGAGAGCCTGATCCGCAGCGGCGTCGACGGGATCGTCATCGCCGCGGCCACCAACGCCCACACACAGCTGATCCGGGCAGGTGTGGACGCCGGCATCCCGGTGTTCTGTGAGAAGCCTTTGTCCGGCGACATTGCCGAGGCCGCCGCCATCGCCCGCTTCGTCAACGACAGCGGCGCTGTCGTGCAGATCGGCTATCCGCGCCGCTTCGACCCGGCGTTCGCGGCCGCCCGCGCGGCCGTCGAGACCGGTGAACTCGGCTGGGTGCACACCGTCCGGTCGACCACCCTGGATCCCGCACCGGCACCACGCGGGTACATCGAGGTGTCCGGTGGCATCTTCCGGGACTGCAGCGTGCACGATTTCGACACGGTCCGCTGGGTGAGCGGGCAGGAGGTCGTCGAGGTCTATGCGACCGGTAGCGCCAGGGGTGATGCCTTCTTCGCCGAGTTCGGTGACGTCGCGACCGCGCAGACTCTGCTGACGTTTGATGACGGCGCGACCGCGGTGGTCTCCAACACCCGGTACAACGCTCGCGGGTATGACGTGCGGCTGGAACTGCACGGCACCGACGACAGCGTCACTGCCGGTTGGAGCGACACCACCCCGCTGCGGAATCTGGAACCCGGCGTCAGTTGGCCGGCGGGACCACCGGCCACCTTCTTCATGGACCGGCTCACCGCGGCCTTCCGCGCCGAACTCCAAGCGTTCACCGAAGTCGTTGCCGGGAAACGGACATCACCGTGCACCGTCGATGATGCGATGGCCGTCGCCTACATGGCCGAAGCCGCCACTCTTTCACTTCAACAGCACCGCCCGGTGCAGATCGACGAGGTGCTGTGATGACTGAACCCACCCTGCAAACAGGCTTTCCTGCAACAACATCCGCCCAGAACCGGATCGCAGGTGCACCCATCTCCTGGGGAGTCTGCGAGGTCCCGAACTGGGGCTACCAGCTCACCCCGGAACGGGTGCTCGCCGAGATGCAGGACATCGGCCTGTCGGCAACAGAACTCGGCCCGGACGGTTTCCTGCCGGCCGACCCCGATCAGATGGCCAAGGTACTCGAGCACCACCAGTTGACCGGCGTCGGCGGCTTCACCCCGGTGATCATGCACCAGCCCGGGAACGACCCGCTCCCGGAGATCGACCGCATCCTCGCCGGCTATGACGCCACCGGCGCGAAAACGTTGGTCCTGTCATCGGTCTCCGGGCTCGACGGGTACGACAGCCGCCCCGAACTGGACGCCGACGGCTGGGCGCTGCTGCTGCGCAACCTGGACCGCATCTCCGCCCGAGCCGCCGAACACGGGGTCGGTGCCGTGCTCCACCCGCACGTCGGCACCATGGTCGAGACCGGCGACGACGTCCAACGGGTCCTCGAAGGCTCGGAGATGTCGCTGTGCCTGGACACCGGGCACCTGCTGATCGGTGGAACCGACCCGGCCGAGCTCACCCGGCAGGTCCCGGACCGCATCGCCCACACGCATTTCAAGGACGTCGACAACACCGTTGCCGCCAAGGTCAGATCCGGGGCCCTGACCTACTATGACGCGGTCGCACAGGGCATGTACCGGCCGCTGGGAACCGGCGATGTCGACATTGCCAGCATCGTCAACACCCTGCAGGGCAACGGGTACACCGGCTGGTTCACCCTCGAGCAGGACACCATCCTCACCGAGCAGCCCCCTGCCGGCGCCGGCCCCATCGACAACGCCCGGACCAGCGCGGACTACGTCCGAAGCCTGCTCGCCAAGTCCCAGTGACCGAAAGGACCGACCCGATGGAGCCACTGCGCATCGGCATCATCGGCGCTGCGCGAATCGCGGAGCTGGCCATGATCAAGCCCGCCCAACTCACCGGTACCCGGCTGGTTGCGGTCGCTGCACGGGATCGCGCTCGCGCCGAGGCATTCGCCGACAAACATGGCGTGGAAAGGGTTCACGACAGTTACGAGGAGGTGCTCGCCGATCCCGAAGTGGAGGCCGTGTACAACCCGCTCGCCAACAGCCTGCATTCCATCTGGAATGTCAGGGCACTGCGGGCCGGCAAGCACGTCTTCACCGAGAAGCCATCAGCCAACAACAGCATCGATGCGACTTTTGTCGAGAAGGTCGTCGCGGAACAGGATCTGATCTTCTTCGAGGGCTTTCACTACGTCCACCATCCGCTGATCGCCCGTCTGCACGAGATCCTGGCCAGCGGCGAGCTCGGAGAACTGCGGCACGTCGAGACCGTGATGAACATGCCCGCGCCGCCGCCGGCCGATCCGCGCTGGTCGCTCGACCTCGCCGGCGGCGCCCTGATGGATCTGGGATGCTACAGCCTGCACACGCACCGCATGCTCGGACCATATGCCGGCGGGGAGCCCACGGTGGTCGCCGCGTCGGGCGCGGAGCGCCCAGGACATCCGGGCGTCGACGAATGGATCACCGCCGAGACAGTCTTCCCGAACGGCGTCACCGGAGCCGCAGGATGCAACATGGCCAGCGACCACCATGAGATGAGCCATCGACTGATCGGCAGTACCGGGGAAGCGATCATCAAGGATTTCGTGAACCCGCACAACGACGACCGGCTCGTCGTCACCACGAAGGACGGCACCCGCACCGAGCGCCTCGGGAACCGCTCCTCCTACACCTACCAACTCGAGGCGTTCACCAACGCGGTCCGCACCGGCGAACCCACCAGGACCGACGCGGCAGGAGCGGTCGCGACGATGAAGCTGATCGACGGGTCGTACCGACTCAGCGGATTCGATCCGCGCCCGAGTGACCCTGCGCTCCATGCCGGCTGAGCAACGCCGGGTCGTGCCCGGCCGGTTGCAGAACCGGTCGGGCAGCGATCATCCGACATGCACCTTCGGGCGCTGCGAACGGTCGGGCTCGGCCCGCCGCAACACCTCTCGGGTGGTCGGCGCGATCTCGCCGTCGCCGAGGAAGAGGAAGCGCAGGAAATTGGTCACCGGGTTGCCCTCCGTCCACTCGAAGTAGATGTTCGGCTTGACCTGATAGTCGTCACGCAGATGCAGCAACAGGGCGGCGATCGAATTCGACACCACCGGGCTGGACATCTCGAGCACCCGGCGGCCGTTGCGAATGACGCCATGGACACGCAGCTCGGAGGCGAACTCCGAGGCATCGGTCACGGTGACCTCGAGGAAGATCACCCGATCCTCTGAGGGAATGTGGTTGTCCGCGCGCTGCTGTCGTTCCTTGAATCCGAGCGTGTGCTGGGAGACGCCGTCCGGATCGTGCGCAATGATCTGCACGTCGCGGTTTCGGTAGTCGTCGAAGAACGCTGCCGCTTGCTGGTCCAGCACGATGCTGCTGGTCCGTAGTTCGAAGGCCCGACCCACTCGTGATGCCAACGACACGATCACGATCGCCAGGATGAACAGGGAGGCGATCTTGACCCCGTCCGGGCGCTCGATGACGTTCGCGATCGTGGTGTAGACGAAGATCGCCGCGATCACGCCGAACCCGATCACCTGATTGCGCTTCCGGCGCCGTCGTGCGGACAGCGTCACGGCGACCGATGCCGATGTCATCAGCACCAGGACGCCGGTGGCGTAGGCGCCGCTCTGGGCGTCGACGGACGCGTCGAACACCCAGGTCACCAGGAAGGCGACGGCGGCGAACACCAGCACCAGCGGCCTGACGGCCTTCGCCCATTCCGGTGCCATGCCGTACCGCGGGAGATAGCGGGGGACCAGGTTGAGCAGCCCGGCCATCGCGGAGGCACCGGCGAACCACAGGATGGTGATCGTCGACAGGTCGTACACGGACCCGAAAACGGGGCCGAGGTACTCATGCGCCAGGTAGGCCAACGCCCGCCCGTTGGCCTCGCCGCCCTGCTGGAACTCCGCCTGCGGGATCAGCAGGGTGGTGATGACGCTAGAGGTGATCAGGAAGACGCTCATGATGACGGCAGCGGTGGTCAGCAGCCGCTTGGTTCCCCGAATCCGACCGGCGGGATTGTCGGGGGAGTCGGTGGCGTCCCCGCGGACCTGGGGCATCACCGCCACGCCAGTCTCGAATCCGGACAGTCCCAGCGCCAGCTTCGGGAAGACCAGCAGCGAGATGCCGATCATGACCCAGATACTCGAGTAGTCGGTGCGCAGCGCGTTGGTCCAGTCCGGGACCAAGTCGGTCGCCTGGAAGATGTGGACCAACCCGACCCCGACGACGACGACATTGACGGCCAGGTAGACCGCGACCAGCCCGACCGCGAGCCCGATCGCCTCACTGAAGCCACGGAGGAAGACCCCGCCGAGCAAGGCCAGCAGGGCCAGGGTGATCAGCATCTTGTGGTCGGACCAGCCGGCGGGGATGAGCGGGTTGTCCACCAGGTGCTCTGCCGCGTCGGCGGCCGACAACGTCATGGTGATCAGGAAATCGGTGGCCGCGAAGCCGAGCAGGACGAGCACGAACACCTTCCCGGCCCATTTGGGCAGGTGCCGCTCCAGCATCGCGATGGATCCCTCGCCGCGGAAGCTCTCCCTGGCCACCCGGCGGTACACCGGCAGCGCACCCAGCAGGGTGAGCAGCACCAGGACGATGGTGGCCAGGGGGGACAGCAGACCGGCGGCGAGTGCCGCAATGCCCGGCTGGTAGCCCAGGGTCGAAAAATAGTCGACTCCGGTCAGGCACATGACCTTCCACCAGGAATGCGGCTTCTCGTGGGCGTCCTCGACCTTTCCGGGACCGGGATGGCTGCCCTTCTTGTCGATCAGACCTTCGAGCAGCCAGGACCGCAGCCGACTCGGCGGTGCCGTTATCGCCCGCGTCGGCCCTTCCGGGAAGGTCTCCGTCGGTCCGCTGATCCCGGTTCCGGTCATCGCGGCAGCGCGCCACGGGCCGGCGATTGACTCCTGATCGACGGGACCAGGGTCGACGTACTGAGTCGATGCCTGGTCTCGATGGTGCGGACCGCGCCGCTGCTCGATCGCATGGACAGCGATTGGGTGATCGCCTGGTCTTGGGAGAACCTAACGCCGCGAAGGACTTCCCCGTCGGTGATGCCGGTCGCCACGAAGTAGGCGTTGTTGCCGCGCACCAGGTCGGTGGTGCACAGCACCCGTTCCAGGCTGTGGCCCAGCTGTCGGGCCTGCCGCTTCTCCGCGTCGTTGCGGGCGTACAACCGGCCGTAGATCGCGCCGCCCAGGCTCCTGATCGCGCACGCAGCGATCACACCTTCCGGGCTGCCGCCGATCCCGACCAGCAGATCGACCTCGGACTCGGGTTGGACGGCCATCAGCGAGCCGGCCAGGTCGCCGTCGATCAGCAATTGAATCCTGGCTCCGACCGCGCGAATCCGGCTCACCAACTCCGCGTGCCTCGGTCGGTCCAGGAGAGCGACCGTGACGTCTTCGACGTTCTCGCCGCGCACCCGGGCGATCGTGGCCAGGGTGTCCTCGATCGGGGCGGCGAAGTCGACCTCATCGACGAGATCCGGTCCGATCACGAGTTTGTCCATGTAAAGACAGGGACCCGGGTCGTACATCGCCCCCCGATCCGCCAATGCGATCAGGGACATCGCGTTGGGCAGACTCTTGGCGGTCAGACCCGCACCGTCGACGGGATCAACGGCGATGTCGACCAGCGGACCGCGGCCGGAGCCGACGTGCTCGCCCGCGTACAGCATCGGGGTGTCGTCGTTCGCGCCCTCGCCGATGACGATCACCCCGCGCATCGGGATCGTCCCTAATACCGGCCGAATAGCATCGACCGCGGCGCCGTCGACTTCCTCCGCGTTGCCCCGGCCCAGCAACCGGGCAGCGGCCATGGCCGCTGCTTCGGTGGCTCTGACCAGTTCCAATGCCAGAATGCGGTCGTCATCAAGGGCGTCGGCTGTTCCGCCGCGGGTTTCGTCGTCGCGATCGTCAGGGCCGCCCCCGTACGGGTCGGCATCGGCTGAAGCGGAATCCGGCGACCTCATCAGCGGCGGTCCTTTCCCGACGACCGGACGGATCCATCCGGCACCCCAGGTAGATGTTCACACAGCAGCCATCGCGCCACACTGCGCAGGTCCGATGACGGCCTCCAAACGCCGGGTCAGGACCGGTATTCCGGGTTGTGGAAATCGAACCGGGTACCGGCGTCCCATGCCTTCCGCTGATTACCGTAGGCCGGAAAGCCGCCGGCGGACTTCAGCATCCTGGCCAGGTGCAGCAGATTCCACGTCATGAAGGTGGTGTTGCGGTTGGTGAAGTCGTTGTCCAGGCCGGCCCGGGAGCCGTCATCGAGGAGGTCCCCGTAGCAGGGCCCGGGGCCGGCCTCGCCGATCCACCCTGCGTCCGCCTGGGGCGGGATGCTGTACCCAATGTGTTGCAGACTGTAGAGGACGTTCGACGTGCAGTGTTTGATGCCGTCCTCGTTTCCGGTGATCAGGCACCCGCCGACCCGGCCGTAGTACAGCCATTGGCCCTTGTCGTTGAGTTCGCCCGAATGTGCGTACAGCCGCTCGATGATCTTCTTCGTCTCACTGCTGTTGTCGCCCAACCAGATCGGGCCGCCGATGACCAGGATGTCGGCGGCGAGTACTCGCGGGAACAGCTCGGGCCATTCGTCCACGTCCCACCCGCGGTCGCGCATGTCCGGGTAGACGCCGGTCGCGATCCGATGATCGACCGCCCTGAACTGGTCGACCGTGACCCCCTGTTGACGCATGATGTCGGCGCTGACGTCGATCAACAACTGGGTGTGGCTGGCAGCTGGGGATCTGGTCAACGTCGTGTTGATGAACAGAGCTGTCAGGTCCGAGAAGTCGTTCGAGAAGTCACTGTCGGGGTTCGGCATGGCCGCCGTCCTTATGGTTTCGCCCTGGAATCTCGCCGGTGTGGTGAGCCAGCCATGAGCTTCCACCGGTCGGATGAACAGGACAATAGGTGCAGACGTGAAGAAAGCCTTACGAAGAGTCGGCCGGTCGGCCCGAATCGACCAGACCAAGCTGGGCGAACAGTGCCACCAGCCCGTCCTCGTGGGGTCCGGGGGCGAGGTGATCGGCAGCCTTCAGTACCCGCGGGTCGCTGCCCTCGATCGCAACGGCGACTCCCGCGAACTCGAGCATTTCGATGTCGTTGAGACCATCACCGACGGCAACGACCTGCGCGCGGTCGATTCCGAGATGGTCGATGACTGTCTGGATGCCGAGCGCCTTGTGGATCCAGGAGAGGTACAGCTCACCGGCGGAATCGCCCATGTCGGGTATCGAACTGGGCAGCACACCGAGCTCGGGACCGATCTGCTCGGCGATCGACGCGATCGGTACCGGTGAGTCGAAACAGGTGACCTTGCCGAACGAGGCCGCGGTGAGGTCGTCCGACATGCGCAGCGCATCCAGGATGTCCTTGGGTCCTTCGCGGTCGGGACTGTCCGAGGACCGTAGGTGCCCGATGAGCAGCGCTGCCAGCCTTTCGTCGACGCCCGGTGGGCC
>Ga0164306_10001342_pt1 | contig 10877 bp, 5 predicted proteins | sample Whisoiple_242_MG_FD_110213 | JGI IMG/M metagenome (GOLD analysis project Ga0164306, IMG submission 110213) | Soil microbial communities amended with fresh organic matter from upstate New York, USA - Whitman soil sample_242_MG | ecosystem: Environmental > Terrestrial > Soil > Unclassified >... | reverse complement strand
TCTTTCCGATCCGGAGAACGTGAAGGTCACGGCGAATGATCCGGGCGGGACGATGGTTGTCCATTTGGGAGCGCAGGACTTTCTGCCCCGCTACAAACTTTATGTGGCGCACATCGCGGAATGGCGGCAGCAGTTCCAGAACGTGCAGTCAGTAGACCTGCGGTTCGAAGGACAGGTGGTGGTGAACCCTGATCAATCGCCGAAATCGCCGGGATCGCCGTCATCGCCGAAATCGGAAAAGCGGATAGCGATGGCGAAGCCGGTGAGCGCGAAGGTGGCGGCGAAAAAACCTGCTTACCGCGGAGTCGACCACCCCAGCAAGCCAAAACCGGGCTCGCCGGGGGCCCCGGACGCGGAGACGCGGAGAAAGCAGAACAAAGAAAAAACTTACCACTGATGAACATTGATAACACTGATCGGAAGATTAAGAGCTAAGGGCAATGACTAAGAGCCAAAAGCCAAAAGCCAAAAGCCAAGCGCTAGCAGCTAGAAGCCATTTATTAAGGACGCGAAATTATGGGCAGTAACGGTAACGGCAAATATCCTTCAAACCTGATTACGGTGCTGGATACGGGCAGCGCGAAGACGGTTGCGCTGATCTGTGAGGCCACGGACGCGGGCCTGCGGTATCGCGGGCACGGCGTGGCGGAGAGCCGGGGATCGCGCAAGGGCATCATCGTGGAATTAGATAAAGCGGTGCAGAGTATCCATAAAGCGGTGGAAGAGGCGGAGAAGGTTGGCGGATGCCAGGTGGGGAACGCCGTGATCTCAGTTGCGGGCTCGCATATTAAAGGAGTGACGAGCCGCGGCGGAGTGACGCTGGGGCCGCGCCCGCGAGACGTGACGCGTGAAGACATTCGTACCGCGGTGGAGAAGGCGCGGTCGGTAACGCTGCCCGACGATCGCGAAGTGCTGCACCTGCTGCCGCAGGAATTCATTCTGGATGAGCAAGCGGGCGTGCGCGATCCGGCGGGCATGATGGGACGCCGCCTGGAAGTGAACCTGCACATGGTGACGGCTTCCGCCAGCGCAACCCAGAACGTGGTGACGGCGGCGAACCGCGCGGGACTGCACGTGGACAACGTTGTATATGAAGCGTTGATGTCCGCCGACAGCACGCTGCGCGCCGACGAAAAAGAGCTGGGCGTGTGCCTGGCCGATATTGGCGCGGGATCGACCGACATGATCGTTTATTGCGATGGCATGGTGGCGCACTCGGGCGTGGTGCCGGTGGGCGGAGACCATTTCACCAATGACGTGGCTGTGGGCATGCGCACGCCGCTGGTTTCCGCGGAGAAGATCAAGAAGCAGTTTGGCCACACCATCAGCAGCCAGGTGGCCGAAGGCAATGAGATTGAAGTGCCGGCCGTGGGAGACAGGCCGTCACGGCTGATGCCGCAAAGATTTCTGGCAGAGATACTTGAGCCGCGCGCGCTGGAGCTGTGCGAACTGATGCGCGACCACCTGAAGCAGGCGGGAGTGCTGGAGTTGTGTCCGGCGGGCGTGGTGCTGACGGGCGGCGGATCGCGCATGACTGGACTGGCAGAAGTGTGCCAGAAAGTTTTAGACCGGCCGATCCGATTGGCGGCGCCGGAAGCGCCGATCGCGGATATGCCGGAGCAACTGGCAGAAGCGGAGTTTGCGACGGCGGTTGGATTGGCGATGTATGCGCATCGGACAACAATGGCAAAGATGAATCCGGAACAGGGATTTGGGCAGAAGCTGCGCGCGCTGCTGGCGAAGCTGGGAGCGTAAGAAAATCGGGTGATCGGGTCATCGGGTGATCGCCGTGATCGGAAAAGCAAAACCCTTGAAACGCGGAGGAAATCGGAGGAAGGGATCAGGGCGATGGGATCATCGGGGCAGCGGCGCACGGGAATTTGTAATTGGGGAGTGTGGGTTAGTGCATGGAAGGGAAAAGTGATCCCTCACCCGCAGAAAACGCGGGTTCGGAAATACAGACGCGAGTTCGGGATTGCAGAAAAAAGTTTGGGTTGGGCGGGGGAGTCGGGCGTCCCAAAGGAACGAACGTGGGATGCAAAACTTAAACGCAACGTGGACCATAAGCTTTAGAAACAAGTTTGGGAACATCAGAAGGTGACGCAAGCCGGCGGACCAATCGGATCAGGAGTGTGAAGTATGAGTGACACGCAAAAAAAAGCAGACGGAGAAGTGAGAATTCAATTCAATGAAGATCCCCGCACCAACGCCAAGATCAAGGTGATCGGCGTGGGTGGCGGCGGCGGAAACGCAGTGAACCGGATGATCTGCGCCGGGGTGGAGGGCGTGGAGTTTGTTGTGGCCAATACCGATTTGCAGGCGTTGCAGATGTCGCGCGCGCCGGTGAAGATACAACTGGGCACCAAGCTCACCAACGGACTGGGCGCGGGCGCGAACCCGGAAATCGGACGGCGTGGCGCGCTGGAGGACGCCGACAAGATTATTGAAGCCCTGGAAGGCGCGGACATGGTTTTCGTAACGACCGGTCTGGGCGGCGGGACGGGCACCGGAGCTGCGCCGATCATTGCGTCGCTGGCCAGCGAGATGGGCGCGCTGACCGTGGCGGTGGTAACCAAGCCGTTTGCGTTTGAAGGACGCAGACGCATGGCGCAGGCGGAGCGCGGCCTGGCCGAACTGATTGATTCGATCGACACCACGATCGTGATTCCCAACGAAAAGCTGCTGGCAGTGGCGCAGAATGCCGGCTTCTTTGAGTCGTTCCGCATCGCCGACGACATCCTGCGGCAGGCGGTGCAGGGAATTTCAGACATCATTACTATTCCCGGCATTATCAACCGCGATTTTGCCGACGTAAAAACCATCATGGCGGGCATGGGCTATGCCGTGATGGGAACAGCCGTGGCCAAGGGCGAGCGCCGCGCGACAGACGCGGCGCAGGCGGCCATTTCGTCGCCGCTGCTGGAGGCCGGCGCCATCGACGGAGCGCGCGGGATCCTGATCAACGTTACGGGCTCATCGTCGCTCAAGCTGGCGGAGGTGAATGAGGCGTCGACGATTATTCAGTCAGCCGCGCATGAAGATGCCAACATCATTTTTGGCGCCGTTCAAGACGAGAACATGAAAGATGATCTAAAGATTACGGTTATTGCGACCGGGTTCAAGAATGACGTGCCCGCGCGCAAGGACCGCACAGTCAACGCGGCGCAGGCCGCAATTTCCACGGCGCGGACCGCTTCTGCTTACCAGGTGCAGGCTGCCGCGGCGGCGCCCAGGGTTGTGAATGGAAGCCCTGTGAATGGAAGCCACGCGCATGGCAGCTCGATGAACGGAGGCGCGGCCGGCCACGCCAGCCATGCTGTTTCGCCCACACGGGTAGCCGTGCCGGCGCGGGAAAACCCCAATCTTGCCACCATGACCGACTCCATCCGCGCCGCCGTCGAACAGGACGACCTGGATGTTCCGGCCTTTATTCGCAAGCGCGGGGAGATCAACTAGCCTGCCGGCTGGCAAGGGCAGGCTCCAACCGGCCGCGCGCAATACTGCGCCCTGCCGATAAAAACGATGTTGCCGCAAGCTTTAACCCGGGGCGCGCAAGCCACAAAGCGCCCCGACCATTAACTGCCACCAGTTGCCGACCGCCATCCGTGGCGGCCGCGAATTAATAACGTTAATGCGTATTTAAGGCAAAACCAATGGCCGGATTCTAGGGTTAATACTGGCGAGGACCATCGATCCTTAAACCCCAGGTTTTTCAAAGCCCAGGTTTTCAAGAACCGATGTCCTCGATTTTGGCCATTGAAACAGCAGACAGCCAAGCGGCATGCAGATTCGGACCCTGGCGGCGCCCGCGGTTTTTCGCGTGGCGGCGTTGAGAGCAGCTGCATCTTACTTAGTAGCGCAGTTAGGCAATTACTTACTTCGGTACTAGGAGAATCAACAGTTGTACGCGATGGAAAGTTTCCGTTACCATCGTGATAAGAGTTGAGATTTTCACGTTGATCGTCGATCTTTCTGGTCCGGTTGCGACCCTTTTATTTTCTGGCCGGTGCAACGGGCGAAGACAGATCAGGAAAAACGGCTGAAAATCGCATTGAACACATTACAAGAACAGGTTTTTTTGGTAACCCAGGTGGCAGTGACTCCAATGACATTTCGGCTTCGTCTCCTCGTCCTCTTCGTCTCCACTCTTATTTCGTCGGGCGCGTTGTTGGCGCGCAGCTCCAACACCACTACCACCAAAGCCAAATCCAGCGGACACGTAACCGAAAGCGCGCGCGCCCAGAAGCGTATGGCCCGGCTCCGCCACCAGCGTGCCGCCAAAAAGCATACGGTCGCGCGCTCAGCCGCCGCGCACTCAGCCAACACAAAAGCCGCCACTGCCAAGGCCGCCACTGCCAAAGCCGCAACCGTCAAAACAGCCGGCTTGCACCGTCGTCGCACGCGCCATCGCTGGGTTGAGACCTTCACCGGCAACTCATACGCTGACGACAACACGGACGGCGACATCGTTGAGGGTGAAGATCCCGTGGTGCGCCAGGCCGCTATTGACGCGCTGGGCAACATGAACGGCACCGTCGTCGCCATTGATCCCACCAGCGGACGCATTCTTGCCATGGTCAATCAGAAGCTGGCGCTTAGTGAAGGCGCGCAGCCCTGTTCCACCATCAAGGTGGCCGTGGCGCTGGCCGGCCTGAATGAAAAAGTCATTACCCGGCAGGAAGAGATCGCGCTTGGCCGCCGCTCGCACATGACGCTGACTGAAGCGCTGGCGCATTCCAACAACGCTTACTTTGAAGCCGTCGGGCGCCGTCTCGGCTTCCCCAAGGTCAGCTATTACGCGCACCAGTTTGGACTGGGCGAGCTCGCCGGTTACGGCATTGCAGGCGAGCATCTTGGCACCTTCCCCGATCATGAGCTCGACGCCAGTCTGGGCGGCGTGGGCAAGATGTGCTCTTTCGGCGAAAGCATTTCCATGACGCCGCTGCAGCTCGGCGCGCTGGTCTCCGCCGTGGCCAACGGCGGCACGCTCTATTACCTGCAGCACCCCACGTCGGTCGATCAGGTCATCGGCTTCCAGCCGCGCGTAAAGCGCCAGCTCGATATCGGCCCGCTCGTCCCGGAAATTGCCGAAGGCATGACCGGCGCCGTGCAGTATGGCACCGCGCGCAGCCTGCGCCTGAACTTTAGTGAAGAGCAGATCCTGGGCAAGACCGGCACCTGCTCCAAAGACGGCACCCGCTTCGGCTGGTTCGCTTCATACGCCGACACGCAGTACGGACACATCGTGACCGTGGTCTTTCTCCAGGGCGGCCGCCCGACTTACGGCCCCAAGGCCGCCGAAATCAGCGGCAAGTTCTACCGCGCCCTGTACGACCATAACTTCTTCGCCGCGCGCGCCACCACCGCCAGCGGCTCCGCGGGAGAAAAGCCGGCCGTAGGAGTGCAGCAGTAAGGGCATCGCGGTAGTCAGTACAGCAAAAGGGCGTCCTCGATCGAGCGTACGACTGAGAGCGCGTCGAAGTTGAGCCGTTATCCGGGCGTTTGGGGCCGAAGGCGAAATGCCGAGCGAACCCCGAAGAATCCCTGCACTTTGTCTTTCGCCACGCCGCATCAGGGTGTTCTCTCCATACGCTCGACGCCAGCCAATGTTCCCGTGGGGCATCGATGTAGGAAGTCTTTCAATTCCGAGTGACAATTTAAACCGCGCGTAACTCCCAAAGTGCTCCAGGAGCGGGGAGCAATTCGCCCGGTTGCTCATATCTGGTGCAGTTTGTCGAAGAGAATACGAGTAAATAACTGTCGGTTCCTGCTTCAACCCACAGTAGAACTCTTGCTTCCTTTCCCCCTAAAACAGCGCTCCAAATAGCATGGGCGAACTGTGGTTGATGTTCCACCAGTCCATTCCATATTTCCTCGTTACGGCGACTTAACATTTTCACAAACCAAATAACTGCTGACTCTTGGCTGTTCACAAAGCCGCCTTCCAACGTCATCGGCGACCACTGCTCTCTTATCGTGTTATGGATCTTATCCCAAGATGAGTCACTCATGGCCTTTATTATTTGGTGGTCTTTGTTCCAAACAAATCCTCCCTGATCTTTACCGGAAAAATTATGAAAGTAAGTACCCACCAACTCCGGCCACTCAGGTGAAAACTCTGCAGTGTGCATAGAGCGATTACGTATTCTCTGATTCGGACGGGTAACCCACAATGGCGCAAGCGTAAATTTGTAGTGGGGTGCCAAGACTATTCGGTCCGGAGAGACGAGGGAATTAAATGTAATACCATGAAAAGGAACAAATGCGTCTGGTTCCGTCATGCAGTCTGTTATGGAAATGCGGATATCATTCCACTTCAATTCTGATGGCACCCTCGAGTAAGAGTAAGGCATCCTGGTCGTGGCTGGAAACTCGATCTCGGCCAAGGCGACGTGGTCTTTATCTTCTAAGTTGCCTTTAATCCAAAATATCGGCTGCCCAGTCGGGGTGCTGTTCGCGGCTAAGCGAGCATTGGTCGTTAGGAACGAGGGCCGATTGTTCTTCTGCAAAGCTTCGTCGAGCATCATCTGGCTTTTCTTTCGTAGCCAGTCGATTGCGGGCTGAACTTGGTCATTGAATTGTAAAGTATTCCGGCTGACTGAGATGATCCCCACCTTCTTGCTCGTCCAGTCAACTTCCACAAATGCGCGATTCGCACTAAGGCTTCCCCCGTAAGCTTCGGCATACATGCCTCTCCACGAGTGGTAAAAATGCCCTTGGGGCAGGAAATATGTTCCTGTCCCAATTCGAGCAACCCTCAGCGCATTATTTGCGAGGGCTGTTGTACGCATGAACCCAATAGATATTCCACCAGCTATTTCGAAGTAAGGAATATGAATGCGATATCGCCCGAGCTTTCCAGGAAGCTCACCTTCGCTAACCGCCCACTTCACGTGTTTTGCCATTTCGTCTTTGACAGTTTTCTCATGTAAAGCTTCCGCTTGGCGCGCCTCCCTCCGTTTCGAAGTAAGAGCCTCATCCGGTAGGTCCATTCGTTGCCGATTTCTGCCCACGCGAACTTGTCCCTTCAGCACCTCAACAAAATGGTCGACTTCGAGTGTCCAACCCGGTGATAACACGCGTATCAACCCCTTCGTTCCATTCGAAATTGTCACTTTACAAGGTAGAAAGGCTAGAGAGGATGAAACGAAACTGAGCAAATCGTGAGAGAAGCTTTCCTCGCTGCTGGCGACATTGGGTAACAAGCGAAGTCGAACGGAGGTTCCGAAAGGCAGGTCCTGCGCCTTCTTAAGTTCGCCAAACGTACCTACTCCTTCAGTTTCGAAGAGCCAACCTGAGCCGTCGGCATCATCGCAGAACATACTTCTGCGCGTCCGGAGTTCTACCCTGTCAGCAATCATGAAATAGCTGAGTACACCTATTCCAAACTGGCCGGTAAGAGTAAGCCCATAGCCAGCAATGTCGCATCTATATTCAAGATCGCGCAACTCACGCCTGCGATCAGAGCCACTGACTAGCAGATATTGCTCGATAATTCGCTTTGACATACCAATACCCCCGTCTGTGCAAGTGAGGTAGAGCCGACCGTCGTTTTGTTCAATGCGCAGGTCGATGGTATTCAGCTGTTCCATTATCTGGACCATATCCGGTGTTGCTCCCGCTTTGCCGAGCCACTCTCTGGCCATTTGTTCTTTGGTCGCGTCAAAGGCGTTTTGCAGGAGCTCTCGAATGGCCGCAAGTGGGTTGCCATATAATTCGGTACCCGAAAGTAGATGAAGGAGGCGTTTTGTGTTTGGACGAAAACTCCCATCAATATACTCATATGCCCCTGGCAACGGAACAATCTGGCGATGAACCACATACGGTAGGATCCAAGAATGAGGCAAGTCGGGGAGAGGTCCGGGGTATTTCTCGAAATGGGTCTCATCAGAAAGACGTTTGCATAAGAGCAACTCAGCATCAATTTCATCCGCCATGCAGAGAATTGCCTTGTGCATTGACGCATTTTTCGGAGTAGCTCCTAATAATATTTGCTTGTCCCTAAGATTAAATGCCAGGTGTACCGAATGGTCTTTGTACCAGTAAATCGCGCTTTCTTTGGAGACGTCCCGATGTTTCATTACAATTTCAGGAGTTCGCTCTGGATCAAACTCCAAAATGTCTGCAATGCGTAGGACGCAAGCCAAGTACCTGAGATGAACGACTGCTTTTTCTCGGCTGCTCACTACCCTCGGCAAAAATCGATCGCTTTTGAGCTCCCCATAACTTTCATGGTGACTCCGGCACAGCGTAATTAGGTCCGGTAACCATTCCGAATAGCCTTTCCAAGAAACAGAGCTCAGGTGGCGCCTTATCCATGCTTCGCTCCAATCGTTGTGTTTCCAACGGCAAAAATGGGCGCACAGATACTCGGCTGACCGCAGATCTTCGGTCGTGACCTGTCGATCAACGACTAGCGGCAAATTAATCTCCGGATGCTGGTCCGAGACCCAATTGGTAAGTTCGCTCTTTTCACCTTCCGTTAAACCTGTTGAGTCCCCCGCCAAAATGAACGCATAAAACTTGCGGACATGGCCGACCTCTGGAGTCATGCCAATATCATGGAGGTAGGCAGCAAGGAGCAGAAGAGCGATCTCTTCGTCCGCCATTTTTCGCAAAAGACCAGCTGGCATGATTTGGGCCATTCGGATTGCGACCCGATCGGAATGTTCAACATCGTGGAGTGAGAAATCTAGTGGGGACGAAGAACCGTGCCTAAGTACAGGCACAATTGTTTGCATGCTTAACTGAAGTACTTGGAGCGCATTAGCACTCGATTGAGCCTCGCGAGAGGCGAGTTCCTTGGACAGGTCACAACGCTCCCACGCCTCTCTTCCGCTTTTACTCGGTCTTTTCTTTCGCATCATCGTTCCTAAGCAACTAGAGTCATCGGAAATTCAGGGGTTGGAATGTTTGTACCATGCGATGAGGTTTTTTCGATAATCAAATCTCCTGCTTCCGATGCACGACGAGGGTTCCATCCCAATAACCGGGCTTCTTCTCCGTGCCTCCGTGGTAAATTTGCTTTCCTGTTCATGTGCGTTCACGTCGATGAAACCGCAGTGATTTTGGCAATCTCCTTCCTCAGTTCCACCACGTCAATCCATTCCGGACACTCCGGCCAGTTATTCCCGCGATAAACGCGGGTGTTCGCGACAAGGCGGTTCGTGTCAGGGCCCGACTTCAGTCGGGCCGTTAGGCTCCCTAAGATTCCCCGGCTTTAGCCGCTGGCCTTCTTCTTTCGGAAGTACGCAGAGCAATACGGATACTCCTCCGCACTCTCCGCCAATCCGGCCTTCACGGGGTTCTCATCGATGTACTTCTTGTGCGCGAGATAGCTCTTCCGGTCCAGGACCCGAACATCGGAGAATCCGGGCTGCCAGATCTCATCTGGCAGCCCAAGCTCTTTTGTCCGCCGGAAGGAGTACCCGCCCTTGATCAACTGCATGGCGCGCTCGATGCTGATGTTACCGTCGAGAGTTATCAGGATATGAAAGTGATTGGGCATCACGACAAACTCGCGCACCTTGAATTTGCCGGCCAGGGTGTCCGTTCGGAGCACGTCGATAAAGAGCTCGGCTTCAGCTTGGGACGCAAAAAACTTCCGGCTCAGGCTCGTCTTCGACCCAGCAAAGAACGTCCGCACCCCGGCCACGATATTCCTCCGGTCCGACTTTCGCGTGAGCTTTACCATGCACAGCGGCTAAAGCCGGAATTCTACTACGGCACTTCCGGGCCGGCTAAAGCCCGGCCCCTGACACGAACCAGTGTGTCCGCCCGAGCGCCGTACCGCGTCCCGGCACGCGCGGTTTTCGCGTGCTGGGCAGAGTAGGCGCGCAATCAGGTTAGGCCAGCGCGTAAGCGCTGGGTAGCCGCATAAGAAACGCCGAGCCCCATAGGGGCGGTACAAAAAAGAAAGGCGTCCCCAAAGGGAGGCCTTTTTTTTGTTCGTCAGATGACGATAACCCCAGCGCCGCGAGGAATAGGTTCGTGTCAGGGCCCGGCCAAGCCCATGGCTTTAGCCATGGGTGAGCGGAGCGAATTAGGGCCGGAAAGATGCCTTAAATCCCGGCTTTAGCCGCTGGCTTTTTTCTTCCGTAAAATAGGCCCGCATTGCCTCCCGGCCGCCGATGAGCTAGCATCAGCCCATCCCCTCTTGGCCCTGATAATCGTCGGAAAAAGAAAGGCTCACTATGCGTTCCAGATTCGGATCGTCTACTCAAGCTGAGTGTCCCACCATTGCGTGCTTCAACAAGGCCATTACTCCGCTGGGCGTCGACTTTGATGCCTTGATCGCCGCTCTTCAGGTTTACGTGGATAAGCATGTGGCGCCGGTATGGGGCACGCCGGCAAAACTGGTCAAGACCAAAGGATTCAGGAAAGGCGCGTGGGCGCTAGTGTTCCTGGATAAGGCCGATTCGCCCGGAGCCGAGGCCTACCACGATCTCACCCCGGACGGATTGCCGGAATCAAAAGTGTTCGTGAAATCCACGCTGCGGAACAAAGACCTGGTCAGCGTGTCCGCGTCGCATGAGCTGGTGGAAATGCTGGTGGACCCAGCCACCAACATGATGACCACCGGCCCTCACGCCCGCCGCATCTACGCCTATGAAAGCGCTGACCCGGTGGAAGACTTGAGCTTCAAGGTCAACGGCATTCTGATGAGCAACTTTGTCTATCCCGCGTATTTTGAGGATTTTCACAAGCATGGCTCCATGCAGTTTGATCACATGAAGAAAGTCAAAGAGCCCTTCCAGCTTCTTCCCAATGGCTACCAGAGCGTTTTCAGGAACAATAAATGGAGCGAGATGTGGGGCTCTGTCCGCAAGGAAAAGCGCTTCAAGAAAGAAGACCGCCGCGGCCATCGCAGCGAGCTG
>Ga0164306_10001340_pt1 | contig 10888 bp, 9 predicted proteins | sample Whisoiple_242_MG_FD_110213 | JGI IMG/M metagenome (GOLD analysis project Ga0164306, IMG submission 110213) | Soil microbial communities amended with fresh organic matter from upstate New York, USA - Whitman soil sample_242_MG | ecosystem: Environmental > Terrestrial > Soil > Unclassified >... | reverse complement strand
ACTATCACCTATTGAACGTTTTCCTTTTTGGCGAATTGAGAATCATGCAATTCTCTTTTTTTTGGGCGGAGGATGGCATGGTCGAGAAAGATGCAGTTTCCAAGGATTTCAGGAAGCAGGTCCTAGGCTACGGACTGACAACGGCGGAAATCGTGTATCGCCGGCCAGATCGCCACTGGCTACTGCAGACTTACATCTGGCAGGACTACGATATTTTTCCGAATTTCCCGGCGCTGAAGGATTTTCTAGCGTTCTGGGAAAAATCACTCGAAGGCCCGCTATTCGCGGTCACCGTCGCACATTCGAAACTCATTAAGCCTGCCGAACTGCACGCCGTCGATGGCGTCTTTCGATTGCATTGATAGCGGCCATAGTTCAGCTTTGAAGACGCGGCCGTCCGCTCGGCCTGACAAGATGGCGAGCTAACCGCGAGCCTCTTGCCACTGCTTTAGCTTGGCCATGAGACTCTTCAGAGCAATGAACGGCTCGTTGACGTGCTCCTTCTTATACTTATTGAACTCACTCGAATCGAGAAGCCGCAAATGGACATTATTTCGATTCTCCCAAAGCTGCTTCCACTTATTGCAGTCGTCTGTTGATATCCATCCACGTTCCGACGCTTTCTGCAATCGAAGCTCTACCCCGGCGTTTGAGTCAAATATTCCCTCACTCGGAATGTGAAGCACAGCTTCCGTGATCGTGCCGAGCGTGATTATTGCAGACTTAAATATCATCTCCTTTGCAATTCCCCCGATGTCAGTTCGGCTCGAAAGCCACCAAAGCACGTCCAAATACATGAAGCCGTAGGCGCAGCTAGATTTTTGTAGCTGCGTCAAATAGCCGGGACACTCTTGGCGATATTCCTCATTCGTTTTCATCAATCCTCGGGGAAACGACACCTTGGCGTCATCACGAAGCTGGCGTTCCGCGTAGTTTTGAATGTCTTGCAGCAATTCGCCTGCTTGCATGGCGGCCACCCTTAATTGCTCGTCGCTTTGAATCGCCAATGATGATCCTCCAAACCAAAATGCGACACATAAAGTCGCAAAAGTCAGCTGCCGAATACGCTCTGAGTGGCGCGCTTGTATTCAAGAAGTTGGGAAACGGCATCGTATGAATGATATCGTGCAAACACGCTTTTCGCGTTTCTTTGGCGGAGGTCGGCTAATGCCTCTGCCCAATAAGCAATAAGAGCCCGACGGATACCAGGAAGGCTAAAGACCTTCTCAGCATTAGCAAAGTCTTCGTCAAAATTGATGACTACCGCCCTATCAGCTCCAACGTATCCCGCGTCTTGAACCGATCCTTCGCGCTTTCCAATCCAGATAATAGTCTCGGGGTATTCGAGGATCAGACGATCGAGAACAAGAAAATGCGTGAACTTGCCATTTGCGGACTTTCGCGTGCTAAATGCAACCTCGTGAGGGCCGATGTTCACCGTGAACCATCTGCCGCCCTTGGTCTTGGGCAGAACGCTCAGTGTCCACGCTCCCTGGATGTCAAGATTGCCGAATAGCCCTGAAAGCTGGAACAACCTAAATAGAAATAATCTAACGCTTCGATTTGCGAAAAGGTCATCAGTCTTTTCATGGTCGACGCGCAGCGCGACGTCGGTTAATCGTAATTTCTGTCTAGCCTCGTGGGGCGGAGCGCTAAATAGCTCGCGCGTTCCGACGACATCGCGAACATTGTGTTTTTGGAAATGCCGATGCAGCTCGCCTTCAACGAGTCTCCAATCAGTGACATGCAGGAAGTCGGACAATTCCCAAGGGCCGTGATCCGAATACGACTCTGCTCCGTTTATTCCACGTAGGCGCTCGCTTATCGGTCTCTCAGTGCCGCCAATTTTGATGAAATTGCTGTTGGGCGAGACAAGAACGTAGACGAATCCTTGAGGCATAACGTGAGTATCCTCTGATGGATCAAAATATGCGCCCCGATTGCGCTTAAGACACCGAAAGTTGTTGGGAGCCGCAAGCGCATTGCTGTCAAGCAACGGACTTGAAGCGCTCGAAGCGGATGGCCAGTCGATTTCTGTCAGGATGGTCCCTTGTCCGGCCTGGCAGGCGAATGTTTCGACCGTTAAGCTGTTTCAGTGCTTCTAGCATCGGACCATCATTTTGGCCGAGCAGTCGCTCTGATACATGCAAACGAAAGTCGGGATCGATTCCGATTAAATGCGCGTCGAAAGCCGCATGGTGGATTTTTGAAAGAGGAATTCCATTCGTAACTACTGGCTGACCAAGTCGCTCGTCTTTGTCGGCCATAATGTGAGCAGCGTCGAGGAGCAGAGGCTCAGGAAGGCCAGAAAAGGCGCAGCGCCCGTCGTAAGCTGCGATTACCGCCTCTCTGAAGGTTGCCTGATGCAGTCGCTGCTTGACCGCGCGAAGCGCATATCGTCGCTCTGCGCTATCCGATGGGGGAGCCAGGGTCTCCGGATTAGGTCCAAACGTTACCCGGGACTTTAGAGCTTGACCGTCCCAGCCGGCGATGAAGGTGGGAAGAAGCGCTTGGTAGCGGCCTGGTGCTACCCCAAGGAAATATATGACCGGTATTTGGTTCTCGTATGCCTCCCTCAGCCATCGATTATCGGCAGCATCTGGATTTTTGCCCATGAAGGCGTAGTCGACCGTTTCCTCACCCTGGAATATCTGGCGATGGACGTCCCTTTGATCATCATACCAGACCCTGCCGCCAGGCTTCGGAAACACAGTCTTAATCGATAATAAGAACCGCATCTGATGAGGCTTGAAAATGCCTCGCTGGGGGTTGACTAGGGGGATGCGTTCTCCTCGAAAGAGAAATCCGGGCTCTAATTCCGTGCCAGTCAAATGGTCATGAATTTCATTCAGCCCTCGGACACGCCTCGAAGGCGGCTACTCGCATCAGCGTATCAAGATTTGGCGTGTCCATCCGGTCGCTTCGCGAGCTTTGCTGGCAATTTGAAGTTTTGACCTTGCCATGGTTTGCGCTGGATTCGAAGTGCGGCGTCCAGACCGAGTTGGATTCGCCGGTCAGTCTTTCTTCATCGGGCGATAGTCGCGCGCGCTGCCAAGTGGCCCGGGTGTGCCTGTGACGTGGAATTGACACGCCAGTCACTAGCAAACATGCATTTTTACAGGGATTGGGCGTGTCACCGGTCCAGCTTCGGAGGGCAACGCTCTATCCAGCTGAGCTACGGGTGCGTTGCGGCTCATTTAGCCGATCGGCCGGGCAGGGGCAACGGCCCTGCGAGGGGTTGGAGGCAACGGATATGCGAGGCCACGGCTTTGGGCCATCTCGCCTCGGAATAAGAACAATACGCGATATCGGCCGGGCGATTCGTGCTAAACTGCGCTTGCTGACCAATGCAGCAAACGAGGGGGGCGAACCTTGTACAAGAAAGTTCTTCTTGCCTATGACGGCTCGGTCGAGGGGCGGCTGGCGTTGCGGGAAGGCGCGAAGCTCGCGCAATATTGCGGCGCCGAGGTGTTCCTGCTGGCTGTCGTCGAACCGTCCTTTGGCGCCACTCTGGAAGGTGGCGTCATGGTCCCGATCGACGACCAGATCGCGACCTATCAGGCCATCCTTGACGAAGGCGTCAGGCGGCTCCAGGCCATCGGCTTCTCGCCGACGGCGCGGCTGGGCATGGGCGCCGCCGGACAGGAGATCGCAGGGGTCGCCGAGGAGATCGGAGCCAATCTCGTGGTCGTCGGTCATCGTCCGACCGGCCCGCTGGCGCGATGGTGGTTCGGCTCGGTCGGCAGCTACCTGATCAAGCATCTTCGCTGCAGTGTCCTGGTGGCGCAAACCGAAATCAGCGACGATAAATTTGCCAGGCTGACGGGATCCGCCGCGCAGGCGTAGATCTTCGCGGGAGATGGTCCACATTCGAGTGCGGGGTGCCTCATAACGGCATCTAGCCAGCGCGTCTCGTGCGGATGGCGTCGACGCACGCTCATTTTGGCGGCGCACCAAATCTTATAATGCTCGCAGTCACGGCCGGCCGGCGATAGCATCCCAACTGCAATCGACCGGGTATCGCCAATGAGTGGACCGAGTTCGACACCTCTGTGGGGCAACGTGTCGGAGGATTTCGCGCTGTTCAGGACGCTCAGTTCCGAACAGCGGCTGAAGGCGTTGAGCGCCATGGTCCGTCAGGATCTGGTGCGCGGGCAGATGCTCGTGGCGCAAGGGGAACCCTCGGACTCCTTGTTCTTGGTGTTGCATGGCGCGCTTGCCGTGCGCAGAACCGGCGATTCCGCCCCGATCGCCGAACTCCGCGCCGGCGAACTGGTCGGCGAAATCGGTTTTTTCGCGAATATGCCGCGCACCGCCGATGTGATTGCGATCCGCGACAGCAGCGTTCTGGTGCTGACGCGCACCGCCTACAAGGTGCTGGCAGAGGAAGCCCCGGCGATCGTCGAGGCCGTGCTCGCGGCGCTGGCGCGGCGATTCGCCAAGGAGACCGCGCGCCTTACGCCCCTTCGCGCATCGCCGAAGGCACGAACCGTGGCGCTGATCGACGGCGGACGCGAACCGGTTCCGGGTGCTTTTGATCGCCGCATGCGTGAAGGGCTTGCCGGCATCGACGCCGAGATCGTCGATCCCCCCCGCCTCAATGCCATGTTTCCCGGCCGCGGCCTGGATGCGCCCGAGGTCACCGACTGGCTCAACAAGCTCGAACAGGCCGCGCCCCTGGTGGTCTATCTCGGCGGCCGCCAGGCGTCGCCATGGGCGCGCAAGGCGATCCGCCAAGCCGACCTGGTCGTGTTCGCGTGCCGTGGAGACGCGCCCTCGGGAGCGTTGACGGAGCTCGAAGCTTTCGCTTGCGAGGTTCACCCCCCGTCTGCGCGTCGTCTCGTTCGCATTCATGACCGGCGAAGCGGTGCCGTCCGCGGCACCGCGGCCTGGCTCGTTCGGCTGCCTTGCTTCATGCATCATCACGTCGCGCTTGAAGATCAGGTCGATATCGACAGCCTGATCCGCTTTCTGTCCGGCCGCGCGATCGGGTTCGTCGCCGCGGGCGGCGGCAGTTTTGGAACCGCGCATGTCGGTATCTACAAGGCGTTTCGCGAACGCGGCGTGGTGTTCGATATCTTTGTCGGCACCAGTGTTGGCTCGGCCATGGCGGCCGGTTTTGCGAAAAATCTCGAGGCTGAGCATCTCGAGCGCGGCACGCATGAGATCTTCGTCAGGAGCCGCAGCTTCCGGCGGCCAACCTGGCCGCGCTACGCGCTATTGGATCACAAGGCATTCGATCGCGCGCTTGCCGATCAATACGGCGCCAACTGCCGGATCGAGGACTGCTGGCGGCCGTTCGCGGCGGTCGCAACCAATCTTTCGACCCATAATCTTGAATTGATCCGTTGCGGGCTGCTCTGGCAGGCGGTGCGCGCATCGAGTGCGATTCCCGGACTATTGCCGCCGTTCTACACGCCGGAGGGCGCGATGCTCGTCGATGGATGCCTGATCGACAATGTTCCGCTGGCGTCGATGCATCAACTGAAGAGCGGGCCGAACCTGGTCGTGCATTTCGGCGAGCCCGCGGCCGAGATGTTCGACGTCGATTATGCCGCGCTGCCGGGACGGCTCGAGCTGATCGCGGCGATGCTGATGCCGTTCCGCAGAAAACTGCTTCCGGCGGCGCCGAGCGCGGTCAACGTGCTGTGGCGAAGTCTCGTGGCGCACCAGCGCTACGATACGCTGCCGACCGGGCCGCTCGACGTGGTGATGCGGCCGCCGCTGCCGATCGAGGTTGACGTGACGGACTTCGACCGCCACACCGAGATTTTCCTCGCCTCATATCTCTGGGCCCGGGAGACCATCGCGGCGCGGGAGGCGGAGGGCAATTCCGCAATGACCGCGATCCTCGGCACCAGCAGTCCAGCCATGATACGAGCCCGCCAGGCCGCCGGACGGCCGCGCAGCGCGCTATTGGGGTGAGCTGGAGGACGGAGCTTGAAGCGAAGGTTTGCTGAAACAAAAAAGATAGAGCGGGATGACGATTCGAAGAAAAGTCATCGCGCTCTAACGTCGAATCTGGCCGATGGCTCGCGCGTATCCATGCGATGCCTCGAAGGTAGATGGCCAGTAAGCTTTGACGCCGTCACGATCGGCCACAAATAGGGGGCGGTAACGCAGCACGTCGTGGTCCTCGACCAAGACCATGTGACGATTGTCCAGCGTGAGCCAGTGGCCGTCGAGCCGCGCCGCGACAACGGCGTGATCTTCTTCCCGGTGGTCGTCCCGCAGAATCACAATGCGAAGGTCATCGGCGGAAATGCCGGCCTGCTGGAGCGCAACGAACTTTGCGATCGCGTAATCCTCGCAGTCCCCGGCGCCCATGGCGAATGTCGCCAACGGCGCACTCCAGACGTCTTCCGCACCGTAAAGTACCAGATCGCTCCTGGGCTTCAGGTTCAGATTGATGGCGCGGTTGATCTCGCCGATTCGCGCGCGGCCCTCAAGGGCCCTTCCGCTGTTAACAATGGCCAGGAATTGAAGTGCTGTCGGCGATTGACAGGACGCACGATTTTCTTCGCAGCTTTGCAGCACCCGTTGTTCATCACCGACTTCGCGTTCGACGTTGAGCCATTTCTCCAGCACTGGGCCCTCAGTCACCGCGGCGGTGGAAAGGCCGAATGGTTCATCGGACCCGACGGCTGGCTCAACCGATGCGGTCGAATCCAACGGTGCAGCCATGAGATGCGTCGGCGAAAAGGTCAGAAACAATCCGCACGCGAGTAGAATGGCGCGCAAAGCGCTTGAATTGCCGATACTTCGCATGCGGCTCTCTGGACATGTTCGCCTCGAACAGCCCCGAGCTAGTTACGAATCCATTTCGTCCAAGTGGCCTTGAAGGCCGCCTGATCAACAAGCCGTGTCCGTTTCAGGAACACTAGGCTGGTGCCAGCACGCGACCACGGCGCAAACCAAACAGGGCCGCGAAATAGTCATGTTGTCGGCAGATTGCAGCCCAAACCATCGATCAAATTGACGTCAATGCCGATTCGCACCGGGGAGAATGAGGGTTGGTCTACAAAATGATCGCAGAACGCGGCAATGAGACGGTGAAAAGCGAAAGGACCAGTTCCCTGATCACGGTTGCAAGGGCGCGCGTATGGGCGAGCGAGGGTTGGCAAGTCACCATTACCGACGACGAGGGCAAAGTCTTCGCGCCAGCCGAGTTTGAAACCCTGTTGGCGGCTCAGTCGGCGCGAGGCTAACCCGCCTCGGCGATATCAATGTTTCGATCTCATCTCTTTTGTTTTGAATCGGCGCGGATGTTTGGCTCACCTCGCCCCGCTTGCGGGGAGAGGTCGGATCGCGAAACAATCCGGGTGAGGGGGACCGCGAGTCCGGCTCCGCCGAGAGAGCCCCCTCACCCCGACCCTCTAAGAGCGAGCTTCGCTCGTCTCGACCCCGCAAGAGCGGGGCGAGGGAAAAGCGGTCCGCCGCTTCAACCTAAACTCATCGTGCCCTAGATGCTGAGATCATCGGGATCGCGGGCGCGCTCGAAACCGGCGATGGTTTCCGCAAGTTCCTCGAGGGCGGCGTCAAGCTCGGCGGGACGCCCGGCAAACTCCGACGTGAGAGTATCGCGCCGCCCCCCTATCGCCCGCTCGATGGACGCTCCAAAGAATGCCGCGGCCGCGACCTCCTTTGCCAGCCGGGTATACTCCGTCCAGATCAAATAGAGCATCAGCGGCGGTTTCTCGCCTTGCGCCAGCATCTGGCTGCAGCGCTCGCCGGCGCCCTCCATCGCCCACCATTGCCGCGCCAGGCCGGTGATTTTCCTGAAGTTGCTGAGCGTGCCTGAGAATTTGTCCCGATCGGCACCCGCGAGAACGGCGCAGTGGTTCAGCCAGTTGAAGCCGGCGATGGTAGCGATCGCCAGATCGCTCAAGGCGGAGCCTGTGAATTCAATCACGGTGTCATCATGGGGCTGCTGGCGACGATAGGCCTCCAGCACGTCGGGTTGACGCGCGGGCTCGGCCAGCGGTTCGAACTCGCGCCGCGGCACCATGCTGACATAGCGGACCGCCTCCAGCCGGGTATGGTCCCAGATCGAGCCTATGTCGCCGTGGGCGTCGGAAGGCGTTCGCTTGCAGGCCGGATAGATCAGCCTGCCTTGATCGACGTCATCGAGGTATTGCGGAACGCGCTTGCCCAGTTCCTGAAGAATGGCCTGGGGACCGAAGGCGGCGCTTTTATCCGCCTCCGGATCCTTGGAGAGCCGCCAACCGAACCAGTCCATTCGGACCTCGCGGGGTCAACGTGGGTCACGTCCGCCCTCCTGTTTCAAACCGAGGGTCCGCAAGATTAGATCGGTCGGGGCGCAGCCCGCAAGCACCCCGGCCTCAGGCTGCCCTCCCGCTACTGCGCCAGCGCCAATATTCCGCCGGCAAAGGAATGCCACCACGCGCTGGCGCTGACCGGCAGGTTCAGCACCTTGACCGCAATCAGCGCCGCGCCACCGAACAGATAGACCGGATGCGGCCGCCCGCGGGTGCGCCAATCGAAAACGATGGCGGCCACCAGCAGCAGATAGGCCACCAGCGCCGGAAGCAGGGTTACCGCGACGGGCGGCGGTCCGGGAGGCCCAGGCGGCGCCAGAAAGGTCAGGAACCAGCGCGCTACCGCCGCGTCCAGGAGGGAGATCGCAGCGAGCAGCATCAATCGTTTGTGGTGCTCGGGCCGTCTCACGGCTGCGATGGACAGGGTAAACACCACCGCAAAGAACAGGATGCCGCTCAGCGGGACGATCGCAAAGGCAATGCCTTCATCCTTCAGCCCCATCGCCGCCGCGGCCTTCATCAGGTTGATGCTTACCAGCACCCCGAAGATGGTCATCGCGGTGGCGAAGGATATTCCGGCCATGCCGATCGAACGGTGGTTCGCGATCTTTCCCGACGCGGCGAGCCAGGTCTGGAAGCAGAAGAACAAGGTCCAGCAGAAAAATACCAGTCCGTGAATGTGGACGATCGGGCCCGACTTGAATGTTCGGGCCGCCATCGGCAGCCAGTAGGTCGGGGCGAAGCCGAGGAACGCCACGGCCGTGCAGGACAGCGCCATGTAGAAATAAAAATACTGAGTGCTGGCACGAGCCGAAATTTGGGCGGGGGTCTCAACGAGTGTGGTCATATCCTTACCTTAATGAATCAAACCGAATCTGCCGAATAAAACCGAATCGGCGCGGACCGTTTACGAAATCGAATCAAAAATTTCAATCGGGGCAGGGAGCGCCGGGATCGCTTTGCCCTCATTGCGAAGAGCAAAGCGACGAAGCAATCCATGGCTGTCATTCCGAGGCAGCACCGGCGATCGATCACTTCTCCCTCTCCCCGCTCTTCGCGGGGAGAGGGATGGGGTGAGGGGCTGCTTCCGCAAATTCCGAGCATGGGTGTGTGCGGTGACTCCCCTCACCCGGGTTGCTTCGCAATCCGACCTCTCCCCGCAAGCGGGGAGAGGTGAGGCAAAACATCCGCCAATTCAGCTCAAAGCCGTCGTTGCGCTACGCGGGAACGATCACCTTGCCGATCGGCCACAGCGCGATGCCGGCGAGTTTGAGGTGGGCCCAGGCGAAGGGAATGCCGATGATAGTCACCGCAAGCAACACCGCGGTGATGAGGTGGGCGAGCGCGAGCCACCACCCCGCCAGCACCAGCCAGATCAAATTGCCGATCAGGCCCAGCGGCCCGGTACCGATGTCCGATTGGCCCGTAATCATGTCGCGGCTGACGGCCCTCTGGCCGAACGGCAGCAAGGTATAAACGGCGATATTGAACGCCGCTCTTGCCCAGGGAATGCCGATGATGGTGATGGCCATGATGACGGCCGCGATGACCCATCCCGCGGCCATCCATGCGCCGCCGAGCAGGATCCACAATAGGTTCAGAAGGATGGAAACAGGAGGCATGTGGCTTCTCCCACCAGGGATGACGCGCGGCAGACACTCTCAGGTCGGCTTGCGCCCGGCGTTTCGCAATCGTCCCACGACGCCGGTCGGAAAGAAATAGACGCTGGCGATAAATAGCAGCCCGAGCCAGAGCAGCCAGCGGTCCGGATGCAACAGTCCCGGCAGCAATGGCAATCCTGCGTCGGCCGCGGCACTGGAGGCCGCGCCCATCAGCGCCTGCAGATAGTTCTGCGCCAGGATGAAGATCGCAGCGCCGATGATGGCGCCGTAGATCGTGCCCATGCCGCCGATCACCACCATCAGCAGAATGTCCAGCATGATGGCGAAACTCAGCGAGGTGTCCGGTCCGGCATAACGCAGCCACAGCGCGTTCAGCATGCCGGCGCTGGCGGCGACCAGCGCCGCAATGCAGTTGGCATAGGTCAGATGAAACACGGTGCGGAAGCCGAGCGCTTCGGCGCGGAAGCGGTTTTCGCGGATCGCCTGCAGCACGCGGCCGAACGGCGAGTTCACGATCCGCAACAGCGCCAGGATCATCGCCGCGGAGGCGGCGAAAATAAGATAGTAGGTCAACACGCGGCCGTTGAGTTCGAAGCCGAATGCATTTTTTGAAATCAGGACCGTGCCCGGCCGCAGCAATTCCGGCAGCTGAAAGCTGCGGCCGTCCTCGCCGCCGGTCAGCCACGACAGTTGCGAGGCCAGCACCAGAAAGGCGGACGCCACCGCCAGCGTGATCATGGCGAAGAATATCGCCTCGACCCGCAGCGAGAACAGCCCGATGGCGAGCGCCAGCAAAAGCGCCAGCGGCAGGCCGATGACGACGCCGGTCGCGACCGCCGCCCAGCCCGGTCCCATCGAATAAAGCGCGATCGCGATCGCATAGCTGCCGATGCCGTAGAACATCGTGTGCGCGAACGACACCGAGCCGGTGTAGCCGAGCAGCAGGTCGTAGGACGCCACCAGCGCGGCGAAGATGCAGATTTTTGT
>Ga0164306_10001339_pt1 | contig 10889 bp, 9 predicted proteins | sample Whisoiple_242_MG_FD_110213 | JGI IMG/M metagenome (GOLD analysis project Ga0164306, IMG submission 110213) | Soil microbial communities amended with fresh organic matter from upstate New York, USA - Whitman soil sample_242_MG | ecosystem: Environmental > Terrestrial > Soil > Unclassified >... | reverse complement strand
CCGTGCCTGTCCCCGCTCGGTGGCGGCCCGTTCCAGCACCAGGTCGCGCACCGCCGCGGCGAACCGGGGGTCGGCGCCCACGGTCGCGGACCGGCGCACCGGCAGGCCCAGCTCGGCGGCCTTCGCGGTCGCCTCCGTGTCGAGGTCGTACAGCACCTCCATGTGGTCCGACACGAAGCCGGTGGGGGCCATGACGACCGCCGGGACACCGTCGCCGTGGAGTGCCTCCAGGTGGTCGCAGATGTCCGGCTCCAGCCACGGGATGTGCGGGGCGCCGCTGCGCGACTGGTAGACGAGCTGCCAGGGGTGGTCGATGCCGGTCTCCTCGCGCACCGCGTCGGTGATGAGCCGGGCGACGTCCAGGTGCTCGGCCACGTAGGAGCCGCCGTCGCCGTGCGTCTCGGCCGGTCCGGAGGTGTCGGCCGAGGCGGTCGGGATGGAGTGTGTGGTGAACGCGAGGTGTGCCCCCGCCCGGACGTCCTCGGGGAGGTCGGCCAGGGACGCGAGGACGCCGTCCACCATGGGGCGGATGAAGCCGGGGTGGTTGAAGTAGTGCCGCAGCTTGTCCACCCGGGGCACCGGCAGCCCCTCCGCCTCCAGCGCGGACAGCGACTCCGCCAGGTTCTCGCGGTACTGGCGGCAGCCGGAGTACGAGGCGTAGGCGCTGGTGGCGAGCACGGCGATCCGGCGGTGGCCGTCCGTGACCATCTCGCGGAGGGTGTCGGTGAGGTACGGGGCCCAGTTGCGGTTGCCCCAGTACACCGGCAGTTCGAGGCCGTGGTCCGCGAAGTCCTCGCGCAGCGCCTCCAGAAGCGCACGGTTCTGTGCGTTGATCGGGCTCACGCCGCCGAAGAGGAAGTAGTGCTTGCCGACTTCTTTGAGCCGTTCCTCGGGGATGCCGCGGCCGCGCGTCACGTTCGCGAGGAACGGGACGACGTCGTCCGGGCCTTCGGGACCACCGAAGGACAGCAGGAGAAGGGCGTCGTAGGGAGCGGGATCACGCAGATCGGACATGTACCCGATCCTGCCACCCGCCTCCGACAACGCGGCACCCGCCATCGGCAGGCGTCCGGTGTCACCGGCCCCCCGTAAGCTGTGTCAGCCATTCGTACACCTGACAGGCTTCATCGGAGCTACCCCGTGCCCAGCCCCTACCGCGCCATCTTCGCCGCCCCCGGAACACGGGCCTTCTCGGCCGCCGGATTCCTCGGCCGGATGCCGCTGTCCATGATGGGGATCGGCGTGGTGACGATGGTTTCCCAGCTCACCGGCCGCTACGGGCTCGCGGGCGCGCTCTCGGCGACGCTCGCCATGGCGGCGGCGGTCATGGGACCGCAGGTGTCACGGCTGGTCGACCGGTACGGACAGCGCCGCGTCCTGCGCCCGGTCACCCTGTTCGCCGCCGCCTCGGTCGCCGGGCTGCTGGTCTGCGCCCAGCAGCGGTTCCCCGACTGGACGCTGTTCGTCTTCGCCGCGGGCGCCGGGTGTGTCCCGAGTGTGGGGTCGATGGTCAGGGCCCGCTGGGCCGAGATCTACCGGGGGTCCGGGCGGCAGCTGCACACCGCGTACTCCTGGGAGTCGATCGTCGACGAGGTGTGCTTCATCTTCGGCCCCATCGTCTCGATCGGCCTGTCCACCGCGTGGTTCCCGGAGGCGGGACCGCTGCTGGCCGGCGGATTCCTGGTGGTGGGCGTCTTCTGGCTGACCGCGCAACGGGCCACCGAGCCCAGGCCGCATCCCGAGGAGCACAGCACCGGCGGCTCGGCGCTCCGCTCACCGGGGCTCCAGGTGCTGGTGCTCACCTTCGTCGCCACCGGGGCGATCTTCGGCGCGGTGGACGTGGTGACGGTGGCCTTCGCGGAGGAGCGCGGTCACAAGGCGGCGGCGAGCCTCGTCCTCGCGGTCTACGCCCTGGGCTCCTGCCTCGCCGGAGCGGTCTTCGGCCTGCTCCACCTCCAGGGGAAGCCGTCCACCAGGTGGCTGGTGGGGGTGTGCGCGATGGCCGTGAGTATGATCCCCCTCCAACTGGCCGGGAGCCTGCCGTTCCTGGCCGTGGCGCTCTTTGTCGCGGGCCTCGCCATCGCACCGACGATGGTCACCACGATGGCCCTCGTCGAACAGCACGTACCGCGCACCCGGCTGACCGAGGGCATGACCTGGACCAGTACCGGGCTCGCCGTCGGAGTGGCGCTCGGCTCGTCCGCCGCAGGCTGGGTGGTCGACGCCTCCGGGGCCGTGGCGGGGTACGCGGTGCCCGTCGTGGCGGGAGCGCTCGCGGCCGCGGTGGCGCTCCTGGGGTATCGCCGGCTCGCGGAGCCGGCGCCTACGGGAGGGCGCGGGGAAGATGACCGACACCTACGCACGAACGGCGAGCACGTGGCGTAACTGGGCGGGCAACGTCACCGCCAGGCCCGTACGCGTGGAGTCCCCCGCGTCCGTCGACGAGCTCGCCGAGGTCGTCCGCAGGGCGTCCGAGGACGGTCTGACGGTCAAGCCCGTCGGCACCGGCCACTCCTTCACCGCGGCCGCGGCCACCGACGGGGTCCTCGTACGCCCGGACCTGCTCACCGGCATCCGCGCCGTCGACCGCGAGGCGATGACCGTGACGGTCGAGGCCGGGACCCCTCTGAAGCGCCTGAACACCGCGCTCGCCCGTGAGGGGCTCTCCCTCACCAACATGGGCGACATCATGGAGCAGACGGTCGCCGGCGCGACGTCCACGGGCACCCACGGCACCGGGCGGGACTCGGCGTCGATATCCGCGCAGATCCGGGCACTGGAGCTGGTCACCGCCGACGGCACGGTGCTGCGCTGCTCGGCCGACGAGCACCCGGACGTCTTCGCGGCCGCCCGCATCGGGCTCGGCGCGCTGGGCGTGGTGACCGCGGTGACGCTCGCCGTGGAACCGGTCTTCCTCCTGACGGCCCGCGAGGAGCCGATGGCCTTCGACCGGGTCACATCCGATTTCGATCAGCTGGTCGCCGAGAACGAGCACTTCGAGTTCTACTGGTTCCCGCACACCGGCAACTGCAACACCAAGCGCAACAACCGCAGTGCCGGCCCCGCCGCTCCGCCCGGGCGGGTCAGCGGCTGGATCGAGGACGAGCTCCTCTCCAACGGGATCTTCCAGGTCGCCTGCGCGGTCGGCCGGGCGGTCCCCGCCGCCATCCCCTCCATGGCCAGGATCTCCAGCCGCGCCCTGTCGGCCCGTACGTACACCGACATCCCGTACAAGGTCTTCACCAGCCCCCGGCGGGTGCGCTTCGTCGAGATGGAGTACGCCGTGCCGCGCGAGGCGGCGGTCGACGCCCTGCGCGAGCTCAAGGCCATGATCGAGCGTTCCCCGCTGCGCGTCAGCTTCCCCGTGGAGGTCCGCACGGCCCCGGCGGACGACATGACGCTCTCCACCGCCTCGGGCCGGGACAGCGCCTACATCGCGGTGCACCTCTACCGGGGCACGCCGTACCAGGCGTACTTCACCGCCGTCGAGCGGATCATGACCGGCTACGACGGCCGTCCCCACTGGGGCAAGATCCACACCAGGGACTCCGGCTATCTGGCCGGGGCCTATCCCCGGTTCGGCGAGTTCACCGCCGTACGCGACCGGCTGGACCCGGACCGGCTCTTCGCCAACGACTACCTGCGGCGCGTGCTCGGGGAGTGAGTCCACCCGGGCGGGCCGGACGGGATCACCGGTCCGCGTCCGCTCCGGCCCCGCCCTGCTGGTCCGGTACCTCGTCGGCGCCGGTCGGATCCGGCGCGGCCGGAGTGGTGCCGTCCGTCCCCGGTGTGCTCGGGGCGGGGCTCGCGGGTGCCGAGGCACCGCCGGACGCCGAGGGCGTGGGGGCGGGGTCGGCAGAGCCGTCGCCGGAGGGCTCGGGCTGCGCGCTCCCGCCTCGGTCCGCGTCGCCTCCGGGCGCCGTGGTGCTCCCGCTGTCCGGTACGGACCCGTCGTCCTCCCCGCGGTCACCCCGGTCCGCGCCGTCGTCCTGGCCCGTACCGTCCGAGGTCGAGGGCGAGGGGGAATCCGACCCCCCGTGGCCCCCGCCGCCGACGACGGAGCCGATGGTCGTCCGCCCGCTGCCCCCCAGATCGTGGCCGGAGACCATCTCGTACACGGTGATGCCGGCCATCGACAGGACGAAGACCCCCGCCGCCGCGAGGACCGATCGCTTCCAGCCGCGGACCCGGGTGCCGTGCGTACGGGCCTCGGACCAGGTCTCCTCGCTGAACGCGTCTCCGCCGGCAACGGCTGCGTCGGACCGCTCGCCGGTGTCCGGCCCGCCCGGACGGAACTGCCGCATCACCGTCGTGCGGTCCGGACCGGCAGCCTCGCCCCGCTCGACCGTGCGCAGCACCGTCGTGCGGTCGGCGTCCGCGGACCCGGACAGTCCCACGGCGCCCAGCACCCGCGTGGCGTCGTCCTCCGGCCGCCGGGACGCGGGAGACGTCTCCCTGGTGCGCACGGTGACCTGACGGCCCGCCGGATGCTTGACCTGGACGGTGACCTCGCGGATCTGCTCGCCCGTACGACGGAAGAAGTGCTGGAAGACGGAGCCTCCGCAGGTGGCCACCACGCTCATCACGCCCGCGCCGGCGATCGTGCCGTACACACCGAGCTGCGAGGCCATCACCGCCGCGGCAACCGCCGCCACGGCACTGCCCGCTACCTGGGGCAGGCTCAGATCTATGCGCCTTTCCTTGCGTTCCGCATCACTCTGCGGCTTCTGCACCATGATCTGTCCCTGCTCGACAACTAGCCCACCTTGCACCAGGAAGAGACATTTGAGCGAATCGGATAGTTCCGATTCTGGAGATATTGTGAAGCAGCACACGCATCAGGGGCATACCGCGAACAACGGGGTAACCCAACTCCCGTGCCCGGCGAGAACTTCGACGGCGCGCCGGTCCACCCAGGTGGCCCGAATGGAGTACTGTGACGAGCCCTGGGGCCGGACTCCCGCACGGGTGTCCCGGACCTACGGGAGGGGGCCGAAGGAGGCCTCCGAACCGGCGGCGCCGCGGCATCGCACGGGCGCCTGCTACATGGAGCGACCATCCGGTCGCCCCGCGTCGTAACCAGGTAACCGTGCCATCGTGGCGTTCCAGGGCCAAGGCCCGACACGCCGGGTAACTTGGCAAGGTTGTGGCAGGCTGAACCCGGGCAGGTCACACTCGACTAGCGGAAGCAGCGACGCACGTGACGTCGGCAGGCACCACCCGGGAGGTTCCCATGCCCGAACTGCGTGTCGTGGCCGTCTCGAACGACGGCACACGACTGGTGCTCAAGGCTGCGGACAGCACGGAGTACACGCTTCCGATCGACGAGCGGCTGCGTGCCGCCGTGCGCAACGACCGCGCCCGGCTCGGCCAGATCGAGATCGAGGTGGAGAGCCATCTCCGCCCGCGTGACATCCAGGCGCGTATACGCGCAGGCGCCTCCGCCGAGGAGGTCGCCCAGTTCGCGGGCATCCCGGTGGACCGGGTGCGCCGCTTCGAGGGCCCGGTGCTCGCGGAGCGCGCGTTCATGGCCGAGCGCGCCCGGAAGACACCTGTGCGCCGTCCCGGCGAGAACACCGGACCCCAGCTCGGCGAGGCCGTCCAGGAGCGTCTGCTGCTGCGTGGCGCCGACAGGGAGACCGTCCAGTGGGACTCCTGGCGCCGTGACGACGGCACCTGGGAGGTCCTCCTGGTCTACCGCGTCGCGGGCGAACCGCACTCGGCGAGCTGGACGTACGACCCGCCGCGGCGCCTGGTCCAGGCCGTGGACGAGGAGGCGCGCTCGCTGATCGGCGAGTCGGACGACGTCGCCGCCCCGGAGCCGAGCTTCCCGTTCGTACCGCGGATCGCACGGCTGCCGCGCGACCGGCCGCTGGACCGCACTCTGGACCGCCAGATCGAGCGTCCCGCTCCCCCGGACCCGGAGGAGCGCGTCAGCAGCGTGTCCGCGGGTGAGCGCGACTCGCTGACCAGCCTGCTGGAGGCGGTGCCCAGCTTCCGCGGCGACATGGTCGTCCCGGAGCGGCCGTCGCAGCCCGAGCCGCCCGCGCTCGAACCCGCTCCGCAGCAGGAGCCGGAGGCGGACGAGCCCCCGGCCGCCGCGGCCGGCGCGGGTTCGGCGTACGCCGATGTGCTGATGCCTCGCGCCGTGGCGGGCCACCGCGACCGGCTGACGGGGACGACGGACCGCCAGGCCGAGGCCGACGGCGTACGGCCGGGCCGTCGGGCGGCGGTGCCGAGCTGGGACGAGATCGTCTTCGGCACACGCCGGAAGAAGCAGGACTGAGCGCCGGTCCGGCGACCGCGTCGCCAGGAGGGCCCGTACGCCTGTGCGTACGGGCCCTCCTCCGTTTCGGCGCCGGGCGTCGACGGGGGTCAGGCGGGTTCCGGGCCCGTGGCGACGGGGCGGGACTCGTCGGAGGACCATTCCGACCAGGACCCGGCGTAGAGGGCGGCCCGGTGTCCCGCGAGCTCCAGCGCCAGCACCTCATGGGCACCGGAGACGCCGGAGCCGCAGTACACGCCGATCCCGGTGGCTCCGTCGGCGCCCAGGGCCGAGAACCGGGCGGCGAGTGAGCCCGCGGGCAGGAAGCGCCCGTCCTCGTCGACGTTCTGCGTGGTCGGGGCGGACACCGCGCCCGGGATGTGGCCGCCGACGCGGTCGATGGGCTCCACGTCTCCGCGGTAGCGTTCCGCGGCCCGGGCGTCGAGCAGCAGCCCGGAGCGGGCGAGTGCCGCGGCGCCGTCCGCGTCGAGGAGGGCGACAGCGCCCGGCTGCGGCCGGAAGTCACCCTCCTCGGGCTTCGGGACGTCGGTGGAGAGCTCACCGGTCCATGCCGCGAGACCACCGTCCAGTACACGCGCGTCGAGATGCCCGGTCCAGCGCAGCAGCCACCACGCGCGGGCGGCCGCCCAGCCCTGGCCTCCGTCGTAGACGACCACGGGGCTCCTGCGGCCCACCCCGGCACGCCGCATGACGGCCCCGAACGCCTCGGGGTCCGGCAGGGGATGCCGACCGCCGGCACCGGCAGGGCCCGCGAGTTCGGAGTCGAGGTCGACGTACACGGCGCCAGGGATGTGGCCGGCCTCGTAGTCGGCGCGGCCGTTCGGCCCGCCGAGCTGCCAGCGGACGTCCAGGAGTACCGGCGGCCTCGGTCCCGCCGACTCGCTCATGTATTCGGATTCGGTGATGATGGGCTTCATGGGTGCCATCCTCGCCCAGGGGCAGCCCGCGATCAGCCGCACAGAAGAGGACGTACCGATTCAATTCGGCCCTCGGCTCGGGCGGATGCCGGAAAACGCGGCGCGGCCGGGGTGCCTCGGAGCCTCAGTGGTGCGAGCATCTGCACGGAGCGTACGCACCCGTATCCGTACCGCTGGACGCCGCGCAGGCCCCGTCCCCCGTACGGCGATCCCGACGGTACGAGGAGAGAGAAGAAGATGACCGAGGCTGCCACCCGGCGCATTCCCGGAGCGCCGTGCTGGGTGAGTCTGATCGTGCACGGCCTGACCGCGACGCAGGATTTCTACAGTCGGCTCTTCGGCTGGGAGTTCCGTCCCGGACCCGAGCAGCTGGGGCCGTACGTCCGGGCCCTCCTCGACGGCAAGGAGGTCGCGGGCATCGGACAGCTCCCGCCCGGCCGGCACCTCCCGATCGCCTGGACGACCTATCTCGCCACCGAGGACGCGGACGTCACCGCGGAGGCGATCCGCTCCTGCGGCGGGACGGTGGCCGTCGGCCCCCTCGACGCGGGGCAGGCCGGACGCCTGCTGCTCGCGTCCGACCCGAGCGGGGCCGTGTTCGGCGCCTGGCAGGCCGCGGAGCACCTCGGCACCGCACTCGCGGGAACACCGGGCACCCCGGTGTGGAACGAACTGGTGACCCGGGAGACCGCCTCGGTCGCCAAGTTCTACCAGGCCGTGTTCGGGTTCGAGGCCGAGCCGGTCGTCTCGGCCGACTTCGACTACCAGACACTCCACCTCCAGGGCCGCCCGGTGGCCGCCCTGCACGGTGTGGGCCACGGCCTGCCACGCGACCGGGGCCCGCACTGGATGACCTACTTCCAGGTCGCCGACACGGACGAGGCGGCGGCGCGGGTGGTGGAGCTGGGCGGACACGTGCTCCAGCCCCCTCGGGAGGCCTCCAGCGGCCGGCTGGCCACGGTGGCGGACCCGGAGGGCGCCGTCTTCACGATCGTCCGTCCGCCGGGGAGTTGAGCCCCTCCGGGCCGCGGCCCCGGCGACGGCGTGCGCGTGACGGCGCCAACCGGGTCCGCCCACAGGGATGTTGCGCGGAAGCCGGGCGGATGGCGCCCCGTGCCGGAGCGAGCTCGCCGGAGTTCCCCGGCGGCCGCGGGTGCCCCTGAGGCCTGCGGTCAGGCGTGGTTGACCGGAAGGACGTCCGGCGACAGCGCACCCGCGTGGGACGCGGCGCTCGTCATGTGGCGGCGGTGGTGGCGGCGGCAGAGGACCTCGTAACCGATGTCCGCGGCCGGCCGGTCCACGTCACCGACGACGACCTGTTCCCCCTCGACCACCATGACCCCGCCCACCGTACGGGCGTTGTGCGTGGCGCGGGCGCCGCACCAGCACATCGCCTCGACCTGGAGCGTCTCCAGCCGGTCCGCCAGTTCGATCAGACGCTGCGAGCCGGGGAAGAGCTTGGTGCGGAAGTCCGTGGTGATGCCGAAGGCGAACACGTCGAGACCGAGCTCGTCGACCACACGCGCCAGTTGGTCGATCTGCTCGGGAGCCAGGAACTGGGCCTCGTCCACGATCACATGGTCGACCTTGTCGCCCTTCGACATCCGGCCCACGAGGTAGCCGTAGAGGTCCATCCCCGGGGCGGCCTCGACCGCCTGCGTCACCAGGCCGAGCCGTGAGGAGAGCTTCCCCTCCCCCGCCCGGTCGTCGCGGGTGAAGATCACACCCTGCAGCCCGCGCGCGGACCGGTTGTGGGCGATCTGGAGAGCCAGTGTGCTCTTTCCGCAATCCATCGTTCCGGAGAAGAACACGAGCTCGGGCATGAGAAGGTGGGCGCCTTTCGAAGGTGGGGGGAGGTGCGGGAACGGAAACGTGGGCTACGAGCGTACTTCGAGGAGCGGGACCAGCTGTTCCACGGGGGTCAGCGAACCGTGCATGCCCACCATCGCGGACTCGTGGGGCTCGTTGGCCGAAGCGGTGATCACCACGTCGTCGTGCGCGGCCGCCACCACGTCACCGATCCTGCCGTACACCCGCTCGTCGATCCTCGGGCCGAACCAGCCCGCCGCTATGGCCTCGTCGCGGCTCGCCACCCAGAACTGCTCGCCGAGCACCTCGCGCCAGACGGTCAGCACGTCCGCCTGGGCACCGGGGACCGCGTAGACGTGGCGGGCGCGGCCCTCGCCGCCCAGCAGGGCGACGCCGGCGCCGAGCTCCCAGTCCTCGTCGAAGTCGATACGGGACTCCTCGTCGAACGGGATGTCGATCATGCCGTGGTCGGCGGTGACGTACAGCGCCGAACGGGGAGGCAGCTGCTCGGCGAGGCGCCGGGCGAGCCCGTCGACGTACATGAGCTGGCCCCGCCACGCGTCGGAGTCGACGCCGAAGCGGTGCCCCTGGCCGTCGACCTCGCTGTAGTACGTGTAGACGAGCGACCTGTCACCGGCGGCGAGCCGCTCGGCGGCGAGGTCCATCCGGTCCTCGCCGGTGAGACGGCCGAGGAAGGAGCCGCCGCTGAGCGCGACCTTGGTCAGGGGGGTCTGCTCGAAGCCGGGGGCGGAGACCTGCGCGGTGCGGACGCCCGCCGCGTCGGCCAGCTGGAAGACGGTGGGGTACGGCTGCCAGGGCTTGAGCGCCGTCCACGGCTTCCAGCGGAGCTGGTTCATCAGCGCGCCCGTCTCCGGGTTGCGCGCCGTGTAGCCGGGGAGGCCGTGCTCGCCCGGGGGGAGGCCCGTACCGACCGAGGCGAGCGAGGTCGCCGTGGTGGAAGGGAACCCCGAGGTGATCGGCCGGCCGGTGCCGCCGCGGGAGGTGGGCAGCAGCGAGTGCAGGAAGGGGGCCTCGTCCGGGTGGGCCTTGATCTGCTCCCAGCCGAGCCCGTCGATCAGGAAGACGCAGTTCCGGTCGGCGGGGGTGAGCTCCGGGATCATCGCCTCGAAGCCGGGTACGCCCTGCCCCGCGACGAGCGTCGGCAGCAGATCCGCGAGAGATCCGGTGCCGTACTCGGGTACGGGCGCGGCCTCGGGAGCGAGCAGGACGGGGTCCTGCCAGGCGGGCTGGACCATCAGCGGGTGGCCGGCGCTGTCGCGGCCGTCGCCTCGGAGAGGCACTGGGCGAACGCGAGGGTCTGACGCACCGTGTCCGGGCCGTCCCCGGCCTCGCTGACACGGAGGCTCAGGTCGTCGGCGGTGGAGCTGCCGGTGTAGCCGTGGTCGGCCTCGCAGTTGGGGTCGCCGCAGGCCGCGGGCTCGAGGTCGATGCGGGAGACGGCGCCCCAGCCGATGGTCAGGACGACCTCGCGGGGCAGCGTGCCCGGCACGTACTTCTCGGGGTTGGCGACCACGCGGCTGACCACGACGGACGAGATCCGGTCGAGCTTGACCGACTCGGTGGACGTCGTGGCGTACGGCGTCGGGGAGCTCGTGTCGGCGGCCTGCTCGTCGGTGTGGCTCACGATGAAGCGGGTGTCCGTCAGGACGAGGACCGTGACGTGGCGGCGGACCTCGTTGGAGTCGAAGGTGGTCTCCTGGTGCACCAGGTACGAAGCGACCGGCTCCCCGCCGACGGCGGCCTCCACCGCCTCGGCCACGAGGGCCGGGTAGTAGCCGCTGCGCTCGATCGCCGCGCGCAGCCCCTGGGTCGTCGTACCGGTCTTTGCCATGCAGACCATCCTACGGGGGGCCGGT
>Ga0164306_10001336_pt1 | contig 10893 bp, 11 predicted proteins | sample Whisoiple_242_MG_FD_110213 | JGI IMG/M metagenome (GOLD analysis project Ga0164306, IMG submission 110213) | Soil microbial communities amended with fresh organic matter from upstate New York, USA - Whitman soil sample_242_MG | ecosystem: Environmental > Terrestrial > Soil > Unclassified >... | reverse complement strand
GTCCCCCCGGTTCGCCGACCCTGCGGCGTCATCGCGCGGTTAGCAGCGCCCTGACTTTCTACAAAGCCGCGGTCACGCTCTACTCTGAAGGCACTCTTGGGCCAAACCTCGACTGAAAGGGGCCCCGCGCTGAGCGTGGATACAGCGGCACCGTCAGCCATCGAGTTGGCCAGCGCCGTGACTGACCAACTGCGGGTGTATCTCCACGAGCGCCGCAGCCAGTCCGCCTACATCGGCACCGACTACGCCGACCTCACCGCGGCGCTCGAGGAGTTCGTGCTGCGCGGCGGCAAGCGTCTGCGACCCGCGTTCGCGTACTGGGGCTGGCGCTCGGTCGCCGATCGCGATGCCGATCCCGACGTGCTGCGGCTGTTCGCGGCGCTGGAGCTGCTTCAAGCGTGCGCGTTGGTGCACGATGACGTGATCGACGACTCGGCAACGCGTCGCGGGTTGCCCACGGTGCACCGGCTCTTCGCCCAGAAGCACCGGGGCCACCGCTGGAACGGATCTGCCGAACAGTTCGGCCTCTCGGCGGCGATCCTGCTCGGGGACCTCGCCCTGGTGTGGGCCGACGACATCGTGGCGACGGCCGGGCTCGGTGCGGACGCGCAGCGTCGGGTTCAGCGGGTCTGGGCCGACATTCGCACCGAGGTGCTCGGCGGCCAGTACCTCGACATTGTCGCCGAGTCCAGCGGCGCGACGACGGTGGCGTCGGCGATGAACGTCAACACCTACAAGACCGCCTCCTACACCGTCACCCGTCCGCTGCAACTCGGCGTGGCCGCCGCCGCCGACCGGCCCGACGTGCAGGCGATCTTCCACGAGGTCGGCAACGACATCGGGGTGGCGTTTCAGCTTCGCGACGACGTGCTCGGCGTGTTCGGCGATCCCGCGGTGACCGGCAAGCCGTCGGGCGACGACCTGCGCGCGGGCAAGCGCACGGTGCTGCTCGCCGAGGCCGTCGAGCTCGCCGACAAATCCGATCCGGAAGCCGCGCATCTGTTGCGGTCCACGATCGGCACCGAGCTCTCCGATGAAAAGGTCCGCGAGCTGTGTCAGGTCATCGAGTCGGTCGGCGCACTGGCAGCCGTCGAGGAGCACATCGACATACTCACCTCACGTTCGCTCGACGCCATCGGTGCCGCACCGATCGACGCGCAGGCGAAGGCCGGCCTGACAAAGCTCACCAGGTTGGCCGCCAACCGAACCGCCTGAGCACCGCGGACGTGAGGAGCAATCAAGCGCAGTGACGACGTTGGCGCGACTCTCCGCATTCACCACCTCGCCCGAGGCCAGGCCCGCACTACTGGGGTTTCTCGGCGCGGCGATGATCACGGCGGGTGGTCTCGGTGCGGGCAGCACCCGCCTGCACGATCCACTGCTGGAGTCCCTGCACCTGTCGTGGCTACGGTTCGGGCACGGGCTTGTGCTGTCCTCGGTGCTGCTGTGGGGCGGCGTCGCGATGATGCTGTTCGCATGGTTGTGGTTGGGCCGCAGCGTAATCGACGGCTCGGCGCGCGAGTACACGATGGTGGCGACCACCGGCTTCTGGCTGGCTCCGCTGCTGGGATCGGTTCCGGTGTTCAGCCGCGACACCTACTCCTACCTGGCACAGGGCGCGCTGTTGCGCGACGGCTTCGACCCCTACGCAGTCGGGCCGGTCGACAACCCGAACTCGTTGCTGGACAACGTCAGTCCGATCTGGACAACCACGACCGCGCCGTACGGGCCTGCCTTCATCCTTGTCGCGAAGTTCGTCACGATGCTCGTCGGCGATCACGTGATCGCGGGCACGATGGTGCTGCGGCTGTGCATGCTGCCCGGGCTGGTCCTGCTCATCTGGGCCGCACCCCGGCTGGCCCGGCACGTCGGCGCCAACGGTGCGGCCGCACTGTGGATCTGCGTTCTCAACCCGCTGGTGATCATCCATCTGATGGGCGGCGTGCACAACGAGATGCTGATGGTGGGGCTGATGGCCGCGGGTATCGCCCTGATATTCCAGCGCCACCCGATCACAGGTAACGCGCTGATTGTCGTCGCGGTTGCCGTGAAAGCCACAGCGGGCCTTGCGCTTCCGTTCATGGTGTGGGTTTGGGCCCGTCAACTGCAACGCAGCCGCGATCTGTCGCGGCTGCGGGCGTTCGCCACGGCCTGTGCCGGTTCCGTGGCGATATTCGTCGCTGTGTTCGCCGTGTTGTCCTGGCTGGCAGGTGTTGGCCTCGGCTGGCTCACCGCGCTGGCCGGTTCGGTGAAGATCATCAACTGGTTGACGGTGCCGACCGCGGTCTCCAACCTCGTCAACGCCGTCGGCGGACTGTTCTTCCCGGTGAACTTCTACGCCGTCCTCGAGGTCGCACGTATCATCGGGATCGCCGTCATCGCGATCTCACTTCCCTTGCTGTGGTGGCGGTTTCGGCATACCGACCGCCAGGTACTCACCGGCATCGCGCTGGCGATGGTAGTCGTGGTGCTGTTCGTGCCCGCAGCATTGCCCTGGTATTACACGTGGCCGTTGGCGATTCTTTCCGCGCTGGCCCAGAGCAGGCAGGCGATCGCTCTGGTCGCCGGGTTCTCCACCTGGATCATGGTGATCTTCAAACCCGATGGCAGCCACGGCATGTACTCATGGATCCACGTCGTGCTGGCAACGGCCTGCGCCGCACTGGCGTGGTATTCGCTCTACAAGGATCCCGATCAGTACGCCATCGCCTGGGCGCGGCGAACCACCTCTCGGGCCTGATGGCTGTGTAGCGCATCGACCGGTCGGGCGTTGTCCTGCCGATCCACCGATCCGTCGCGTCTGATCGTCAGTGACGGGTCCGGCGTGAAGAGCCAGCGCAGGATCTCGGTGTTCTTGTACCCGCCGTCGTGCAGCACGACAAGCAACCCCGACAGGCTCTTGACGACGTGCCCGGCGTCGTCGAAGAACGCCCGCGGCACCACGACCGTTCCTTTACGCCGAACGCCGACCAGGTGGCCTTCCCGCAGTTGTTGTTGGACCTTTGTCACAGGCACGCCGAGCAACTCGGCGACATGGGGCAGGTCGTAGACGTCTTCGGCGGGATCGAGTACATCGTCAGCGGCTGGAATACTGCTCACCGGGCCGAGTCTAGAACGCGCGACGCGTCCTCGTCGGCGCTCCGCAACGACAGTCGACGAGATTTCGCTCCGTACCATGTTTCCGGTGGAGACCCACCAGCAATCCGACCCGCTCGTCGGGACAGTGCTGGACGGCCGCTATCGCATCGACACCCTGATCGCCACCGGCGGGATGTCGGGTGTGTACCGCGGATTGGACCTCCGGCTGGATCGACCGGTGGCGCTGAAGATCATGGATTCCCGCTACTCCGGCGACAGCCAGTTCCTCACCCGGTTTCAGCGCGAGGCGCGCGCCGTCGCGCGGCTGAAGGACCCGGGGCTGGTCGCCGTGTACGACCAAGGCATCGACGGACATCATCCGTTTCTGGTGATGGAGCTCGTCGAGGGCGGCACGCTGCGTGAGCTGTTGGTCGAGCGCGGGCCGATGCCGCCGCATGCGGTCGCAGCGGTACTGGCGCCTGTGTTGAGCGGCCTTGCCGCAGCCCACCGCGAAGGACTCGTGCACCGCGACGTGAAGCCGGAGAACGTGTTGATCTCCGACGGGGGCGAGGTCAAGATCGCCGACTTCGGGCTGGTGCGCGCGATCGCGGAGGCCAAGATCACCTCGACCAGTGTCATTCTGGGCACGGCGGCGTACCTGTCGCCCGAACAGGTCAGCACCGGCGACGCCACCCCTGCCAGCGATGTCTACGCCGTCGGAATCCTGACCTTCGAGCTGCTGACAGGCAGCACCCCGTTCAACGGTGATACCGCCCTGACGGTCGCATACCAGCGGATGGACCACGACGTGGCCCCGCCAAGCACCCTGATCGGCGGTGTGCCAAAGCAATTCGACGACCTGGTGTTGCGCGCCACCGCCAGGAATCCGGTCGACCGCTACGCCGATGCCGGCGATATGGCGGCCGAACTCGAGGCGATCGTCGACGAGTTGGCGCTACCCGATTTCCGGGTACCGGCGCCGCAGAACTCGGCTCAGCATCTTTCGGCGCAGATGCACCGCGGCAGCGAAGGCCAGAACGCCGCCACCGAGACCGTCCGCCCCGCGCAGCAGCGCCGGCACACAAAGGCGCTCACCCGCGGTCCCGATGACTGGCAGAACGACGAATCGCAGACCGAGTCTCATGGCGCCGCAGCACAATTCGCGGGCATCGATATGGACGAGTTCCACTGGGCCAGGCAGCGTGCCAAGCGCGCCCTGTTCTTCTGGGTGGTTGCCGTGCTCGTCCTCACCGGCTCGCTCGCCGCGGCGGCGTGGACGATCGGCAGCAACCTGTCGGGCTTGATCTAGTCGCGCAGCATCTCGGCGACGAGGAAGGCCAACTCAAGGGACTGCTGGGTGTTGAGCCGCGGATCGCACGCGGTCTCGTACCGGCCCGCCAGGTCGGAGTCCGAGATGTCCTGCGCGCCGCCGAGGCATTCGGTGACGTTCTCGCCGGTGATCTCCACGTGCATGCCGCCGGGATGGGTGCCGAGCGCGCGGTGCACCTCGAAGAAGCCCTGCACCTCGTCGACGATGCGGTCGAAGTGGCGGGTCTTGTAACCGGTGGACGACTCGTGGGTGTTGCCGTGCATGGGGTCGCACTGCCAGATGACCTGGTGACCGGTCGCCTGCACCTTCTCGATGATCGGCGGCAACAGGTCGCGCACCTTGTTGTTGCCCAGCCGGCTGACCAACGTCAGGCGGCCGGGCTGGTTGTTGGGATCGAGGCGTTCCACGTATTCGACGGCCAGCTCGGGCGTCATCGACGGGCCGATCTTCACGCCGATCGGATTGGCGATCACCTCAGCGAACGCGACGTGCGCCCCGTCGAGCTGGCGCGTGCGCTCCCCGATCCATACGTAGTGCGCCGACAGGTCGTAGAGCTTCGGCTGGCCCTCGTCGTCGTGCGCCAGCCTGAGCATCGCGCGCTCGTAGTCGAGCACCAGAGCTTCGTGGCTGGCGTAGATCTCGGCGGTCTGCAGGTTTCGGTCGTCGACGCCGCACGCACTCATGAACGTCAGCCCCCGGTCGATCTCGCCTGCAAGCGCCTCGTAGCGCGCGCCCGCGGGAGATGTCCGGACGAACTCCCGGTTCCAGTCGTGCACCGCGTGCAGCGACGCCAGACCCGACGTGGTCAGGGCCCGCACCAGGTTCATCGCGGCGCTGGCGTTGGCGTACGCGCGTACCAGCCGGGACGGATCGTGCTCGCGCACCGCCGCGTCCGGGGCGAAGCCGTTGATCATGTCTCCGCGGTATGACCGCAGGCCGAGCGCGTCGATGTCGGCGGACCGCGGCTTGGCGTACTGGCCCGCGATGCGAGCGACCTTGACCACCGGCATGCTGGCGCCGTACGTCAGAACCACCGCCATCTGCAGCAACGTCCGGATGTTGGCGCGAATGTGCGGTTCGGTGTTGTCGACGAACGTCTCCGCGCAGTCCCCGCCCTGCAGCAGGAACGCCTTGCCGAGCGCGACGTCGGACAGCAGGCCCTTGAGCTTCTCGATTTCCGACGGCACCGTCACCGGTGGCACGCTCTCCAGCACGGTCCGCATCGCCTTGGCCTGCTCGGGGTCCCAGCTGGGCTGCTGCGCGGCCGGCTTGGCCAGCGCGTCGTCCAGCCGGTGCCGCAGCTCGTCGGGCAGCGGCGGCAGGTCCGGCAGCTGGTCGATGGGTACGTCGACGGTCCAGTTCACTCATACATGGTAACTGGCTCAGACCAGCCGTTTTACCCGCGGGCAAGCGCGACAAACATAGGGAAACACCCGATTCATTTTCGCAGATACACAGCTAACGTCCAGCTTGGTGTTATCGACGACACCTGAAAAGACGGGAGCAATCTGATGCCGAAGGACACGATTGGCAGGACACGAGCACTCGCCGCAGTCGCCGTAGCGGTAGTAGGTGCGGGGGGGTTCGCCGTAGCTCCTGCTCACGCTGCCCCAGGCAACTGCGAGCAGTGGGGTTTCTCCGGCTTGACCAACATCAAGCTGAGCACGGGCCCCATGCTCACGTTCGAAGCCTTACAGTCGCCCACCGTAGACGGTAACTTTGCCACCGACGCCAGACAGGACCAGGGCAAGATCAGCGGCGGCATCGAACCCAATGGCTTTTTCCTTCTCAGCTACAAAAGTGACACGTTCCCCGACGATCCCCCGCTCATTCTCCGCGGCGACGTCACACCGGACGGGCGAGCGGGAGGCAACTTCACCGCCAAACAAAATGGGACCTGGGAGCTGGCAACACCGCTCAAATGCATGACGCCCACCGCCGGCCAAGGTCAAGGTGGCAACTCGCGCGAGGTCACCGGCGACGTCGACGCGTACGACTCCCCCGGCGGGGCCGGCACCGTTATCGGGATGCTGCACGGCGGTGAGCGGGTCAGCCTCGGCTCCGGATGCCGCGACGACAACTGGTGCAACGTCGCTTTCGCCGGCGGGCCCGGCGGCACCGCGTGGGTGTGGGGCGACTTCCTGAAGTAAGTGTCGGGGAGCGCCGCAAACCCGTCGTTCGAACACTGGCCGGGATCGGCAAATGTAGGGAAACACCCTATTTCTCCGCAGGGTCGCCGGAGCTAACGTTTGCTGACGGGGGTCACTGACCTGCAGATCTCGTGAAATGGAGTAGCGCATGTCGAACGGCACATTCTTCAAGACATCACCGTTGTTTGCGGCGGCAGTGGTGGCGGCGGTCGCAGGCTTGATCAGCCCGGCTGCACCCGCACAAGCCGCCGACTGCGACCAATGGGGATTCCCCGGTCCGGTGACCATCAGGCGAGACACCGGCGAGACGGTGAACTTCACCGCCAACGGCGCCAGCGCAGGCGCGCCCGCTACCTGGGATCACAACCAAGGCAGCGTCGAACACGGCAACATCTCGGGCAATATCGGACCCGACGGCGGTGTCTCGCTCACGTACTTCGATAACAGTGGAACCGCCATCCCACTCAACGGCCAGGTAGGTCCTGACGGTAAGGCGACGGGTATGTCGCCGCCCGATAACAGCGTCGCGTGGCACACCGTCGCACCGCTCACCTGTGTCGCACAGGGGCCCAAAGAGGGACCGTCCATCGCGCTCGATCCCATCATCGGCGGATTGGTCATTCACGTCACCGACCACAGCGGAACGACGTCGCAATGCCAGTACGGTTCCGACTTCGTCAGCCGCTCGTTCAAGCTGCCCGCGAATTCGACGGTCGACCTGAAGATCGTCCCGGCCGTTCCGCTGTTCATCGACCATTCGGTCGACATCACCTGCGACAACGGCGCCGTAACCCACACCAGCGCGTTCTTCTAAATACCACCCGTCATCAGCTGATACCGCCGCAGGTTGTGCTTCGCGTCGACGAGGGCGTCGTGCGCGTCGCGCGGCCGCGGCGGCATCCGCGGACATCCGCGCTCTTCCCAGAACTGGCGTAGCTCACGGGTGAAGCGCGGAATGGCGGGCGGCAGCGCGGTCATCGGGCCCCACAGCTGGCACAGCACCACGTGGTCGTAGGCGCCGACCCAGGCCCACAGTTCGATCGGCTCGTCTCCGTCGACGCCGAAGAAATCCTCCAGTTCGGACCGAATCTGCTTTCGCGAACGGTAGAGCTGAGAAGACGGTGACGGCAATTTGGGCAGCACATGTTGGCGCACCCAGCGTCCCGCCCGTTCAGGGTTGAATTCGCTTGAGATGCCGTAATATTCGCGGCCGTCCTCGGCGGCGACGCCGATCGAGATGAGCTCGATCGTGCGTCCGTCGTCGATGAACTCGGTGTCGTAGAAGTACTTCACGCCGCCCCTACGCAGACGCTTTCTCGGTAACCGTCTGGAGATCCGGCGGCGGTGCCGGCGCGGGATGGATCTCGCGGTCGAGTTGCTGGTTGACCTCGGTGTCGTCGGGGAACCTGGGCTCGCCCGCGATGACATGCTGCAACCAAAGCTTGGCCTGCACCACCGGCCTGCGCAGTACGCGTTCACGGACCAGTGCCCGGTGCATCTTGCGGGGCTTGTCGGTGTACCGCCAGCGTGCCCACGGTGCATGCGGGCGGGACAGCCGGAATGCCCCGACGAGCAGCAGCGGGGTGATGAACATGCCGATCAAGCCGGTCCACAACTTGCCCTTGAGCAGCACCACCACCGCCAGCGCCAGCGTGATCAGGGCCAAGGCGATGACCGTCGCGCGCGCCGCCAGGGTGTGGTCTTCCCGCCAGATGCCGATGTCGAAGAACGACAGCGGGTTGAAGCCGAGGACCAACAGCCCGGCCACCGCGACCGCCGTGAACACCGCGTCCACCGACGTTCGGCCGTCCTCGGCCCAGTACACGTCCTCCAGGTGCAGGATGAGCGCGAACTCGTCAAGCACCAGCGCCGCACCGATCCCGAAAAAGGTTGCTGCGACGGTGAATTCGGGGACCCCGCCGTCGACAGCCAGGGTGACCATCGAGACGCCGGAGATCATCACCAGGATCACACCGATGACCACATGGTGGATGTGCAGACCCCCGCCCGCCGAGATGTTGCGCGGCTGCCACCACTTGCGCGGTTTGTCGCTGTCGGCGTGGCTGCGGATGTAGCGCACGATCGTGCGAGTGACGAAGAAAGTGAGGATGAAGGCGACGAGGCAGAAGACGAGCGGCATCCGCCCGTTGGGTATCTCCGGACTCAGGTCCAGCCTCAGGTGCACGCAGAAAACTTACGCTGCCCGGGCCGCGACGTGCCGGGGATATGGTCCGGCGCGCCGCCGTCGGCCGATACTCTGGGCTGCAACATGAGTAGGTTGGGGCCGCGCACGCGAGGAGCGGAGAAGCCACCGCCCGGCGGGGCTAATCGGTGGCCATCCGTCGCGTGGCGGCTGTTTCAGCTGCTGACGCTGGCCGCGGTGGTCTGGGCAGGCTGGAGGCTGCTCGGCCATGTCACGTACCGCATCGACATCGACGTCTACCGCATGGGCGGCCGGGCCTGGCTGGACGGCCAACCGCTCTATGCCGACGGCGCGATGTTCGAGACCCAGGTGGGGCTGGAGTTGCCGTTCACCTATCCCCCGCTTGCCGCGATCGCCTTCGCCCCGTTCGCCCTGCTCCCGCTGTCGGTGGCCGGCGCCGCCATCACGGTGACCACATTCGTGTTGTTGATCGTTTCCACGGTGACGGTGCTGACGCGTCTCGACGTCTGGCCGCAGTCGTCAATGACCGCCGAGCCCCCCTGGCTGCGGCGGTGCTGGCTGGCTGCCGCTCTCGTAGCGCCCGCGGTGGTCTACCTGGAGCCGATCCGGGCGAACTTCGACTTCGGCCAGATCAACGTCGTGTTGATGACGTTGGTGATCGCCGACTGTGTGCCCCGCAAGACGCCGTGGCCGCGCGGCGTCCTGCTCGGTGTGGCCATCGCCCTCAAGCTCACTCCCGCGGTGTTCCTGCTGTACTTCGTGCTGCGCCGCGACACCCGCGCTCTGATCGTCTCCGTGGCCTCTGCGGTGGTCGCCACCCTGGTCGGCTTCGCGTTCGCCTGGCGCGACTCCTGGGAGTACTGGACCGACACGGTGCGCAACACCGACCGGATCGGCACCGCGACGCTGAACACGAACCAGAACATCGCGGGTGCGCTGGCCCGCCTCGGCCTCGGTGAGGGCGAACGATTCGTGCTGTGGACGCTGGCCTGCTTCGCGGTGCTCGGGGTGACGATCTGGGCGGCGCGACGCGTGTTGCGCGCTGACCAGCCCGTGCTGGCGCTCATCTGTGTGGCGATGTTCGGCCTGGTGGTGTCGCCGGTGTCGTGGTCGCACCACTGGGTGTGGGCGCTGCCGACGGTGATCGTCTGCGGTGTGGTGGCCTACCGGCATCGGCATGCGCTCCTCGGCGCGGTCACCGCCGCCGGAGTGGCCCTGATGGTGTGGACGCCCATCACCCTGATGCCGGAACACCACGAGACGACGGCGTCGCTGTGGCGCCAACTGGTCGGTGGATCCTACGTGTGGTGGGCGCTGGCCGTCATCGTGGTCGCAGGGACGGTGTCCACCAGCCAGACCGACTCACAACCGGCGGCCCTCAGCGCCTCACCTGTGCCCGCAACTAGCTAGGCAACGAGCTCTGCGGAGGGTTGTTTACCCTCCTTGATGTCGGCGGCGTACAGGTCGACGTACTCCTGACCCGACAAACGCATCAGTTCGTACATCACCTCGTCCACGACCGCCCGTTCGATGAACCGGTTGCCCTCCAGGCCCTCGAATCGGCTGAAGTCCATCGGCTTGCCGAACCGCACCGTCACCCGGCCGAACCGCCACATCTTGCTGCCGGGCGGGTTGACCTCATCGGTGCCGATCATCGCGACGGGGATGACCTTGACACCGGTGCGCAGCGCCACCCTGGCCATGCCCGTCTTGCCCTTGTACAGCCTGCCGTCGGGCGAGCGCGTGCCCTCGGGGTACATGCCGAGCAGCTTGCCCTCGTCCAGCAACCGCGACGCGGTTTCCAGCGCGGCCTGAGCCGAGTCCGCGTCGGTGCGGTCGATCGGCACCTGCCCGGCCGCCGTGAAGAACCAGCGTTTGAACCAGCCGCTCAGGCCGGTGCCTTCGAAGTACTCTGCCTTGGCAAGGAACGTGATCCTGCGCCGTACTACCAGTGGCAGGTAAAAGCTGTCGGCGACCGCCAGGTGATTACTCGCCAGGATGACCGCGCCGGAGTCCGGAACGTATTCCAGCCCTTCGACTTTGGGTCGGCCGAGCAAAGTCAGCAAGGGACCCATGAAAACGTATTTGAACAGCCAATAACACATGGACCCTCCCGGAATGGGGCGAACATGACGGTGCTTTGGGATAACTCTACCGACAGTACTCGACGG
>Ga0164306_10001333_pt1 | contig 10907 bp, 7 predicted proteins | sample Whisoiple_242_MG_FD_110213 | JGI IMG/M metagenome (GOLD analysis project Ga0164306, IMG submission 110213) | Soil microbial communities amended with fresh organic matter from upstate New York, USA - Whitman soil sample_242_MG | ecosystem: Environmental > Terrestrial > Soil > Unclassified >... | reverse complement strand
TTCGCGTACAGCGAACGTTCAGTGAGGTGAAAGCTGACCGATGTAGTCGGTCTTACCCAAGGGCACACCGTTGTGCCGCAAAATGGCGTAGCTGTGCACGGCGTGAAAATAGAAGACCGCGCCACGACACATCCCGTCACAGCCTTCGGCGACGAACAGCGGCCAGCGAACCGGGCCGGTCCTGGCGTCCTCGACCTGCGCGGAGGGACGGCCGGCGTGCTTGCCGTCGTCGGCGCTCACAGGCTGAGTATCACCTCCAGTGCTCCGGTGTAGAGCCCCCCCGAGAGCTCGTGTGGCCCGAATGGACCGCCCGGGAGGACGCCGAAGGTGACCGTCGGGCACAGCGCGAAATTCAGGTTCTCACGGTCGGGCGGGAACAGCTCGAGCTTGAGCTGCATCCGCTCACGCACCAGCAGCGCCCAGCGCGCGTCGGAATCGGGCATGTCGTGGTACCCGGTGAACACGTAGGCACCGGCGCCGATCCCGAACGAGTACGTGACGCGCGGGCTCAGAAATATGCGGTACTCGTAGCTGGGCAACACGAGTGTCCCGGCCGCGAAGCGGTCGCTGTGGTGCAGCCGAGCGGAGCCGAGCTCCAACCTGACGCCGTGCTGCAGCGCCGGGAACCAGCTGGCAGACACTGAATCGCCCGCACCCACCTGACCTACGGCGTCACGCAGGGAGCCCGACGCGACGTAAAAGCCGTACGAAAGCCCCACTTCGGCCTTGGAGTAGAGCTTGAAGGTCGAGGGGGCCGCCGGCAACACGCGCGCGAAATCGGCGCGCATCTGACAAGTGCGCCCGTCTGCGAACGACAACTCGAACACGACCTCGAACTGCCTCAGCTCGTGGAAACGCGGCTTCTCGAGCTCGTAGCGGAGAAACTTCCCGGAGTGTCCGGGGGCACGGACTGGCCTGCCGTGGCGGCTGCCCGGCCACGGACGGAGCGTTCCTCCGAACGCCCGCGAGCGCGCAGCGATGACGGCCTCCTGTTCGCTGTCGTTGAACAGTTTGACCTCGAGGTAGTTGAGCCCACGAGTGCCCGTCAGGTACGCGACGTAGCGCTGTTCACAAGCGCGGCCGACGTGAGCCGTGCTGCCGCTGACCGGATCGACCCAATCACTCAGCTCGACGTGCGGCTCGGGCGTGGGCGGCGTAGCGACCGGTTCCGGGATGAGCGCGTTGAGCAAGCCGCGCGTCGCGCCCCCCACGAATACTTGGAGCAAGGCTTCGCCGACCGACTGCGCGCGCGCACGTGTCGTCAGCAGCGAGAGCTCGCCGAGCACGCCCAAGAGAAAGATTGCCAAACGCAGGAAACGCCGCCATCGCACTCGCCTCACTTAGCGCGATCGCTCGGCAAGCGATACCCTTGCTGTCGAGGACACAGTGAGCGGGCTCGGCAGGTTTCGGCACCGCCCGGCGGCTCAGCGCAGGAGATGCTGGAGGCGCGCTTTGAGCGTGCGCAGCGGGTAGGGCTTCTGCAAGAAGGTTTCCATGTCTTTGCTGCTGAAACGGGCGCGCATTTCTTCCTCGCTGTAGCCGCTGCACAGCAGCACGGGCACGTTCGGGCGGATTTTTCTGAGCTCCTGCAGCACCTGATCGCCGCTCAGATCGGGCATGGTCACGTCGAGCATCACGAAGCGTACCTCGGACGCGCGGCGCGCGAACTCGGCGATCGCGTCACGCCCGCTTGCCGCCTCGATCACCACGAAGCCGAGGTCCCGCAAGATCAAGGTCGTCACGATTCGGACTCGCGAATCGTCGTCCACCAGAAGCGCAAGCCCGTGGCCGGACCAGACCGAAGGGGCGTCGGGCTGGGGTGATTGCGCGCTGACCGGCGGTTGGTCGGCGCAGCGGAGCAGCACCTTGATGGTCGTGCCCGTGCCGAGCGCGCTGCACAGCACGATACCACCGCCGTGGCCGCGCACGATGCCCTGCACGGCGGATAGCCCCAACCCGCGCCCGGTGAACTTGGTCGTGAAGAACGGCTCGAAGAGTCGAGCGCGGGTCTCGGCGTCCATGCCGCAGCCGTCATCGGCGACCTCCAGGAAGGCATAGCAACCCGGAACGAGCGGGGCATGGCCGTACAGGCCTGCCAAACTGGTGCCAACGCGCTCCACGCCGGTGCGTACGCGGATGGTGCCGGCGCGGTCCTCGAGCGCGTCGGAGGCATTGGTGATGAGGTTCATGATCACCTGACGCATCTGCGCGACGTCGGCCTGCACCGCCGGAAGCTCGGGCAGATCGTAGATTATTCGGGCCTTCTTCGACAGCGATGCGGCGAGCAGGTGACCCATGTCGAGCACGAGCTCGTTCAGGGAAATCGGGCGGACGTCGAAATGTCCGCGCCCTGAGTAGGCGAGCATCTGATTCGTGAGCTCGGCCGCGTGCAGCGCCGCGTTGCGGACGTCAGCGATGCGCTCGACAATGGCTTGCTGCGGCTCGGCGGCTTGCTGCGGCTCGACGCGGGTGAGCATTTGAAGCGCTAGCTCTGCATTGGCCAACACCGCGACCAGCAGGTTGTTGAAGTCATGGGCGATGCCGCCGGCGAGCACACCCAGGCTTTCGAGCTTCTGGGTCTCCTGCATGTGGCGCTCGAGCAGCTGATGCTCCGCCTCTGCGCGCTTGCGGTCGGTGATATCGCGCGCCAGGCCAACCGTACCGACCACTGTCCCCTTCCCATCGTGGATCGGGGTCTTGAACGTCTCGAACCATTTGACGTCGCCTCCCTCGACGATCCGTTCTTCGACGAAGAACTTCTGGCCGCTCGCGATCACGCGCAAGTCATCCAGTATGTATTTCTCGGCGTGTTCGGCCGGCCAAACATCCCGGTCGGTCTTGCCCAGGATGTCGCCCTTCGCGTTCGCGCAGGCCTGCGCGAACGCCTCGTTCACGGCCAGGAACACGCCCTGAGTGTTCTTCATCCAGGCCATGTGCGGAATGTTGTCGAGCAACGCCTGTGCCTGCGCTCGCGCGTCGAGGATCTGCTCCTCCGCCTCCGCCAACCGTCCGAGCCGTTGCTCGAGCTCGGCCACGCGTGCGTGCAACATCAGTACTTCGCTTTTGGGCGAATTAGCCACTTCACCTCCGCCCGGTTCCCTGCGCCGAACGTCGCAAACTCTGCCCCGATTGACGCCATCGAGCAAGGGCCGCGTCCGTGGAGGCCGTGACACCGTGTGTTCGCCGCTGGCAGGCGCCATCACTGGCGACCCAAGCGTGTGCGGGAAAGCCAGCCTGCGCGCCGACTTCGAGCGAGGGCTACAGAAGTAGCCTGAGCCGTACTTCGAGCTCGTGGACACCTTCCATGGTCATTCGAGCGTGACGCTGCTCTTTCGCGGCGCCGGCCGCAAGCTCGTGGCAGAGGTCCTATTCATCGACTCCGAATCGAAGATCGAACGCGTGCTCGCACATTATCGAGCCGAGCACTCCGACGCGTGAATCTCGAGCAAGTGCGGCGCGCGTTGCGAAGGGACACCCCACGAGCTGGCATGCACGCTGGAGTCCGATGACATCGCCGTCATCTGCGCCAAGTGATCATTATGACCATGGCGAGTCGCAGGGTGCCGTGGGATAGATGACGAGTGTAGGGACGGCGCCTGCGGCAGGCGCATGCAACACGCGAGCGGCCAGTGGCGCGTTCGTGCCACCCTACGTGGGAGGTCCGTCGTGGCAAAAAGCACCCTCGCTGACGAAGCGGCAGCCCTTGCTGCACGCCTGCATCAATTGACGCACCCACTCGTGGTCGACCGGGCGGAGGGCAAGCATCCGCGCTCGGGAAAGCCGCTCCACCGTTTTCGCGTGGTCAGCTCCGCCAACGCGAACGGCCCCGCGCACGCCGTCGTGCTGGACGAGCACGGTAAACACGTCGACGCCGCTGAAGCGCCGCCCGCGCTGTTCGACCACAATGCGCTCAGCGCAGCGCTGTCCGCCCCGCTCCCCGCTCTGCCCATCACCGTGAGTCCGGACACCAACGTTCTCACCTTGAATCCCGGCCAAAATTTCGAGGAAGACATCACGGTGACGGTGCCGAAGGGGGCAGCAACCTCGCGCGCAGACATCTACTTTCTCGCAGACACCACAGGCTCGATGGGGGAGATCCTGAATGCGGTGCAAACCGGCGCGAGCGCCATCCTGTCGGCGTTGAGCACGCTCGGTATCGATATGGCGTTCGGCGTCGGTAACTACAAAGACTTTCGTTCGGGTGACCCGTTCGCCTTTCAGCACCAACTCAGCCCGACCCCCGTGGCCGCATCGGTGCAGGCGGCCTTCGGCGCGTGGCTTGCCGGGGGAGGCTCGGACTGGCCCGAAGGGAACTTGTTCGCGCTCGAGAGCCTCGCCGTGGCTCCGGGCGGTAGCATCGGCTGGCGCAGCAACTCCAAGCGCATCATCGTGTGGTTTGGCGACGCCCCTGGTCACGATCCGATTTGCCCGGCGGCCTCCGGCCTGCCCTCTTCGATCACGGAAATGACCACGACGACAAAGCTCGTTGCTGAGAAAATCGTGGTGCTCGCGATATCGACGGCCGATCCAGGGTTGGACGGTGACCCGACGGCAGACGCAGCGGACTACGCAGCGGTGTGCGGCCCGCCAGGTGGGCTTGCCGGTCAGGCGAAGCGCATCACCTCGGCCACTGGCGGTAAGGTGATGACGGGCATCGACGCGGACGGCATCGCGAAAACCATCATCGATCTCGTAAAAGGAGCGGTGGCGGGCATCTCGCATCTCGAGCTGGTGCCGTCGGCATCGGTCGCGCCGTTCGTCACGTCGATCACGCCGGCGGGAGGCTACGGGCCCTTGTCGGGTGACCAGGAGCACACGCTCACCTTCCACGTGCGGTTCACAGGCATCCCCTGCAAGCCGGAAGCGCAGCTGGTTACGGGCACGCTCGACGTCGTCGTCGATGGCAAGCCGGTTGCAGCCAAGCGCCTGACGGTCACCGTTCCAGCGTGCCGCCCCAAGGGCTTCGTTTATTCCGTGAAGTTCGTGTGCGGCACGCAGCCCGCGGACCCCTGCTGTTGCCACAGCGTGCAGCCCGGTGGCTACGCCACGCAGATCAACATCCACAACGTATCGCTCGGGGAAGCCCGCGTCGTGAAGCGGTTCGTGCCGTTGGTGCTCGCTGGAGCGCCGATGGGGCGCGAACCTCGCATCGGAACCGTGCGCGCAGAGGACAAGATCCTGCTGCCGGCGCAGGGCGCCACCATGGACGATTGTTGTCGCATCGCGGAGCTGCTCTACGGTGCGCCCGCCGCCGCGACCGCTCTCACGATTGGCCTCGTCGAGCTCACTTCCGACGTGGACTTGGCCGTCACCGCTATTTACACGACGAGCGGTAAGGACGGTGGCGTCTCGATCGCAGTCGAGCAGATCGCAGCCAAGCGTCTTTAGGGCGTGGGAGGAAACAGCCATGTCGCACATCACCGGCACGATACAGGTCCTCGCAACTCCGCTCGTCATCCACCCGGGGACGACGCCATTCAATCCCGCGCCAGCACCGGGTGGCACCAAGCTTCTGATGCTGCACTTTCAGAACCTGGCTCTGTTGCCGGGGGACGAGCTGCGCGTACCCCTCGGCTACGACACGGACGTTTTCACCGCGGCCGACGGCCCCGGCGTCTGGACACGGCCGATCGACGTCCATGTTTTTCCCAGCGGCATCGACATTGCCTATGTGGCTGCGGGGCCGACCACCGGCAGTGCGCAGCTCGACCAATTCGCGCGCGGCGAGCGCTTGCCAGGCGAGAGCGGGCACCCGAGCTTCTCGAACTGTGATCCCTTCTATCAGCCGCCAGCATACCTGGAGCCGACCTACGATCCTTTCTGGTACTGTTCGGACCCTCCTCACTGGGACAACAGCGCTGCGGTGACCGACCCAACCGATGTGCGCGCCCGCGTAGCGCGCAGCGTGGGCATGATCGTCTCGGTGGAGCGCCCATCGCCTGGGGGACCTCTGCAAGTCTCCACGTGCTCGGTGACGCTCGTCGACGGCAACCGCGTCATCACTGCCGGGCACTGTCACCAGCCTGCAGAGGCCTTGAATAGCTCCGTCACGTTCGATTACCAGACACTCGCCGACGGCAGCCGGCCACCGGGTTATTCACCCCGATTCTACAAGGTAAAACGCGTCATCGGTCACACCGACAACGGCACGGCCACGCTCGATTTCAGCTTGCTCGAGCTGGCCGAGGCGCCGCCCGGCATTCCGGCCATCCAGCTCCGGCACAGCCTCCCGTTCGTGGGCGAAGCGGTGTTCGGTGTCCATCACCCGAATGGTGCCGTGAAAAAGCTCTCGCCTCCGCACGCCGCATTTTCGGAGGTCACGGCGTCGAGCAGCGGCGGCATCGAAGTGCCGCGTAGCTTTCACGTGTCGGGTGGCAGCTCCGGCTCTGGGCTTTTCGACGCCGCTGGACGCATCCTCGGTGTGCTGTCGCGAGGCAATCCCTGCGCAGGAGGAGCGCTCCAGTACTGCCCCGTTCCGAACATCCTCCAGGCCCTCGTGCCGACGCCGCCCCCGCCGGTTGCACGCGACGTGATGATCGTCCTCGATCACTCGGGCAGCATGGCGCTCGACGACGGCACCGGTCGGCCGAGGATCGACGCAGCGCGCGACGCCGTATCGCTGTTCGTCCAACTCGTGCGCACGGGTGGCGGTAACCGTCTGGGCCTGGTGGCCTTCAGCACCACCGCGAGCACGCCGTTCGGGCTCACCGGCGTGACCGCTGCCGGCAAAACCAGCCTGATTGGTGCGGCTCCGTTCTCTGCCGGGATTGTCGGCGGCATCACCCCGACCGACATGACGAGCATCGGCCACGGGCTCCAGGTCGCTCGCTCCGAGCTCGGGTCGGCGGGCGCCAATCCTCGCGCCATCCTGCTCATGACCGATGGCCTACAGAACACGCCGCCTTCGATTGCCGACGCGGAGGGCAGCCTCGACGACGTTCAGCTACACGCCATTGGTTTCGGGGGCGAGGCGAGCTTGGACGCCGCGTTGCTGAGCTCACTGGCTGCGGCCCATTCGGGCCAGTTCTTGCGCGCCGGGGGCGGGCTCGCGCTCGAGAAGTTCTTTTCGAGCGCCTTTGGCAACATCTTCGAGTCGGGCGTGCTCTTCGATCCGGAATTCGATCTGCCCGCCAATCAGCCAGGGGCTCCCATCCCCTTCAACGTGTGCGGGGAGGACACCATCACCGTGGTCGCCGGCTGGGATCGCAATGACACCGACCTGAGGCTCGAGCTCACCACTCCGGGCGGAAACCAGATCTTCGCCTCGACCGCCGGAGTCGAGGACGCGCTCGGGCGGACCTGGACCTTCTTGCGCGTGCCGTTGCCCATCGGGGGCGAGCGTAACGGCACTTGGAGCGCGCGCGTGCTGCGGCCTGGCGGCGGCGGTGAATTCCCGCCGCCCGCGCCCGCCCTTCGCTATTTCGTCAACGTCATTCCCTCGGGCGGCCCGAGGTTGACGCGCGTGCCGAGCGCCCTCCGCCTCCACTACACGGGTGATCGACTGAACCCGCGCGTCATCCTCCGCTACCCGTCCGGCGATTGGCCGCTGGGGGAAGTGTCGATGACTGTGACGCGCCCGAACGCGAGCATCGGCACGATTCTCGGACGCGCTGGGCTTGGCGCGGCGAGCATGGTCTCGGGCGACCGCATCCCTGCGCGCCAAGCGACGCTGCAAGCGCTCGAGTCAGCTGCAGGCGCGCCGCTCATCCGCTACGTCACAACCGATTTCGACCTTTCGGCGGAGACCGAGCACAACGACGGCACGTTCGAGGAAGACGGCTGCTTCGGCCGCGTGCTCGAGGACTTCTTGAACATCGACGGCAGCTACACGTTCCACGCCAAAGCACGCTACGGCGAAGGCTGCCCCGGCACCCGCGAGCACGTCTGGTCAGTCCATGTCGACGTCGGCATCGACGGCGATCACACACCCGTCACCGTCACCGATCTGCCGCCCGGCGGGGCGACGCTCACGTTCACACCGCAGGATCGCTACGGCAACCTCGTGGGGCCAGGCCGGGGCGACGGCTTCACGGTCGGTCCAGCGCACGGCAGCACGCCGCTCGGTCCCGTAATCGATCTGGGCAACGGGTCCTACCAAGTCAACGTGAGCGTCGACCCTGATTCACTCGCGCCTCCGAGCGTAACTGTCGCGCAGCCCGGGCGTGATCCGGTAACGGTCGGCACGCGCGGGTTCGAGCTGTACGTCTACAGTGTCACTTTCGTATGCGGTGAACAGGCAGACACCGGTTGTTGCTGCGCCTCCTTGCGACCGGGTCGGTACTCGACCGAAATCAACATCCACAACCCGCGCGATACGGAACTGCGCCTAGCAATCCGCCCCCTGGCGCTCGTTCTTGCCGGGGCCGCCCGAGGCCGTGAACCTGGCGTGAGCGTTCCGACGCGCGTCACCAAGGCATCGAGCACGCGCCTGCCGCCTCATTCGGCCACGATGGTTGACTGCTGCCGTCTCGACGAGCTGCTGCTCGGCGCACCCGCCGGCGCACATCCGCCCATCACCTCCGGCGTCTTGGAGATCCTGAGCACCGGAGAGCTGGAAGTGACTGCGGTCTATTCCGCCGCGAACGGCGGCACGGCTCCCGCGCTCGACGTAAGGCGCGTTGGGAGCAGGATAATCAAGCTCTGAAGCAGCGTGAGCTTCTGAACGCTCGGCACGACGCGTAGAGTGGACCCACCTTCAAAGGTGGGCGTCGGATGGCCGATTTCCGCCGGAGCTAGAACGACTGCGGTGGCGCCGCCTCCCTCGACACGCCGATGAAACACGAAGCAGGAGATCCTCTGCCTTCGAACGGTTGGTGTGCCCCCGCTCGTGCCAGGCACCCTGGCTCGGCATTTTCGAAAGCAGATTGCGACTAGGGGGATCGCGCGCGGCAAAGGAGACATGGATGCCGAAAGAGCGCTTGGTAGTCATCGGCAACGGCATGGCAGGTGCTCGCGTCGTAGAGGAAGTCCTCGCGCGCGGCGGGGCCGAGCGGTTCAAGATCACAATCTTCAGCGACGAGGCGAGTGGCAGTTACGATCGCATGCAGCTCGCAGACGTAATGAATGGCTCGCAGGACGAGCATGAGATCGTGCTGCGCAACTTCGCCTGGTACCAAGAAAACCAAATACGGCTAAACGGCGGGCAACGCGCTCTCATCGTCAGTCGCCCCGCGCGCACGGTGTACGGGCCGGAAGGTGTCGCCGAGCAGTACGACAAGTTGGTGTTCGCAACTGGCAGCAGCCCCTATTTCCCTCCTCTCAAGAACCTCTTCGACGCTGACGGTCAGCGCCTCTCCGGTGTCATGGGTTTCCGCACGCTCGCCGACTGCAACACGATCGCGGCTCTCGCAGCAGAGTCTCGCAGCGTGGCCGTAATTGGCGGCGGGCTACTCGCACTCGAAGCGGCGCGAGGTCTGGTCGGCAATGGGTGTGAGGTGCACCTGATCCACAACGGGCCTCAGCTCATGAGCCAACACCTCGACGAGTATGCAGGACAGGTCGTGCAACGGCTCGTCGAGCGCGCGGGCATTCATGTGCATTTGAACCGAGCCGTCCACTCGCTCACCGGTCAGCGGCGCGTGAGCGGCGTGCTCCTCTCCGACGGCACGAGCATGGACTGCGAGCTAGTCGTGGTCTCGAGCGGACTCATCCCGAACACGTGGCTCGCCTACCAGTGTGGCCTCACTGTGGAACGAGGGATTGCCGTCGACAGTCAGCTCTGCTCGCTAGATGATCGCAATATTCACGCGCTAGGCGAGTGCGCTCAGCTGCGCGACCGAATTCATGGCTCGAAAGAGGCGATTGTCGAGCAAGCGCGCGTTGTTGCCGCGCAGCTGGTGGGTAGCGATCCGCGCGCGAGCTACCGCGGTCTGAGTCGCGTGAACATGAAAGTCATGGGCATGAACGTGGCGGCGATCGGCAACGTTCGCGCGGCGACCGCTCAAGATCAGGTTGCGGTGTACCGCGAACCCGGGCAGAACCGGTACAAGAAGGTCGTGCTTCGCGACCGGCGCGTGGTCGGGGGGATTCTACTCGGTGACGTCGGCGCCTTTTCGGCCTTGAGCAGTGCATTCGAGTCGAACGCGAGACTTTCCGATGCACAGCTCGTCGATCTGATCGGGCCGACCACGACCAACGCCAACGACTGGGCTCGAGTCGCCTGATTCCGTCGCTGATTTCGGCGCGTTCGCAAAAAGGTCTGCTGATATGACCCCGGAGTAACCACCTCTGTCCTTCGTCGCCGGCGTTGGGCATGATGGCCCTCGCCCAACGCGCCAACGTCAGCAAATCAGAGGGGAAACTCATGCGGACTGCAATCGCCACCCGTGCTCGGAGCTCGACACTGTCGTCGATCGTGCCCGCGCTGCCGTTTTTCTTTGCCGCCTGCAACGTAATCAGCGAGATGGACGTGCAGCTAGCTTACACGGGCGTGCTGAGTGCGCTTCGCGGTCTGTAGCCAATGTCAGAGACGAACGCGCCGCTGCCATACGACACGCCACGGCCGGCATCGGAGCCGTGCTCGCTGACTTGGATCAAGAAGCTCGTCTCCTTCGATACGGTCAGCCGAAATCCGAACATGGCTTTGATCGAAACCGTGCGCGACGAGCTACGCAAGTTGGGCATCGAATCCACCCTGACCACGGACCCAACGGGAAAATGGGCCAATCTGTTCGCGACTGTTCCCGCGCACGACGGCGCGACGCAAGGAGGCATCGTACTATCGGGTCACACCGACGTGGTGCCCGTGGATGGCCAGCACTGGCAGAGCGACCCGTTCCAGCCCGTCGTTCGCGATGGGCGTTTGTACGGCCGCGGCACGTGTGACATGAAGGGCTTCATCGGCTGCGCTTTGAGCCTGTTACCGATGATGCAAGCCGCGAAGCTTCGGCGTCCGCTCCACTTCGCGC
>Ga0164306_10001332_pt1 | contig 10908 bp, 2 predicted proteins | sample Whisoiple_242_MG_FD_110213 | JGI IMG/M metagenome (GOLD analysis project Ga0164306, IMG submission 110213) | Soil microbial communities amended with fresh organic matter from upstate New York, USA - Whitman soil sample_242_MG | ecosystem: Environmental > Terrestrial > Soil > Unclassified >... | reverse complement strand
TCGCGGCTTGCGAAGAACGTGCCCGAACCCGCCACGAGGTTCACTTCGCGGCCTGGGTATTCCGTGATGAGCGCGTGCGCGGTATCCATCGCGGTCTTACCGCCACCGATGATCCACACCGGCATGTCGCTCGCCCGCATTTCGTCGCTGCGCATATCGCAGTAATCCGGAGACACAGATTGCACACGCGTGCTCGAGATTTCGAGCGGATCGTTGGGTACGACTCGAAACCCGTAGGCTTTAATCAGTCGTTTCGCCTCCACCACCATGGGCTGTCCGTCCGAGGACCTGCAGGTGATCCGCACGTTCCCGTCGGTCTCATCGTGGGACTCCATTGACCACCCGAAGTACTCTTCGACCTGCACCCGTTGCCTGAGCACGTTGAGGCAGTGTTCAAAGTGGTCGAGCACCTCCTCCTTTGTGGCGAGGTACGAAGGATCTTGACCGAGAGTCCACTTAATGTTTCCGGCGGTGAAAAGGCCATGTGGCTGGTGCAATCGGACGTAGTTGTACGTGTCGACCCACATGCCGCCGGTGCGCTCCCTGCGGTCGACGAGGATGATCTTCTGATCACGGGATAGGTACTGGCTTGCCACAAAAAGGGCGTTGAGCCCGGCGATGCCAGCTCCTACGATGCAGACGTCGGCGCGCTCGACCCGCGTAGACGTCTCGACTGACGAAACTGCAGTACGCATTTCTACCTCCGGTGGAACACATGGGCCTATGCGGCGCGCTCTTCCGGCGCCGCGTTCGTCAAGCGATCGAGGATCGTCTGGGCCAGCTGTTCGATCGACGGACCGACCGCCAAATCCAAAGCGTTCAAACGCAGTCCAATTGCCCTCTCGAGGCCGGCCGCGATCTCGAGGCCCATGATGGAGTCCATTCCGACCTCATGCAGCGGCTGCGACAAGGCGAAGCTCGGCTCCTCCATCTGCATGACGCTCGTGACGATCTTCGCGAGGAGCGCCTGAATGTGGTCGCGACGGCCCTCTTCGGACAGACCCTTGAAAGCCTCGATCACCTCGGCGCCTGCGCCCGGGGCGCCCGAACCTGCGGCGTTGGTGAGCAACGTGATCCGCCGATCACCGGCCATCGGGACGAGAGACGCGGCGAATCGCGACCAGTCAGCCTCAACCACGGTGAGGCTTTCGAGATCGCCGTAAATGACATCGCGCAGCCCCATCAACGCGTCGTCGATGCTCATTGCGGAGAGTCCCATCTGCTCGAGGTATTTGGCGGTGTTGACGTCGCGCGCCACGATCCCCGTCTCGCCCAGAACACCCCACTGGATCACCGACGCCGCCAGCCCCTGGCGACGGCGAAGCGTGGCCAGCGAGTTGAGCACGCAGTTGGCGGCGACGTAGTTCGCTTGCCCGCGCGTGCCGAACAACGACGAGATTGACGAGTACAGCACGAAGAAGTCGAGGTCGGCGGTGAGCGAGTGGAGATTCCAGGCGCCCTGCGCCTTTGGACCGAGGACGTGATCCAGCGAGGCCCGGTCCTGCTCGGCCAGGCTGCGATCGTCGAGCACCGTTGCGCTGTGGATGATCCCGCCCAGCGGCGGCATCGTGGCGGCGATGTCGTCGAGGACCGTGGCGATGTCGGCTCGATGCCCGACGTCCGCGGCGAAGGCGCGGACGGTTGCACCGCGTGCCTCCAGATAGCGGATTGCGTCGCGTGCACCTGGCGCGTCGGCGCCTCGACGGCTCACCAGCGCGAGGTGTCGGGCGCCTTCGTCGACGAGCCACTTCGCCGTCTCCAATCCGAATCCGCCCAGTCCCCCGGTGACGAGGTAGGTGGCGTCCGGACGGATTCGTCGCGGCGGGTTCACGCGCAGCTGCAGCTCCGGATCGCGGATGGCCACGCACACCTTGCCGATGTGCTTGGCACGCGCCATCAGCCGGAAAGCTTCTTCGACGCGACCGGCGCTAAACAGCGTGACCGGCACACTGCCCAACCGCTTTTCGGTCATCAAGTCGAGCAACTCGGAGATGATGCCGGCGATGTACTCTGGCCGGCTCGCCATCAGCCGGTCGGCGTCCACCGACGCGTAAAGCAGGTTCTCGTTGAACAGGCGCAGGTTCAGCGGTGCGTCCTGCTCGAAGCTCATCTTTCCGATCTCGATGAATCGTCCGAACGGTGCGAGGCACGCAAGGCTCTTCGTCATCACCTCGCCGGGTGAGAAATTGAGCACGACGTCAACGCCCCGCCCTTCGGTCCACGCCATCACGTCGTCGGCGAACGACACATCGCGCGACGTGGTGACATGCGTTATGCCCAGCGAACGCAGGTGGTTTCGCTTCTCCTCTGAGCCTGCGGTTCCGATGACCTCGGCACCGATCCACTTCGCCAGCTCAATCGCCGCGAGCCCGACCCCGCCCGTGGCGCCGTGCACCAGCACGGTCTCGCCCTGCTGCAGGCGGGCGATCTTCACCAGCCCGTGATACGCGGTGATGAATGCCACTATGCTGGTGCTCTCCTCGAGCGACACGGCGTCCGGCAATTCGAAGGCACGGTGCGACGGGACGATCACGTGGGACCTGAACCCGTCGGTGCAGAGGGCGTAGACCCGATCGCCGACCTCGAGGCTCGTGACATTCCTGCCGACACGGGAGATTCGTCCGGCGACCTCCATCCCGACACCGCTTCCGGAGTATGTGTCCTTCGTGATGCGGTCCGATACGAGGCCCATGGCCTTGAGGACGTCTTTGTAGTTCAGCGGAACGTATTCGGCCTCGATCTCCACGTCGTCGGCGCCGATGATGCCCCGCTCGCAAGGCGTGAACGCGATGTCGGCCAGCGATCCAGCGTTCTTGAGCTCGAGCGCATAGGCGGTGCCGGGAGAGACCGCAAGCGTCTGCGATTCCTCCTGTTGCACGGCTTTGACCGCGGGTACCCGATCGATTCTGGCGCACAACAGCTTTCCGTCGCGTAGCGCGATCTCCTGCTCGTCACCCACCCGGCACAGGACCTGCAACAGTTCGTCGGTGTCGTCGAATGGCCTGTCGATGTCCACCAGCGTGACGCCGAGATCGAAGCGCTCCGAGACGAGCGTGCGCGACACCCCGAGGAGCACGGCGCGATCGATCGCGGGATCATGAGCGTCCCCGTCGAGGACCTCCGCGCGTTGCGTGACGATGAAGTAGCGCGCCGGCGTACCCGGCGGCAACGACTTCACCGTCTTCAACAGCTCCTCTGCGATGTCCGCCCCGTCCTCGACGGGACTCCGCGACTCGGCGGGTTCCGACGCCCACCGCAGATCCACTAGATAGACGGGTTCGGATTGCGCCGACAGCTCGTCGAGGACCGGCTGAATATCGCCGTCCCGCAAGACCAGCCACGAGGCCGGTGCACCGGGTGTGTCCTCGAGCGGCACCCACGTGCGCATGTACAGGCGGCGCTGGTGTTGGTCATGACGTGGAATCCTCGGCAGGAATCGGCAAGTGAACCCGAATACCTGGGCGATCACCGTGCCGTCCTCGGCGAGCAGCGTGATATCCCCCGTCACTCCGTCCGCGTCGGCCCGAACGATCCGACCGTGGCTGTAGAGGACGGTTGGCCGATGAGCCGCTTGCGCGAAGAGCAGATGGTCCGGTCGACCGATGTAGTGGATCCGATCGATTCCCACCGGAATCAGGTCCTCGCGCGGTCCCTCGTCGACCGATGCGATGAGGCTTTGGAACGCGCCGTCGAGCAGCACGGGATGAAGGTGATAGCCCTGTGCGTCAAGGCCTTCGGGCAGCTCCAGCCCGGCCAGCACCTCACCAGCGGTGCGGCGAAGCGAGCGGACGGGCTGGAACCTAGAACCGTAGCGCAGTCCGCGTTTGGCCAGTGAGGCATAGAGCGCGTCGGGCGAGACGTCGTCGGATAGCCGTCGCCGAAGCTCTTCGATGTCAACGTTTTCCGGTATGCGCCCGGACGAGTACACCTTCGCCCGCGCGCAGAGCACCGGGTCGCTGCCCGTGCTCTCACGATGAATCGAAAACACCGCCGAGTCGGGTGCTATCGTCGCGACCACGTGGGCGGGGCTGTCAGCCTCGAGCGGCAGCGCGACCTTGAATTCCAGGTCCTCGATGGAGCAGGACGGGCTGCCGGTGAGCGCGTCCCGCGCCGCGATCGCGAGCTCGACATAACCCGCGCCCGGGAAGATCACCGCTCCAGCGACGTGGTGATCTTCGAGGAAGGGCAGGGATCCGAAGGACAGCTCCGAGAGGAAACGCCGGGGTGTGCTGGGTTCGACGTCGGAGATCATCGGGTGTCGGTGGTACTCCACGCGTCGCCGTTCAATGTGCTCGCCTTCGTCCCAGGGGCTGGCGAGCTGCCACGGGTACTTGGGCAGCGCGGAGTAGGCACCGGGGCCGAAGAACGTCTGCCAGTCGATCGCGGCGCCGCTGGCATAGAGCGAACGCAGCGCGGAGTGCATCGTCTCGAGTTCCTCGGCACCCCGGCGCAGGGACGCGATCCCGATGCCTTTGGCCCCGACCTCGCCGAGCACGTCGTGGATGGATGAGGCCAGCACCGGATGCGGTCCTATCTCGAGGAATACCCGATGACCGTCGGAGACCGCCGCCTTCAGAGCGTCAGCGAAAAGCACGGTGCCACGAACGTTTTGCCACCAATACGGTGCGTCGTGGCGATCGTCCACCATCCGCGAGCCGGTGGCCGTCGAGTACACGTCGATCTCGGGCGATGCCGCCTGCAGCCCGTCGAGCGCGGCGAGCAACTCGTCGCGAATCTCCGTCATCACCTCGCTGTGGTATGGCACCTCGACCTTGAGGAAGCGGTTGAACTTCCCAGCCGCGGTGAGCTCTGCGGCGATGGTTTCCAGTACCGCCGTATCCCCCGCCAGGGTGACCGAGCTCGAGCTGTTCACGGCCGCGACAGACGCCTGCGGGGTGAAGCGCCCGATAAAGGCCTCGGCTTCATCGGGCTTCAACCCGACGGCGAGCATCGCTCCCTTACCCGCAAGCAGCGCTTGCAGCCGACTTCGTTGGTACGCCACCAGCATGGTGTCGCGGAGGCTGAGCGCGTTCGACGCGTACGCGGCGCCGAGCTCGCCGACGCTGTGCCCCAACACGCCATCGGGATGCACACCCCACGAGCGCCACAGTCGGGTCAGCCCGATCTGCAGGACAGCGTTGGCAGGCTGCGCGATGTCGGTCCGCGCTATGCGCGACAGCCGCTCGTCGGCGAGCATCTCGTCGAGGATCGACCAGCCGCTCAGTTCGCGGAACACGTCGCCGCATTCCTCGACCGCTTCGCGGAAGACCTTCTCCGTCTGGTAGAGCCGGCGGCCCATCGCCCACCACTGCGGGCCCATGCCGGTGTAGACGAACAGCATTTTCGGCGCGTCTAGTGCGGGTTGGGCAGCGTCGGCTTCCTTGGCGGAATACCTTGTCAGCGAATCGATCAGCGACGATCGGTCGCTCGCCGGGAACGACGTGCGCAGGCGGTGGTGGCTGCGATGAATGGCGGCGCTCCGGCAGTAGGATGCCACGTCGACGTCGGGGTCCGCGAGCGCCTCCGCGTGCTTTCCGGCGAGCTCCCGCAGGGCCTCCGGGCTGCGCGCGCTAACGAGGAGCAGAGGATCCGTCGCAGTCGCGACGTGCGCCGCAGGCAGGCTGGGCACAACGTCGACGGTTGCCGCATCCCCGGGCTCAGCGAGCACCACGTGCGCGTTCGTCCCTCCATAACCGAACGAGTTCACGCCGGCGACTCTGCGCCCGCGCAACCGCGGCAGGGCTTCCGATTCCGTCGGGATTGCGAGGTTGAGCGCGTCCAGGTTGATCGCGGGATTGACCGCCGTCAGGTGCAGGTGCGGCGGGACCACGCCGTATTTGAGGCAGAGCGCGGCCTTGATGACGCCTGCCACACCAGCAGCGGCCTCTAGGTGTCCGATGTTGGTCTTGATGGAACCGATGCGGCAGGGTTCGCCGACGCGGTCGGTCCCGACTACGGTACCGATCGCGCTCGCCTCGATGGGATCGCCGACAGGCGTACCCGTTCCGTGTGCCTCGACGTAGGTCACTTCCGAGGGCTTGACGCCGGCCTGCGCGTACGCGGACCGCATCACCGCGATCTGCGAGTCGCCGTTGGGCACCGTGATTCCGTTTGTCCGGCCGTCCGAATTGGCGGCGGTGCCAAGGATCACCGCGTGCACGGTGTTTCCGTCGCGCCGGGCGGTGGACAGCGGCTTGAGCAAGAGCACCGCCGCGCCTTCAGCGCGGACATAGCCGTCGGCGTTCTCACTGAATGCCTGGCACCGCCCCGTTTTCGACAGGAAGCGGCCCTTGGCCATCGTGATTTGGGTCTGCGGTGAGAGCAGGATGTTCACGCCACCCGCCAGCGCGGCATCGCTCTCGTTCACCCAGATACTTTGGCATGCTTGGTGAATCGCGACGAGGGACGACGAGCACGCCGTGTCGAGTGAGACGCTCGGCCCCCTCAGGTCGAACGCATACGACAAGCGATTGGACAGCATGGTCAGCGTGGCCGCCGTCGCCGAGTGTGTGGTGATCCGGTCGCGGTCTCTCAGATCTGCCTTGAGGGTCAGATGGTCCATCATGAAGCCGCCGATGAAGACTCCCGTCCGCGCCCCGGCGTGGTGGCTCGGCGGCTCGCCGGCATCCTCGAACGCCTCCCAGCTGCATTGCAGGAGCAGGCGCTGCTGCGGATCCAGGATCGCCGCCTCCCGGGGAGGGATCCCAAAGAACGTGTGGTCGAATGCCTTTGGATCCTCGGCGAGCATCCCGGCCTTCTGCACGTAGCTTCTGCCCGGCGCTCTGCCGGTAGGGTCGAGGAACTTCTGCGGATCCCAGCGGCTGCCTGGGATGTCGACAATGCAGTCGCGGCCGTCGAGCAGAGCCGTCCACAACCCGTCCGGATCGGTGATACCGCCCGGGAGCCTGCACCCGATGCCGACGATCGCGATCGGTTCACGTGGAGCAGGCGGGTCCGCCATGGATGACTCCTTCGGTTGGGACGTGGCGGCTAACAGGCGAGAATCAAGCGTCCGAGTTCAACGGCCGCGAACCGGTGTTGAAAATTCGTTGAGCCGCTGTTGGGTCAGTCAAGTGGCCTGGGCCGATTACTTACGGGAACGCCCCGTGGGGCTCGCTCAGAATGTTGGCGACGAAGTCTGGTGCCGGCCACGTTGACTTTCGCCGACCGCTCTGCAGATCGCGCAGCACCGCGAATGCCACCGAGGCTGCTGTGGACATTGTCCTCGGTCCATTCGTCGATGTTCATGGCAACCAAACGATTCATGAGGAAATGGTCGTGATCGGGCTGAGCTCGTGTAATGGCCAGGAGGACAGATTCCGCTCCTAGAGGGGAACGGTTTCCTATCCGCCGGGTAAGCAACCCGCGGTCCGCTCGGCTGAATACGTTCCTCAGCGTTGGGCTGACCCGCGAGGTACGAACTAGCCCGAAGTTCCCTGGTTGTCTGACGTGTGCGGGGTATTGACATCGAATTCACATTGCGGCCGGGGGGCTACTGCCTACGTGCAGCCCAGACGGTGGGAGACGGCGAGGATTTCCGCGGTGCCGTGGCCCTGGCGTGGTCGTCTGCATTGAACAGGTGCGTGTATATACCCAGCGTGGTCGTCACCTTGTTGTGCCCCATGAACCAGCTCAGCTCGGGCCGTATCCCCGCCGCAACGGGCACGCTCGCGTAGGTGCGGCGGACATTGTGGAACTTAGGTTCCGGCGACAACGAGGCCGTCGGCTACCGCGGCGAGCCGGTCGTCCGGTAGGTCTGCCTCATGCCGACACCGCCCATGTGGCTACGGCCACAGAAGGGCGCGGGACGGCGTACACCTAGACGCACCGGGTAGGCGTCGGTTGGGGGGTCTCACCGCAACGGGGATCTCAGTCTTGGGTCCGTACGAACGGGGTGCGGGATGTCATACCACCCACTGTGCATCGGCGGTCGGGATCGGTCCAAGAAATCTGAACCCTGAGGCGCTGTGGCGCACCGGCACGCCGCGGTGTCAACTGGGCTCGCATCACAGGTTCCTCCGATCGCTCGACTTCGTCGAAATTTGATCGCCACTGTTCGTCGTCACCGGTTTGCGCGTCGGTGATACCCGAACCACGCATCTTCACATCGGTCGCTAGGTAAGTCAGCAGCGTGAAGAAGTCATATTGCTAGCCTTGTATGTGTCCGATGCGCCAGCCATCACTCTCCTCGATCACATCTCCGTCGGCTGCAGCGTCGGTCATTCAGGTTGCCCTTTCCGTTCCCTGCGACAGCCTATCGTCCGGGACTCGGCGCCCGTTTGCTAGCGCCGGGTCGCCCGCCCGCGTGCACGCCGCGGACACGAACCGCCCCGCCGAGCCGTAGCCAGCCCGTAACCCGTTGTCACCAGACCATTCTCGTGCCCCCACTGGGACTCGAACCCAGACTGGGCGGATTCTAAGAACGGGCGAGCCGCTTCCGGCGACTAAGCGAAACCGTTCGCTATGCGGCACTAAATCGCCTGCACGGCAGCGCATTTGCACGTTGCCGGTATGTGTAGTTTCGGGGTAGACCGCGTGGACTCGCGTCAACCGGAAGGCGAGCCGTCGATCGCTCCGACGACAGCATCCAATGACCTCATCTGCGCGGTGTACGCCAGCGAAATGTGTGACCAAAGAGGTTCTGAGGCAAGTGTTTCAGGTCATCCGCGAATTAGCGTGCCGTGACGGCAAGTCGCCTGAGTGGGGCAGGCATCCAGCCGGCCCGCCTGCACTGCTTCGGCGCTCATCGCGGCGGTCGGCGGATCGGTTACCAGATGTGTTGTGCGGAAGACGAACTCGTCGACCTCCGGGCACGAGATGCGCTGCCCGTTGAGAGTGCCACGCTGGTCGATGAAGATCGCGTCGCGGATGGTTTGTTATGGGCAAGCACCATGCCCTGGATCTGGCCGCTGGTCGATGTTCCAGCCCCACAGACCCAACAACTCCAGAAGGCCGCTGCCGCCGGGCCGCCCGCGAGGAAGACGATGAGATCGGCCCTACCAGCGTGATGGCGATCGCCGCGCCGAGGACGTGGCGGGGTGCGGCTTCAGCGCTACCGGCCTACCTCCCGGGTGGGATGGCGGCAAACGCTACGACGTCGCGGCCAAGCGGTAGCTGGTCCCGACGCTCTTCGGTGCGCGTCGTGGCGATCGGGATCGGTTCGAGGGTGTCGTAGTACCGCAGCACGTCCGCCAAAGGCGGGGTCTGTCCGGTGAGTTCGAAAGTGTCGAACACGTAGGGCATTCCGTCGGCCAGCACCACTGACGGCCGATCCGTCATCTGGAAATGGAGGTGTGGTCCACCGGTGGTGCCCGAGCTGCCCACATTGGCGATATGGTCGCCGCGCCTCACTTGGTCGCCAGGGTGGACGGTCACGCTGCCCTCCTGCAGGTGGGCATACACGGCGAAGCGCCCGTCGCCGATGTCCAAGGCGACCCGGTTGGCGCCCGCGTTCTCCGGTGTAGGTTCCTCGCGCCGCTCCCCCACTTTGAGGTCCGGATTGCCGCCGACCGCCACGACGACAGTGCCGTCCGCGACCGCGTACACCGGCTGACCGAAGGTGGGGAAGCTGGTTGGCAGCGCAGGATCGCCTGTGCCGGGGCGGTTGTCGGCTTCGAGCTGATTGAAGTCGATCGCGAAGCGCTGAGCCAGATACCACCGGCCGTCGATCGGGTACAGGGCTCGGCGGTGCGGTCCGTCGCAACAGCTGCCGAGGGCAGCCCAGCGGGCGCCTGCCAGTGGATGGCCCACCACAATCGGGGGCCGGCGGTCGACCTCGACCGCAGTTCCGGTGTAGGTCAGTGGCACAGCAGCCGTCGAGACGTCAGGTAGCGGATCGATGGTGATCCGGTGGGTGATCGCTTTGGGGATCCGGTTGGGTTGAATCGCCATTTCCATCCAGACAACGGCCACAGACGACGGCGGCAGCTGGACAGTCGGTGCGTCCGGTGAGGCGGCAAGGGACGTGGCGGCCCGTAGCGAGTCGCCGGAGAGTCGGGCCAGCGGCGCCCCGGCGTCCGCGTTGCGCACTTCGACGGCGTTGAGTGTCACTGTGGCCGGTACGGCGTTGGTGAGCAGGAGTTCATAGACCAGGTGCGCCGAACCGTCGGTAGCGGTAAACCAGCGCGGTACCGACAGTGTGGTGTCTAGCAGTGGGGTGAGCTGACCGCCGGGGTGGACCGCCGTGGGCGAGCGCAACGAATCCGACCCAGAGGAACACGATGTGAGCAATACGGTGAAGACGCTCAGGACTGTGACGAGCGAACGCGCGACGCCGGACGCATCCCATACTTGGGCGGCGGTGGTCTGACAAGACGGCCGGGCCGTCGTCACGCCATCGTTCGGTTCTCCCCTTCGCACACGGCCGAACATCACCTGCCTCATTCGCGGCGACGCAAACTCTATTCGCACGACATATGCACGCGGCCGAGATTCGGCCAAAAGAGCCGAGTGCAAGGGTGTTGGCAATAGTGTTGCAACTCGCGTATCAAAATTTGAGCGGTTATTGGCGACATCGCCATTCTGGATCGACGATCGAGACCGCATGTCGGGCCAGAACGAACTCGATGTGTCGGACCCGGGCATCCCCCGCCAGGGGCGCTGCGCGTCGCTGCTGCCGCTGCGCTTGCGACGGTCGTCTGGTCGCCTTCGGCCTCAGCAGAACCGGTGGGGCGGATCGACAACGACGAAGCGCTGGAAGGGGCACTGTCGGCCTTGTCGAACTGGGGCCGATGGGGCGAGCACGACCAACTCGGCACGCTCAACTTCATCATCCCGCAGACACGGCTGGCAGCGGCCGCGTTGATTCGCACCGGCCGGGTGGTGCCGATAGGCCGGACCCCTTACCGGAGGAGGCAGGCAGCGACGACATCGTTGGCGTGAGATGTCACGGCTTCGCGGTCACGCATG
>Ga0164306_10001331_pt1 | contig 10910 bp, 7 predicted proteins | sample Whisoiple_242_MG_FD_110213 | JGI IMG/M metagenome (GOLD analysis project Ga0164306, IMG submission 110213) | Soil microbial communities amended with fresh organic matter from upstate New York, USA - Whitman soil sample_242_MG | ecosystem: Environmental > Terrestrial > Soil > Unclassified >... | reverse complement strand
CCGCCGACGCCGGCCGCCCCGCCGACGCCGGCCGCCCCGCCGACGCCGGCCGCCCCGCCGACGCCGAACCCGCCCGCCCCGTCCCCGCTCACGGCCGCCCCACCGCCTCGCCCCGCGGCTCCGCCGCGCCGCCGCGTCCGAGCGCCTCGTCGTGGCTGTGCACCGCCCGCACGAGGGCGAGGTGCGACAGCGCCTGCGGGACGTTGCCGATCATGCGCCCCGTCGCCGGGTCGTACTCCTCGGCGAGCAGGCCGACGTCGGTGCGCAGGCCGTCGAGCACGTCGAGGACGGCGGCGGCCCCGTCGACGTCGCCCTGCCGCGCGAGCGCGTCCGCGAGCCAGCCGGAGCAGGCGAGGAACGGGTGCTCGGACCCGCGCAGGCCGTCGTCGGTGCGGTCGGTGCGGTACCGGAGCAGCAGGCCGGGCGCGACCTCGAGCTCGGCCCGCACGGCGGCGACGGTGCCGACCAGCCGCGGGTCGCCGGGAGGCAGGAACCCGACGAGCACCAGCTGGAGCAGGGCCGCGTCGGTGTGCGTCGCCCCGTAGTGCTGCACGAAGGTGTTCCGATCGGCGTCCCACGCGTGCGCGAGGACGTCGGCGTGCACGGCGTCCCGCTCGCGCCGCCACCGCTCGACGGGCCCGGGCAGGCCGTGCTCCTCGACGGCGCGGACGGCCCGGTCGAGGGCGACCCAGGCCATGACCTTCGAGTGCGTGAAGTGCTGGGGGTCGCCGCGCACCTCCCAGATGCCGCTGTCCGGCCGGCGCCAGGTGCGGCACAGGTGCTCGACGAGGTGGGTCTGCAGGGACCACGAGTCGTCGCCCTCGGCCACGCCGGCGGCCCGGGCCAGGTGCAGGGCCGCCATGACCTCGCCGAGGACGTCGTTCTGCACCTGCCCGACGGCGGCGTTGCCCACCCGCACGGGCCGCGACCCGGCATAGCCGGGGAGGTGGTCGAGGGTGCGCTCGGTCAGCTCCCGCGAGCCGTCGACGCCGTACATGATCTGCACCTGGGCGGGGTCGCCGGCGACGGCCCGGAGCAGCCACTGCCGCCAGGCCTGGGCCTCGTGCCGGTAGCCGTGCTCGAGCAGGGCCTCGAGGGTCATGGCGGCGTCCCGGAGCCAGCAGTACCGGTAGTCCCAGTTCCGCTCGCCACCCGGGTCCTCCGGGAGGGAGGTGGTGGCGGCGGCGACGATGCCGCCGGTCTCGGAGTCGGTGAGCAGCCGGAGCACCAGGAGGGACCGGACGACGGCGTCGCGGTAGGTACCGCGGTACCGGGCGGACCGGGCCCAGTGCGCCCACTGGTGCTCGGTGGCCTCGACGCGGTGCGCCAGGCGCGGGGCGTGCGGGACCGGCTTCCAGGACGGCACCCAGGTGAGGGACAGGCCGACGGACCCGCCCTCGTCGAGCGTGAACTCGTCGGCGTGCGCGCGGTGCGGGCCGCGCCCGGGGCGGGGGAGCCGGTCGCCGCGCAGGACGAGGCTGTCCGGCCCGGCGACGGCGCGGATGACCTCGACGCCGTCGGGGTCGGCCACCCGGTGCACCCAGGGCACGACGGCGCCGTAGCCGAACCGGACGACCCACTCGTGCCGCAGCCGGACGGACCCGCGCACCGCGGTCACCCGGCGGACCAGGTCGCACCGGCCGTCGCCGAGCGGCATGGCGTCGAGGAGCACGGCGGTGCCGGTGGGCGTCTCGAACGTCGTCTCCAGCACGAAGGAGTCGTCGAGGTACCGGCGGGTGACCCGGGTCGCGTCGGGCGCGGTGAGCAGCCAGTGCCCGTGCTCCGGCCCGCCGAGCAGGGCGGCGAAGCAGGCGGGGGAGTCGAACCGCGGCGGGCAGAGCCAGTCCACGGAGCCGGCGCGGGAGACCAGGGCGGCGGTGCGGCCGTCGCCCAGCACGGCGTACTCGCCGATGGGGGTGGGCGCGGGGGGCGTCCCGGGCGTGGGTTCCGTCACGACGGCGCGGTCGGTCACGCTGCTCATCATGCGCCGACCAGCGGTGTCGGCGCAGGTCGGGCCACCTTTACGGTTCGAACACATGTGCGCATGTCGGTGGTCCGCCGTAGCATGCTGCGCGTGAATGATCGTCTGGTGGTCCAGGGGGCCCGCGAGCACAACCTGCGCAACGTCGACCTGGATCTGCCGCGCGACAGGCTCATCGTGTTCACGGGCCTGTCCGGGTCCGGGAAGTCGTCGCTGGCCTTCGACACCATCTTCGCGGAGGGCCAGCGCCGCTACGTCGAGTCGCTGTCCGCGTACGCGCGCCAGTTCCTCGGCCAGATGGACAAGCCCGACGTCGACTTCATCGAGGGCCTGTCGCCCGCGGTGTCGATCGACCAGAAGTCGACCAACCGCAACCCGCGGTCGACCGTCGGCACCATCACCGAGGTCTACGACTACCTGCGCCTGCTGTTCGCGCGCGCCGGCACGCAGCACTGCCCGGTGTGCGGCGAGCGCGTGACCGCGCAGACCCCGCAGCAGATCGTCGACCGGCTGCTCGAGCTGCCCGAGGGCACCCGCTACCAGGTGCTCGCGCCGGTGGTGCGCGGCCGCAAGGGCGAGTACGCCGACCTGTTCAAGGAGCTGCAGGCCAAGGGCTTCGCCCGCGCCCGCGTGGACGGCGAGGTCGTGCAGCTCTCCGAGCCGCCGACGCTGGAGAAGAAGCTCAAGCACGACATCGAGGTCGTCATCGACCGGCTCGTCGCCCGCGAGGGCGTGCAGCGCCGGCTCACCGACTCGGTGGAGACCGCGCTCGGCCTGGCCGGCGGCCTGCTGGTGGTCGACATGGTCGACCTCGACGCGGACGACCCGGAGCGCGAGCGCCGGTTCTCCGAGAACCGCGCCTGCCCGAACGACCACCAGCTCACGCTGGACGAGATCGAGCCCCGCACGTTCTCGTTCAACGCCCCCTACGGCGCCTGCCCCGAGTGCACCGGCATCGGCTCGCGCCTCGAGGTCGACCCCGAGCTCGTCGTCCCCGACGACGACCTGTCGCTCCGCGACGGCGCGGTGGCCCCGTGGGCGCAGATCTCCTCCGAGTACTTCGAGCGGGTGCTCACCGCGCTGGCCGACGACCTCGGGTTCTCGATGGACCAGCCGTGGCGGGCGCTGCCCGAGCGCGCCCGCAAGGCGGTGCTGTACGGCGAGAACCACAAGGTGCACGTCAAGTACAAGAACCGCTGGGGCCGCGAGCGGCAGTACTCCACGGGCTTCGAGGGCGTGGTGACGTTCCTCGAGCGCCGGCACGGCGAGACCGAGTCCGAGTGGAGCAAGGAGAAGTACGAGGCCTACATGCGGGAGGTGCCGTGCCCCGTCTGCGACGGGACCCGGCTCAAGCCCGAGGTGCTGGCCGTGCGCGTCGGCGGCAAGTCCATCGCCGAGGTCTGCGCGCTGCCCATCCGCGAGGCCAAGGAGTTCCTCGACGCCCTCGAGCTCGGCGTGCGCGAGCGGCAGATCGCCGAGCAGGTGCTCAAGGAGATCCAGGCCCGCCTCGGCTTCCTGCTCGACGTCGGCCTGGACTACCTGTCGCTCATGCGCGCCGCGGCCACGCTGTCCGGCGGCGAGGCCCAGCGCATCCGCCTCGCGACCCAGATCGGCTCCGGCCTGGTCGGCGTGCTGTACGTGCTGGACGAGCCGTCGATCGGCCTGCACCAGCGGGACAACCGCCGCCTGATCGACACGCTGACCCGGCTCCGCGACCTCGGCAACACGCTGATCGTCGTCGAGCACGACGAGGACACCATCCGCACCGCGGACTGGATCGTCGACGTGGGCCCGGGCGCGGGCGAGCACGGCGGCAAGGTCGTGCACTCCGGCGACCTCGCCGGCCTGCTGGCGTCCCGCGAGTCGATGACCGGCGCGTACCTGTCCGGCCGCCGGTCGATCCCGATGCCGGCGCAGCGCCGCAAGGTCGACAAGAAGCGCCAGGTCACCGTGCACGGCGCCCGCGAGCACAACCTCAAGAACGTCGACGTGTCGTTCCCGCTCGGGACGTTCACCGCCGTCACCGGCGTGTCCGGCTCCGGCAAGTCGACGCTGGTGAACTCGATCCTCTACACGGTCATGGCCAACGAGCTGAACGGCGCCCGCCGGGTCGCCGGCCGGCACAAGCGGGTCAGCGGCCTGGACCAGCTGGACAAGGTCGTGCACGTCGACCAGGGCCCGATCGGCCGCACCCCGCGGTCGAACCCGGCGACCTACACCGGCGTCTGGGACCGGATCCGCAAGCTGTTCGCCGAGACGACCGAGGCGAAGGTCCGCGGCTACACCGCGGGGCGGTTCTCGTTCAACGTCAAGGGCGGCCGCTGCGAGGCGTGCTCCGGCGACGGCACGCTGAAGATCGAGATGAACTTCCTGCCGGACGTCTACGTCCCCTGCGAGGTCTGCCACGGCGCGCGGTACAACCGCGAGACGCTCGAGGTGCACTTCAAGGGCAAGACGGTCGCGGACGTGCTGGACATGCCGATCGAGGAGGCCGCGGAGTTCTTCGCCGCGGTGCCCGCGATCGCCCGGCACCTCACGACGCTCGTCGACGTCGGCCTCGGCTACGTCCGGCTCGGCCAGCCCGCGCCGACGCTGTCCGGCGGCGAGGCGCAGCGCGTCAAGCTCGCGACCGAGCTGCAGCGCCGGTCGACCGGCCGCACGGTCTACGTGCTGGACGAGCCGACGACGGGCCTGCACTTCGAGGACATCCGCAAGCTCCTCGGCGTGCTGCAGGGCCTGGTCGACAAGGGCAACAGCGTGATCGTCATCGAGCACAACCTCGACGTCATCAAGAACGCCGACTGGGTCATCGACATGGGCCCCGAGGGCGGCTCCGGCGGCGGCACGGTCGTCGCGCAGGGCACGCCCGAGCAGGTCGCCCGCGTGGCGGCCAGCCACACCGGGAAGTTCCTGGCGGAGGTGCTCGACGAGCCGGCCGCGGAGCGCGCGAGCGCCTGAGCCCGGGCGTCAGCCCGCCGAGCCGGCGCCCGCGGTCTCCAGGACCGCCGGCGCCGGCTCGGTGAGCACGGGGAACGTCACGGACCGGGCGATGAAGCAGTGCTCGTGCGCGCGGCGGTGCAGGTCGGCCAGCTGGGCGTCGAGCCCGGCGCCGTCGGCGGCCGCCGACCCGCCCGGCCGCACGGTCACGAGCGGGCGCAGGACGGCCTGGGTGAACTGCCCGTGGCCCGCCGCCTCGACCCGCATGGTGCCGGTGGCCCGGTCCGCGTAGCCGACGACCGTCACGCCCGACGTGGCGGCGAAGTGGAGGAACCAGAGCATGTGGCACTCGGCCAGCGCGGCGACGAGCAGCTCCTCGGGATTGTGCCGCGCCGGGTCGCCCCGGAACGCCGGGTCGGCCGACGCGAGGACAACCGGCTTGCCCGCGACCCGCACCTCGTGGTCGCGGCTGTACGCGGCGTACCCGGTGGTGCCCGTCGCGCCCGCGCCCGTCCAGACGACGTCGGCGGCGTACTCGTGCAGCAGTCCCATGCGGGCGACGGTACCGGCGCGCGCGGGCGCGGGCCTCGCGACCGCGGCTGTCGGTCCGGCGAACTACGGTGGCACGCATGGCTGACCCCGCCACCTACCGCCCCGCGCCCGGGGAGATCCCCGACCAGCCCGGCGTCTACCGGTTCCGAGACAAGGACGGCCGGGTCGTCTACGTCGGCAAGGCCAAGAGCCTGCGGTCCCGGCTGAACTCGTACTTCCAGGACGTCGCGGGGCTGCACCCGCGCACGCAGCAGATGGTGACCACCGCGGCGTCGGTGCAGTGGACGGTCGTCGGCACCGAGGTCGAGGCGCTGGCGCTCGAGTACTCCTGGATCAAGGAGTTCGACCCGCGGTTCAACGTGAAGTACCGCGACGACAAGTCGTACCCGTACCTCGCCGTCACGCTGGCCGACCAGTTCCCGCGGGTGCAGGTGATGCGCGGGGCGAAGCGGCCCGGCACCCGGTACTTCGGCCCGTACGCGCACGCCTGGGCGATCCGGGAGACGGTCGACCTGCTGCTCCGGGTGTTCCCGGTGCGCACCTGCTCCGCGGGCGTGTTCAAGCGCGCGAAGCAGCAGGGTCGGCCGTGCCTGCTCGGCTACATCGACAAGTGCTCCGCGCCCTGCGTCGGGAAGATCTCGCAGGAGGACCACCACGTCCTCGCCGAGGAGTTCGCCGACTTCATGGCGGGCGACACCGCCCGGTTCACCAAGCGGCTGACGCAGCGCATGCAGGAGGCGTCGGCCGAGCTCGACTTCGAGCGCGCCGCCCGGCTCCGCGACGACATCGGCGCCCTCAAGCGCGCCACCGAGAAGAACGCGGTCGTGCTGTCCGACGGCACGGACGCGGACATCTTCGCTTTGGCGGGCGACGAGCTCGAGGCCGCGGTCCAGGTGTTCCACGTCCGCGGCGGCCGGATCCGCGGCCAGCGCGGCTGGGTGGTCGAGAAGGTCGAGGACCTGTCGGACGCCCAGCTCGTCGAGCACCTGCTCCAGCAGGTCTACGGGGACGTGCCCGGCGGCGACCCCGCCGCCGCCTCGGGCGCGGCCGCTGGCTCGGTGCCGCGCGAGGTCCTGGTCCCGGTCCTGCCCGACGACCTCGAGCAGGTGCAGACCTGGCTGTCCGGGCTGCGCGGCAGCCGGGTGCAGGTGCGCGTCCCGCAGCGCGGCGACAAGCACGAGCTCGCGGAGACGGTCCGGAAGAACGCCGAGCACGCGCTGGCGCTGCACCGCACCCGCCGCGCCGGCGACCTGACGACCCGCAGCCAGGCGCTGCAGGAGATCCAGGAGGCCCTCGGCCTCGACTCCGCGCCGCTGCGCATCGAGTGCTACGACGTGTCGCACAACCAGGGCACGTACCAGGTGGCGTCGATGGTGGTGTTCGAGGACGGCCTCGCCCGCAAGAGCGAGTACCGCACGTTCGGCATCCGCGGCCCCGAGGGCACGGGCGCGCGCGACGACACCGCGGCGATGCACGAGGTCATCACCCGCCGGTTCCGCCGGTACCTCGCCGAGCGCGAGCAGGCCGGCGACCTGGAGCTCGGGCTGGGGGAGGACCAGGTCGCGGAGGCGCTGGCCGACGCCGACGCCGGCCCGGTGCGGTCCGGCCCGATCGACGAGACCACCGGTCGCCCGCAGCGGTTCGCCTACCCGCCCAACCTCGTGGTCGTCGACGGCGGCCCGCCGCAGGTCGCGGCCGCGGCGGCCGCGCTGGCCGAGCTCGGGATCGACGACGTCGCCCTGTGCGGCCTGGCCAAGCGCCTGGAGGAGGTGTGGCTGCCGGGGGAGGACTACCCGGTGATCCTGCAGCGCTCCTCGGAGGGGCTGTACCTGCTGCAGCGCGTCCGCGACGAGGCGCACCGGTTCGCGATCACCGCGCACCGGAAGAAGCGCAGCAAGGGGATGACGGTGTCGGCGCTCGACACCGTGCCGGGGCTCGGCCCCGCGCGGTCGGCGGCGCTGCTCAAGCACTTCGGCTCGCTCAAGCGGCTCAGGGCCGCCACGGCGGAGGAGATCGCGACGGTGCCCGGCATGGGCGCGCGCACCGCGGCGGCGGTGGTGGCCGCGCTGGCCGGGCCGGCAGACGCGGCGGCGCCGGCGCCGGCGGATGCGCCCGTCCCGGCGCCGGCGGACGGGGCGGTGCCGGAGCCCGCGGCCGACGCGCCGCGGCCGACCGCCGACACGCCTGGCATGCTGGGCGCATGAGCGACGAGATCTCGCCGATCACGGTCCCCCACGGCATCCCCGCGATCGAGGCGGCCACGCCGGCGCCCCGGGTCCGGCAGCCCCACGTCCTGATCATCACCGGCATGTCCGGCGCGGGCCGCACCCGCGCGGGCGCGGTGCTGGAGGACATGGGCTGGTACGTCGTCGACAACCTGCCCGCGCAGATGCTGACGCACCTCGTCGGCATGCTGACCCACGGCGGGCCGCCGAGCGCGGACCTGCGCATCGCGGCCGTGGTCGACGTCCGCGGGCGGGAGTTCTTCGCCGACCTGCTGGCGGTGCTCGCGCAGCTCCGGGAGTCGGGCATCGACTACCGGATCCTGTTCCTCGACGCCTCGGACGAGGTCCTGGTCCGTCGGTACGAGCAGGTCCGCCGCCCGCACCCGCTGCAGGGCGAGGGCCGGATCCTCGACGGCATCACCGCGGAGCGCAGCCTGCTGTCCGACATCCGCGAGCGGGCGGACGTGCTGATCGACTCCTCGGAGACGAACGTGCACGAGCTGGGCCGGATCGTCCGCGCCGCGGTGTCCGTGGAGCAGGAGGAGGAGGCGCTGCGGGTCAACGTGCTGTCCTTCGGGTTCAAGTACGGCATCCCGCTCGACGCGGACCACGTCGTCGACGTCCGGTTCCTGGCCAACCCGTACTGGATCACCGAGCTCCGGCACATGTCCGGCCGGGACGCCCCGGTGCGCGACTACGTGCTGGGCCTGCCCGGCGCGGTCGACTTCGTGGACCGGTACGTCGACGCGCTGGAGCCCGTGCTCGCGGGCTACCTCGCGGAGGAGAAGCGCTACGTGACGATCGCGGTGGGCTGCACGGGCGGCAAGCACCGCTCGGTCGCGATCAGCGAGGCCATCGCCGAGCGGCTCCGGTCCCGGGGGCAGCGCGTCACCGTGGCCGCGCGCGACCTCGGCAAGGAATGAACCCGTCCCGCGACGGGCACCCCGCGTTCGTCGCGCTCGGCGGCGGGCACGGGCTGTCCGCCTCCCTCTCGGCGCTGCGGCGGGTGACGGACCGGCTGACGGCCGTCGTGACGGTCGCGGACGACGGCGGCTCGTCCGGCCGGCTGCGCGACGAGCTCGACGTGCTCCCGCCCGGGGACCTCCGCATGGCGCTGTCCGCGCTGTGCGACGACTCCGACTGGGGCCGCACCTGGCGCGACGTGCTGCAGCACCGGTTCACGTCGGCCGGCGACCTGGACCAGCACGCCGTCGGCAACCTGCTGATCGTCGCGCTGTGGGAGCTGCTGGGGGACACGGTCGACGGGCTCGACTGGGTGGGCCGGCTGCTCGGCGCGCGCGGCCGGGTGCTCCCGATGGCCGCGGTGCCGCTGGCGATCGAGGCGGACGTGCGGCGCCCGGACGGCACGCTCGAGCTGGTGCGGGGCCAGAGCCAGGTCGCGGTCGCGCGCGACCACATCGAGGGCGTCCGGCTGGTGCCCGACCGCCCCCCGGCGCTGCCCGAGGCGGTCGCGGCGGTCGAGGCCGCGGACTGGGTCGTGCTCGGCCCGGGCTCCTGGTACACCTCCGTGATCCCGCACCTGCTGGTGCCGGAGCTGGCGGAGGCGCTGCACCGCACCCGGGCCCGCAAGATCGTGCTGCTCAACCTCAGCCCCGACGCGGAGACCGCCGGCATGGGCCCGTGCGAGCACCTGGACGCGCTGCGGCAGCACGCGCCGGACCTCCGGCTGGACGCCGTCATCGCGGACCCGGGCGCCGTGGAGGACGTCGACGAGCTCGAGGAGCGCACCCGCGCGCAGGGCGGCCGGCTGCTGCTGCGGCAGGTGCGGCGCGGCGACGGCACGTCCCGGCACGACGCGCTGCGGCTGGCCGCGGCGATCAGCGACGTGGTCGAGGGCTACCTCGGCGACGTCGGCGCGCCCCGCGGGATGGCAGGATGACGGCATGGCTCTGACGGCACAGGTGAAGGACGAGCTTGCGCGGCTCCAGGTCGACAAGACGTCGTGCCGGAAGGCGGAGGTGTCGGCGACGCTGCGGTTCGCGGGCGGGCTGCACATCATCTCGGGGCGGATCGTCATCGAGGCCGAGCTCGACACCGGCATGGCGGCGCGCCGGCTGCGCACCGCGATCGCCGAGGTGTACGGCCACCAGTCCGACGTGATCGTGGTGTCCGGCGGCGGGCTGCGCCGCGGGAACCGGTACGTCGTGCGCGTCGTGAAGGACGGCGAGTCGCTCGCGCGGCAGACCGGCCTGCTGGACAACCGCGGGCGCCCGGTGCGCGGGCTGCCGCCGCAGATCGTGTCCGCCGGCGTGCAGGAGGCCGAGGCGGCCTGGCGGGGGGCGTTCCTCGCGCACGGCTCGCTGACAGAGCCCGGCCGGTCCTCGGCGCTCGAGGTCACGTGCCCCGGGCCGGAGGCCGCGCTGGCGCTGGTCGGCGCGGCGCGGCGGATGCAGATCCCCGCGAAGGCCCGCGAGGTGCGCAACGTCGACCGCGTGGTCATCCGCGACGGCGACGCGATCGCCGCCATGCTGGCCCGGCTCGGCGCGCACGACACGCTGCTGGTCTGGGAGGAGCGCCGGGTGCGCCGCGAGGTGCGCGGCACCGCGAACCGCCTGGCCAACTTCGACGACGCGAACCTGCGCCGGTCGGCGCGGGCCGCGGTCGCCGCGGGCGCGCGGGTCGAGCGGGCGTTCGAGATCCTGGGCGCCGACGTGCCCGAGCACCTGCGCGAGGCGGGGGAGCTGCGGCTCGCCCACAAGGAGGCCTCGCTGGAGGAGCTCGGCAAGCTCGCCGACCCCGTGCTCACCAAGGACGCGGTGGCGGGCCGGATCCGCCGCCTGCTGGCGACGGCCGACAAGCGCGCGGCCGACCTCGGCATCCCGGACACCGAGTCCGGGCTGAGCCCCGACCTGCTGGACCTCTAGCAGGCGTCGGGGTCCCGGGTGGACAGCCGTCCGCACCACGGACGGCCCGCCCCCCGGCCAGACCTAGGTCCCTGCGCCACCCTGCGCTCGGGTATAGGCTCTAGGCCATCCGGAGATGTTCTGAGGGTCAAGATCGTGTGACCGCGGCGTTTCCGGAGCGCACACCGGCGTGCGCAGTCCATCACCGCAACAGTGTGCGCTGGCCTGTGCCGGCGCGTGCCGAGGAGGGCAAGTGACCATCAAGGTCGGCATCAACGGCTTCGGCCGCATCGGGCGCAACTTCTACCGGGCCATCGTGGCGTCGGGCGCCGACATCGAGATCGTCGGCGT
>Ga0164306_10001330_pt1 | contig 10915 bp, 7 predicted proteins | sample Whisoiple_242_MG_FD_110213 | JGI IMG/M metagenome (GOLD analysis project Ga0164306, IMG submission 110213) | Soil microbial communities amended with fresh organic matter from upstate New York, USA - Whitman soil sample_242_MG | ecosystem: Environmental > Terrestrial > Soil > Unclassified >... | reverse complement strand
CGGTGAGACCCGTATCCTCGACGTTGTGCTGCTGGGTCAGTTCCTCGTGGGGCCTGCGGTCGGTGAACGTCATGACGGCGCCGACCAGCTGGTCCCCGTCCCGCACCGGTGCGGTCGTCAGGTCCACCGGCACCTGGTCACCGCTCTTGGACCAGAGGACCTGGCCGCGCACCCGGTGCTTGCGGCCGGACCTGAGGGTGTCGGCGAGCGGCGACTCCTCGTACGGGAACGGGCCGCCCTCCGCGCGCGAATGCAGGATCAGCGGGTGGAGTTCCTGTCCGCCGAGGTCGCTGGCGCGGAAGCCGAGGATCTGGGCGGCGGCGGGGTTGACCAGGACGACCCGGCCGTCCGTGTCCGTACCCACGACGCCTTCGGAGGCCGCCCTCAGGATCATTTCCGTCTGGCGCTGCGAACGGGCCAGCTCGGCCTCGGTGTCGACGGTGCCGGAGAGATCGCGGACGACGAGCATCAGCAGCTCGTCACCGGTGAAGCTGGAGTGGATGTCGTTGTAGCCGGCCTGGCCGCTGTCCAGTGAGGCGCTGGTGACCTCGACGGGGTACTCGGTGCCGTCGGTCCGGCGCGCGATCATCCTCGTCGGCTTGGTCCTGCCCTGCTCGTCCGCAGTGTCCGGCCTCCGCATCGACCCCGGGATCAGCCTGGAGTCGAACTCCGGAAGCAGATCGAGCAGTCCGCGCCCCACGAGCGCGGTGCCCGGGGTCTCGAACATTTCGAGGGCGATGGTGTTGGCGTTGACGACCGTGCCGTTGCAGTTGACGAGCAGCAGCCCGTCCGGGAGGGCGTCGAGTATGGCTGCGAGGCGAGCAGCGCCTCGGGATGGCCTGCTGCTCACGAGACGCTTCCTCCCTGAATACCGCACCTTGCCGACAGCGGGCCCCATCCTGCCCCTCGGGCCTCAGGCTGTCACTGGAGGAGTCTAAAGGCAGGAGCGCACGACGGGCGGCGGATGAGGGGGAGCTCTCACCAAGGTTCTGTGGACACGGTGTACGCCGGTGGCCTGAGTCGTGACCGCGAGCGCCCCCTCTGACGTGCTCCGACGGGATCGACGGGGCGTAGGGGAGACCACCCGAACAGGCCCTGGAGCGTGCGCCGGAGGCCCTCAGGGCGGGGCGGCGCGCGCCCCGGCGTGCGCCGTCCGCCCAGGCCGAAGTTCCGGCGCACGCCCCGCCGAACCGGTTACCGGGCGGAGGGGAGCACCGGCACGAGGTTGTTCCAGCGCGCGATCTCGCAGCCGTTGGCCCGGCTGAAGCGCGCGTCGACGTTCTCCCCCTGCCATGTGCCCTGCACCCGGGCGGCCGCGGGTCCGCCGGCCTGCTGGGTGCACATGGCGTTGCGGTCCGTCGCCACGAACGGGTTGTCGCCCGCTTCCGCGGCCTCGTCCAGCAGGTCGCAGGCGCGCTGAGCGGCGGGGTGGCTGCCGCCCGCCGGGTCGCACTCCAGCTCGAAGACGCCGTCGGCCGACGGATTGCCGGACTCCGAGACCGTCACGGTGAGCCGGGTCTCCGTGTCCTGCGCCGTCGGCCAGTCCCCCTGGAGCAGGGGGAGAGGAGGCAGCGGGACAAGAGGGGAGGCGGCGGTGGCGGGCACGGCGGCGGACAGCGCGGCGAGGGACGCGACGGCGGTGAGGGCGATACGGCGCAGCATGCGGGGCTCCTGTTGTTCTGGCGCGCCCAGGAGCGCGCCGGCCCGCTCGGGCACGGGCACCGGGTGGTGGCGCGCGCCGGGCGGCACGGGGGTGTCGGACGGAGGGCGGAGCCCTCGTACTCTCTAACGCTCCTTACGCCCGCACGTTGCGCAACTCATGGGGGGCCGACCGGAAGAGGCACTCCTCGGACACCCGACCGGCGGCGCCGGATGTCGTGGCGGGGTCCGGGGAACCGCGTCCGGCACCAGGAGGACCTCTTGTGGCCACGAAGGGTGGACCGGGTACCCGCCGCCGATGCCACGACGGCCCCGGCCGGGGTGCGTGTCGGCGGGCTGACCCGGGCAGGACATCCGCCGCAGGGCGCTTTGCCTCGTCGGCCGCCCGCCTAGTACCGTGGGCGGCGATTGGTGACAGCGCGCTCGTCTGTGTCATCATCTGCACGCACCACCCGCGCTCGCGTGGGGTGTGCTGGAGGCGTCGCCTAGTCCGGTCTATGGCGCCGCACTGCTAATGCGGTTTGGGTCTTAAAGCCCATCGAGGGTTCAAATCCCTCCGCCTCCGCAGAACCCGAAGCCCCGTGCCCCAGGCACGGGGCTTCGGTCGTTCCCAGGTGCGGAAACCGGCCGCCGAAAGCACGTTTCCGCAGGTCGGAGCAGGTCTGGGTAATGGATTTCGCGTCACGGCGCAGGTCATGTAATGTTGTTCTCGCAACGCCGACCGGGGAGAAAAAAACCGGGGAGCGGGACCGAGGCTCACGCCGAGGACAAGCACTCGTAGCTTAACGGATAGAGCATCTGACTACGGATCAGAAGGTTGCAGGTTCGAATCCTGCCGAGTGCACAGCAGGCCAGAGGCCCCCAGGAGAAATCCTGGGGGCCTCTTGCGTTGATGTGTCGGTCTGCCGGTTCAGGGGTGCCGGGGCGGTGCTTGCTCTCGTCCTCGTCCTGGGCGGAGTCCGGAGGGCCCTCCTGTTCCAGGCCTCGTCCGGAGAGTCCTGGAACAGGAGATCGGGCAGGTCACGCGGTTCAGGCCGATTACCGGACCGTCGGGGAGACTCCGGTCCGGTCCTGTGCGAGGCGGCGGGCCCTGGTCGGCATGCCCAGCAGGGGGTTGACGACGCCCCAGGCCGCGCCCTTGCAGATCAGTTCCTTGTAGACGGCGGCGATCCGGCCGGTCAGCGCCGCCCGTACGGCGCGGTCGTCCGCGGTGACGTACTGGATGAGGCCGTCCTTGCGGCCGAGCGAGATGCACTGGTTGAAGTAGCGGAGCGGCATGTCCGGGAGCTTGCCGCCGGTCAGACGTGCCGCGATGGAGTCGGCCGCCTGCCACGCCGTGGGTGTGCCCGAGGCGCACGACATCCGCAGCGGCTTGTCGCCGGGGCCCATGGCCATGGCCGCGTCGCCGATGGCGTACACGTCGGGGTGGGAGACCGAGCGCATGGTCCCGTCGACCACGATGCGGCCCGTGCCGTCGACCTCCAGGGTGGTGGCCCGCGCGATCGGGTGGACCGCGAAGCCGGTGGTCCACACGGTGACGGCGGCCGGGAGGGACGTGCCGTCGGCGGTGGTGACATGGCCGGCCGCCACACCGGTGACAGAGGTGTTCTCGTGCACGGTGACGCCGAGCCTGGCGCAGACCATCCGCACGTGTGCGCGGCCCTTGGGCGAGAGCCAGTCGCCGAGTCCACCTCGGACGGCGAGGGCGACGTCGAGGTCCGGGCGGGTCTCGGCGATCTCGGTCGCTGCCTCCAGCCCGGTGAGGCCGCCGCCCACGACGATCACGGGCTCTCCGGCGTCCAGGCCGGCGAGGCGTTCACGCAGCCGCAGTGCTCCGGGGCGGCCGGTGATGTCGTGGGCGTGCTCGGAGATGCCGGGCACGCCCTGGGTGTTCCAGCCGCTGCCGAGGGCGTACACGAGGGTGTCGTACGCCAGCTCCTGGGCGCCGGTCGCGCCATCGACGGTGACCGTCCTGCTGTCGACGTCGACACCGGTGACCTTCGCGAGCTTCAGCTCGACGCCGGTGTCCGCGAACATCTCGCTGAAGGGCCGGGTCCTGAGGTCCTGGCCGACTGCCAGCTGATGCATGCGCACCCGCTCGACGAAGTCGGGCTCGGCGTTGACGAGGGTGATGGCGACGTCCTCGGGGCGCAGTCGCCGGGCGAGGCGGCCGGCTGCGACGGCTCCGGTGTATCCGGCTCCGAGAACGATGATGCGGTGCTTCATGTCCCTGCTCCTGTCTCACGCGGGTTCGCCCCTTGAACCGGGCAGCCCGCCGTTTCCTGACAGGGGAGCGGTGTGAAGCACCTCACACGGCGGTCAGCTCGCGTCGGCACCGCACGGAGCGGCCTCGCGCGGCGGTCAGAAGAGGACGAGCAGGGGCTCCCCGTGGTCGGAGGCGGCCCATCGCCGGGTCGCGCGTTCCAGCTTGTCCGGGTTGACCTGGCTGCGGAGGCCGGTGATGCCGTCGGCTCCGATCTCCATGCACATGACGCCGATGACCCGGTCGTCGACGACCACCACAAGGGCGGGGGCGTTGTTGGCGGTCGTGGCGAAGACTGCGGGGGAACCGCCCGCGAGGGCGCGCTTGGCCGGGCCGGGCTTGAACAGACCCCGCATGAACTTCGCGACGGCGAGGGCGCCCTCGACGGCCCTGGCGCGTGCCGGGATCTTCCCGCCCCCGTCGCCGATCGCGACGGCGTCGTCGCTGAGCAGGTGGACGAGCGGTTCGGTCCGGCCGCTGGTGGCTGCGGCGAGGAACTCGTCGACGATCCGCTTCGCGGCGGCCCCGTCGACCTCCGTGCGTGTCCTGCCTTCCGCGACGTGCTTCTTGGCACGGTGGAAGATCTGCTGGCAGGCGGCCTCGGAGATGTCCAGGATCTCCGCGATCCTCCGGTGGGGGTAGCCGAAGGCCTCGCGCAGCACGTAGACCACCCGCTCGTTCGGAGCGAGGCGCTCCATGAGGGCGAGGACCGCGTACGAGACGGATTCGCGCTGTTCGGCGGTGTCCGCAGGGCCGAGCATCGGGTCCCCGGCGAGCAGCGGTTCGGGGAGCCACTGGCCCACGTAGGTCTCGCGCCGTGCGCGGGCGGAGGTGAGCTGATTCAGGCACAGGTTGGTGAGGACCTTCGTCAGCCAGGCCTCGGGTACCTCGATCCGGCCGATGTCCGCGGCCTGCCAGCGCAGGAACGTGTCCTGCACCGCGTCCTCGGCGTCGCTCGCGGAGCCGAGGAGGCGATAGGCGATGGCTTCCAGGCGGGGCATCGATGCCTTGAACCGGTCCATGTCGTTCATGGTCAGAGCCATGGCCCGGATCCTAGCCCTCGCGGCTCACGGCCGTCCGTGGGCCACGAGAACGGTGTCGGGCGGTGAGGGGCGATGTCAGGTCGTGGCCCCCGTCGCACCGCCGGTCCCCCGGCCGTGACGCTTCACCGCGGTGATCACGAGGGTCGACGCGGTGGTCGCGAGGAGGCTTCCCACCATGAGCATGGCGACGCCGATCGCGAAGAGTCCGCTGGAGTCGTCCGACCAGTCGTAGGCGGCGGCCACGGTCAGGCCTGCCGTGATGCCGACGACGGGTCCCGCGATGCTCGGCCGGGACGCCGCCCAGTAGAGCGGTGCCAGGAGGGTCAGCACCAGCCCGGCCACCTGCCAGGCGGTGTAGGGGCCGGTCGTCGAGCCGTCGGGGTGTACGTCGTGGTGCTGGTCCCAGCCCAGCCAGGCGGCCCAGAGCACGAGTGCCGCCAGGGCGGGTACCAGGTAGGCCCACAGGTCGGGGGAGGGGTTCGCGAGTCGTCTGTTCATGGATCCAGCCTCCCGGCTCACGCGGAGGCGGACCCGGGTGCGCGTACTCGTCCGGCCCTGAGTACTTCAGGCAACAGGGGCGGTCACCGCGCGCCGAGCAGCGGGCAGGCACGGGCCGGGACCTCGCCCGTCCTGCGGCCGGCAGGCACGGGCCGGTTGTCAGCGGGCGTAGGACCCGAGGCCGATCAGGCAGTACACGTATTCGTTCAGGGTCGCTCCGTTGAGGGTGTACTGGTACGAGAACGCGTACTGCGTGGCGGAGTTGGCGTCGCACCTGCTCATGTCCGACGTGAGGGGGATCGTCTGGATCACCTGGTAGTGGGCGTCCGAGGCCGAGCAGGAGACCTCGTCGACGCCGCTGACCTCCTGGGCGGTCGTGGAGTCGGGCAGGGTCCCGTTGAGGCAGGTGCCGGACTCGTACGGGTCGGGGGCCTCCTGCCCGGAGTCGTACGGGTCCTCCGCGAACGGGTCCTCGGTGGAGGTGTCCTCAGGCTCCTCGGTCTCCACCGGCTCCTCGGCGCCGTCGGACGCCTCCGAGGTGCCGGGCTCCTCGGTGTACGGGTCCTCGGTCTCCTCGGCGTACGGATCCTCGCTGGAGATGTCGTACGTCGACGAGGCGGCCGGGGAGCCCGCGGAGGAGTCCTTGTCCTCGGCCCCGATGGCGCCCAGCAGCACCACGGCACCGATCACGGCGGCGACGCCGAGGAAGGCCGCCCACGGGTAGCGGCGCGACCCGCCGGCGGTGACCTGGACGCGCAGCAGGACCTCCTGTCCGCCCACCCGGGCCCGGACGAGGTCGCCGTCCTGGGAGGGCGGGATGCGGATGCGGGTGACGCCGGTCGGCAGGGGAACGGTGACGATGTCGCCTTCGGCGGCCTGCCGTGGCGAGAGCGGGAGTGGAATCTCCGTGGAGGTCACGGGGTCAGTGTGGACCGGCGCCGGAACAATTGGAGGATGTTTCTAGAAACTTGCTCTAGAAATTCGATGCGGCACGGCGGAGCGGATCCGCCGGCGGGCCCGGCTCGTTAGGGTTTTCCCGGGCCTCACCGCGGGGGTGCGGCCGTCACCGCGCGAGCCGGGAGGGGCGGGGCATGAGCAACTGGCGGTGCACCGGGCTGCGCTGGCCCGACGGTGAGCCCGTCCTCGGCTGGGCGCGCGGCGGCGGGTCCGGAGAGCGGCGCACGAGTGTTCTGGCCTACGGGAAGGAACTCGGCTTCCGCGCCGAGGGCGAGCGGCACTGCGTGGGGGCGCGCGGCCATGTCTGCCCGGTCCGTGCCGTGGTGCCGGTACGGAGCACGGGAGCGCGGTGTCCGGAGTGTGCGCGGCTGGACCGGGCGCACTCGGTGGCCGCCGACACCCTCGCCGACGACCCGCGTACGTACCGCGTCTATCTGGCCTGGTTCGGGCCCGGCATGGTGAAGGTCGGGATCACCGGTGAGGCGCGGGGCGCCGCGCGGCTGCGGGAGCAGGGGGCCGTGGTGTTCAGCTGGCTGGGGCGTGGGCCGCTGATGGCGGCGCGGCGTACCGAGGAACTGCTCCGCTCGGCGCTCGGGGTGCCCGACCGGATCCCCTACGCGCGCAAACGTGCGGTACGGGGCGAGTTGCCGGGGGCGGCGGAGCGGGCCGCCGAGATCGAAGGGCTGTACCGGTCGGCCGAGGCCCTGGAGGGCGCGGGGTGGCCGGAGGCCCTGGAGCGGCTTCCCTTCGAGGCGGTCGACCACGCCGGGGTGTTCGGGCTGGGCGCCGCGGGCGCCGCCGCGCGGGTGGTCACCGGGCTGATGGACGGCGGAGTGGTGGCCGGGCGGCTGGTGGCGGCGGCCGGGCCGGACCTGCATCTGGAGACGGCGGGCGAGGGGATCGTCGTGCTGGACACACGGCTCGTCACCGGCTGGGACCTGGCGGGCGCCGACGCGCGTGCCGGGCTGAGCGTGCCGGTCGTGGCCCTGGGGGGCGGTGGGGTGCAGGACGGGCTGTTCTGAGATCGTCGCCGGGACCGGAACCTACGCGTACGGGTGCACGAGGCAGGGGTGGGGCGGATGGACAGCGACGACCGTGACCGTGACGACGTCGTCCGGTTCTGGCAGGGGCTCGGGCTGCCGGGGATCATCGACGTCCACACGCACTTCATGCCGGAGCGGGTGCTGAGCAAGGTGTGGGCCTACTTCGACTCGGCCGGCCCGCTGACGGGGCTTGAGTGGCCGATCACCTACCGGCGGGACGAGGACGCACGCCTGGAGCTGCTGCGCTCCTTCGGCGTCCTCCGGTTCACCTCGATGCTGTACCCGCACAAGGCCGGTATGGCTGCCTGGCTCAACGGGTGGGCGGCCGGGTTCGCGGCCCGGGTGCCGGACTGCCTGCACACCGCGACGTTCTTCCCCGAGGCCGGCGCGGAGACCTATGTGCGCGAGGCGGTCGAGGCCGGTGCGCGGGTCTTCAAGTCGCACCTCCAGGTGGGGGGTTACGACCCCAACGATCCGTTGCTGGAGCCCGTGTGGGGGCTGTTGGCGGAGGCCGGGATCCCGGTGGTGACGCACTGCGGGTCCGGCCCGGCCCCCGGCGCGTACACCGGCCCGGAGCCGATCGGCCGGCTGCTGGCCCGCCACCCCCGGCTGAAGCTGGTGGTGGCGCACATGGGGATGCCGGAGTACGCGGAGTTCCTGACGCTGGCGGAGGCGTACCCAGGCGTGCGGCTCGACACGACCATGGCGTTCACGGACTTCACCGAGGGCTTCACGCCGTTCCCGGCGGACGAGACCGAGCGGCTCGCGGATCTGGGGGACCGGATCCTGCTCGGTACGGACTTCCCGAACATCCCGTACCCGTACGTCCATCAGCTGCACGCCCTGGAGCGGCTGGGCCTGGGAGACGCCTGGCTGCGGGCGGTGTGTCACGGCAACGCGAGCGAACTGTTCGGCTGAGACCCGATGGCTCCCGCGCCCGCCCACCCGTCGGCGGCGTGCCCGCGGTGCGTTTCTCAGGGAATTCACAGGTTGCCGAAAGCTCTCTCTCACGGCCGTCTCACAGGCTTGAGCCATGACGACGACCTCGCCCCAGGGGCGTACAGAACTGCTCAGGCCCGACCGCAGCCCCGTTCGCGTGCTGGTCGTGGACGACGAGGCTCCGCTGGCCGAGCTGCTCTCCATGGCCCTGCGCTACGAGGGGTGGGAGGTGCGCAGCGCCGGTGACGGCGCCGGTGCCATGCGTACCGCGCGTGACTTCCGGCCCGACGCGGTGATCCTCGACGTGATGCTCCCCGACATGGACGGGCTCGCCGTGCTCGGCCGCCTGCGGCGTGAGCTCTCCGATGTGCCCGTGTTGTTCCTGACGGCGCGTGACTCGGTGGAGGACCGGATCGCCGGGCTCACGGCGGGCGGCGACGACTACGTCACCAAGCCGTTCAGCCTGGAGGAGGTCGTGGCACGGCTGCGCGGTCTGATCCGGCGGTCCGGCACGGCCTCGGTGCGCAGCGAGTCGACGCTCGTCGTCGGTGACCTGGTCCTGGACGAGGACAGCCATGAGGTGCACCGCGGCGACGACTCGATCCACCTCACGGCGACCGAGTTCGAGCTGCTGCGCTTCCTGATGCGCAATCCGCGCCGGGTGCTCAGCAAGGCGCAGATCCTCGACCGGGTCTGGAACTACGACTTCGGCGGCCAGGCCAACGTCGTCGAGCTGTACATCTCCTACCTGCGCAAGAAGATCGACGCGGGGCGCACCCCGATGATCCACACCCGGCGCGGGGCGGGGTACCTGATCAAGCCCGGTGAATAGCCACGTGAGCGGGAGGAAGACGGGCCGCCCCTGGACGCTGCGGACCCGGCTCGTCGTGTACGCGGTCACGCTCATCGCGGTCGTCGCGGCGGTGATCGGTTCGGTCACCGCGATCGCCTTCCACGAGTACATGTACGGGAAGCTCGACGGGCAGCTGCACGACATCTCCCGCATGGCCGAGTCGCGCCCGCCGGGAAGCGGCAAGATCACCCCGGGTGTTCCCGAGAAGCGGGAGCCGCTGGACTTCGTCGGCATGGGCGGGGGCCAGCCGTTCAACACGTTCGGGGCGGTCGTCACCGACGGCTCCCTCACCGGGTCGAAGGTGGTGAAACGGGCCGGCAGTCCGGGGGCCCAGCAGACCACCGAGGCGCTGACGGGCGCGCAGACGGCCGTACTCGACGCCGCCGGGGTGACCGCGGGCGGAGAGCCCCGCGACGTCGAACTTCCGGGGCTGGGCGGCTACCGCGTGGAGGCCGTGCCGTACACCGGCACCACGACCGTCCTCGTCGGCATCCCCACGGCCGAGGTGGACAAGGCCGTCAACACCCTGATCATCGTCGAGGTCTGCGTCACCGGGGCCGGGCTCATCGCCGCCGGCATCGCCGGTGCCGCCATGGTCGGCATGGCGCTGCGCCCGCTGCGCAGGGTGGCCGCCACCGCGACCCGGGTCTCCGAACTCCCGCTGCACAGCGGAGAGGTGGCTCTGTTCGAACGGGTTCCGGAGGCCGAGGCCGATCCGCGTACCGAGGTCGGCCAGGTCGGTGCCGCCCTCAACCGGATGCTGGGTCACGTCGGTTCGGCCCTGGACGCCCGTCAGAAGAGCGAGACACGGGTGCGCCAGTTCGTCGCGGACGCCAGCCACGAGCTGCGTACGCCGCTCGCCTCGATCCGCGGTTACGCCGAACTGACACGCCGGGGACGGGAGATGGCCGGACCCGACACCCGTCACGCCCTGGGGCGCATCGAGTCCGAGGCCGAGCGCATGACCGGCATGGTCGAGGACCTGCTGCTCCTGGCGCGCCTCGACGCCGGACGGCCGCTCTCGTACGAGAGCACCGATCTCTCGCCGCTCGTCATCGACGCGGTGAGCGACGCCCGTGCCGCGGACCGGGCCCCCGGCGGATCGTCCGGCGCCGCCCATCACTGGCGGCTGGAGCTCCCGGAGGTCCCCGCGACGGTGCTCGCCGATCCGACCAGGATCCAGCAGGTGCTGGTCAACCTCCTGGCGAACGCCAGAACGCACACACCGCCCGGCACCACCGTCACGGTCCGCGTGCGGGAGGCGCGCGGGGAGCTGCCCTGGGTCACCCTGGAGGTCCAGGACGACGGGCCCGGGATCCCGGCCGAGCTGCAGCCCCACGTCTTCGAACGGTTCGCGCGCGGCGACGCCTCACGGTCGCGGAACGCCGGATCGACCGGGCTCGGCCTCGCCATCGTGCAGGCCGTCGCGGCCGCGCACGGAGGGCTGGCGGAGGTGCGCTCGGTGCCCGGCGACACGGTGTTCGCCGTCCACCTGCCGGCGGACGCGGTGTACGGACAGGGCACGGACGGTGCCGCGCCCGCCCACGGGCACCGGACGGACGGTGCCGGGGAGGCACACGGGCATCGGACGGGCGGTGCCGGGGCCGGAGACGCTCCCTCGTGGAGTGCGGGCCCCGCGCCCGGCGGGGCCGCCGGGCCG
>Ga0164306_10001328_pt1 | contig 10930 bp, 10 predicted proteins | sample Whisoiple_242_MG_FD_110213 | JGI IMG/M metagenome (GOLD analysis project Ga0164306, IMG submission 110213) | Soil microbial communities amended with fresh organic matter from upstate New York, USA - Whitman soil sample_242_MG | ecosystem: Environmental > Terrestrial > Soil > Unclassified >... | reverse complement strand
TTCCAAAGCCACCCCCAAAGTAGAACTGGAACTCGACCGGGGACATAATGGGAGGCCTGCTCAACGAGCAAAAGCCGAAACCGAAGATAAGCCCGTTCTGGCGTAGGAGTCTTTCTTAAGATCGGGGCAAGAGAGACGGCGCAGGTCAGGGCATGATACTTGTTACAGATGGCCGAATTAGAGGCGGACGAACTTGGCCGTCTATCCTCAAACGCTCGTGTGACTGTCCGGCGAAAGGGCGCTCCCGATCCCGACGGCCGGTGCGTGGTCTACTGGATGCAGCGGGCCCAGCGGGCGCTCGATAATCCTGCGCTTGAAGTTGCGGTGCGGGCCGCAAACCTGTTGCGCAAGCCGTGCGTGGTGTTTTTCGCCCCGGTCCCGTTTTATCCGCATGCCAATTTGCGGCATTACCGGTTTCTCAATCAGGGAATCATCGCAATTGCCAACGGCCTGAAGAAACGCGGTATTGGCTTTGTGCTTCGCAGCTTTCCCGATCATCATCTGCTGAAGTTCTGCGAGCAGGTGCGGCCAGCGATGGTCATCGGCGACGAAAATCCGATGCGGGAGCCGGAATGCTGGCGTGCAGTTGTGACCGCGCAGCTCCGGGCGCCCTTCTGGACCGTCGATGCCGACGTGATCGTTCCCTCGAAGCTGTTGATGAAAGAACAGTACGGCGCTTACACGGCACGACCAGTCATCCGCCGGCTGTTGCAGGAATTCCTGCAGCCGGTGGGAAACACGCGCGCACGGGTTGAATGGAAAACGATTACGTGGCGCCAACCGCGCGGACTGCAATCGCTGGCGCCCGATGCTGACATCACCGAGGGATGGCAACTGGACCGCTCGGTTGCGCCGGTCAAGAACATCGTCGGCGGAACGGACCAGGCGCTCAAGCGCTTGAAGAGTTTTATCGGGAATGATCTGCCAGATTATCCGGTCGACCGCAACAAGCCGGAACGCAATGGCACAAGCCGGCTTTCCGCCTATCTTCATTTCGGGCACATCGGCCCGCACACGGTGGCGCTGGCGGTCCAAAAATCCGATGCTCCGAGGCAGGCTAAAGAAGCTTTCCTGGAGCAGCTGATCGTGCGCCGCGAACTGGCCATCAATTTTGTCCGCTTCAATCCTGATTACGACAACTTTGAATCCGGCGCTTCGTGGGCGCATAAGAGCCTGGCGGAACACGCCGCCGATCCGCGCAAAATCTATAGCGAGCGTCAATTGGAAGAAGCGCGAACGCACGATCCGTTGTGGAACGCCGCGCAGTTGCAGGTGGTGAAGACCGGTTTCATGCACAATTACATGCGGATGTACTGGGCCAAGAAGATCCTGGAATGGAGCAAAACGCCCGCGCGCGCCTATCAAACCGCTGTCTACCTGAATGACAAGTATGAACTCGACGGCCGCGATCCCAACGGTTACGCCGGCATCGCCTGGGCGATTGTGGGCAAGCATGACCGTCCCTGGTTTGAGCGGCCGATCTTCGGCAAGGTCCGCTACATGTCCTTCAACAGCACGCGAAAGAAGTTTGACAGCAAGAGTTACATCCGGCAGATGGAAGGGCTCAGCCGATAAAGGTGAAACAGCGCTTTGCTCGGATGGAGAACAGCAAAACAAGCCCCAAAAAGACAGGTAGTGGTACAGTTTGAAGTTTCAATTCATCGCTTACGCGATGAACGTCTGCCTAAAGGCCCGCGATTCGCAAGCGAAATCGCTAGACGCTGACACTGCTAGTGGGTCAGTTTTCCCAAACTGACCCGCTACCAAAAGACAGCCGTCTCCCAGACCGCGGTGTACAATGTTGCCGCCTTTCCAACAAAGAATTTTAAGAGGAACGTGCATGTCCATCCTTGCCGGAATTGTATTCGGCGTTGTCGCGTGGTTTTTTGTGCGTTGCATCGCCGGCGGAATCTATACCGTCAACCAGAACGAACGGGCCGTAAAGACCAGCTTCGGACGCGCCGACCGCGTCCCCGGGGCCTTCACCACGCAGGACCCTATCAGCGAACCGCTGAATGACGAAGAAAAGCAGCGTTATAAGTATCCCCAGGTCCGCGTGATCATGCCCGGCGGCCCATATTTCAAATTGCCGTGGCAAAGGATCCATAAAGTCTCCATTGCCACGCAAACCGTCAGTATGGCCTACGATCCCGAGACGCCCTCGGCAAACCAGGGAGGCAAGGTGGTGGAGGCCGTCACCAAAGACCAGTTGAATACCGGATTGACGGGACAAATTCGCTATCGCATCTCCGAGCGGAACCTCTACGCCTATCTGTTCGGCGTCAAGTTTCCGATTGCGCACGTGATGGGCTATTTCATCTCCGTGTTGCGCGAACGCATCGCGACTTTTGAGGCGCCCGCCGACCCAAGCATCCCGGAAGCGGCCCGCACTGCCGGCATTTCCATCAATGACCTGCGGAAGAACCTTCGCGACTTGAACGAACACATGGTCCGCGAGTGCCGCTCCTCAGAGGCACGCTATGGCATGGTGCTGGATGCTTCGCTGATCACCGGCATCGATCCGCCGGCGGAGGTGGAGTCGGCGCTGGCCGCCATCAATACCGCCCACAACATGGTTTCATCGGACATCAGTCTGGCCCAGGCATCGGCCGACCAGAGGATCGAGCAGTCGAAGCGGGCCGCTGAAATCGAAACCTTGAAAGCCCAGGCTGAAGTGCAGCCACTGGTTTCTCTGGCCGGCCAGTTGTCGCAACTGAAGCACTCCGGCGAAGGGGCGTTGCAGGCTTATGTGCGCAATGTCCGGCTGGGGCTCTTTGGACAGGTCCAGCAGGTAGTGCAGGAGACAAAGCGATGAGTTTTCTTCTTGCCGCCGTCATTACGTTCTTTGCCAGCCTTATTCTTGTGCCGCTCTTTCTGTTTGTGCTGCGCATGTTTGGGGTCTACACAACGGTTGCCGAAGGTAGTTGCCATGTGTATGTTTTGTTCGGAAAAGTGGCGGCGATCATCGATGACCCGGGCTTGCACATCCTGCTTTTCAAACTGGGGTTGAAGGCCCCCATTGTGCGGTGGCTGGGACGCCTCTACATTCTGGACATGCGCATTGACCAGCAATACCAACGCAGCCAGCCGGTGAACTCTGAAGAAGGCGCGCCTATGGGCATCGGCATCTGGTATGAGATGTTCATCAGCGATCCTGTCGCCTTCCTGTTCAAGAACGCCGACCCGCGCGGGTCGCTCTCGGCCAACGTCGGCAATTCCACGGTCCGCTGCCTCAGTAATATGAAGCTGGCCGACATGCTGGAAACCCGCCACGCCATGAGCCTGACGGTGCGCAATGAGGTGTCACCGCAGTCCCACGAATGGGGCTACAAACTGGGGTCCGTCTACATCCGCAAGGTACACTTCCGCGACTCCCAGATGATCGCGCAAATTGAAGAGAAAGTCGTGAACCGGCTCCGCCAGGTAACTTCGTCCATAAAACAGGATGGCGCGAACCAGGTGAGCATCATCACCAGCACGGCCGAGCGGCAGGCGGCGGTCGAATTCGCCAAAGCGGCGGCCATACGCCCCAGCATCGTCGGTGAGGCCCTGAACCAGGTTGCCGCCGACCCTGAAGTAGAAGCCGCGATGTTTGAGATCCTGGAGATCCAAAAGATCATTGAAAGCAAGGCGCGGGTCACGCTGATTCCCGAGAAGAGCGCCATCCTTGGGGAATTGCTGGCCGTTAGCACAGGAGCACTTAGCAATTAGCACAGGAGCACTTAGCCATTAGCACTTAGCAATTAGCTCAGCTAAAGCAGATGGACGCAGTTGGGCTAAAGGCCAAGAGTTAAAGGCTAAGAGCTGAAGGCTAAGAGCTGAAGGCTAAGAGCTGAAGGCTAAGAGCTGAAGGCTAAGAGCTGAAGGCTAAGAGCTGAAGGCTAAGAGCGCTTCAGCACTTGGCCCAGCTAAAGCAGATCGACGCAGGTTGGGCAGCCGGGCAGGAAAAAGTAGTCACCTTCAGCTCTCGATTGTTGGTTTCGCTCTCTTGTTTAGCTTTAGCTCTTGGCTTTGGCACTCAGCTCTTGATTCTCAGCTGTTGATTCTCAGCTGTTGATTCTCAGCTGTTGATTCTCAGCTGTTGATTCTCAGCTCTCGCCTTTCAGCTCTTGGCCTTTAGCCCAACTGCGTCCATCTGCTTTAGCTGAGCTAATTGCTAATTGCTAAGTGCTAAGTGCTAATTGCTATTTGCTGTTCTACCGTGACCTCGGTCACAGCGAAACATGCCGCCTGAGGAAGATCATCGTTGTGGGGAGGCATTTCCCATGATCCAGGCAAAGGTCAAACTCACATTCCCTAATTCCAAACAATTTATGGCGGAGACGGGTTCAGGCCACCATCTCATCATGGATGAGCCGGGTAGCAATACCGGGCCCAAGCCGATTGAGTTGCTGGCGGTGGCGCTGGCCGGCTGCACCGCATTCGACGTGATTACGTTCTTGAAAAACAAAAAGCACAAGAACGTTACGGCCTATGAGGTTTCCGTTGAGGCCGAGCAGCGGCAATATCCGCCCCAGGTCTTTACCCACGTGCATATCCACCACTCGGTGACGGGTGACGATGTGGATACGCAGTCGGTGGCCGATGCGATTGAGCTTTCGGAATCGAAATACTGCTCAGTAGGCGCGATGGTCAAGCAGAGCGGAGCGGAGATCAGCACGACCTACAGCGTGCAATCCGCCAAAGAAGTCGAAGTTGGGTCCATCGCGGTACTGGTTTCCTAGAATAATAGTTTAAACCGACCTCTGGTGAGGCGTCCTGACGTATGCGCCGGAATTGCTTCTTACTTCGCTTCGTTTGACATGAATTTGCTGATCAGACGAATTTCGCCGCGAATGTGCAGATTGAACTCTTCCAGGTCCGCTGCTGGAATCCAGTATTCAAGGTGTTTGTTGCTTCCGGCTTTGTGCACATCGAAACGGCGCAGAAATTCGCTGTCAACTTCGAATTCCAGGACATAACCCACAAAACCAGAGCGTTCGTCCTTTGTGTTCGAGTCCCGCGCAATTTGCTCAGCATATTCTTTTATTAAGACTGGATAGAAAATGGGTTGATCTGGAAGGCGCGGGGGAAAGGCCCTAAATCCGCTGGCTGCAATCAAGTCGAGTTCACCTTGCCCGACAGGACGAAAGAGCTTGGTAGTTGGCATCAGAAAGGCGTCCAGGCTTGATAGTTTAACCGACAGCCTTCAATGTCGAGCAGCTCTCATCCAAACGGCTCCGGGGAAGATGAACAACTCCGGAGCCGCGATATTTCACTGTCCTTTTCTTTTCACTTGCACTTGAAATCCATTACCGGGGCTTCAGTCTGGCGGCTTGCTTCCGGTGAGTTTTGAAACATTTGTGCTTCGGGCTGTTTGGCACAGCAGCTGGGGGCGGCGGCACAACTGCCGACGACGCCTCCGCAATCAGCGTCAGTTGTACACGGAGCAGACCCGCAGCTACATCTGCAGGTGCCGTGTAATTTTGGGTTGTTTGCCGCCGGCGCCAGTTCAGAGAAATAGCTTTTCAGTGTGAGGTCCGGCGTGAGGTAGGTGCGGACCATGCCGGGTGAAATCTGTGTGGATTGGTCAGATGGCGCCGCGGCAGATGCAACGGTGGCCATCGCGGCAAGCACAGAGAAGACAAGGACTGTCTTCAACAGAATCGAGCGTGAAAACATTGGCAATCTCCTTCCGAATGCCAGGAGAATGGCTCGACCGAGCCGAACATCCCGGCTCCTTAAGGGATTGTAGCAACGCGAGTGAGGCGTGATTCAAAATTCGCGACTGGCCCAGTGCTGCCCCTCCCATTTTGGAACTACGTGGTGCAGTGCGCAGTACTCTGAAGAAGCACCCAAGTCCAAAATGGCTCCGGAGGAGCCTCACAATTCCTCCGGAGCGGCAAGCCCTCACTATTCTTTTCTTTTCACTTGCACTTGAAATCCATTACCGGAGGCTCCGTCTGGCGGCTTGCTTCCGGTGACGTTTGAAACGCTTGTGCTTCCGGCTGTTTGGCGCAACAGCTGATGAAGGCGGAGCAGCTGCCGACGCCGCCTCCGCAGTCCGCGTCCCTTGCACACGGAGCCGTGCCACAGCTGCATCTGCAGGTCTTGCGGAATCCCTGCGACGGCGATGGCTGCACCAGTTCAGGGAAGTAGCTCTTCAGTGTGAGGTCCGGCGTCAGGTAAGTGCGGATGGCGCCGGTTGCAATCTGCGTGGATTGGTCAGATGGCGCCGCGGCAAATGCCGCGCCTGCCATCGCGATAAGCACAGAGACAAACAGTAGAGTCTTCAACAGCTTTGGGCGTGAAAACATCGTTAATCTCCTTCCGAACCGGGAGGAATGGCTGAACCGAGCCGACATCCCGGCTCCTTGATCGATTGTAAGCAGTGCGCATAAGAGGCGATTCAGAATTTGAACCGGGACCAGCTCTGCTTTCCCATTTTGGAACCAGAGGCGGCGATCGCTGTTCTGCTCAGTCTCCCGCGACCGCAGTTTCCGCCTTTTCCGGCTTTTCACGCATCTGTTCCCACATTTCCGTCACGCTGGCGCGGAGTTTTTCCGTGATCTGCTTGTAGGTTTCTTCGGGATTGGTGAGCGTTTCCGGCGGCAGGATAGGATCGCCAAATTGCACGCGCAGCCGGGCCAGGCGGGGAAAACGTTTGCTGCGCGGCCACGAATCATAAAAGCCTTCCAGCGCCACCGGATAAATCGGGACTTTCAAATGAGCGGCCAGAATCGCCGCGCCCTTCTTGAATTTCTTTGGCGTGCCGTCTACCGAGCGCTCGCCTTCAGGATAAAGAACGAGGTTTTGACCTTTTTTAAGGCCGTACGCGCCGGCCCGCATGGCGTTCACGAGGTTGGAATCGGGATCGACCGGCACCAGCCTGAACGTGCGGCCAAGGTAGTGCAATGCGCCGTGGCCAAAGATTTCGCTGGTTCCCACGTAAAACATGTTCTTGAACAGCCGCCACGGAATCTGGCTGGCGACCACCGGCCCATCGAGAAAGCTCTGGTGGTTGGGAGAAAGGATGAAGGGGCCTTGCTTTGGCAGCTTCTCTTTGCCGGTAACGCGCAGACCAAAGAAGAGGCGCACGATCAGCGCGACCACTTTGCCGGACAAGAACCACAGAAACGTGAAGAAGCGGCTGCTATTCAGCGCGGCCAGGACCTGCGGGTCGTCCGGCTCGACTGCCAACACGGCGTCCCAGCCGGGCGTAGAGGCACGAGGAGTTGTTGCAGTGACGCCCTGTCGCGCTTGAAGCACCGCATCCACCAGTTCGCGGACGGTGTAAACCTGCGCGATCATCTTTTCATCGAGCTGCGCGCCCATCTCTCGCTCCAGCGCCACCACAAGCTCCACGCGCTCCATGGAATCAAATCCCAGATCGAGCTCAAGGTTGGAAGCGGGAAGCACCGGCTTCTGCGCCTTGTTGGCCTCGCGGACCACGGCCATGGCTTTTTGTACGTCGGGTGACGCGAGCCAGGCCGCTTCTTCGCCGGTAGGTTCTTCAGCCACGCCGCCAATGTTGCCCGCCCCGCCGCCTTCACCCGCCATCACGCGGCGCTGGATTTCAAAGCGCTTCAGCTTGCGTGTAGTGGTGCGGGGCAGCGGATCAGACCAGAGATCGAAGCTCAGAATGCGCTTGGTGCTGGGCAGCTCCATGGAGAGATTCTCCACGTCAAAGCGGATCACCTCGCGCGTGTTCACGATCTTGCGTTCGCGCAGCACGTCAAAATCAGGGACGATTACCGCATGCAGCCGCTCAGAAAAAGGCTCGCCCGGCCGGTTCACCAGCCCCATCACGCAGATTTCCTTGATGAAAGGAGAGCGCATGTACTGGGCTTCCAACTCTTCAGGATAAATATTTTTGCCTGAACTGAGGACGATGATTTCTTTCTTGCGCCCGGTGATGAACAGGTTGCCGCGTTCGTCCTGGTAGCCGAGATCGCCGCTATAGAGCCAACCGTCGCGGATGGTTGCAGCCGTGGCATCCGCGCGGTTGTAATAACCCTGCATGATGATGTCGCCGCTGATGGCGATCTCCCCGACGGGAAAACGCATCCCCTCTGCTTCTTGTGGGTCGATGACTTTCACCTGTACGCCCTTCAGCGGCCGGCCCACCGAGCCCATTACTCTGTCGCGCGGCGGTGTAACAGTGGCGCCGCCGGTGGTTTCCGTGAGGCCATAGGCTTGCAGCATTTTGAATCCGAGTTTTTCCATGTCGCGCCCGACTTTGGGATCGAAGGCTGAGCCGCCGGTGATGAAGAAACGCATCTCTGGTCCCAGCAGCTTGTGTACCGGGCGAAAAAACAGCTTGCCCAGCCTCAATCCCACCTTGTTGCCGGCGGCGGAGATGGCCATCATGGCGCGGAAGGCGAGGCGCGCGGGCGCCGGTCTGGCTTTTACCTGCTGCAATACACGCTCATGTATCAGATAAAAGAACTGAGGCACGCAACAAAACAAAGTGATGCCGCGCTCGCTGAGAGCACGCAGCAGTTCGGTGGTGTTCAGCGTTTCCAGGTAAACGATTTTTGCGCCGACAACAAAGGGCATCAGCAGATTCGCCACCTGGGCCAGGGCATGGAAGAGAGGCAGGACGCCGAGAATCGCGTCTTTGGGCGTGACTTCCACGGCGCTGAAGATGGCGTCGGCTTCGGCCAGCAGGTTTTTGTGCGTCAGCGTGACGCCTTTAGGGTCGCTGGTGGTGCCCGACGTATACATGATCACTGCGATGTCGGTTTCAAAAATGCGCGCCGGACGGAATTCGCCCGGCCCGGCAGCGAACATTCCCGTCAGATTGGAGTAGCGGCCTTCGCCGGAGCCATCGATCATTACGATCCGCACCAGCGTTTCTTCCACGGCTTTTTCCACGACGGCCAGGTGTTCGGAATCGGTAAAGATGATGGCGCTGCCGGAATCCCAGAGCAGCTTATTGACCTGATGCGCGTTAAAGGCGGTATCGAGCGGAACGGCAGCGGCGCCCGCGGACATAATGCCCAGATAAGCCGCCACCCACAGCGGTGAATTCTGCGCCATGATGGCGCAGCGCACGCCCTCCGACATGCCGGATTGGCGCAGCCAGCGGCCAACCGATTCGCCCATGCGTCGCAGCTCGGCGTAGGTGAGGCGTTCCACCGCGCCGGAGGTGCGCTGCAGCTCAAGCGCAGTGTTGGCGGGGTGCTTCTCGACGGATTGCAGAAAACAACTGTAAAAGCCGTGCATGCGGTCTTAAAGTTTTGGGGAGGTCTTGGCTCAAGTATCGCATCTTGCCGGTCCGGAGTCACGCGCGGGAACGCCTGCGCCCCGTTCAGATGCCGGGCCGGGCTTTTTAACGCGCTCTGGTTGCCGTTCGGCAGAAAAATTTGCGCGCCCGGCAATAGCTGTTAAAATCAGTGGTTGACCCACACAGCTTATTGAGATACGGAGACCTTTACTCTTATGGCATATGTGATTGCAGAGCCTTGCATCGGGACCAAGGACGCGGCCTGCGTGGATGCATGCCCGGTGGATTGCATCCATCCCAAAAAGGACGAACCGCAGTTTGAAGGTGCCGAGATGTTGTTCATTGACCCGGTCGAGTGCATCGATTGTGGCGCGTGCGTGCCGGTGTGTCCGGTGTCGGCCATTTTCGCGCTGGATGATCTGCCGGAAAAATGGAAAGAATACGCGGAGAAGAACGCGAAGTATTTCGGTCGCTAACAGCTGGACGACCAGAGTTTTCCAACGCGCAGCCGCCACGGCTGCGCATTTTTCATTTTGACAAAAACTTGAACCACAAAGGACACGAAGGTTCACTAAGGTTTTCCTGTGTAGTCATCAGCATCTTCTTGTTGCTTCAGGGTTTCTGAGATGGTCCTAAACTCATGCTCCAGATCGCAAGTGTGGCAGTGCCATAAAGCTTTCCGATTTATAATCAGCAGCTCTCTGGTTCCTTCGTGTCCTTTGTGGTAAAGGTTTTTTAACTTCCATGCCCCGGCAATCTGAAGCCCTGATTTTGCGCACCTATCCCTTCCATGAAGCGGACCTGCTGGTGACATTTTTTACGCGCGCAGAAGGCAAGCTCAGGGGCGTGGCCAAGGCGGCCAAGCGGTCCAAGCGGCGCTTTGGCGGCGCGCTGGAGCCGCTTACGCACGTGACAGCGCACTGGGAGGAAAAGGAAAAACAGGAACTGGTGCGGCTTGATTCATGCGACATTATTTCTTCGCCGCTGGCGACGGAAGTGACATACCCACGGCTGGTGGCGTTGAGCTACGTGGCGGAGGTCATCGACCAGCTCTTGCCCGACCGCGAACCCAGCGACGATATCTTCCGGCTCACACTGGCGGTGGTCCATCATTTGAAAGCGGATTCCCTCTGGATGCCGCTGACGTATTTCGATCTCTGGATTGTGCGACTGATCGGGCTGCTGCCGGACCTGCATGCCTGTGTGATGTGCGGCGCGGTGCTGAATGGAAGCAAGGCGTATTTTCATCCGCTGGCCGATGGGCTGCTCTGCCAGGATGATAAAAGGCTGGCCAGCACGGAAATTTCCGCCGATTCACGGGCGCAGGCAACGGAGATGTTCCGCGCGCCGTTGAACCGGCTGAAAGGCGATCCCTGGACGCGCAGCCGCGGCGCCGACCTTCGTCGCTTTCTGGCCCAGCGCATCGAGCGGCATATTGAGAAGAAGCTGGTGACGGCGGCGATGCTGGAAAAGATTTAGCAGTCAGCAGTCAGCCAAGGCAATTTCACCGCAAAGGACGCGAAGAACGCAAAGGGAGGAAAGACATTTTAGCCATCTGTCGTCGTTGTGAGCCTGGGTGTAGTTAGCGGTGGTCTCCGGCGGCTGAATGCTGAAGGCTGATGGCTGAATGCTTCTTCTGTTAAATTAGTAATTCGCACACTCATGCCCGCAATCCCTACATACCAGGAACTTATCCTCAGCCTGCAGAAATTCTGGGCCGAC
>Ga0164306_10001327_pt1 | contig 10931 bp, 10 predicted proteins | sample Whisoiple_242_MG_FD_110213 | JGI IMG/M metagenome (GOLD analysis project Ga0164306, IMG submission 110213) | Soil microbial communities amended with fresh organic matter from upstate New York, USA - Whitman soil sample_242_MG | ecosystem: Environmental > Terrestrial > Soil > Unclassified >... | reverse complement strand
GTGCACGACGCCGACGGCCTGACCGACGCGCAGATGGCGGCGTTCGCGCGGTGGACCAACCTGTCCGAGACGACGTTCCTGCTCCGCCCGACCGACCCGGCCGTCGCGGACTACCGGCTGCGCATCTTCACGCCCGGCGGCGAGCTGCCGTTCGCCGGCCACCCCACGCTCGGGTCGTGCCACGCGTGGCTGGCCGCGGGTGGCCGGCCGGCGCGCGGCGGCACGGTCGTCCAGGAGTGCGGCGTGGGTCCGGTCGTCCTGCGTCGGGGTGCGCACGGCCTGCAGTTCGCCGCGCCCGAGCCCCGCGAGGACGCCCCGGTCGACGCGGCCACCCTCGACCGGGTGCTCGACGCCCTCGCCCTGCCCGCGGAGGCGGTGGTCGACCACCGGCTGCTCGACAACGGGCCGCGGTGGCACGTGCTGCTCCTCGACTCGGCGGAGCGCGTGCTGAGCCTGCGCCCGGACTGGGCCGCGATCGAGGGCATCGACGTCGGCGTGGTCGGGCCGCACCCGGACGGCGGCGGGACGGCGTTCGAGGTGCGCGGCTTCGCGCCGGGGATGGGCCTGACCGAGGACCCGGTCACGGGGAGCCTCAACGCCTCGATCGGCCAGTGGCTCATCGGCTCGGGCCGCGCCCCGGAGCGGTACGTCGCGGCGCAGGGCACCGCGCTCGGCCGGGCGGGGCGGGTTCACGTCGAGCGGGACGCGGACGGCACCGTCTGGGTCGGCGGCGACACCGTGACGTGCATCGAGGGCACCGTCCGCGCCTGAGCCCCGGCGCGCGGGCCTGCGGCATCGCTGCTTGGCTGGACGGCATGCGGACCTCCACGCGGACCCTGACCGTCGCCGCGTGCTCCCTCGCCCTCGCGGGCTGCACCTCGGCGGGACCGACCACGCAGGACCCGAGCACGGCGGCCGCGGAGCCCCGGCCGACGGCGTCCGACCCGGCCCCCACCGGCAGCACGCCCGTGGCCACCGACGTCCCGCCGGAGGTCATGCTCCCCGAGACGTCCTGGCAGGGCACCGGCCCGGAGGGTCCGCGCGAGGAGTCGGCGGGCGTCGTCGCGTGGCGGCTGCCCGAGTCGTGCGACGCGGGCACGCCGACGGAGGCTGTCGCCATGCGCACGGTCGCGCAGGGCTCGGGCGAGGCGGAGTCGCCGGTCGGCGTGCACCAGGTCGTGCTGCTCCCGGACGCCGACGCCGCGGTGGCCGAGGCGGACCGGCTGACCGCCGCCCTGGCGGCCTGCACCCGGTACGCCTCCGACACCGCGACCACCTACGCGGTCGAGCAGCTCGAGGTCGGCGCGCAGGGCGTGGGGCTGGCCACCGACGACGAAGGCGCGTCCGCGGAGGGCTCGATCGACGACGCGGTCGGCAGCTACCTGGGCCTCACCCGGCGCGGGCCGGCGATCACGCTCGTCGGGTTCGAGGGCGGCGAGGGCACGATCGCGACGGTGCGCGCGTCGGTGACCGAGCGCGCGCAGGAGGCCTGGGGCCTGCTCTGCGCGTACGACGAGGCCGGCTGCTGAGGCCGGGACCCCACCCCCGCTAGCCGACCGCGGGCGGCCGGCACCGCAGCACCTCGAGCGCGGCGCCCGGTCCCGGTTCCAGCCGCAGCGCGCCCGCCGACCACGGCACGAGCACCGTCGACCCCCGGCGCACCTCGGTGCGCGCGCCGTCCGGCTGCACGAGAGCGCCCGCGCCCTCGACGACCACCGCGACCGCGAACCCCGCGTCCCACTCCCCCGCGCCGCGCCACCGCTCGACCCGGAAGAACGGCGCGGCGTCCGGGAGCAGGTCGCCGTCGTCGGCGGCCCGGGCGCCGCGCAGCGCGTCGATCTCGGACGCCGACCAGCCCCGGCGGTCGACGGCCGCGAGCGCCGCGTCGAACCCGAGCCCGAGGTGCCCCGCCGCGGCCCCGTCGATCGCGAACCCCGCCCACTCGACCAGGATCGACAGGTCGGTCGGCTCCTGGAGCTCGACGACGAACGCCCCCGCGCCGATAGCGTGCGGCAGCCCGGCCGGGACCAGGACCGCGTCTCCCGGCGACAGGTCGAGCACGTGCATGGCGTCGAGCATCGCGGCGGAGTCCTGCGCGTCGACCCACCGGCGCAGCTCCGCGGCGCCGACGTCGCGCCGGAAGCCCAGGTGCACGGGCGCAGCGGTCAGCGCCACCCACGCCTCCGTCTTGCCGTGGGCGAGGCCCAGGTGCCGCGCGGCGAACGGGACGTCGGGGTGCGCGTGCACCGGCAGCCGCTCGCCCGCGTCCAGCAGCTTCACCAGCAGGCCGACGTCGGCGCCGTGCGCGGCCGCGCGCTCCGGGCCCAGCCAGGCCGCCGGGTCGGCCGCGACGGCGTCGGCGAGCGTCCCGCCGCCGGGCCGCCGGGTCAGGCCGAGCGCGTGCTCGCCGAACAGTGTCGTGGCGGAGCCGACCCAGTCCTCCGGGACGTGGTCGCCGCCCGCGGGCGACCCGCCGGGGCCGCGGAACTCCGCGATCCGGGCGCCGCCCGCGTAGAACCGGTCGGCGGGCTGGTTGGCCGGCAGCAGCACCGGGCCGGACGGCGTCGGGTCCGCCCCCGCGCCGCCGGCCGCGCCCGCGGCAGCCCCCGTCGTCGTCCGCTCCGTCGTCACGCCGTGCCCTCCTCGTCCTCGTCGTCCCCGGCGGCCGGCGCGCTGCCCGCCCCCGGCAGCACCTCGACCGCCACCCCGGTCCGCCACGACGCGCCCGGCGCCAGCACCGGCGCCCCCGCGTGCGGGCCGTCGCGCTCCGCGCCGAACAGCGGCGCGTTGGTCGGCTCGACGCCCAGCACCCACGCCCCGCGCGCGGGCCACGCCCAGGTGCACAGCCGGGGCAACGTGCCCGCCGTCCAGTCGACGGCCACCGTCGCGGCGGCCCCGGGCAGCACCGCGCGCGCCTGCCCGTCGCCGTCGGCCACCAGGTCCCGGTGCTCGGCGACGACGGCCTCGGCTCCGGGGGACGGCGGCGGCAGCACGAGCGGGTCGCGCCCCGGCGGCAGCGGGTCCCGCGTCGCGGTGCGGCCGGCGTCGACCCGCAGCCGCGCGCCCGGCGCCAGCAGCGGCGCCCCGAGGTTCACGTGGTAGAGCAGCGGCACCCCGACCGGGTCGTCCCCCTCGTTGCGCACGACGTCGCGGATCTCGACGCGCGGGCGGTCGGTGCCGGCGACGACCTCCCGCTCGACGACGACCCGCGTGCCGTACAGCGTGGAGTACCCGACGACGCCGCGGACGTGCACCTCGACCCCCGCGGCCGTCACCTCGCGCCACCAGCGCACCTCGGTCGCGGGCGTCAGGTGGTGGCTGCCGTGCTGGCCGGCGGTCGCGGTCGGCGGGCCGATGTTCTCCGGGCCGCAGGTCACGACCAGCCCGCCGAGGAACCGCTCCTCCCAGCCGGCGCCCGGGCCGGGGTCGGCGCGGTGCGGCGACCGCCAGGCCACCGGCACCCCGCCCCACCACGCCGGCCCGAGGTCGAGGCCACGGTCGGGCCGCACGTCGAACGCGAGCCCGCCCGCGAGCCGGACGAGCAGCAGCCGCTCGCCGCCGGCCGCGCGGGTGACCTCCTCGACCTGGGCCACGGCCTCGGGCAGCGCGACGAACCCGTCCGCGAGCAGCGCCCCGGCGCCTGGGACGCCCGTCACCGGGTCGCCAGGGCCGCGAGGAACCCGCCCACGAACGTGTCGCCCAGCCCGATCGTCGTGGGCCGCGGCACGTCGAGCGCGTACGCGGGCTCGCAGGCCAGCTCCCCGGCCGCTGCGCCGGCCACGGCCTCGACCTCCGCCGCGAACCGGGCGCCGAGCGGGCCCGGCTCGCGCGCGGCCGTCGCCGCGTAGTCGTCGACGGTGAAGTCGTCGCCGTGCAGGTACCGGGTGCTCGCCATCGTGATGCCGCCGCGCAGCGCCGCGCGCAGGTCGTCGGCACCCGGCCCGGCCGCCAGGGCCCAGTACTTCGTGTGCACGACGAGGGTGCGCGCGGGCACCGCGGCCCGCAGGTCGACGAGCGCCTTCACGACGTCCGCCGCGTCCAGCAGGTCGACGGACCGGCCGATCCAGGCCTGCAGCTCGTCCTCGTTCATCGCCCAGGCGTCGACCCGGGCGGCGAGGGCGTCGCGCACGTCGGCCCGCAGCGCGGGCACGTGGTAGCCGGCGTCCTCGAAGTAGGCGAACGACCCGGGCGCCCGGCCGTCCAGCGCCGCGGCGACGGTCGCGAGCCGGTCCGCCAGCAGCGCGCGGTCCTGGATGACGTTGAACCCCGACACCAGCGTCACGTCCGCCGCGGCCACCGCGTCGGCCAGGCCCGGGTGCAGCACGAGCTCGAGGTTCGGCGGGTCGTTGACGTAGATCAGCCGGTTCGGGTGCGCGGCGACCACGTCCTCGCCGGCCACCCGCACGGGCGACGCCGCGGGGTACTGCACGATCAGGTGCGGGTCGGTGGTGTCCCGGTCCGCCGAGCACAGGTAGGTCGTGGACGCCGGCAGCAGCCGCCGGACGTCGTCGTCGATGCTGACCAGGTGCACCAGGGCGGGCAGGTCGCGCACCCGGTCCATCGCGATGGCGGCGCGCACGCAGGTGCCGCCCAGGGTCACGCGGCGCTCGAACCGGCGGGCGAACGCCTCGACGATCTCCGAGGACGCCACGAACCGCTCGCCGCCCACGCCGTCCCGGACGAACCCGAGCAGCGAGCGCAGCAGGTCGCGCTCGCTGAGGATCGGCACCCCGGCGTCGAGCTCGTCGGGCCGCAGGCCCCACTCGGCCGCCAGCCGGGTCAGCGTCCCGGGGTCCCAGTCGATCTCGTAGTCGACGGTCCCCCCGAGCCCGAGGACGTAGCGCGTGCCCATCTGCCGCTCCTTCGCGGTCCGTGCGGTTGTGCGGTGCTGCGGTGCTGCGGTGCTGCGGTGCTGCGGTGCCGGCCGGCGCCGGTGGTGGTGCAGCCCGGTCCGGGCCGGGGTGTGCCGACCCGGACCGGGGCGTGGGTGGCGCCGACCTCAGTACAGGTCGGCCTTGCCCGCGGCGTCGAACAGCTCGATCTTCTGCGCCGCGACGGCGTTCATCGCCTCGATCGCCGGCGGCTGGATCGTGTTCGGCTCGCGGAGGGTGAGGTCGGCGAGGACCTCGCGCATCCGGTCGTGGTACGCGACCTTGATGTCGCTCGAGATGTTGATCTTGTTCACGCCGAGCTTCACCGCGCGGCCGATCTCGTCGTCCGGGTTGCCCGACCCGCCGTGCAGCACGAGCGGGATGGGCAGCCGGGACTTGATCTCGGTCAGCAGGTCGAGCTTGAGCTCCGGGGTGAGGCCCTTCGGGTACAGCCCGTGCGCCGTGCCGATCGCGACGGCGAGGCTGTCGACGCCGGTCCGCCGGACGAAGTCGACGGCCTGGTCCGGGTCGGTGTAGATGATGTCCGACACCGCGACGCCCGCCTCGGCCTGCTCGTCGAGCTTGCCGATCGTGCCGAGCTCGCCCTCGACCGAGACGCCCACGGCGTGCGCGGCCTCGACGACCTTGGCGGTGAGCGCGACGTTCTCCTCGTACGGGAGCATCGAGCCGTCGATCATCACCGAGGTGAACCCGATCTGGAACGCCCGGAGCATCTGCTCGTAGGTGCCGCCGTGGTCCCAGTGGATCGTCACGGGCACCGTCGCCTTGTGCGCGCGCTGGATAAGCGCGGGCAGGACGTCGTGGCCGATGTGGCTGACCTCGTCGGGGTGGATCGCGACGATCAGCGGCGCCCGCCGCTGCTCCGAGACGTCGACGATGCCGTTGAACATCGCGTAGTCGCTGATGTTGAACGCCGGCACCGCGAAGCTGTGCTCGTTCGCGACGGCCAGCAGGTCCGCGCCGTTCATCAACATGGGGTGACTCCTCTTTCGTGTCGGGTCGTGCGTCGTTGCCGTGCCGTGGCCGAGGTCGTCAGACCTTGACCGCCCCTGCGGTCATCCCACCGATGAAGTACCGCTGGAAGAACAGGAAGAGAACGAGGACAGGAATGCACCCGAGAATGCTCATCGCCATCATCTCGTTCCAGTTGTACGAGTGCTGGCCCATGAGCAGCTGGATGCCGATCGGGACGGTCCGCATGTCCTCGGTGCGGGTGAGCGTCAGCGCGAACAGGAACTCGTTCCACGCGATCATGAAGGTGTAGATCCCGACCGAGACCAGTCCGGGAACCGAGATGGGGACGAGAATGCGCCACAGGGCGGTGAGCGGCCCGGCGCCGTCGACCTTGACGGCCTCGTCCAGCTCCCGCGGCAGGGTGTTGAAGTACCCGGTCATCATGATGATGGCGTAGGGCAGCGTGAACACCATGTACGTGAGGATCAGGCCGGGGTAGGTGTTGTAGAGCCTGAGCGCCACCACGAGGCCGAAGTACGGGATCAGCAGCGTGATCGGCGGGACCGCCTGCACGCTGACGATCACGACGTTGATGACCTTCTTGCCGCGGAACTCGTAGCGGCTGAACGCGTACGCGGCGAGCACCGCCACCAGCAGCGTCAGCAGCGTGACCGCGCCGGCGACCAGGTACGAGTTCCCGAAGAACCGGAGCTTCACCGGGTCGGTGAGGATCGACGTGTACGCGTCGAAGGAGAACCCCTCGGTGATCAGCCGCGGCGGCGACGCGAAGATCTCCGGGTTCGCCTTGAACGAGCTCGACAGCATCCACAGCACCGGCAGGCCGGCGAACAGCGCGCCGAGCGTCAGCGCGACCAGCACGAGCGCCTTCTGGCCGGTCTTGGCGGGCGGGCGGCGCAGCTCCGGGGAGCCGGCGCGCACGGGGGTCGGGGTCAGGGTCGCCATGTCAGTCACGCGCCTTCTGGTGCCGGACGTAGAAGAATGCGAGGACCATCGACAGCAGCAGCACGACCACCGCGGACGCGGACGCCACCGAGAACTCGTAGCGGCTGAACGCGAGCTTGTACGTGAAGGTGCTGAGCATCTCGGTCGCGTTGATCGGGCCGCCGCCGGTGGTCATCCAGATCAGCGCGAACTGCTGCGTGGTCCAGATGAAGTCCAGCAGCGCCATCGAGATGATGATCGGGCGCAGCTGCGGGAGGGTGACGTTCCGGAACTGCTGCAGCGGCGTGGCCCCGTCCACCCGGGCGGCCTCGTACAGGTCCTTGGGGATGCCCTGCAGGCCGGCCAGCAGGCTGATCATGAAGAACGGGTAGCCGGACCAGATGTTGATGAACGTCACCGCGGCGAGCGCGGTGCTCGGGTCCGCCAGCCACTCGGGCTGGCCGCCGGTGAGCCCGAGCGAGCCGAGCAGGTAGTTGACGACGCCGTTCGGGTTGAGCAGCAGCCGCCACAGCACCGCGATGATCGCCACCGTGAACAGCCACGGCAGCACGTAGATCACGCGGAAGAACGCCTTGGTGCGGTGGCTCAGCAGCGGGGTGTTGAGCAGCATCGCGAAGCCGAGGCCGATCGCGAAGTGCGCCACCACGCTGGACACGGTGAACACGAGCGTGTTGCGGACCGCGGTGTAGAACACCGGGTCGGTGAGCACCTCGGCGTAGTTCGCGAACCCGACGAACGCCGAGTTCTTTGTGGTGATCACGCCGTCCAGCAGCGAGTACCAGATCACCATGACGATCGGCGTGAGCATGAGGATCGCCATGAGGACGCCGGTCGGCGTCAGGAACCCGTAGGGCGTGAGCCGGCGCTTCAGCCGCTCCCAGCCGGAGCGGGCGGGCGGCTGCTCGGCCGGGGCCGCGCGGTCCGGGCCCGGCGAGCCGCCGGCGGTGGGAGCGACCACGGGCCGCTCGACGTGCGAGGTGAACACTCTCGGTCCTCCTTGACCGGGGGACCACGCCGGGCGGGTTCAGGGATGCCCGCCCGGCGCGGTCGCTGGAGGGGTCGGTCAGAACTCGCTCTCCCACTGCTCCTGCGCAGCGGTGAGCGCGTCGTCGACGCTCTGGTCGCCGTTGAGGGTCTTCTGCAGCTGCTCACCGAGCTGCCGCATCAGCTCCTCGGCGACGGGCAGGCCCGTGAACTCGTTCGCCGGGTAGCCGTCCTGGTAGATCTCGAACGCCGTCGCGAACAGCTCGTTGTCCTCGACGAAGTCCGGCACCGACTCCGTGTTGCCGGGGAACGCGTTCGCGATCGACGACAGCTCGGCGTTGGTCTCCTCGCTCATGAGGAACTCGACCAGCTTCATCGCCTCGGCCTTGTGCTCCGAGTTCTCCGCGACGCCGATGCCCCACGAGGCGTAGGGGATGCCGCGCTCGCCCGTGTACCCGTCCTCGGCCGGGATGGCGGAGATCGAGAACTGCAGGTCGGGGTTGGCCTCCTGGATCGTGGTCACGTGCGCCAGGGAGTCGATCATCATGCCGACCCGGCCGTTGGTGAACTCCTCGACCTTGTCCTGCTCCTTCATCGTGAAGGAGCCCGGCGCGACGACGCCCGCGTCCCACAGGTCGGCGACGAACTGCACGCCGCTCTCCACGTCCGGGTTGTCGGTCAGCGCCGGCTGGCCGTCGTCGAGCATCGAGCCGCCGGACGCCCACACCCACGACATGACGTCGTTCTGCACGCCGTTCGGCGCCTCGAGCGACAGCGGCAGCACCCAGCCGTACGTGTTGTCGCCCAGGGCGGTGACGCCCTCGGCGGCGTCCTGGAACTCGGTGCGCGTGCTCGGCGGCGCGTCCACGCCCGCCTGCGCCAGCAGGTCGTCGTTGGTGAACATCGGGTACACGAAGTTCACGACCGGGATCATGTAGGTCGACCCGTCGACCTGGACCTGGCTGACCAGCTGGCTGTCGTCGAACCCGTCGTCCGCCATGAGGGCGGACAGGTCGGCGATCGCGCCCTGCTTGGCGAAGTCGTTGACCCAGGCGCCGTCCAGGCCGACCACGTCCGACATCGTGCCGGCAGCCGCGCCGGCGAGGACCTGCTCCTTGGTCGACGCGTACGGGCCGCTCAGCAGCTCGACGGTGATGCCGGGGTTCTCGTCCTCGAACTTGTCCATCAGCTCGCGGAACGCGCCGTCGGGCAGCTCGGGCTCCCACCACTGGGCGAACTCGAGCGTGACGTCACCGCCGTCCGACCCGCCACCGACCGCCGCGTCGCCGCCGCTGCCGCACGCGGTCAGGACCAGGGCCGAGGCCCCGGCGATGGCCGCGGCACTGAGGTACCGCATCCGAGCTCCGTTGCTCATGACTCTCCCTCCGGGATGCCGCTTTGTGCGGCTGAGTGCGCTTCTCTGCGTGTTTGAGCACGGTAGTGCGGGTCTCTGCGGCCGTCAAGGGATCGTCCACGCGCGTTATCGCACCGAGACCTGGCGGCACCGTCCGCCGGACGCGGCGGCCATACCGGGCGATCGTGGGGCAAAGCGGCCGGAAGCAGCGCCGACGACGTGCTGCGTGACCGTGCGGTAGGTTTCCGCGACTTCCTGCGAGAGCACGCGGTTTTGTGCTAGAAGTTTCTGCATGTCGTCCTCCGACACCGCACCGCGCCGCCTCCCGGCAGGGCGCAAGGCCGAGCTCGCCGCGTACGTGACCGAGACCGGGGAGGTCACCGTCGCGCAGCTCGCCGACCGGTTCGACGTGTCCGCGGACACCATCCGCCGCGACCTCGACCAGCTCGACGCCGACGGCGTGCTCGTCCGCACCCACGGCGGGGCGGTCGGCCTCAGCACCGCGCCCCGGCCCAACACCGAGCTCGACGTGCGGATGCGGATGCAGACGCAGGCCAAGGAGCGGATCGGTGGCCGCGCGGCCGCGCTGGTGCGGGACGGGCAGGCGATCATCGTCAACGCCGGCACCACCACGCTCGCCCTGATCCGCGCGCTCGGCGAGCGGCGCGACCTGACCGTGGCCACCAACAGCCTCCGCGGCGCCACCGAGCTCGCCCCGTCCGCCTACCGCGACCTCTACGTCTTCGGGGGCAGCGTGCGGATCACCGACCAGGCGACGCTCGGCCCGGTGCGGCTGCCCGCGTGGACGCACCAGCCCGAGGTCGACATCCGGTGCGACCTCGCGCTGATCGGCGTCGGCGCCGTCTCCGCCGACGTCGGCTACTCGACGAGCAACCTGGTCGAGGCCTCGATGATGGGCGACATGATGGACCGCGCCGACCGGGTCGCCGTGCTCGCCGACTCGTCCAAGTTCAGCCGGCGGCTGTTCGCGCAGATCGCCGAGCTCGGCCGGGCGGACTACCTCGTGACCGACGCCCCGCCGCCCGCCGACCTGCGCGCCGCGCTGGACGCGGCCGGCGTCGAGGTCCTGCTCCCGGAGTCCTGAGCGGTGGCCGCCGCCGCCGCTGCCCGCACGAGCGCGGGCCTGCTGCTGCACCGGCCGGGGTCCGGGGCTGTCGGCGCGCCCGAGGTCCTCGTCGGGCACATGGGCGGGCCCTTCTGGGCGCGGAAGCCGCACGCGTGGACCGTCCCCAAGGGTGAGCCGCTGCCCGGCGAGGACCCGCACGCCACCGCGCTGCGCGAGTTCGCCGAGGAGGTGGGCGTCCCTGCGCCGGACGGGCAGGACGTCGACCTCGGCGAGGTCCGCCAGCGCGCGGGCAAGGTGGTCCGGGTGTGGGCGCGGGCCGCCGACCTGGACCTCGACGCCCCGCGCGGGCCGGTGAGCGAGGTGACGGTCGACTGGCCGCCGCGCAGCGGGCGGACGGTGACGTTCCCGGAGCTCGACGAGCTGCGCTGGGTGCCGGTGGCGGAGGCCCGCGACCTGGTCGTGGTGGCCCAGGCGGAGTTCCTGGACCGGCTGCTCGCGCACCTCGCGGCCGGCTGACGCCGGCGGCCGACCAGGGCGAGGGGCGGCGGTGTGCTCGGGTGCGGCTCGTGGTGGGGGTGCCGAGTCCTCCACAGGCGGGTTGTCGTGCTCCGTCCCCAGGCCGGGGCTCGTCGCCCGGGTCGTGTGGGTGGGCGTCGGTAGGGTCGTTTCATGGCATCTGACCTGCAGGAACACCCGG
>Ga0164306_10001322_pt1 | contig 10954 bp, 6 predicted proteins | sample Whisoiple_242_MG_FD_110213 | JGI IMG/M metagenome (GOLD analysis project Ga0164306, IMG submission 110213) | Soil microbial communities amended with fresh organic matter from upstate New York, USA - Whitman soil sample_242_MG | ecosystem: Environmental > Terrestrial > Soil > Unclassified >... | reverse complement strand
GACAGCCGCCGGTCGGCGCGCGCCTCGGCGTACGGCGTCGACTCTTGCGCGGTGATCAGCAGCGGCTCGGCCGCGCTGGGCAGTGCCGGCAAGCGACCGAAGCCGAGACCACGGGTCAGCGCCGCGAGATCGCTCGCCGTGCGCTGCGCGGCCTCGCCGTCGGCGCACACGGTGATGACGCGCGCGCTGCCGGCGCGGGCCAGACGATGCGCGACCAGCGCGGCGCCCGAGCCTTCGACCCCGACGCAAGACAGCCCGATCTTCGTGCTGGCGGCGCGGCGGGCCAGCTCATCGAGCGTAACGATGGTGCGATCTTCGGGGAGCGGAGCGAGGAAACGAGGCACGTGGGGCCGGGTTCTAGCAGTCTTTACCGCGCGCGCCGCTGGTCGCTCAGGGCAGCAGCTCGCCCGAGAAATCGCCCTGGTCGCGGGCGGCGTCGAGCAGGTAGTTGCGCGCGCGCAGGTTCCACGACGCGCCGCCGGGCCGTGCCAGGTAGCGGCTGAGCGCCTGAGCGCTCTGTGGCATCATGCCCATCTCGGCGAGCAAGCTGCCGCGGGCGAGATCGACCGGATACTCGGTGTCGCGATGGGCGAGCGCCTCGACGTAACGTAAGCGCGCGCTGGCGCGATCGGCAGGAGTTGCGGTGGTGCCGGGCGCGACCTCGGGATGGAGCAGCAAGAATCGGTAGTAGCGGCGCAGCTGGCCGAGCGTCGGGCGCAAGCGCGGCTCGTCTTTCAGATGCGTGATCTCCACCCAGCGGCGCTCGAACAAGACCACCAGCTCGTCGTCGCTGGCGACGCAGCCGTCGGCGCTCGCCCAGCCGTTACGCAGCGCCCGCGCCGCAAAGTCACCGCCCAGCGCGCGCAGCTCGTCCGCCGGCGGATCCCCGAAGTGGTGGGCCCGGACGGCGCGCACGAACAGCCCCGCCTGCACCGCCCGTAGCCGCAGCAGCGCGTCGAGCTGGCCCGAGCGCAGCGCGGTCTGCACGCGCTCTTCGATCACGGAGCTGACGTGCTCGGCGCTTTCGCGACCGCCCGACAGCGCGAGGCCGAGCCGCCGCACCCCATCGCCGACGGCGCGCGTTTCGAACGGCAAGCCTTCGCGCTCGGCGCGCGCCACGAGCTGCGCGCTCTGCTCGCGCGCGGCGTTGGCGTCGGCGACGTCCAGCAGCGGCACTGGAAAGACGCCCGAGGGGGCCGCGCGTGGCACTGCCAAGAGGGCCGCCGCGAGCACCATGCCGACCGTGATGGCGCCAAGCTCCCACCCCTCCAAAAGGCGCGCAAAACCAGGCGGGGGAGCCGGGCTTTTGTGTAGGGTTTCCGCCTCCTTGACAGTATCGTCGGGAAGTTCCAAGGATGACTCGTCCGTCGTCTTTCCTTCTTCCATCTCACCCGCTCCTGAGGCTGCCGTGCACGACAAGCGAAGTCATCCCCGAGTCCCCCTCAGCGCGAACGTCACGTGCGAGCTCGCGGGAGGCGGCACGATCACGGGTCGCGTCAGAGACATCAGCATCGGGGGCATGTTCATCGAGACGGAGGCGCCCGGCACCTTCGGCACCGAGCTTACCATCGTGCTGCGCCTGCCCAACACCAAGGCCGATGCGCGCTTGCCCGGCACGATCCGCTGGTTGAACCCGGGCGGCTTCGGCGTGCAGTTCGGGCTGCTCGGCGCCCGCGAGACCCACGCCATCAGCGAGCTCTTCAAGTCGTGAGCACTGCACCTAGCTCGCCCCGCGAGTTCTTCGAAGAGTACCTTCCGGGCTGGTTTTCCGCCACGGGCGGCTCCGCAACGAGCTCGGCGGGCGCCTTAGTGTTTCACGTCGGCGCCGATTCGTACGCGCTACGGCTCGACGCCGGCAAGCTGCTCGTCGCCCGCGGCCCGGCCACCGACGCGATCTTGCAAGTGTCGATGAGCGACGCCGACTTCGCCGAGCTCATTCAGCAGGCCGAAGCGCTGTTCGCCAGCGCCGCGAACGATCGCTTGCTCGCGCTGCGCTCACTGTCGCTCGACGCCGAGCGCGCCAAGATGATCCGTAACGTCGACGGTAGCGTCGCGTTCGAGATCACCGACGGCGACCTGGTGCGTAGCTTGCTGCTCTCGCCCGGCGTGGCGGTGGCGGGGAGCGCGCCGCCAGCTTGCACGGTGCGGGTGGCAGCAAGCGATTTCTGGGCGCTGTCACGCGGCGACAAAAACCCCTTCGAGCTGCTGATGGACGGCAAGATCCGCATGCAAGGCCGGATGGACGTCGCGATGGCGCTGAGCTCCGTGCTCGTCGGCTGAGCCGCTCACCGGGCGATGGTCGGAAGGCCCGAAGCGGTCGCGCCTTCCGTTAGTGGGCTGACAAATTTCTCTTACTTCTAGGTAGTGAGCTCAGGGAGCCACGCTCGAGCAGCACCGGAAGCCGAGGTCGAAGTTGAGGAAGCTCGGCACGTCGAGCACGAAGCTGAAGTTGCACGCCGTGGCCGGGCCTTGTGACAGGTAGCTGCCGCCGCGCACCCGGCAGTATTGCTTGCCGAGCACAGTGACACACGAGCTCGTCCACTCCGCGACGTTGCCGCTCATGTCCCAAATTTGAGAGCTGGTGCGGCAGCGCTGCGACTGACCATTGTTGAACGCGGTCACCCACGGCGCGTCGATGCCGGCGCTCGCGTCATTGCAAACATCGTCGTCGTACGGCTTTGGCATCATCGAGAACGACCACGACGCGGTGGTGGCCGAGCCGCCATCGAGACATGAGGTCTGCCATTCGGCCTCGGTGCATAGCCGCATCTTGGTGCCGGTCACGCTGGTCGGGATCGCGGCGCACGTCGCGGCCGCGTCGACCTGCGAGATGCTGGTCCACGGCAGCACGCCCGCCTTCGAGCACGAGCGCACGTCGTAGACGCCGGGATCAGTCGCGGTCGCGTCGGGGCGTGAAGCCTCGTAGCTGTAGACCCAAAGGTTGTTCGACACCTTGACCATAGGGTCGACGTAGCCGAGGCAGGCGTGCGACCCGCCGTTGTAACAAGTCGAGCCCGCGACCGGCACGCGCTCGTCGACCTGACCGTCGCAGTCGTCGTCGATGCCGTTGCAGAGCTCGTCGTTGGCGTCGGTAGCCACGGCGCTGACCGGGCACTCGGTGCCGGTCTTGTCGGCTTTGCAGGCATATTTCGAGGTGCGGGCGCAGACGCCGGTGCCGATGCTGCAGTCTTGCCCCTTGTTCAAGAAGGCTTCGTCGATTTGCTTGTCGCAGTTGCCGTCTTTGCCGTCGCAGGCGGCTTCGATGACGCGCACCTTCTTGGTGACCGGGTCGATTTCGATGTCGCTCGGCGACGCCGCCGTCGTGTAGTCACAGACCCAGCCGCTGATACCGCCGCACTTAACGGTGATGCCTTGGCAAGCCGTGCCGGCGAGCACACGACCGTTGTTGCAGAAGATGGCCGGGTCCGGACGCTGCGAAGCCGGGTTGACGATGTTGTCGACCACGCCGTCACAGTCGTCATCGATGCCGTTGCAAGTCTCGGCGGTGGTCGGAAACTTGGGACACGCCTCGCAGCCGGGTGTGCCAGGTACGAGGTCTTTGTAGCCCGCTTTGCAGGCCAAGATGGCGCAACCGGGCGCGGTCGGGCCGGCGCCGTCCGGATCGGCGCACTTGCCGATCGCGTTCGGCACCGCGTCGACGCAAGACGTGCCGCAGCTACCGCAGTTGTTCGAGTCGGTGCTCAGGTCGAAGCCGTTGTCGACCACGCCGTCGCAGTCGTTGTCTTTGGTGTCGCAGACCTCGAGGCTCGGCCCCTTGCCGGGGATGCAGACGAGATCGCTGCCGACGCAGCTCGAGATGCCGGCGGTGCACTCGCCCTTGCAGGCCATGTTGCCGCAGTACTCGAAGCAAGGCTGCCCGCCGCCGGGGCCGCCGCTGGCTTCGTTGCCGTCGTTGATGATGCCGTTGCAGTCGTTGTCGTAGGCGTCACACACCTCTTGACCGCAGCTGGCGTCGCCAGGCGTACAGGCTACGCCGCCGGGACCCGTCTTCTCGCACTGATACTCGCAGCCGTTGGCGTCGACGCCGTCGATGTCGTACCAGCCGTCTTCGCAGCCGTTGACGACGCAAGAAGGCGTGCCGCTCTTCTCTTGGCACTGGCTATCGGCGTGCAAAAGCGAGCAGGCCGTCCCGCAAACGCCGCAATTTTCCGCGTCGCTCGTCAGGTCGAAGCCGTTGTCGACCACGCCGTCGCAGTCGTCGTCGAGGTAGTTGCAGACCTCGACGTCGTCGGCGGCGGGGCTGCAGGCGTACTCGCAGCCATTGTTCGGGTCGCCGTCGAGGTCGTAGCGCGCGTCGCGGCACTCGCCGATCTCGCACTTACCCTTGACGCACATCGCTTCGGCGCCGGTGAAGATGCAGACGTTGCCGCAGGTGCCGCAGTTGTTGATGTCGGTCTGCAGGTCGACATTGTCGCAAGCGGTACCGGCGTCTTCGAGCTGGCCGCCGCCGATGCCGGTCTGGTCGCCGCCCATCCCGATCATGATTGAGCCGCCGGTGCCGGTCATGGTCGAGCCGCCCAGCTCGATGCCACTGCTGCCAGCCGTGCCGCCTTTGCTGCCGCCGCCGCCCTGCTCGGCCTCGACGCCGGTGCAGGCCGAGAAGCACACCGCTTCTGTCGTGCAGCCGCTAGCCGCCGCGAGAGTGACCACCGAGAGCGCCAACGGAAGGGCGGCGCGCAAAGACCAAAGAAGCGCGCGCATCAGGCCGCCCTCCCCTTCGCTGCGCGACGCCGCCTGACGAAGGCTCCACCGACTAGCAGCAAGCTCGCCAGCAGCGCCTCCTTACCATTGTGGGTCGGAGTCGTGCGACACGCGCAGCCGCCGCCGCCGGTCACCACGCCGAACACGCCGTGCGACTCGTTGATCGTGCTGTTGCCGACGGCTGCGGTGCCGTTGCCAGCGCTGCCGGCTTTGCCACCGGAGCTGGAGCTACCTCCGCCCGTGCTGCCGTTGTCGCCACCTTCGGCGATCGTACCGCCGCCGCCCTCGCTGGCTGACGTATCGCCACCCTCACCGGTGCTGGTCGAGCCGCCGGTGTCGGTGCCGCCCGCGCTCGAGCCGCCGCTATTGGCGCCGCCAGCATTGTCGAGGGTGCACTTTCCGTCTTTGCACGACGCGCCCGGGGGACATTCGCGGTCGTTGCACTCCGCGGGCACGCAGTACTTTTTGCCGCTGAACGACTGGCACTGGTAGCCGCCGGGGCACGGGAACTCGCCGCCGCGGCACGGCTCGACGCACACGCCCTGAACGCAAGCGTTGTCGCCCGGGCAAGCGGCCAAGCTATCGGCCACGCCGTCACAATCGGTGTCTTTCAAGTCGCAGACCTCGGGCGTCGGCTGCACCGCGCCCTCGCAGAATTTCGCGCCGTCTTTACACACGAACTGGCCCGGCTTGCACGGCAACTGGTCGTGCCCCTTCGGCGGGGCATCGCAGTCTTCGTGCCACCAAGGCTCGTTGCTGCTCACGTCCTCGATTTCGTCGGTTTTGCCGTCGCAGTCGTTGTCGATGCCGTCGCAAACCTCGAGCGCGGTCGCGCCGTCGGGCTTGCAGACCAGCTGCTGGGTCGACGAATCGCAGGCGAGCTTGCCACCGCAGCCACCGGGCGCTTTGCACGGCGCGCCGAGGTTCGGGATGTTGTCGACCTCACCGTCGCAGTCGTTGTCGACGTTGTCGCAAGTCTCGTTGCTGGGGGCGCCGGCGTTGTCGCACACCAGCGTATTGCCGGCGCAAACGTACTGGCCCTTCTGGCACTGGCCGACGCCACACAGGCCGCCGGTCGCCTTCGGATTGCAGCAATCGGCGCCCGCGGTCATGCCGCCGATGACGACACCGTCGTCGGGCACGCCGTCGCAGTCGTCGTCGACGCCGTTGCAGATCTCGGTGGCCGGTAGCTGCTGACCGGTGCAGGTGCCCCACGCCGCCGTGTTGCTGCCGACGGCGGCGGTGCAAACCTGCTGCCCGCCGTGGCAGGTGCCCACGCCTTCGGTGCCGTTCGGGCCGGTGTAACAAGCCTGGGTCATGCCGTCGACCACGCCGTCGCAGTCGTCGTCGAAGCCGTTACACACCTCGGGGAACGGACCCGTCGCGCCCGAGCAGCCGAGCACGCCGTCGGTGCACACGGCCGTGCCGGGCGTGCACTTCCCGATCGAAGAGCCGCAGGGCCCGCCGATGTCCACCAACCCGCCCGCCCCGGTTTCGTCGACCTGGCCGTCGCAGTCATTGTCTTTACCGTCGCAAACCTCGGGGGTCGGAATACAGCCCTGACACGACAGGTTCTCGTCGACGAAGCCGTTGCAGTTGTTGTCTTTACCGTCGCAAACCTCGGTCGTGCCCGTGGGCGGCACGATGTCGGTGCAGGTCGCGGAGCCGTCGTTCACGCAGCATTGGCCGACGCCAACGCCGCATTTGCGAACGCCAGCGACGAAGCAATCGCCTTTGCCCTCCGAGCAGCTCGGTCGGCAAAACCGCATCGGCGTCTCGGCCGAACAGGTGTACCCGGTGCCACACTGCGCCGGGCCGGTGCAAACACAACGGCCCGCGTTGCAGGTCGCGCCGCCCGTGCAATCGACGGCGGTGATGCACTCTTGATAGACGCCCAAGCCTTCGTCGTTACGACCGTTGCAGTTGTCGTCGGCCCCGTTACAGACCTCGTACTTGACGGTGTTGGCGACGATGTCGGCGAAGGCCGCCTCGATCTCGGATTGGCTGCTGGCGAGGCGCGCCTGCGTCGTGCCGCCGGCGACGGCCATCGCGTTCAGCTCGGTAGTGTTGAGCCCGGCGGTGTCGCCCATGCCGAGCACGTAGGTTTTGACCGGGTTGGCGGCGTTGATGTCCGTCAGGCGCTGCACCTGCACACGCGGGTTCGGCTCCGCCACCGAGCAGCTACCAGCGGCGCGGCAGGTGCCTAAAGCCACGCACTGCCCACCGTTGCACCGCTCGCCGTTGAGGCAGTCCGAGTTTTGGGTGCACGAGCAGCGGTAGTTGGTGCCGCCGCCTGGAGGGTCGAAGCAATTGCTGCCCACCCCAGTCTTGCAACGCGCGTTCGAGTTCCGACAGTCGACTCCCGGCGGGTTCGTGGTGTTGCACGTGAAGCCGGTGCCGCAGTCGGCGTCGGCCGCGCAAGCGCAGCGCCAAGAGTCGCCCGTGTCGGAGACGTCGGCGCAGTTGCCGCTGCCGCACTGCGCGTTACTGTCGTTACAGTCTTGGTTCGTCGCGGTAACGTTGCAGGTCGTGTCGAGCCCGGGGCACTGCGAGTCGTTGTTGCACGAGCAGCGCCAGTCTTGCGTGTTGTTGGCGGTATTGGAGTCGTAGCAGCGGGCGGAGCCGCAATTGGCGTTGACGGGCGCGCCGTTCACCGAGCAATCGAGGGCGTGGGTGGTGCCCGCCTGGCACGTGTCGTCACCGTCGGTCATCACCACCAGCACGTAGGGGCGGCAGTCGATCAACGTGTCGTCGAGCGGCTCGCCCGACGTCGCGTTCTTGGTAGAGGTGTAGACGGGGCGGTACCAGTCTTCGCGAGCGGTAGTGACCGCGCGGCCGAGCGGGGTACTGCCGCTGGCGCGGATCTCCGGGTTGCGCGGCGCCGCGCCGACGGTGCCCGTCGACGAGCAAAAATCTTCGACGAAATCGACCCAGGGCAGGAGCTGCGTGCCCGACGACGCGCCGGGCAACACCAACACGCGGCCACCTCGGTAAGGAGTGCCGCACGAGCCAGCGTAGGTCAGATCATTCCCGGTGCCCGAGTTCGGGATGTCGGTGTAGCCATCGACCCCCTGGCAACGGCCCATCGTCGTACCGTTGGTCTGCGGATTACAGCAGTAAGCTGGGTTTGCCGAATTCGGGCAAGCGGTGCTCTCGGCGTACCGCTCCAAGCCGAAGTCGAGGATGCCGGCGTTGGCATTGACGACATTTTGCAGCGCTTGCTTGGAGGCCAACATGCGGCTGGGATTTGCCGCGCTTGCCAGCGGCCAGTAGCCCAAACCGCCGTTGGCGGTCGTGCACGCAACGTTGGCGTTGCAGGTGAAGGTCGAGCCGCTGCCGAGCGAGTTGTCGCAAATGACGGCCGAGCCCGGCGGCGAATCACCGCCCGTGATCGTGCTGTCGGCGAAGCGATACAGCATCGATCCCGAAGTATCGAGCAGCACCATCACGCGGCCTTTGATCTGCGTCGGCGTGACGGCGAGCGCCTGCACGTTGCCGAGCGTGATCGAAAAGTCGACCAGCGCCGGATAGGCAAGGTCTTGGTGCGGCACCCGAAGCCGCGCCGTGCCGTCGTCGCCGAAGTACATCGCCGTCTTGTTGGTGTTGCCCTTTCCGTCGACGATGCTGACTGGGCTCACGCTGAGCCACACCGCGCCTTTCTCGTCGACGAAGTCAGTGCCCAGGTCGTCGCGGGCGCTAGGGCGCAGGCCGGCGCCGAGGGCCACCTGCCAGGCAAACAGATCCGGCGAGGCGCCGTCGCGCAGCGCGATTTGGGTGTGCAAACCGTCGAGCGTCGCGCTCTGCACGACGTCGGCGCTGCCGAAGGCGCGCGTGTACACGGCGCTGCCGTCGGCGGCCAAGGTGGCCGAGACCTTCGACGCCGTCGACGGAGTCAAAGACAGCGAATGCTCCGGCTTGCTCGTCGGGCGCAGTTTCCAGCCGCCATTGGCCACGACCGGCAGCTCCATCTCGAGCTTCGGCGTCGAGTCGCTGGTGGCGAGATCTTGGCCGGCGACCGGAACTAGGCTCGTGCCCTTCGATGTGAAACGCAGCGTGCCCTTGCCGAGCAGGCTCTGCACGCCCGCTTTGGCCGGCGTGCGGGCGACCCCGCTCTCCGCCAGCGGCTGCGAGGTCGCGGCGTCTTCGCCCTCCGGCACGCTGCAAGCGACAGCCATGAATAAGGCTGCGCCAAACACACCGCTCGCGAACAGACCCCGACGTAAAGCTCCGTGCATGGCTGGATCTCCAAGCGCAACCTGAGGGAATCCAACCGCAGGCGGCGATAATCGAGCCTAGAAAGATACTGCTCCTTACTAGCTTTCGTCCAGCAATTGGCGCGCACGGCACCTCGCGCGGCCACGCTCCCGCACACTTACTTACAGCAGCGCACGAGCGCTGAGTCGTTTTAGGACTTCAGGGCAGCGCCGCCCAGCTCAAGCCTTCGCCGGTCTGAGTCGAGATCGATTGAGTGCGAAAGCTCTTCAGAGACATCACGTAGATGCCGGGTCCGGGCGCGGTATCGCGAGTCGAGAAGAACGCGAGCAAGCGCCCGTCAGGGCTGCACGCGGGGTGGGTGTTCGAGCCCTTGCCTTGAGTGAGGCGTCCGATCACGCGGCCCTTGTCGTCACCCATCACCAGGTCTTGTTTGCCGCCGCCGACCGCCACCGAATAGACGATGCGCACGCCGTCTTCGGTGTCGCAGAAGGTTTGGCCGCCGGCCGTGAAGCCCGGAGGCGACACCGGTTTGCCGTCGAGCCAAACGCGCTGCGTGCCCTGCTTGGTGCCGCCGCCGATCCAAGACAGCTGCCCGGTCGGGCTGAACACCGGCCGCGTTGCGAGATCGGTCGTGGACACGCTCTTCATATTGCTGCCATCAGCGCGCCCTACGAAAATCGCGCTCTTGCCAGCGTCGGCCACGGCCAGCGCCATGCGCCCGTCTTTGCTCATCGCCACGCCGTAGAGCGAAGTCTTAAACGGAACGCCAACGGCTTCGTTCTTCTGATTCAGGAAAGCCGCCAGGGTGAACGGCGAATAGTCGTGGCTGACGAGATAGAGAATCTCGTTTCCGGGGCCGAAAGCCGGGGCGATCGCGGTGTCTTTCGGATCCGTGAACGGCAAGAGGCCGTTGCCGTCGGCATCCATCCGGAAGATGCGTCGGTTTTTGCCCCAACGCCCCGAGAAGGTGAGCTCGCTCGCGAAACCGCCCGGCCGCCCCGTGAGCGCGCCTAGCAGCGCGTCGGTGATGCGATGACCAGTGACGCGCGCCTCCGTCTTTTTGACGGTGAGCGTCTTCTCGAAGACTGGCTTCTTACCGGTGCTCATCAAGTAGGCGATGCCCGAGACTTGAATCTGGTCGGTGCCGGTCGGCGCCTTGCGGGCCGCGACCTTGACGATGGCTTCGGCGCCGAGCTTGCGCCACGCGTCGACGTCGACCGCGTCTTCGAAGCCGTACATGCCGGCGGGCGCCTTGTCGTCGGAGATCACGTCGAACAAGCCGGTGAGCTCGAAGTCGCGCCGCACGACCCCGCGCACGATCACGTCTTCGTAGTCGGGGCTGAGCGACGGCAGGATCGCGATGCGCGGCAGCTTCTCGGAGGCTTGGCTGCCGGTGACGAGGATTTCGCCCAGCGCCGTCTCGTCGGGCGGCGGCGGCTGCGCCTGACCGAGCACGCTCGAGCTGGCCAGCGAAAGCGACAGGGCGAGCAGGCCGCTAAGGCGCCGGCTCGGACGGGGCGGGCTCGGATGGCGGCGCGGGCGATGGCTGAGAAGGCGCGGAAGGAGCATCATTACATTTCACATTCTGGCCAGTGAGCCTCAGCGGGAGGGACTGACCCAAGATGTCGGGATAGAGGGGCGGCGGCGGCGGCAGCTGCTCGCCTCGCGCGCCGTCGAGCATGCTGCGCACACGGCTATCGAAATCGGCATTACCGCTAGGTTTGACGAGTGAGTAGCCTGAAACACTACGGTCGCCGCCGACGGTGACGACCACGCTGGCGCCGAGCTTCTTCAGCTCGTCACAAGGTGCGCCCTCGCTGGGCGGACGGAAGCGCGCGTTGAACCAGCCCTGCAGCTTGCCGTAGTAGGCGCTCACCGCGCGCGCCTTCAGCGGATCGGCTTCGGTGCCTTCTTTCACGCCGTCTTGCGTGCCCTCACCTTCGACGGTGGGGGCGGCCTCGGGCGCGGCGTCGGTCAGCTGCTGATCGACCTGCTTGGCGACCTCCGCGTCGGGCGG
>Ga0164306_10001318_pt1 | contig 10974 bp, 6 predicted proteins | sample Whisoiple_242_MG_FD_110213 | JGI IMG/M metagenome (GOLD analysis project Ga0164306, IMG submission 110213) | Soil microbial communities amended with fresh organic matter from upstate New York, USA - Whitman soil sample_242_MG | ecosystem: Environmental > Terrestrial > Soil > Unclassified >... | reverse complement strand
TCGCTTCTTCTTTGACCTTTCGTGCGCCCGGCTCCGCCTGCGCTCCCGACACGCTCCCGACGATTTCACGCGCGGCGTCGAGCGCCTCGTGGAAGCGCGTCGCGCATTTGTCGGGTTTGGCCGCCGCGCACAACTGCTCCATGCGCGCGGGATTTTCGTCCGCCGTCCAGAAGCACGTGACGATTTTGACGCGCGGGAAGCGGCGGCGCAGGCGCCGCACCCCGTAGCGCACCTGCGCCGGGCCGACGTCGCCGTCGAGATAGGAGAGGCAGATCGCATCGGCATTCGCAGCATCGAGGCGCACGAGGCCGCTCGGCGTCATCGCCGAGGCGGGCTCCACCCGCGTGGCGATGTCCGCCTCGGCCTGCAGAAGGTGGGCGAGGAGCGCCGCGGCCGCCTCGTCCAACGGGGTGCGTCCGCCGATGCAGATGATTGAAGTCTTCGCCGGCTGCTCCTCGGCTGCTTTCGCCGCCTCGCCTTCGGCGTGCGTGCCCGTCGCCTCATCTGTTTGCAGGTCCTCGACGAGCTCGCCAATCGTTTCGCGGATGCGGGCTTGCCGCTGCTCGTCGAGTGCGCCGCGGCGCACGTCCACCTGCGCCATCAACAGCGCCTCGAGCGCGATCTCGTCATAATAATCGGCGAGCGGCCGCTCCTTGATGAACTGCTCGGCCTGTTCCGCCACTTCGGAGGAGTCTGCCGCCAGCATGCGCTGATAAAAGCTTTCGACCGGCGTCAGCGCAGGGGCGTCGCCGAGCAGCACGTCCAAAAATTCGAGCCGCTCGACATGCCGGCCGAGCACGACGAGGCAGACGGTGAGCGGCGTCGCCAGGAGCAGGCCGATCGGGCCCCAGAGCCAGGTCCAGAATGTCGCCGACATAATCACCGCGATCGGCGAGATGCCGGTCTGGTGGCCATAGACCAGCGGCTCGATGAGCTGGCCGACGACCGGCTCGGTGATCGCGAACAGGGCCGCGACTTCGAGCATCATCGCCCAGCCCGGTGCTACCGCGGCAGCAAGCAGGATCGGCACCGCCGCGGCTATGAAGGCGCCGACATAGGGCACGAAGCGCATCAGTGCGGCGAGCGCCCCGCAGAGGAACGGGCTTGGCACGCCGATCAACCAAAGGCCGATCGCGATGAACGTCCCGAACGTCGCGTTCATCAGCGTCTGGAACAGGAAATAGCGGCTGAGACGTCGCGCCGCGTCGTTCATCGCCGCGGTGGTGCGCTGCAGGTCGCCGGAGCCCGCAAGCCGGATGAAGCGGTCGCGCAGGTCTTCGCGCTGGAACAGGATGAAAATGACGAAGACCAGCACGATGCCCGCCGTTGCCAGCGGCTCCAGCACCGTGCTCGCAATCGATTGCAGCCGGTCGAGCGAAAGCGGATCGCGTTGACGCACCTCGACCGGAACGGGTTGCTCTTTGTTCTGCGGCGCAGCGCGCTGCGGACCGGAACCGCCATCGCCAGGCTTTGGCGCAGCGCCAGGTGTGGCTTCCGTAATCTGGCCGCCGATATTGCGCAGCGCCGCAGCGGCACGTTCGAGCGAGCCGCCGCCGGCTGCCAGCTCTTTGATGGACGCGATCTTGCGGGTGATCGTCGATTCGTAGCGCGGCAGCTCGGTTGTGAAATCGGCGAGCTGCTGCGCGATGATGGCGCCGAGGCCGCCGAGGACGGCGACTGCGAGCAGCACGACCAGTCCGACCGAGGGCACGCGCGGCACGCGCCAGCGCCGCAGCAGACGGACCAGCGGCGCCAGCACGAAGCTGAGAAGAATAGCAATAGCGATCGGAATAAAAACCGCGCGGCCGACATAGAGCGCGGTCACGACCAAGGCGAGTGCGAACAGCGTGACGGCCTTGTCGAGGAGCTGGGCCTGGTCGACGGGTGCTGCGACGCGGGGCGGCGGGGATTTTAGAAAGTCGCTCATTTCTCCCCTTCACCCGCAACGCTTGTCCGATAACAGCGGGGTGGGGGGCGGGTTCCGAGAGCGCTTCGGCGTGTAGCGTCCGCTCCCCGGTGCTAAACTCAGCTCATGCTTCTCGAATCGGTCCTCGATGCTGAGGAATCGGCGCCCGACCGGACCCTACCGCTTGTCGCCGACGTGCTCGTGCCGGTCGCGCTCGACAATGCCTATTCCTATCGCGTGCCGGCGGGGCTCGCCGTCGCGGCCGGCGATTTCGTCACCGTGCCGCTCGGCACGCGCGAGACGACCGGCATCGTCTGGTCGGTGCAGGGCTCACGCAGCGGCGGCAATCTGAAGGAGATCGCGGCGCGGCGCGAGCTGCCGCCGCTCAACGAAAAGCTCCTGCGCTTCGTCGACTGGATTGCCCATTACACCTTGGCGCCCCGCGGCATGGTCTTGCGCATGGTCATGCGCGTGCCCGATGCCGACCAGGGCGAAACTCCGCGCGTCGGTGTGCGGGTCGCCGCGGCCCCACGCAAAGGGGAGCCGTTGCGTATCACACCGGCGCGAGCCCGTGTGCTGAAAGCCGCGGAAGGCGGGCTCTCCTTCCGTAAATCGGTGCTCGCCGAAGCCGCCGCCTGCTCGACGGGTGTCATCGACGGCCTGATCGACGAAGGCGTGCTCGAGACGATCTGGATGGCGCCTGAGCCCGTCGCGCTGCCCCCGGATATCGCCTTTGCCGAGCCGCTGCTCGATCCCGAGCAGGCCCCTGCCGCCGAGGCACTTCGTGCCACGATCGCGCGAGGCGGTTTTTCCACGACGCTGCTCGAAGGCGTCACCGGCTCGGGAAAAACCGAAGTTTATTTCGAGGCGGTCGCCGCGGCACTCGCGACCGGCGGCCAAGTGCTGATTCTGATGCCGGAGATTGCGCTGACGGGGCAATTCTTGGATCGCTTCGCCCGCCGCTTCGGCGTGCGGCCGGCCGAATGGCACTCGGGCGTCGCGAGCCGGCGTCGCGCCCGCATCTGGTCGGGGGTCACCTCGAGCGAGGTGCGCGTCGTTGCCGGCGCACGCTCGGCTTTGTTCCTGCCCTTTGAGCGATTGCGGCTCATCGTCGTCGATGAGGAGCACGAGCCCGCCTATAAGCAGGCGGACGGTGTCACCTATCACGCGCGCGATATGGCGGTGGTGCGCGGCCGGATCGAAGGTGCGGCGGTGGTGCTCGCCTCGGCGACGCCGTCCATCGAAACGCGGGTCAATGCGGCGCAAGAGCGCTACGGCCATGTCGAGCTGACGAGCCGCCACGCCGGCCGCGCGCTGCCCAATCTTGCAGCGATCGATCTTCGCCGCGATTCGCCGCCGCGCGGGCGCTGGATCTCGCCGGTTCTGCGTGACGCCATCGGAGAGGCGCTCGCGCGCCGCGAACAGGCGCTACTCTTTCTAAATCGCCGCGGTTACGCGCCGCTCACCGTCTGCCGCGCGTGCGGGCACCGCCATCAATGCCCGCATTGCACGGCGTGGCTCGTCGAGCATCGCTTCCGCCGCGCGCTGATTTGCCATCAATGCGGCCATATCGAGCGGCGCCCGGAGATCTGCGTCGCGTGCGAGACGCCTGATTCGCTCGCTGCCTGCGGCCCGGGCGTGGAGCGCTTAGCGGAAGAAGTGGCGCTGACGTTTCCGGAGGCGCGCACGCTGGTTTTGTCGTCCGATTTCCCCGGCGGGACGGAGCGGTTGCGGCGCGAGATCGACGCGATCGTCCGGCGCGAATTCGATATCGTCATCGGCACGCAGCTGGTCGCGAAAGGACATAACTTTCCTTCGCTCACCCTGGTCGGGGTGATCGATGCCGATTTGAGTTTGTCGAGCGGCGATCCGCGCGCGGCGGAGCGCACGTTCCAACTCTTGAACCAAGTGACCGGACGCGCCGGGCGCGGCGACCGGCCGGGACGCGGTTTGGTGCAGACCTACCAGCCCGATCACCCTGTTATGAAGGCGCTCATTTCGGGCGACGCTGCGCGCTTCTATGCCGAAGAGACGGAGGTGCGCCTGAAAGCCGGGCTGCCGCCCTTCGGCCGACTCACGGCGCTGATTGTCTCGGGCGCCGACCGTCTGGCGACGGAAGCGCATGCGCGGGCGCTGGTCCGCGCCGCCTACTCGTTGCCGATGGAGGAGGGGTTTGCGGTCGCGCCAGCCGGCGGTTTGCCGCAGGCGCACGACATCCTGGTGCTTGGGCCGGCGGAAGCGCCGATCGCCATGGTGCGCGGTCGCTACCGCTTCCGGATCTTGGTGAAAGCGCCGAAGCACCTCGATATCCAGGCTTTCCTTCGCCGCATGCTGATCGAGGCGCCTAATGCCCGCGGCGGGATGCGGGTCGACGTCGATGTCGACCCGCAGAGTTTTCTCTAGTTCACCACCACCACCATCACCATCAATAGACCATCACGACGGGCGTGCCGACGCTGACGCGCTTATAGAGGTCGGCGACATCCTCGTTGAGCATGCGGATGCAGCCATAGGAGGCGGAGGTGCCGACGGAGGCGCGCATCTTGTTGCTTGTGCCGTGGATGGCGATCTCGTCGCGGTCGAGGGTCAGTGCCGCGATGCCCATGGGATTGCGCGGCGAGCCGCCCTTGATCAGGTTCGGCAATTCCGGGTGGTCGCGCTTGACGACCGGCGGCGGCGCCCAATCCGGGTTGAGGTACTTGCCGTTGACGCGGGCCGTGCCCTGCCACTCCTTGCCGTGCCTGGCGACCGCGACGGGATAACGGATCGCGGTGCCGTCGCCGAGCGTGTAATAGAGCCGCTTCTCGCGGGGGCGGATGACGATCGTGCCGGCGGGATAATCCTGCGCACCGCGCAGCACGACGCGGCCTTCCGCGGCGGAGGCTTGAGTTGAGCCCAGGGCTAAAGCGGCAGACACCGCAGCGAAGGCGAGGGCCGCGCGAAGACGAAGAGTGATCATGGGACGAATCCGAACTCGGTTGATTACGGTTCCAGCTTGGCCGGACGTCCGTTAACCCTTACCGAAAGTCACGATTTCGCCGAAGAGCATTCAGTGTCACAGTTAAGCTTTAACCATAAGATTTCGTTACGTGTTGCAGCTACACCACGGTTAAGCTGCCACTTGACTGGCGTATAAATGCCGCGGCTTTGCCACCGCTGCTCGCACGCGATCTGCGGTCGAGCCAGATGCGATCAACTGCTCGTGATCGAGAAGCGCGGATTCGCTCAGCGCGCGCGAAACTTCACTGCCTGAGCGCCGTTCACCGTGCGGGGCCCTCAGGAGCGGAGTGGTGTCATGCAAGAAAGATTGAGGAAGATAGGGATCGCGGCGGTTGCCGCGGCGACTTTCGGCGGCGCGATCGCGGCGGCCTCGACCGAGGCTCTGGCCTTCAGGGGCGGCTTCGGCGGCGGCGGCTTTGGCGGCCGCGGTTTCGGCGGCGGCGGCTTTGGCGGCCGCGGTTTCGGCGGCGGTGGCTTCGCGGCGCGCGGCTTTGGTGGCGGTGGATTCGCGGCGCGCGGCTTTGGTGGCGGTGGATTCGCGGCTCGCGGCTTCGGCGGGGCCGGACCGATGTTTGCCGGACGCAGTGTTGCGGCACATCCTGGCTTTGCGACGCGTGGCTTTGCCGGGGCGGGATTTGCGGGCGTTCGTCCCGGCTTTGCCGGACGTAACTTCGTCTTCCATCGCGGCTTCCGCCATCGTGGCTTCGGCTTCGGGGCCGGCCTCGCCGCCGCAACTCTCGTCGGCGCCGCAGCCTACGGTTATCCTTACGCGTATGGCTGTGACCCGTACTGGGACGGCTACGGCTACGGCTACGATTACCCCTACGCCTGCGGGTATCCGTATCCGTACCCCTACTACTGGTAAGATCGCTTAAGAGGTCCGACGCGAGCCGGACCTCCCAGCCTATTGCGGCTGCCTGAGCGCGACCATCGCTTTCACGGCGTTGGTCGTGGGGGCGTCTGTCTCGACCTTATCGAGCTCGGCCTTCACGAACGGGTGGGCGGCGGCGTTGGCCATCAGCGACCAGACGGCTGAAGCGGCGAACACGATCCTTTGCGCCATTTCCGGCGGGTAACGCTCGCCGATGCCGCGCAGCTGGTCGGGCTTGTTGCTGCGCCGCGCTTGGATGACCAGCACGATATCGCCGAACTCGACCTTCGGGTCGTTGGCGATCTTGGCGTAAAAATCATAGATCTTGCGCACGTAGACGGGATCGCCGGTCGCAAAGGCCGCGCCCCATAAAGTGTCGAGATCGCTCGGGCCCTCCGGCACGAGGCCGGAGAGCGGCTTGACGTCGGCGAGCTTCGCCACCTCCGCATCGCTCCAGCGCCACTTGGCGGCGACGCGCTTCGCCGCGGCGTCATTGCCTGCGGCTTCGAGCGAAATCAAAAACACGGTCTGGCCTTTGCGGCCGAATGAATGGCTCGCTACGCGGTCAATCTGTCCCGGATTCTTCTCGAAATACGCGGCGAGGAAACCAAGCATCGGCGGCAGCGCCGGCGGCTGATCGGTTGCCGCCAAACGCTCCCACCGCGCCAGAAGATCGCCGACATCCGGCTTCTTCGCCGCCTTATAAAATGTGTTCAGCGCATTGCTGACCGCCTGCGTCTCGGCCGCCGCGTCGACCTTTTGTGCAAATGCCGAAGTTGGGGAAAACGCGATCGCGCAAGAAAGGACAAAACCGCAGACCCATCGTCCCCGCGCGCGATCACGCAATCTCATGCAGCATTCCGGTTCTTGATGAGATCGTCGACCACCGTCGGATCGGCGAGCGTCGATGTGTCGCCGAGCGCGCCGACCTCGTTCTCGGCGATCTTGCGCAGGATGCGGCGCATAATCTTGCCGGAGCGCGTCTTCGGCAGGCCGGGCGCGAACTGGATGACGTCGGGCGAAGCGATCGGTCCGATCTCCTTGCGCACCCAGGCGACGAGCTCCTTGCGCAGGTCTTCCGACGGCCTCTCACCGGCCATAAGCGTCACATAGGCATAGATGCCCTGGCCTTTGATGTCGTGCGGGAAGCCGACCACCGCCGCTTCCGAGACTTTCTCATGCGCAACAAGCGCGCTCTCGACTTCGGCGGTGCCCATGCGGTGACCGGAGACATTGATCACGTCGTCGACGCGGCCGGTGATCCAGTAATAGCCGTCCTTGTCGCGGCGGCCGCCGTCGCCGGTGAAATACTTGCCTTTGTAGGTCGCGAAGTAGGTCTGCACGAACCGTTCGTGATCGCCCCAGACGGTACGCATCTGGCCCGGCCATGAATCGGCGATGCAAAGATTGCCTTCGCACGCGCCTTCGAGGACCTTGCCTTCGGCATCGACAATCTCCGGTTTCACGCCGAAGAACGGTTTTGTTGCCGATCCCGGTTTTTGCGCGATCGCGCCCGGCAGCGGCGTGATCATGATGCCGCCGGTCTCGGTCTGCCACCACGTATCGACGATCGGGCATCGACTGTCGCCGACGACGCGATAATACCATTCCCATGCTTCGGGATTGATCGGCTCGCCGACCGAGCCGAGCAGGCGCAGCGACTTGCGGCTGGTCTTCTTCACCGGCGCTTCGCCGGCGCCCATCAGCGAGCGGATCGCCGTCGGCGCGGTATAAAAGATGTTGACCTTGTGCTTGTCGACGACTTCCCAGAAACGCGAGATCGAAGGGTAATTGGGGATGCCTTCGAACATCAGCGTCGTGGCGCCGTTGGCGAGCGGGCCGTAGATGATGTAGCTGTGACCCGTGACCCAGCCGACGTCGGCCGTGCACCAATAGATGTCGCCGTCGTGATAATCGAAGACATATTGGTGCGTCATCGCGGCGTAGACGAGATAACCGCCGGTCGTGTGCACGACGCCTTTCGGCGCGCCGGTCGAGCCTGACGTATAGAGGATGAACAGCGGGTCTTCCGCATGCATCTCCTCGCACGGACATTCGTGCGTCACGACGCTTGCGGCGTCGTGATAATAGACGTCGCGCGCGGGATCCATGTCGACCGCGCCGCCGGTGCGCTTGACGACGATCACCTGCTCGACAAAAGGCGCTTTTTTAAGCGCCTCGTCGACATTGGCTTTGAGCGGCACCTTGCGCCCGCCGCGTAAGCCCTCGTCGGCGGTGATGACGACGCGCGACTGGCAGCCTTCGATGCGGCTGGCCAGCGAATCCGGCGAGAAGCCGCCGAACACGACCGAATGCACCGCGCCGATGCGGGCGCAGGCGAGAATCGCATAGGCCGCTTCCGGGATCATCGGCATATAGATCGTGACGGTGTCGCCCTTGCCGATATTGCGGTTGCGCAGAATATTGGCGAAGCGGCAGACCTCGTCGTGCAATTCGCGATAGGTGATCTTGCGCGATTCCGAGGGATCGTCGCCCTCCCAGATGATGGCCGTTTGATTGGCGCGCTTCTCGAGATGCCGGTCGACGCAATTATAGGCGGCATTGGTGGTGCCGTCCTCGAACCATTTGATCGAGACGTTGCCCGGTCCGAAGCTCGTATTCTTGACCTTGTGGAACGGCTTCATCCAATGAATGCGCTTGCCGTGCTCGGCCCAAAAGGCGTTGGGGTCGGCGATCGAGCGGCGGTACCAGTCCTCGTACTTGCCCTGATCGATATAGGCGCGCTGTTTCCATTCGGCGGTGACCTCGTGGAGATGCTCTTCCATTCCCTTCCTCCCGGAATGCTCGTCCGTTCGTTGCGCCAATTATGGCGTAGGGGCAATCCCGGCGCAAAGGGGCGACCGTCCCACGTATCGGGGTGGGGATCCGGTCGTATTGACATGCATCATACAAAAACGCCTCTGAGCCGAGGCGCCGAAGCTGGCGCGGCTTGAGGGACGAGAGCGGAAGGCCGGCCTGGAACGAGGGGGAAGCGCAGTATGAACCTTCGTATAGACCCGGACACCCGGCAGCCGATCGAGCAGGCAGCTGCCGCATTGGGCAAGACGCGTACCGAATTCATCGTGGACACCGCCAAGCGGGCGGCAATCGACATGCTTCTCGACCGGCGGCTTTTCGTTCTCGACCCCGATGAACATCGAGCGTTCATGCACGCCTTGGACAATCCGCCCGCGCCGGGACCCAAGCTGCGGGCGCTCCTGCGCCGCACACAATGACTCGCAGAAACTGGTGGCGCGATGCATGGGAAAGATAAGCGACGAAAGCGTTTTTACATGGCTTGTGCCGAGTTCATGGATGCACCCGCCAAACTGACCGAAGACAGCCCAGCATGAGCTGTTCTACCGGGGAAATTAGCTCGCCTCATTTCCTGTGGGGCAATAAATTAGACGGATAGGGCCGAGTTCGGGATCGCTTGACATGAGCCGAAATTTTGTTTCGCGGTTTTGACCAAACGCGTCTCTATAACGGATGATCCCGTACATGTAGAGTCGCGCTTCGCAACGCGATTTCCAAGTTGGCATTTGGGTCCGTAACGGGATGCACGTAGGCACGCAACTGCCGTTCGGCGGTTTCTGCCGCTGCTTTTACGAGGCGTCTAGTTGCCAGCCAAAGCGCAAGGGTGCCGGCTGCCAACGCGAGTGTAACCAAGACAAGAAGGGCTGTCGCCGCGGCGGTAATGGCGTCTGGAGTCCACGCAATGGACAAAAACCAGTCGAGGTTTTGTGTGCCAACCCTCTCTCTTAAAGCGAGATGATGTAGTCTTCGATATTTCCTAGTTACATATGCGACAAGAGCGAGAGAGAATTTGTTACCGCAGACCGGACAGGCCGGCGATCGGCGGCGTTAAGTAGGTTCTGGATCGCATAGAATAGGCGATCCATGTCCCGTTGCTGCAGCGCTGCATTTACCTCGCGGGCGGCAAGGATCATATATTTGCATTGCAGGGCTACTTGCCTCTGAAATGTCCGGAGCAACATTAGGTCCATGGAAACTTCCAATCCGTCGGGAGCCGAACGACGGGACAAGATTCTGAGTCGGATGCTCAACAGCCCGCTCTTATTCCTAAGAGAGCTTCCTTGGAGAGCGGCCGGCAATCAGAATCAAGCCGCCCTATCCAACCCATACAGGGAATGCAGCGTGCGCACCGCAAGCTCGGTATAGGCCTCGTCGATCAAAACGGAGAACTTGATCTCCGACGTGGTGATGGCGCGGATGTTGATGCCCTTCTCGGCAAGCGCGCGGAAGGCGCGCGCCGCGACGCCGGCATGGCTGCGCATGCCGATCCCGATCGCCGACACCTTCACCACTTCGGTCTGGCCTTGGATGTCGGCATAACCGATCTCAGCGCGGCGCGATTCCAAAATATTGCGGGCGCGCTCGTAATCGGCGGTGCCGACGGTGAAAGTGAGATCGGTCGTCGTCGTATCGTCGGAGACGACCTGGATGATCATGTCGACATTGATGTTGGCTTCGGCGAGCGGCCCGAAAATGCCGGCGGCGACGCCCGGTTTGTCGGCGACGCGGCGCAGCGTGATCTGCGCCTCGTCGCGGGAGAAGGCGATGCCGGTGACGACCTGTTGCTCCAAAATGTCCTCCTCCGAGCAGATGAGGGTGCCGGTGTCGGGCGCGGCCGGATCGTCGAAGGACGAGCGCACGTAAGTCGGCACTTTATACAGCATCGCGAGCTCGACCGAGCGCACCTGCAGGACCTTGGCGCCGAGCGAGGCCATTTCCAGCATTTCCTCGAAGGCGATGCGTTCCATGCGCTTGGCCCGCGGCACGATGCGCGGATCGGTCGTGTAGACGCCGTCAACGTCGGTATAGATGTCGCAGCGCTCGGCATGGATGGCGGCGGCAATCGCCACCGCGCTCGTATCCGAGCCGCCGCGGCCGAGCGTAGTGATGCGGCCGGTCGGCTGGTGCAGGCCCTGGAAGCCGGAGACGACCGCGACCTCGTTGTAGCGCTCCATGCGGCGGACGATCTCGGCGCCGTGGATCGCTTCGATGCGGGCGGCCCCGTGCGCGTCGGTCGTGATGATCGGGATCTGCCAGCCCTGCCAGGAGCGGGCGGAAAGGCCCATTTCCTCCAGCACCATGGCCAGGAGGCCGGCGGTGACCTGCTCGCCGGAGGCGACGACCGCGTCATATTCCGGGCCGTTCATGAGGGGGGCGGCCT
>Ga0164306_10001317_pt1 | contig 10974 bp, 8 predicted proteins | sample Whisoiple_242_MG_FD_110213 | JGI IMG/M metagenome (GOLD analysis project Ga0164306, IMG submission 110213) | Soil microbial communities amended with fresh organic matter from upstate New York, USA - Whitman soil sample_242_MG | ecosystem: Environmental > Terrestrial > Soil > Unclassified >... | reverse complement strand
GCCCTCGCGGGGTCGGCGCTCGTCGTCGTCGACGCCGGGGCGGTGCGCGACCCCGGCCGCGCGACCAGGGACCGGGCCGCGGGCCCGGGTGACCGCGCGGCGGCGGACGGGGCCGAGGCCGACCCGACCGGTGCCGACCCGGCCCAGGAGATCGGGCCCGAGGTGGTCGCCGAGCCCGACCGCGCCGAGCAGGTCCGCGCCGTGGACGCCCGCGTCGGCGCCGTGCTCGAGGCCGCGCGCGCCGCGGGCGAGCAGCCCGCCGTGCTGCTGGTCTCGGTCGCCGACTCGGGCCGCCGCGCGCACCTCCAGGTCGCCGCCGCGACGGGCCCCGGGACCGGGCCCGGCCTGCTCGGGTCCGCCTCGACCCGGCAGCCCGGCCTGCTGCAGACGACGGACGTCGCGCCGACCGTGCTGGACGCGCTCGGCGTCCGGGACCACGCCGCCGCGGGGTCGCTGGTGGGCTCGGCGGTGCGGGTCGCGGCCGACGACCGGACCGGCGCGGAGCGGGTCGCCGCGCTGGTCGACCAGAACCGGCGGGCCCAGGCGGTCGCGCCCCGCGTCTCGGGCTTCTACGTGCTCTGGGTGAGCCTCAACCTCGCGCTGTACGCGGCGGTGACCGTCGGCCTGACCCGGCGCGGGCGGTCGCTGCTGGCGTGGGTCCGCCGTCGCACCCGGACCGGCGCCGCGCTCCCGCACCCGGGCCAGGAGCAGGCGCAGGCGCGGGGCGTCCTGGAGGCGCTCCGCGTCGCCGCGGTCGCGGTGGCGTCCATCCCGGTGGCGACCTTCCTCGCGAACCTCGTCCCGTGGTGGCGCACGGGCGACCCGGGGTGGGTGCTGGGCCCGCTCGTGGCCGCGTTCGCGCTGCTCGTGGGCGCGGCGGCGCTGGCGGTGCCCGCGTGGCGCCGGGTCCCGCTCGGCCCGGTCGGCGTGGTCGCCGCGATCACGGCGGTCGTGCTGGGCCTGGACGTGGCCCTCGGGGCGCGGCTGTCGCTCGACTCGCTGATGGGGCCGGGGTCGCTGGTGGCCGGGCGGTTCTACGGGTTCGGCAACCCCGCGCTCGCGCTGTTCGCCACCGCGACGATCCTCGGCGCGGTCGCGCTGGTCGACCCCCTGGTGCGCCGGGGCCGGCGGCGGGCGGCCACGGCCGTGGTGGCGCTGACCGGCCTGCTGGCGCTCGGGGTGGTGTCCGGGATCGTGTCGACGACGCCGACCACCGGCGCGAACTTCGGCGGGCCGCCCGTCGTCGTCGCGGGCTTCCTCGTCCTGGTCGTCGTGACGGCGGGGGCGCGGCTGGGCTGGCGCCGGCTGACGCTGGTGGTCGCGGCCGGGATCACGGCCTCCGTGGTGCTGTCCGTCCTCGACTGGCTGCGGCCGGCCGACGAGCGGACGCACCTGGGCCGGTTCGTCGAGACGGTGCTGGACGGCGGGCTCGGCGGGGTCCTGCTGCGGAAGGCCGGGACGAACCTGCGGATCCTGCTCGGCAGCGAGCAGACCCTGCTCGCGATCGGCGGGCTGGTGCTGGTCGTGATCCTGCTCGGCCGGCCCGCCCGCTCAGCGTTCCGCGCGAGCGACGGTGGCCCGTACGCGTGGCTGTCCGGCGGGGCGCCGCTCCGCGCGCTCACCACGGACGCCCCGCTGCTGGTCGGCGGGCTCACCGCGCTGGCGGTGGCGCTCGGCTTCGGGTTCGCGATCAACGACTCGGGGGTCGTCGTGCCCGCGACCGGCGTGGGGCTGGCGGTGCCGCTGCTGGTCGCCGCCTGCGCGACGTGGCTGCTCGGCCGGAACGCCCGGCCGGCCGGGCCGCCGCCGGGGCCTACCCGCCCCGCCGTGCCGTCGCCCGCCGCACGGGCCCGAGCGTGAACAGCAGGGTCGCGAGCGCGGTCACGGCGAGCAGGGCGAACCCGGTGCCGTAGTCGCCGCGGAGCTGGTAGACGGCGCCCATGATGAGCGGCGGGAGGAACCCGCCGAGCCCGCCCGCGGCGCCGACCACCCCGGTCACGGCGCCGACCGTCCCCGGCGGGGCGACCTGCGACACGAGCGCGAAGGTCGCCCCCGACGACGCCCCGAGGGCGGCGGCCAGCCCGAGGAACGCGATCGTCCCGACCGGCACCAGGTCGGGCTGGAACGCGACGACGCCCGCGAGGACCGTGACCGCGGCGAAGCACACCACCGAGACCGGCACGGCGCCGACCCGGTCGGAGAGCGTGCCGCCGACGGGGCGCATGGCGACCGCGAGCACCACGAAGCCCGCGGTCCGGGCGGCGGCGTCGCCCTGGGTCAGCCCGTAGGCGTTGGACAGGAACGTCGGCAGGTACACCGAGAACGCCACGAAGCCGCCGAACCCGACGGCGTACAGCCAGGACAGCTGCAGCGTCGCCGGGATGCGCAGCGTCGCCCAGGTCCGGGACAGCAGGCCGCCGGCCCCGGTCGTCGCGGTCCGGGTCGGCGGATCGCGCAGCAGCGCGCGGGACACGACCGCGTACGCGGCGAGCAGCACCGCGACGAGGACGAACGGCGCCCACCGGCCGGCGGCGTCGGCGATCGCGACCGTGGTGAACGACGAGATCGCCGTGCCGCCCATGCCGATGCCGAAGACCCCCAGCGCGGTCCCGCGGCGCTCCGGCGCGAACCAGCCGTTGACCAGCGGCACCCCGATGGCGAACGTCGTGCCGCCGAGGCCGAGCAGGAACCCGCCGACGAGCAGCAGCGGGTAGCTGTCCGCGACCAGGCCGACGAACAGCACCGGGACGATCGTGAGCGCGCTGACCGCGGGGAACATCACCCGCGCGCCGATCCGGTCGGTCAGGGCGCCGACCGGGACGCGGCCCAGCGACCCCACGATCACGGGCACGGCGACGAGCACGGACACCTGGACGTCCGACAGGTCGTAGGCCGCCCCGTAGGTCTGACCGAGCGGGCTGATGAGCGCCCACGCCCAGAAGTTGACGGCGAACCCGACGGTGGCGAGCGCGAGCTGCACGGAGGGCGCCGGTCCGCCGCGCCCGGGCGCCCTCGCCCCCGCGGTGCTTCCGGCCGCCCCGGGCAGGTCGGCGTCTGGTCGTCGCATCGCGCCCCCCTCGCACGAACGTGTCCACCGGACGAGCGTCATGCTGCCACGTCGGCGGGCCGGGTGCGGCGGATCGGGCGCGGCGGGCCCCGTCACCCGCCGACGAGCTCGTCCAGCCCCAGCAGCCCGAGCACGTACCGGGTCGACTCGGGCACGTCCCGCAGGGTGCACGCCTGCCCGGTCTGCTCGCACGCCCGGCGGCACTGGATCAGGAACGCGATCCCGGTCGAGTCGATGAACGCGACCTCGCCGAGGTCGAGGAGGACCGGTGCGCCGTCGGTGAGCGCGACCGCGAGCGCCCGGCTCGCCTCGTCGCGCAGCGACGCGTCGACGTCGCCGCGCAGCCGCACGACCGTCCGACCCGCGTCGGTCCCGACCGTGATGGCTCCCGCTCGATGCGGCATGGACGGGCCTCCCGACGCGTCGCTGCGGCCGCCCGGGGCCGGAGCGGTCGGCCGGTCGCCACCGGGGCGACGCGGCCAGGTCCCAAGTCTCGCACCGTTTCCCGGATGCGACAGGGGAACGGCCGCGGCCCCCGCGCGGCCCCGCGGGCGTGGGAGGCTCGGGTGCATGGCAGCCGACGACGACCGCCCCGCCCGCGCCGCGGACGACCGCGCCCGCCCCCGCGACCGGCTCGCCGTCGTGGCCACCGAGCCGGTCGACGACGCGCCCCGCGAGCCCGCCCGCCGGAGCCCGGGCCGTCGCTGGCTCCCGCTGGCCGTGCTCGCGGTCCCGGTCGTCGTCGTCGCGGCGGTGCTCGGCGTGCAGGCCGCGGGCGGGGGCGGGTTCGACCCCGAGGCAGCCGGCGAGCGCGTGTCGGCGGTCGCGGACGGGATCATGGCGGCCGAGGAGGGCTTCGTGCACGGCTCGAGCAGCGTCGGCCGGCCGGGCGCCGCGGTCGGCGGCTCCACGTCCGACCTCGCGCCCCGGGCGTACGACGTGACGGTCGTCTGCGCGTCGGACGGCGGGCGGGGAGCCCACCTCACGGTCACGTCCGGGGGCGCGACCGTCGGCGAGGCCGAGGTCGCCTGCTCGGACGCGGCCGACCCGGACGCCGACCCGCTGCTCACGGTCCTGCCGCTGGCGGAGCTGAGCGGCGGCTTCTCGTACGAGGTGGTCCCCGAGACGCCGGCGGCCGTCGCGGTCGTCCTGTCCTGAGCCCGCGGCTCACCCCCGCCGCGTGACGACGCGGGGCGGGCCGGGCGGCACGCTGGCGGCGTCGGGTCGGACGCGGCGCGGGAGGGGGCGGGGCGCGGTGCTCTACCACATCCGGGTCGTCGGCCCCGAGCGCGACCTCGGCGGGCTGGGCGAGTACGCCGACATCGTGGCGGCGCCGACCCGGGACGGGGCGATCCTGTCCTGCGAGGTGCCCGACGCCTCCGGGCTCACCGGGGTGGTGGCGCTGCTCTGCGACCTCGGGGTGGACATCGCGGAGCTCCAGGCGGTGTCCCGCCGCGCGTGAGGGCGGCGCGTGCGGTGAGGTCGTCACAAGCGCACGAGGTCGTCACGTACGAGTGACGACCTCGCCCCGTTTTGACGACCTCACGGCCCCGACCCCGGCCGCGGCCCGGCCGCGGCGGCGGTCAGCCGAGGGCGCGGAGCGCCGGGGACCACGCGGGCCCCGGGTCCGGGGCCGCGTCCGGGACCGGGGCGTAGAGCCGCAGGACCAGGCTGAACGGCCCCGGGGGTGCCGGGAGCCAGCCGGCCCGCCCCGCCGGGTCGGCCGGGGCGTCGTGCTGCACCGCGAGGGTCAGCGAGCCGTCGCGGCCCCACGGCAGGTCGGGCGCGCCGGGGCCGAGGGCGTACCGCCGCGCCCGGTTCGCGACGAGCTCGCCGGACGGCTCCGCGTACGCCGCGAGCGACCAGTGCAGGCGGGCCGGCGGCGGCGTGCGCAGCGTCAGCCGGTACCGCCGGCGGCCGTCGAGCGGCTCCCCGTCCAGCGCCCGCCAGCGCACGGCCCGGACCTCCTCGGGCTCCGGGCCGTGCAGCTCGTGCTCGGCCGCGACCGCCCGGCGCAGCGCGGCCGCCCCGTCGGCCCCCGCCGCCCCGGAGCCGGCGCCGCCCAGGCCCTCGCGCCGCAGCGCGTCGGCCAGCTGCGCCGCCCCGAGGGCCGCGCCCCGGGCGACGAGCACCCGCGTGCGGGCGTCCGGCCCCGCGGCGCCCCGCCCGTCGGGGCCGCCCGGCAGCACGCCGAGCCGCACCCACCGCCCCACCCGGGCCCGGTCGGCCGGGTCCAGCGCCGGGGTGAGGCGGAGCAGCAGGGCCAGGTAGTCCACGAAGCCGGCGCCCCAGGCGCGCTCCTCGTCCCAGGGCAGCCAGGCCACGGAGGGCGCGGGCCGCGGCGGCGTGACGCCGCCCAGCGCGTGCAGCGGCCGGACCCGGAACGCGCGCTGCACGGCCCGCGCCGCGGGCAGGTCGCCCGGCGCCGGCACCGCGGTGCGGGTGATCACCCGGACGAGCGACGAGGCCGGCCGCAGCACCCCGCGCACGCCGGGCGGCAGGGGACCCTCCCAGCCGGGCCCGACCACGGCCCAGTCGCCGCCGTCCGGCCCGGTGCCGACGGCACCCAGGTGCCCGACGGTGCGGCCCAGCAGGTCCACCACCTGGGCCCCGGCGTACAGCCCGGGCGGCAGGTCGGGGTGGCCGACGACGGCTGGCTCGGCCCGCAGGTCCAGCCACCCGCTCGACCGCAGCAGCAGCGGGTCGGCGTGCCGGGTGCCGTCGCCGGGCTCGGGCGGGGCCTCGTCGTGGTCGAGGACCCCCAGCGCGGCGACGCCGGTCCGGAGCTCGGTGCGCAGCTCGCGGTAGCCGAGCAGCGCGGGGTGCGCCCACACCGCGGCCTCCGCCGCGGCGCGCACCACCTCGGGGTCGTGCGGCACGGGGACCGGGGCGGGCAGGGTCTCCGGCATCGCCCACCGCCCTCGCACCCGTCCCGCTCCGACGCCCACCAGCACAGCTGCGCCGGGCGGTGCGGGCCTCACCCGCGGCGCGTGAACCGCACCCCGCGCCGACCGCCCCGACCCGCGCTCACCCGCCGCGGGTGAGGGAGTCAGGGGAAAACATGACTCACGATCACCCCGGACCTGTCACCGTGGTGGAGGGTGAACCGCGGACCCGCGAGCGGGCGGTCTACGGTGAGGTCGAGCACGCGTCGGGGGGCGTGGACATGGACGCTGGGGACGACGGCGGAGCGGTACCGCGGGACCGTCCGGGGGCGCGGCGCGGCCGCGCGGCGCCCGGGGGGAAGTTCACCGTGCCGCGGCCACCGCACGGGCTGGTCGCGCGGGCGCGGTGCGACGAGGCCCTGGCCGCGACGGTGGCCGCGCACCGGCTGACGGTCGTCAGCGCGCCCGCCGGCTTCGGCAAGACCACCCTGCTCGCGCAGTGGGCGGCGCACACGCCCGGCCCGGTCGCGTGGGTGTCGCTCGACCCGCTGGACGACGAGCCCGGCCGCCTCGTCCGGGTGCTCGGCGACGCGCTCGCGCCGTTCGCTCCCGTGGCGCGCCCCGACGACGGCGGGCCCGACCGCGGGGCGGCGACGGTCGCGCGCCGGCTCGACGCGCTGGTCGCGGCCCTCGAGGACCTGCCGCCGGAGACGGTCGTGGTCCTGGACGACGTCCACCTGCTCTCGGCCCGGACGGCGCGCGAGGTGCTGGGCCCGGTGCTGCGGTACGCCGGGCCCCGGTTCGTGCTCGCGGGCCGGTACGACGCCGCGCTGCCGGTGAACCGGATGCGGATGGCGGGCGACGTCGGGGAGCTGCGGGAACGCACGCTCGCGTTCACCGAGGACGAGGTCGCCGACGTGGTGCGCGCGGTGGGCGGACCCGGCGACGCCGCGGCGGTGCGCGCGCTGTGGGAGGTGACGCGCGGCTGGCCGGTCGCCGTGCGGCTCGCTCTCGCGGCCGACGTGCTGGGCGCCTCCGGCGAGCCGCTGGCGCAGCTGCGCGACCGGGACGTGCCGATCACCGGCTACCTGGTGGAGGAGGTCGTCGGGTCGCTACCGGACGACCTCGCCGACTTCGTGCTGCGCGCGAGCGTCGCCGAGCAGGTCGACCCCGAGCTCGCCGAGGCGCTGGTGCCCGGCGGGGCGCGGCTGCTCGACGCGTGCGTCGGCCGCGGGCTGTTCCTCACCGACGTCGGCGACGCCGGCGACGGGCCGGTCTACCGGTGGCACGCGCTGGTCGCGGCGCACGCGCGGGCCGTGCTGGCCCGGCGCGACCCGCTCGCCGCGCGGGTCGCGCACCGGGTGGTCGCCGCGCACCTCGGTCCCCGGGACCCGGCGGCGGCGATCCGGCACGCCCTCGACGGCCACGCGCCCGACCTGGCCGCGCGGGTGCTGGGCGAGCGGTGGCCGGACCTGGTGGTGCGCGGCGACGTCGGCCAGGTGCGCGGCCTGCGCGCGGCACTGCCCCCGCGGTACCGCAGCGACCCGGACGTGCTGCTGGCGCTCGCGGCCGCGCACGCCTACGAGGCCGACGGCTCCGGCGGCGACGACGGCGGGCCGGCGTGGGTGGGCGAGCTGGTGCGGACGTTCCTCGGCCCGGGCCGCCCGCCGCTGGAGGAGTCGGTGCGCCGCGGCCGGGCGCTGCTGGACGGCGGGGTGCCCGACAGCGGGGTGCCCGACGACGCGGTCCGGGCGCTCGCGCTCTACCTGGTCGGCCGCGCCGAGCTGCAGCAGTACGGCCCGGACCCGGCGGCGCTGGTCCACCTCGGGGAGGGGGGCGCCCTCGCGGCCGAGCGGGGCTGGGTCGCGCTCGAGCTCGGCTGCCGGGCGGAGGAGGCGTTCGCCGCCTCGCTGCGCGGGGACGTCGGCGGGGCGCTCGACCGCGCGCGGGCCGTGCTCGCCACGGCGGCGCTGCACGAGTGGCAGGGCGCGAGCATCGTCGCGGTGGCCCACCTGGCCTGCGGCATCGCGTCCTACTGGCGCGACGAGCTCTGCGCCGCGTCCGGCCACCTGCGGGCCGCGATCGAGGCCGCCGGGCGGAACCGGCGCGAGGTCGCCGTGCACGCCGCGGGCATCCTGGCGATCGTCTGCCTCGCCCAGGGCGACGCGCCCGGGCTGGCGCGGGCGCGGGAGATCACCGACGCGCCCTGGCCGGACGGGTCCGCGCCCGAGCACCTGACGGCGTTCCGGTCCTTCCTCACCGCGGTGCAGCTCGGCGCCGAGGACCGGACGCGCGAGGCGCTGGCCCTGGTCGACGAGTCCTCGGCGGCGTTCGCGGACCCGCTGGCGCTCGGCTGGCAGAGCGACCTGCTGCTGCGGATCGGCGACATCGACGGTGCCGAGCGCGCGCTGCAGGCCGCGGAGCACGCCGCGGCGGGTGCGTCCGCGGCCCTCGGCGGGACGCCCGCCCAGGTGCGGGTCGCGAACCTGGCGGCGGCCGCGGCGCTGCACGCCGACGAGGACGACGCGGCCGCGCACGTCGCCCTGGAGGCCGCCCTCGCCGCCGCCGCGCCGCACGGTCTGGTCCGGCCGCTCCGCGACCGCGCCGCCGCGCTGCACCCGCTGCTCTCGGCGCACCTGGAGTGGGGGAGCGCGCACGAGCCGCTGGTCACGCGGCTGCTGGTCGCCGAGCACGAGGCGCCGGCCCCGCGCGCCTCGGCGTGGGACCTGACGCCGCGGGAGCGGGACGTGCTGGCCTGCCTGCGGTCGTCGCTGACCTCGGAGGAGATCGCCGGGTCGCTGTTCCTGTCGATCAACACCGTGAAGACGCACATGCGGGCGATCTACCGGAAGCTCGGGGTCGACGGGCGGCGGGCGGCGGTGCGCACGGCCGTGCAGCGCGGCCTGCTCTGAGCCGGGCGCAGCGCCGCGCCGCGGCGCCCGCGCGCACGACCGGCCGGACGGCGCACGCGAGGGCGGCGGCACCCCCCGGGGGGTACCGCCGCCCTCGCGTCGGTCGCGCCCCGGCCCGCGTCAGGTCGACACGGGCCGCAGCTCGCCGCCGTGCACGATCAGCGCCCAGAGCACCGTCACGCACAGCCCGATCGACACGAGGGACCACCACGGCGTCGCCGGCAGGGCGACGAACTGCAGCAGCAGCTCCAGGCCGACCAGGACGACGGCGGTCACCCGGGCCCAGGTGGCCGCGGTGGTCAGCAGCGAGACGCCGACCACGAACACCAGGGCCGACACCGCGAGGTGCACCCAGCCCCAGGTCGAGATGTCGACCGCGGCGAGCCCGTAGGTCGTCCAGGCGACGATGGTGTTCGGCGAGAACACCGCGACCAGCCCGCTGAACATGCCCCACAGGCCCATGAGGATCATCATCAGCGCGCCGAACCAGATCCAGCCGACCCAGGCGGTCTCGCGCGGCCGCACCCGGGTGCCCTGGGCGGCGTAGGCCTTCGTCATGGTCGTCCTCCTCCCGACCGGGGCGTCACCCGGTCCCCGCTCCGGCTCCGGCGTCCGCTCAGGCGTTCTCCTCGAACGCCTCGCGCAGCCGCGCCTCCTCGTCCTCCGACAGGTTCGTCTGGATGAGCTCGGGGTGGATGCCCTGGTCCTTCAGCGCCCCGAACACCTTGTCCGGCACCGCGCCGGACGACAGCAGGAACAGCGCCGACGTGCCCGGCGTGACCTTGCTGCGCACGGACTCGATGAAGTCGTCGTCGATGCCGACGTCCGTGAGCGACCCGGCGAGCGCGCCGGCCGCCGCGCCGATCGCGGCGCCGATGAGCGGGATGAAGAACAGCAGGCCGAAGAGCATGCCCCAGAAGGTGCCGCCCAGGGCGCCCGCGGCGGCGAGGCTGTGCGCCTGCCGGGTCTTCGGCTTGGACTTGTCCGGGTCCCAGGACACCGTGGCGGCGTCGTGCACCTGGATGAGCTCCTGCTTCGCCAGCGACTCGAGCGCCTGCTCGGCCTGCTGCGCGCCGCCGGGGGTGTCGAACTTCCACACGCTGAGAGTGGCCACCGTCGTGCTCCTTCGTCGGTTCGTCGGTCTCGTCGCCGGGTGGGACGCTGCCAGCCTCACCGCGGCGCCGAGGCCCGCGCATCGCCCGGGCCGGGTGACCCCGGGCGTCGTGGCCGGTCACGGGGACCGCGCGGGTCACCCGCGGAGGACGACGCCGCGGGGCCGCCGGGGCGCGAGGCTCGTCGCGAGCACCGACGACCGGGGGGAGTCGCCATGCCCGACGACCGCGCCGTGACCGCGCCGCGGCTCGCGCTGTCGGCGGTCGCCGCGGCCGCCGGCCTGGCGCTGGTCGTCGCCCGAGCCCGGGCGGGCGTCGCGCTGGAGCCGGTGGCGTGGGAGGCGACGGCGCAGCTGGTCGGCGCGGCGGCCCTGCTGCTGCGCCGGGAGACGGTGGCGCTCGCGGTCTGCCTGCCGCTGTGCCTGCTGTCCCCGGTGGTCGCGACGCCGGTCGCGCTGTACCTGGTCGGGCGGTGGGCCGGCCCGCGCGCCGTCTGGCTCGGGCTGCTGGCGGCGCTGGTGATGATCTGGCCCGCCTGGCGGCTGACCGCGTTCCGGTCGGGCGTCGCCGTGCCGCTGGTGCTGCTGCTCGACGTGCTGGTGCCCTGGCTCGCCGGGCGCGGGCAGCGGGCGGCGGCCGCCGCCGCGGCGCTGCGGGTGGCGCAGGAGCGCGCCGCCGCCGAGGCCGCCACCCTCGCGGTGCGCCGGGCCGAGCGCACCCGGCTCGCCGGCGAGCTGCACGACGTCGTGGCGCACCGGATCAGCCTGATCGTGCTGCACGCGAACCTGCTGGACGCCGCCACCGACGACCCGGCCGTGCACGCCGGCGCCGCGGAGATCCGGGACACCGGGCGCGCGGCGCTGGACGAGATGCGGGAGGTGCTGCGGCTGCTGCGCCGGGAGCCCGGCGAGGACGGGCTGGCCCGGCACGCGCTGCCCGAGGTGGAGGGGCTGGTGGCCGCGGCCCGGGACGTCGGGCAGCCGGTCACCGCCGTGGTG
>Ga0164306_10001312_pt1 | contig 10981 bp, 9 predicted proteins | sample Whisoiple_242_MG_FD_110213 | JGI IMG/M metagenome (GOLD analysis project Ga0164306, IMG submission 110213) | Soil microbial communities amended with fresh organic matter from upstate New York, USA - Whitman soil sample_242_MG | ecosystem: Environmental > Terrestrial > Soil > Unclassified >... | reverse complement strand
TGCGGCGCTGCGCGTCAGTGGGGCATTCAAGGACCTCGAAGCCAAGATCGTGCGCAACAACATCCTCGACACGGGCCTGCGCATTGATGGGCGCGACGTGAAGACGGTGCGGCCGATCGCGAGCGAGGTCGGCATTCTGCCGCGCACGCACGGCTCGGCGCTGTTCACCCGCGGCGAGACGCAGGCGCTGGTCGTCGCCACGCTCGGCACCGGCGAGGACGAGCAGTACATCGACTCGCTCGAAGGCACCTACAAGGAGCGCTTCCTGCTGCACTATAATTTCCCGCCCTACTCGGTCGGCGAGACCGGCCGCATGGGTTCGCCCGGCCGGCGCGAAATCGGTCACGGCAAGCTTGCCTGGCGCGCTATCCGTCCGATGCTGCCGAGCCCGGCGGAATTCCCCTACACGGTGCGTGTGGTCTCCGAGATCACCGAGTCGAACGGCTCGTCCTCGATGGCGACGGTCTGCGGCTCGTCGCTGGCCCTGATGGATGCCGGCGTGCCGTTGAAACGGCCGACCGCCGGCATCGCCATGGGACTGATCAAGGAAGGCGAGCGCTTCGCGGTGCTCTCCGACATTCTGGGTGACGAGGACCATCTCGGCGACATGGATTTTAAGGTCGCCGGCACGGCCGAAGGCGTGACCTCGCTGCAGATGGACATCAAGATCGCCGGCATCACCGAAGAGATCATGCGCGTCGCGCTCGGTCAGGCGCGCGACGGTCGCCTGCACATTCTCGGCGAAATGGCGAAGGCGATCACCGGCGCGCGCGCCGAGCTCGGTGAATTCGCGCCGCGCATCGAGACGTTGAAGATTCCGACCGACAAGATCCGTGAAGTGATCGGCACCGGCGGCAAGGTCATCCGCGAGATCGTCGAGAAGACCGGCGCCAAGGTGAACATCGAGGATGACGGCACGGTGAAGGTCGCATCTTCCGATGCGAACTCGATCAAGGCGGCGATCAACTGGATCAAGTCGATCGCCTCCGATCCGGAAGTCGGCCAGATCTACGACGGCACGGTCGTGAAGACGGTCGATTTCGGCGCCTTCGTCAACTTCTTTGGCTCGAAGGACGGGCTCGTCCACATCTCGCAGCTGTCGAAGGGCCGCGTCGCCAAGACGACCGACGTCGTCAAGGAAGGCGACAAGGTGAAAGTGAAGCTCATGGGCTTCGACGATCGCGGCAAGGTGCGCCTGTCGATGCGGGTTGTCGATCAGCAGACCGGCGAGGACCTCGAAGCCAAGGAGAAGGCGGAGCGCGAGAGCGAGCAGCGCGCTGTTGCGGGGGAGTAACGCCGCCTCATCCTGAGGAGCGCGCCATCGGCGCGCGTCTCGAAGGATCGCAAGGCGTCACGTGCTTCGAGACGGCGCTTCGCGCCTCCTCAGCATGAGGGTGATCGATGAAAGCTCGCATCCGCAAAATCGTGACGGTGGTCGAGGAAACGCGCACCGAGATGGGGCGCGATATCACTCCCCCCACACGCCGTGCGGCTGCCATTGCGGTCATCGACAATCCATTCGCTGGAAAATATGTCGATGATCTCTCCGAGTTGATCGACATCGGCGAGGAACTCGGCGCATTACTGGCAGAGCGTGCGGTCGCAGCACTCGGCATCGAAGGCGCGCGCGCCGAGGGTTACGGCAAGGCGGCCGCGGTCGGCGAGAACGGCGAGCTCGAACATGCCGCCGCCCTTTTGCATCCGAAAATGGGTGCGCCGGTGCGCAAGGCGCTGAGCAAAGGCGCCGCGCTTATTCCTTCATCGAAAAAGCGCGGCGGCCCAGGCGTGCCGCTCGACATTCCGCTCGGTCACAAAGACGCGGCGTTCGTGCGCTCGCATTTCGACGGGATGGAAGTGCGCGTCACCGACGCGCCGCGCGCCAACGAGATCATGGTCGCTGTGGCGGTCACTGATTCCGGCCGTCCGCTGCCGCGCGTCGGCGGCTTGAAGAAAGACGAGATCAAAGGCGAGGACGGCCTGCGTTAGTGCCGGAAATGTCGATGGCCGGTGAACACCATCGCGAGCCCCGCTTCGTCGGCGGCGGCGATGACCTCCTTATCGCGCATCGATCCGCCCGGCTGAATGACAGCAGTTGCTCCAGCCTCCGCCGCGGCGAGCAGGCCGTCGGCAAACGGGAAGAACGCGTCGGACGCCACGACCGAGCCTTTCGCCAGGCTTTCCGATAAACCCGCGGCTTTGGCCGCCTCCTCTGCCTTCCACGCGGCAATGCGCGAGGAATCGACACGCGACATTTGCCCTGCGCCGATACCGACGGTCGCGCCTTCCCTGGCATAGACGATCGCATTGGACTTCACGTGCTTGGCAACGCGAAACGCAAACTGCAGATCGCCGAGCTCACGATTTGTCGGCGGCCGCTTAGTGACGACTTCGAGCTTCATATCGTCGACAGTCGCGTTGTCCCGCGCCTGTGCGAGAAAACCGCCGGCGACAGTGCGCAGCGTCAGTCCCGGCGCACGTGGATCGGGCAGACCGCCGGTCAGCAGCAGCCGCAGGTTCCGCCGCGCAGTGATCAGCGCAATTGCTTCCTCGTCGGCATCGGGGGCGATGATCACTTCGGTAAAAATCTCAACCATTTTTGCCGTCGCCGCGGCGTCGAGCGTGCGGTTCACCGCAATAATGCCCCCATACGCCGACACCGGATCGCAGCGAAGCGCCTTCTCGTAAGCGTCGGTGAGCGAAGCGCCTTCCGCAACGCCGCACGGATTGGCGTGCTTGATGATCGCCACCGCCGCTATCCGATGCGGATCGAATTCGGCAACGCATTCGAACGCCGCGTCGGTGTCGTTGACGTTGTTGTACGAGAGCTGCTTGCCCTGCACCTGCCGCGCCGTCGCGACACCAAACCGCTTTTCCCCGGTGAGATAGAAGCCGGCCGCCTGATGCGGATTCTCGCCGTAGCGCATCGGCTCCGACAAGCGCCCGCCGAGCGCGCGATAAAGCGGCGCCGATTCGTTCAGCGTCGCCGCCAGCCAATTCGAGATCGCGGCATCGTAGGCGGCGGTGCGCGCATAAGCCGTTTGCGCCAGCTTGCGGCGGAAGTCGCCAGTCGTCTGGCCGTCATGCGCGTCGAGTTCGGTAAGCACGCGCGCGAGATCCGAGGTATCGGTGACAACCGCCACATCCGCGTGGTTCTTCGCGGCAGCGCGGATCATCGCCGGCCCACCGATGTCGATATTTTCGACGCATTCGTCGAAGCCTGCGCCGCGTGCGACGGTTTGCTGGAAGGGATAGAGATCGACCACCAGGAGATCGATCGGCTCGATCCCGTGCGCATACATCGCTGCCTGATGCTCGGGATTGTCGCGGATGGCGAGGAGACCGCCATGCACCTTCGGGTGCAGCGTCTTGACGCGCCCATCCATCATTTCGGGAAAGCCGGTCAGTTCCGAGACGTCTTTGACCGCAAGCCCGGCCTCGGTGAGCACCCGCCGCGTTCCCCCGGTCGAGACGAGCTCGATGTTGCGGCGAGCGAGCGCGCGGGCGAAATCGACGAGCCCGGTCTTGTCTGAGACGGACAAAAGCGCGCGCGAAACGCGGCGAAGGTCAAGCGGCATCGGTCACTCGTCAACTGCGGGCGCGCGCGCTTAGCACGGTTTTGCCCGGAGGGGGAGCGCTCCGCGCTCGCGTCAGTCCACGACACGCGCCAGGGTCCAGGCGATCGTCACATCGCCTTCGATCCGCCCTTCGATCACCATCTGACGGCTGCCGCGCGGGCCGTTCGGAGCGGCGAAGAAGATTGAGTCTTCCAGCGCGACCGCGCGGCCGCCGGCGTCGAAGGTGAAGCGCTCGCCGCTCGGCAGATCGAGAACGACGCCCTGGCCCTCCCATATCGACGTGGCCGCGACCGAAGGATGCAAGTGAAAGCGCGAGGCAAACCGATGCGCCGCAGCGGTTCCGGGCTGCTGTGCGCGCGTCAGGCTGTCCTCGCCTAAAAGCCGGCCGCCATCCGGTGAAAGCGTGAGCGTCCGCGCATGAACAAAACCAAAGCGCGAGGCATAGCCGTCATGTGACAGCGCCAGACGCTCGCCGTCTGCCGTGTTGCTGCGCGCGACCTCTACGCGCGTCGGGCCGGATAGAATCTGGCCTTGGAAAAACCGGTCGAGACCCGCGCTCGAAGAGAAGCGGCATGAGGATGTGTCGTCGATGATCAGCGTCGAATGAGCGGCACTCGTGCGCGCCATCTCGCGCGCCGCATTTCGGTTCGGACCGGGCGCGCCGCAATTGACAATGATGCGCTCGCCTCCAAACGAAAACTCAAACGACAGACAGCCGGCATGCGCTTCGGTCGAATAGGCGGGTGGCGGCGGGCGCCCGGTGTCGACGATCAGCGCGGCGCCACCCGCCTCCATCCGCTGATAGCCCGAATACGGCGCGTTGAGGAGCGCGCGCCCGCGCACGTCGTCGTAGGCGAGCAGCGTCGCGATCAATTCCGGTTGCGTGACGCTCATGCCATTGAACAGCGCGAGCGTGCCGTCGCCATGGCGCAGGAGCCGCAGCATCGGCATGATGCGGTCGATGGCGTTAAGCAACGACGCAGGCATTTGCGTTCCGCGCGCCGCGTAAGCCTGGCGCAACGGCAGAAGCTCGAGCAGGAGATCGACGATCGTTTGCGGATTTCGCGCAATATGGCCCCCATCGGCCATCAATTGGCGCGAGAGTTCGCGCCCGAGAAGCTGTGTCGCCGCGCGATGCGTGCGCTGATCGGCATCGCTGCAAACCGCGAGCTCGGCGAGCGCGATCGCCGCGAAGAGGCGCCATTCGCCTTGCGCATCTTCGGTGAGCGCGCGCAGGAGCTGCGTCCGCGCGCGTGCGAAATGATGCATGAAGCGCCGGTAAAAGTCCGGCTCCGCGTCCTGCAGAAGCATCGGCGATTGCGAGAGGAAAGCCAGGATGCGCCGGGACACGACGCGCGGCTCCCACATCGGATCGTCGGCGGCGGGTCGGCCACGCAATTTCAGGAAGTCCGCGACGAGCGCGCGCGCGTTGGCCCGCGAAGTCTGCGCATCGGCGGCACGCAGATGCTTCAGCCAGCCGAAGCCGCCGAGCGCGCGCGCCCAGGATTTCGACGGCGCCTCGATCTCGAACGGCGACAAGGCGCCGGCATTCACGATTTTCCCGCCGAAGGCGAAATAGCCGTCCTGGATTTCGCTGGCGATCGTCGGATCGACGGTGCGAATATCCTGCGGCGCGATCAACAGCCGCTGCGGCGCCTTCGCGCGCACGCTGCGCAACGGCCGCAGCGGTTCGGCGGCGATCCGGAAGGCGCGGCGCAAACCGCGGCGGCCAAGCATGCCGACGAGCTTCAGCCGTTCGGCGACGACGGACAGAGGAGGGTCTCCTCGAGAAAGGCAACAGCCGCAAGACGCTCAAGCGCGGCGGGGCGCAGACTATCAGACGGCAAACGTTTAGACGGCGTTAACCATACCCTCGGCGGCGCCCCTGCGGGCTTGACGCATTCATATCCCGTCGGTTATGAGTTAAATTGATAACCCCTGGATTATGAATCCCCGATGCCGGACGCCGAGGATGTGCTGTTCCGAACCCTTGCCGATCCGACGCGGCGGGCGATCTTCGAGCGCCTCTGCCGCGACGGCGAGCAGACGGTTGGCGCCTTGCAGGCGCGCGCCGGCGTCTCGCAGCCGGCCGTCTCCAAGCATCTCGGCATCCTGAAGCAGGCGGGGTTGGTGCGCGATCGCCACCATGGCCGCCAGACGCACTATAGCGCTCAGCCCCGCGGGCTTGCGCCGCTCATCGACTGGACAGCTGAGATGTCGACGTTCTGGGAGAGCCGGTTAGATGCGCTCGAAAATGTCCTGAAAAGGATGGACCAATGAGCAAAGCCGGCGCGACGCCAGCAAAAGCGGGCGTCTCCCCCTCCAAGCTGATCGACGCGCGGATCAAGGATCTCGGCGATTGGCGCGGCGAGATGCTCGCGCGCGTGCGCCGTCTCATCAAAGAGGCCGACCCCGAAGTTGTGGAGGAATGGAAGTGGCGCGGCGTTCCGGTCTGGGAGCATGCCGGCATCATCTGCACCGGCGAGACTTACAAGAACCTCGTGAAGCTGACCTTCGCCAAGGGCGCGTCCTTGGACGATCCCTCGCGCCTCTTCAATTCCAGTCTCGACGGCAATGTGCGGCGCGCCATCGACATCCATGAGGGCGACAAGATCGATGAGAAGGCATTGAAGGCGCTCGTTCGCGGCGCCGTCGCACTGAACACATCGGCGCGCGCGCAGAAGAAATCGAAGAGCGCTTAAGCATCGCCAAGGGCCGAAGCACATGAACAATATCGCGACCGAGACGCGTTCCGTCATCGTCGAACGCGACATCCCGCATCCGCCGGAAAAGATCTGGCGCGCGCTGACTGAGCCGCACCTGATCGAGGAATGGCTGATGCAGAACGATTTTCAGCCTGTCGTCGATCACCGCTTCAATCTGCGCGGCGATTGGGGCGCCGTCGATTGCCAGGTGCTTGAAATCAAGCCGCACAAGACGCTGTCGTACAGATGGGACGCGATGGGACTCGAAAGCATCGTCACCTGGACGCTCACGCCGACCCGCACGGGAACGCATCTGCGCATGGAGCAGGCGGGCTTCCGCCGCGACCAAGAGCAGGCCTTCCAGGGTGCCAAGTTCGGTTGGCAAAAATTCTTCGCCAACCTGGAGCAGGTCTTGGCGCGCACGGAGTGAACAGCGCCTCGTCCTAGGAGGCCCCGATCTCGGATGTTTCCGAGATCAGCATTCGTTTGGCAAAGTCCTCTAGGAGGGTGACACCACACACTCCACTGCCGCGTCCTTGGAGACGGTGCATGGGGATCGGAACGGGATCGACGCGGTATGGAACTTTAGCTCATGGTCTAGAAATCAAAGGTGGGTGAGTTAGCTGCCGAACTGATCTTAGCCCAAAGATCGTGAGCAAGGTCATGCCGCGCGAGGAGGATCAGCCAATACAAGCGCTGCTCCTGATCTCCTCGGATCAGCTCCCAGTGTTTCGCTTGCGGAAGTCCAAGCGCCGTCACCTTGTCAGACCAATATTTGAGGATGGCGGCACGAAACGCCGCCTTGTTCATATCAGGACTTACTTTACCACGCGAGCGCGCAAATTGTACGGGTCCAGAAAAGCGAGGTGGAGTTCGTATTGGTCCAAGCTGTGGACGATCTTTGGTATTGCCTCCCTTGCAGGTCCAGCAAAGGGACGAACAGGCGCACTTAATGCGGTTAGGCGCTTTGTCGTCGCAGTGAGAAGCTCCTAATCGTCATCGGAAATATTGATCGAGGTGAACCGCCCTGGCGATTCCAGCGCGCTTTTAAAAGCTGCGACGGGGCTACCATCAATGAATCTAGTTGTGTCGCGGATCAGCGATCGCCCAGCGCCGCAAACGGATCTATGTAGGCAGCCCCCGTGTCTAAATATTTCTTGCGAGCCCCGCCGGATGCGTAGACATACCTAGTAAGGACCTCGAGCTTGTCGACAGCCCAGGATCCCACTTTCTCGACAATCAGTCCGTCATCACCCAACGTGTATTGCTCTGGATCCCTCTGAGGCATTCTCTCTTCCCTTCTCTCGCGGAAGGCCGTTGCCTTCGTTCGCGATGTGCTGTTGGGAAACTCGCGCCAGAATCTGCCGTCTAGTTTGCCACCGCCCTTGCCGTTTTCAGGCGGGTCGATCTTGATGGCCTGTGGCTCGGTCAGGCCGTCCTCCACTACACAGGGGTTATTCTTATAGACACCCCACTGCTTTAAAAATGGCGCGGCCCCGACGCGGCGGCATTCAGCGATTGCATCCCGCGCCCATTGCGGATCAGTCGGACGAATGCGATCCGTGCGCACGCCGCTCTCGCCGCCAATGATAACCCAATCGGGAGAGCGGCCATCAATATCTAATCCCCCAAGAGGACCGATAGCGGGCTCGTAACTCACGAAATGAATTGCAGCTGATACTTTGAGAAGGAACGGCGCTCGCTGCTTGTAAGCACTTGCGTCTTCCGCTGTCGTTCCGAGCCAGACGTTCGGGTATCCCTCGCCCCAATCAGAGGGCAGCATCTTTCGTATATTTTGCGGCCGCTTTGTCAGAAGCTGCCAGTCCAACTGGTCACATTCCGAATCAGATTGAACAGATCAGCGCGCCATGTGGGATCGACTTGATTATCGAACACATCCGCAAGGGACGCGCAGAAGACGCGCTGCCGCCTCCCATGCTCGACCTGAAACAACCTTGCTCGGCTGTTCCACAACAAGGGACCTCGCCAATAGGATTCAGTGGTGCGTCGACGCGGATGGTTGCCCCATTCGACCTGACCACTCCGCTTGGCCCATTTTTCCGCGTAGCAGAAGTCGCACGCCGACGGGACTCCTTTGCCTCGGGCCACTTTCGTGCAGCCAACCCACGGGTTGAAGGTCGCATCGGTCCACTCAATCTTCGATCGACTGCCCATGCACTCCGCCTTTGGTCGAGAGCAAATCGCTCCCTGATCGGGAGATTATCCGATGTTTCAATTAAGGGAACAAAGAACGAACAGATAATCCGCCCTCGATCACCCCACCACCCGCTGGAACCGCGCGGCAAAAAACCCATCCAGCCCCGCGAGCCGCGGCTCGTCATGCGGCCAGGCATTCGGCAGCGTGCGCAGCGTGCCGTCTGATGTGACGAACTCCGCCGGTATCGGGTCCTCCTCCGTGATCGGCGCGAGGCGCAGATCGGGATTGCGGCGCAAGAGCGCCGGGACATGCGCCTCGCCCTCTTCGGGCTCCAGCGAGCAGCTGCAGTAGACGAGCCGCCCGCCCGGCGCGAGCAGGGTCGCGGCGCGGTCGAGCATGCGCGTCTGCAACGCGGTGAGCGTCTCGATGTCGCCCGGCCGCTTCGTCCAGGCGACATCCGGGTGCCTGCGTATCGTGCCGGTCGAGGTGCACGGCGCATCGAGCAGGATCGCATCGAACGGCCCGCCGGAATAGGACATCGCATCGGCGACGATCACCTCGGCGTGGAGATGCAAACGCTCCAGGTTTTCGGTGAGCCGCCGCAGCCGCTCGGCCGAGCGGTCGAGCGCCGTCACTTGCGCGCCCGCGGTGGCGATCTGGGCCGTCTTGCCGCCCGGCGCGGCGCAAAGATCGAGCACACGTTCGCCGGCCCGCGGCGCGAGCAGCCGTACCGGCAGGGCGGCGGCGGCGTCCTGCACCCACCATTCGCCGTCGGAATAGCCGGGCAGCTCGGCGACCGGCTCGTGGCTGCGCAGACGCACCGAGCCGGTCGGCAGAAGCATGCCGCCGAGGCGCTCGGCCCAGCCCTGCGGATCGCTTTTCACGCTGAGATCGAGGCGCGGCTCCTCGCGATGCGCCGCGGCGATAGCGTGCGCCGTCTCCTGCCCGTAATGCTTGCGCCAGCGCGCGGCGAGCCAAGCCGGCGTGTCCTGATCGAGCGGGTCGGAGGCGGAGAGGAATTCCTCGCGGCGGCGGGCGAGGTTGCGGAGCACGCCGTTGATCAACGCCGCGAACGGCGCGGTCTTGGCATCGAGCCGCGATTCGCGAACGGCGAGATCGACCGCCGCATGGTCGGGCACATCGAGGAAAAGGATTTGCGCCGCCGCGACGATCAAGAGCCATTCGAGCTGGCCGGCCTGACGCGGCAGGCCCTTTTCCAGAAGCGCGGCGAGGGCATGCCGGATCGTCCCGAGCCGGCGCAGCGCCACCGTCGCGATCGAGCGCGCCAGCGCCGTGTCGCGGATATCGAGCCCCGCGACGCGAGAGGGCACGGCGGACGGCGAGAAGCGCTCGTCGAGCGCGTGCGGGCCGGTCAGCACGTCGGCGATGACACGTGCCGCGGCGACACGTGCCGCGAGACCCGGGACGTTCGCCATCTCGCGCGCACGTATCTCGTCCGCCGATTGACCCTGCCCGGGCTTGGTTCGCTGCCCGGTGCGCCGGGTCGGTTTGCTCACGCCGCGTCCTTAACCGTGTTGCCTCAGTTCAACCCCACGGCCCCTGAGCCGACGATGAACGGCCGCGATTCCAGCGCGAATCGGCGAGCCCACGGCCACCCAGGAATGTGCCGGGCTCACGTGGCGGTTCTGCGGTCTGGCGGAACGGCTGCCAGCCGCCGGCGCTTTCGTAAGCCGGCTCGCGCGGCGCGGCGGCGGGAGGCGGCGCCGCTTGCCAGCTCGCCCCCGTGCTGCGCGCGAGGTCCTCGAGGGCGGCAATGCGGTTCTCGACCGCCGGGTGGGTCGAGAACAGGCTGTCCATGCCGCGGCCGGTCAGCGGGTTGACGATGAAGAGATGCGCCATTGCCGGATGCGCCTCGACCACGTCGTCGGGAATGCGCTGCGCCGCATCGGCGATTTTGGCCAGCGCCGAGGCAAGCCAGAGCGGATTGCCGCAGATCTCAGCGCCGTCGCGATCGGCCTCGTATTCGCGGCCGCGGCTCACCGCCATCTGCACGATCATGGCGGCGATCGGCGCAAGGATCGCCATGGCGATCGACCCGAAGAAGCCGAGGCTGCGCCGCCCGCCGCCGAAGAAGAAGCCCCAATGGGCGATCGACGAGATCGCGCCGGCGAGGGTGGCGGTAATGGTCATGGTCAGCGTATCGCGATTTCGCACATGGGCGAGCTCGTGGCCGAGCACCCCCGCCAGCTCCTCGCGCGACAGCATCTGAATGAGGCCGGCATTCACAGCGACCGCGGCGTGCGTCGGATCGCGGCCCGTTGCGAAGGCATTCGGCTGCGGGCTGTCGACAAGGAAGACACGCGGCATCGGCAGGCCGGCGCGGCCCGACAAATCACCGACGAGTCGGACGAGATCGGGCGCCGCAGCGTAATCGACCTCGCGCGCATCGACGGCCGACAGCGCCATGCGGTCGGAATTCCAATAGGCGAAAAGGTTTGTGCCGATGGCGAAGACGAGCGCGATCATCATGCCGCCGCGCCCGCCGAGCACCGCTCCGACGACCAGGAACAGCGCGGTCATCG
>Ga0164306_10001311_pt1 | contig 10982 bp, 10 predicted proteins | sample Whisoiple_242_MG_FD_110213 | JGI IMG/M metagenome (GOLD analysis project Ga0164306, IMG submission 110213) | Soil microbial communities amended with fresh organic matter from upstate New York, USA - Whitman soil sample_242_MG | ecosystem: Environmental > Terrestrial > Soil > Unclassified >... | reverse complement strand
TCACACAAGTGCTCAAGATGTGGTATTGTTTATTACATTAAGCCTAGATTTTGCAGCAACTGCGGTCTTGAGCTGCCAGATCCTTCCCAGTCTACATCGAACGCCTAATTTCTTATGAACATGTCAAGGCGTAACTCTATCGATCACATCTGCTACTTTAGATAATATTCATAATCTGCCGCGCCGCACAACTGTAATAGAAGACACTATTTACGGTATCATAAGCCGATCCCCCTGATACCAATAATGACTAGGAGCAAGGTAGCATATTACTATGAATGTTAGAAAAAGAACTATGAGATTAATTGATGACTTTATCTATATTCTATATGTTATAACATATACTGTAGGAAAAAAAGTTCGAGACAAACGAAATGCTAGTCATTAATGATAATATGAGTTCGATAAGAAATTACTGAACGCAATTTATAGACAAGTAATGCAGGAAGCCTTCCATAGTGAGCACAAATATAAGCTGCATATAATAACTAGGTTACCCGGTGATGACTGGTAACCGTAATGTACCGCACCGCCATAAGTGGTATGTACTGTTTGCCCGAAACGACCATATGATGAGGCGTTGAACCTGCCGGCAACGACTATCATAAATGGTGGTTATTGTTATGTACTTTTATAAAATTGCGACAGAAGTAGTTGTTTAGTCTGCATAAAAGCCTAACTAACATGCTGAATATCCCTGTGTTAAAGAATCTTCATGTGGTTGAGCTTGTGGATTAATACAACATATAAGTTAGCATAGGAAAAATATAAAATAAAGTAATGGTAGTCGAGAAGAAATTATGGATTAGTCAAGGTACAATTGTAAAGGATCCAGAGGCCTTGAGCTTCTTAAATGCCTCAGTTTCATAGTTGAATGCATCAGATAATAACTTTGAAGACAATTTATTGTCAGTAGAGTTATTTGTAGATATATAATTTCGGAAATGATTATTACTTTGAAGCTCTGATTCAAGGCTCTTTGTATATAAATCTGTAGCATTTTGGTATTGTTTAGGAGGCTGCAAAGCTTTTGACTCTTTAACCAGATTCTGGAATTTGGGAAGATAATTATCTGTTATTGCTATCATCGTTTTATTATTAATTTGCCCTTTAACAAATTTCCCGGTCTCATTATGGTAACTCTGAGATAAATTATTGACCTTCTTTACTAGTTTTTCGAATGAGCTAACAAATGATGTACTATTTTGTGCAAACGATAGATGAGAGGAATTAGAAAATGTAATGATAGCAAAGGAAAGCATTATTAATAGTGATAATTCTAATATCCTCATATCGTTCTTTGTCCTATGTATCCTGTATCTTACCAAGTGTTGTACTGAATCGTAAAATGACATCATAGCTTACAACTCTTGTTTACAGTTCTAATCTAATGAGTCACCACTACAGGTTCAGACATTGTTGCTTTTTCGCTTCCGATGTCAGACAATGTCTTTTTGATGTGGTCCCAGAAATGTTTCTCAAATGCATGTGCTCTATAACCTGATACTGCAGCTGCGGGAACTGCAGCTACTCCGGCAGTCAGAACACCTGCTATAGCTGTCGGAACAATTATATCTTTACCCCAAGCACCTGTTCGTAGAATCAGATCATAATTACCCTCTGTGCCACTTATCATAACCTCCACATCACGAACATTTCCAATGATAACACTGCCTCTAGTACCTTTATGCGCTTTTAGATCCCAATAGTTTTCTTCCTTTTCTTCGTGGATTATATCAAGTTTTTTGTCCTGTAAATATTTCTTGATTTGATCATATAGTTGGGAAACATCTACATCTTGTAGAGTAACATGTTCTTGTCTCATTATCTCGTTATAGAAATAAGAACTATTTAAGGAGATGGACTACAAGGCGTGCTCTAAAGCGAACTGGGCTCGCTATTTCAGTATGTCATACTATGCGAGAAGCACTTTTACTTATCAACCAATTTCTGTGATAATGGTCTTGCTGCAAGCCTATCATACAATATAAAGAACATTAAAATCTGAAATCTGAAATCTGAAGTACAGCTGCTTGAATTGAGTTTTGGCCTAGAAGTTAGCAAAATAATGGCGCAAAGTCAATTCTCTAACATCGTACGTATGTGCCTCATAAGTAGTATGTCTTTATAATTAAACAAGAAAATCTGCATCTACTTTTCAGATATGTTTTCTCTTCCTTGACTAATTAAGTTGTATCGGATAAGGATTCTTCTATTTATCCCAATTAACAAGCCGACAGAAATCATTAGTAGAAAATCAAATACAATAGTTGCAAGTACTGCTGTCGAATTATCAATGTGAATTAATCCTCCTCGACTTGGTGTAAACAAACTGCCAATAAACAAGACTGATATTATAATGCGCGATGTTGTTCCTATCACATATGCAAGATGAATATGTGTTCCGCCCTTTACATAAATAGAACCTGACTTTGATTCTTTCCAGAACGACATAAGCTGATTTGAGTGTAAATAAGAATAATATGCTAAACCAAGAAACAATGTTAAATAAGGAATAAGATATAAAATTGGAATGCCGAGATCATAAAATGAATCGAAGGCAACAATAGAACTTAATACTAAAAAGAAAATAGACTCTGCTATAATTTTTGGCCTGGTTACTCTTCTCCCATATTTGGTCCATCTGAGTCTGGTAATGATTACAATTACGATTACGATGCTATACAGTATTATCCTACCTATATTGGCTCCATATGGTGCTACCGATTTTTGTGCATCTGATACATGGAGTTTCGAAGGATCAATATTATTTACAGTAATAGCACTTGCAGTTTCTATTCCGGAGAGCATAATGAAAATAGCAATTATAGTTAATGCAAATATTGGCATCCAATTTTCCCCATAGATGTTATATCGCTTTATTATTATTCGATTGCACCACAGGTAAGACTGTTGTTATCCATTTTTAAATTTACTATTATTTCTCTTTATACCCCTAGCAGCATGTCTATCAACACTATTTAGTTGAGAGTAAAGTGTGCCATGACTGTAGGAGTCAATTCTATTTTCTACACAATTCCTAATGCATCTATAATAAAGAAACGGTACAAGAATACTACCAGACTGTTTTAGAGTTATAATCAATTTCCAAAAAGCATAATCCATTACAAAACGACTGAAGGATATAGACAAAGAACTAAAAATATCTTTTCTTCTATAGAACATCTTGAATATAGAATTTTAGCATTATTGATACAATTATCCACGTAATAGATAAATCAGAAAGTATGTATCATTTGAGATATAAGCCTAAATTTAGATAAAAGAATGCAGCTATGGTTAGAAACTGTTTAGGAATTCTGGACTAGTAACTGTTTCATCTCAGTACTAATCAGGCATCGAGTAAATAACAGCTAGAAGGAATAGGGTCCCAAATGAGATCCTTTGACATTCAAAACATAATCATAGGCAGATAATCGTGTTAAGGCTTCCAGTGTTAACGTATGCCCAAGTCTATAATACGTACCGTGATTATCTATATCGAGCATTTCTCCAAATTTGCTCCATACTAGATCTTTTATTGTTGTGTATCCAAACCTTCTTTTGTAGTGACTTCAATGAAATATTTCGGCTTAGTGTTAGGATCCCCTTGTTGATGATAAAGTAAATCTTCAACTAGCTTTCGATCTATTTTAGGAAGTATGGTACTACAGGCTTTCTGGAATTCATTCTATTTTGTCTGTATATCCTGAGTTGGATCTTCCGTCTGACCTGATATTTGGCATTTTGATATTACAACGACTATTTAAAAATAATGTAATGCACAAGTCCTTTCCTTCCGGCATCCCATTATTATAACCATCTGCCAAGCATAAACTAGGATGGCAACGTTGCACTTTCTTTTAGTTTACTTTGTATTAGAAGAGTCAGAAACTTGTCGACATTTTCAGAAAAATGTTTAATGCCAAAAGATGTTGTCCAAATCTAATGCAATCGTTTACCTGAATTATTTGTTTACTCCTCCAGTGATTTGAATCCTCATTATCACTATTCAAAGAACTTAGGTCCTTCAATCCTTTTTGAACGGATTATTGATTGATATGTCTAGATTCGACATTTCGTAGTCTTGTGTCTAAAGACTTATGTGCATAATAGATAGGCCTTCGTGAATAATGCAAATTTAATTTCATTGCGTTCTATTATACTCTCAAAGCTAAAGGTTTGTCGCGATTTGAGAGAGCGTCGTACCGGGGTGCACTCTTTGGAAATCGTGGTGTGGAATTTCACTTGAACATATGACTAAATAAATAAATAAATAATTGGTAAAGGGAATTGGTCTGGATAGAATATCGTCACCTAGGTATCGTTCGCTACTAGATGCATATCTGCTTATCATCTAGACTTCCGATACTCTCAGCGATACCTTTATCAATATTATATCGTCAGGTTTAGACTGTGCCACACAAGCATAGATCAATTAGACCTCGAGAAGCCAGTGATCATTCATTCGATGGAAGTATAGGATAACGTGATTGTAATGAGTGGCGAAAAAGAATCAATATTGAAGGCTAGTTATTATAGGCTGATGGTCTACGCAGCGCTCTTCGGTGCTCTGTCCTCGCTACTCACAACCGGATACATTACACTCTATAATCAGGGGGTCAAGTTCCTCGTGCAGCCAAACCTCGTCTTATATAAGGTTAACATTTGGCCGCTAATCTTGTTAACTGTGGCCGGTGTATTCATTGGCCTTGTGATCAAGTTCTTTGGACAGCCTGGAGGACTGGGTGTTGCTCAAACCGAATACGCCCAAACCGGTGGCCTCAGCTACCGTAAACTGCCAAACATACTTCTTCAAGGATTTATAGCATTATGGAGTGGTGCGGCAATTGGTCCGGAAGGAACGCTTGTCTTTCTTACAGGTGGGTTAGGTACGTTTGTGTCTGAACGGCTGAAGCTCCAGAAAGATGATGTCCAGGTACTAGTTTACAGTGCCATCGCAGGAGCATTCGGTGGTTTCTTTGGCTCTCCAATAGTTGGAGCAGTGGGTGCAGTTGAGTACATGTTCATTAAGGAGCTAAATTTGTATCGTCACCTGATTCCTGGACTCATTGCAGGAGCCGTGGGTTATGGTGTCTACTTTGCGATCCTGCATACGTCATTTCTAGGTGTGTACAGCTTCCCTAACTTTGCCGCTCTTCGTGTAGTTGACCTTGTCTGGGCATTGCTGGTTGGGATTATTGCGGCGCTAATCGGGACCTTGTTCAAGATAGTATTCGGACTTGTCCATCGTGTCTTTGTCCGATTTAATAAGAGGTCGATTGTTCGTTCTATCATAGGTGGATTGATTATCGGCTTGATTGGTTCATTTCTTCCACTGACACTTTACTCTGGTCAGAACCAGTTACTACAAATTGTTCATAACCCCGCTGCATATGGTATAGGGATATTGCTGCTGATGATGCTTGTCAAGATGTTGCTTACAAGTACGTCATTTGCCACAGGCTTTGACGGCGGTCCAATCTTTCCGTTACTATTTATAGGTGGTACGCTAGGACAGGCCCTATCAGAAATTCTAACATTTATTCCACAAGGTGTGGGTGTACTTGCAGGTATGGCTGGGGCTGCATGTGCTTTCTTTCCAATTCCCTTAACACTTGCCCTCTTACTGGGGTTATTCGGAGGGCAAACCGACCTTATACCAGTCATTGTCATAGGAGCGGTAATAGGTTTCATAGTGTCGAAGGCACTCACACCATTACTTCCCAAACCTCGCCCACAGTCAAGTAGTAACAAACAATGATATTGAGTGACGACGTGGCATGAACCTTTAAAGCAGCGAGCCTCCAACTACAGTAACATCAATTCTAGATATAACTATCATCACACGATTACGATATCTAAGAACATAACTAACCATCCCGATACAAAACAAACCCCAACAGTAGTGTGATAAACAAAATTATGGCTATATATAACCGCATTTCCAGTTCATATTTACCATGTATCACAATTTCTGGTTATGCAGCTATAGGATTAAGTTCAGTATTTTTAGCACAAAAATCAATCCTGTATTATGGAATTAAGATAAGTAGCATAGCACAGATAGAGAAATCAGAGCATATGTGGCTAATGTAGTTCAACTCTACAATAAATGATAAATGATATAAGGATGAAACCATGATGAACCATAGACGTTATTGCCAGACCTTTAATGCCTACATATAGTAGAGAAATCTAGTTATCTTAACTTGGTAGCAAACAAGTAAACTAACTCGAAGTGAAGATAGACTATTCGATTTTGTATTTCGACCGGCTACCACTACTAACTTATTCTAAAGGTTAACTTGTTCAGAAGGAAATTGCCTAGGGTCTAGTAAATTCCATTCCTCCATAAAGGCTTTGGCTTCTTCTTCTGACTCTATAAAGGCCTTAGCTTCACCTTTTCGCATCTTATCTAGTTTGCTGACCACTTCTTTAAACTTCTCGGTGTCCATTACTATTCCATAGTAATCTCTCACTCGTTCTAGAGTTGTTTCGTAATGTCTCTTGTCACCAGATGCCGTAGCATCAGATATTATTGCCACATCGTAACCTGTGTTAAATCCTTCCCTTAATGAAGTCTCTACACAAATAGAAGTATCAATTCCAGTAAATACTAACAAATTAATGCTTTGACTCTGAAGCATAATTCGGAAATCTGTATCTTGGAAAGCAGAATCCCTTCTTTTGAGAACTACAGGATCTTTCTCCTTAGGTTTTAGTTCATCGATTGTTACTCCATCCCACGTACCTCTAACACAGATGGGTACTTTCAACCTCTCCTGTCTTGATTTTGGTAAGATGTTATGGACGTTTGTAAGAATATCAATGCCGCTATTCTCCTTCACTGCCTCGGTGTAAAAGACAGGAATACCCATACTTCTGCAGAATTCTATTAAATCTTTTATTTTTGGGATTACTTCTCTATACATGGTTGTGTTATATCCTATTTTATCATAAGATCCTCCCTTTGATACAAAACCATTCTGCATATCTATAACAACTAAGCCAGGTGCAAGTGTACGACCATTAGGCAAAGTGACTTTAAACATATATTTATTCTGAATACTAATTCGCTTAAAGATAAACTTTTACTTACAGACATGCTGGGGTAAGGCTGATTCTTGTCCTTGTTCAACATATGCATTGTGTACATTGAATATTCATATGTTGTCTGTACCTTCTGTCTAGATTCTAATCAAAAAGATCGGATTAAGTTTTGTGATAGCAAACCATTAGCGAACACCAATGCACTTCTGGCGATAGGATTTGCCTTTGGATTAATGTCATATTGGGAGGTAATGTAAGTGGCGCATCCATGAACCCAGCACGTTCTTTTGGTCGTGCACTAATTCTTTGGAACTTTGGCTACTAGTGGATTTACTGGGTAGCCCCCATTCTTGGAGGAATAATTGCATCCGGGTTGTATATGGTATTACATAAAGACTTAGACATACCATCGCCTCCAACATAGGCATTGCAGAGATGAGTCTGAATCAAGTAGTCAAAATTCTAGGCAAGAAATTAGCTAACGAGAACATTTTCATAGGTTGCGTTCTCTCCCTAGTCGCATCTAGCATTTGGATTGCGTTCCGTCGGAAGAAATCCAACTTACATTTAGAACGTAAAGGGGAATGAAACTTCTTCTATTTTAGACGGTTAAGAAGAAAACGCTAGAAATACCGATTAGCTCGTTATCGAATCATCGAATCCCTCATTATTTTTCTTCAGGAACATATGACGTAGAAACTTGGGTAGGCGTAAATACTGAAAGGTAGAGGATATTCATGGATAGTGCTAAGCCTTCCTTTATCAGGGCATTGAAGGATAGGGAAGATGAGGATACCAAATACTAGCAATGAATATCATTATACAAGTAAAAGTATCCATCGGTATAGATCTGCACTTCTTATAACAGAATATGTTTGTGATTCCTGTACCATTCGTAGTAAGGAGTACAAGAAAATGCCTGCACACTGTAAGCAGATGCTAGAACACATCTATGGTACATTATCTCATATATTCCAAACAGTTTCAGGGATTTTATTGTTCAATTAATGTATACACAAAAATAGTATCAGTACAAAACTATGAGATTAGCCAAATCAACGTTCCCAATGCTATGAGGATTACTGCGTTAACGCCTCCGCTCCTTTCTTGTAGATCTTCGAGTTCATCATACAACTGCAATTTCTCTCTCATCTTTTTAGTTGCGTATTGGAAAAATGCATGGTAGCTAGAATCATCATCTGTAATAGCCTGTTGACACTCTAACTCCCATTTATGCTCATCCAAATACTCTAATAATATTTGCTGAGATTCTGGCGTTACCCCATCAAGTTTAACAGGCAAATTATACTCAAGCCGTCTGCTAATGAGTATCATCTCGACTCGAATTTCTATGGAACGCCAATCTGTCGTCGTCACCGTCAGCCTATTTTTTGCAAGCAATAGGAGAGTTGATGTCCAAGATGACACGAAAGCGTTCAGGTTCGTTGTTACGACATCCAGTGCCGAGGCAAAGATCTGTCGCCCCATCCCAAGAGAAATGAATACAGCAGCAATTAGTATCATTACGTTTTGAGTGAATACCATTACAATCAAAATTGCAATAACCGCAAACGATAAGCCGATTACGGCGGCGCCAACTTTAAAGTAGTTAGTCGGCTGTCCAATTAACTTGGTATTGTACTCTGTTCTTGATTTTGTTCTTTTGCGAACAAAGAATATGAATAGACCATTGACAAATAGTAAGTTAGCAAGGTGCTTTATCATCTCTTTTATGACAAAAGTTACTCCGGAAGCATTTTGCATAATGACTTATTTTGAGCGATTCACTACTTAAAAAATGTTGTATGTAAGCATGAGATGATATATCATGGTTGGAAATCCAATCCAACCATGTCTGCTTTCGAATAATGGTTCTCTCATCTAATAAGCAATAGTTGATAAAAGCTCGTGATCTTCCAACTCTATGATCTATATATTGATGTAGTAACTCCCTCATTGGCAAACCCTTCACTGGCAAACCCTGCTAACCATTCAAGCCCATGATTAACTTCTGCATGTAACAATCTTGGAAAAAGCGATCAACTGTCCAATCTTGTTTCATAAGGATACATCTGATATTTTTACAGATTGCAAGAAAACTCCTCACTGACGCGCATCTTAGTTGAGTTTTTGTTGTTGTTGATCCTTTTGTTTTGAAGCGACCATCGTTATCAGCTATCAGCTTTAACTACAATTATGATTATTGCATCAGAGAGCAAGAGAAGGGTGATATAAAGAAGGGTTAATCCGATTTATGAATTGCCATGGATGCTCCAAATTTTCAATCAATTAAACCAGAATTGTGCCTAATGTTCCAAAGAAATGCCAGATCTGATCAGAAATTTCTCTGGACAGACACTAAGTAAGATCAAGACCACAGTTGCTGCAAAATTTAGGCTTACTATAATAAACGTTACCACATCTTGAGTACTTGTATAAGATCTTGGACTCTTCGAGTAAAGTACGACGCTGACTTTTAATCATGATAATCAGTGTGTCAAAATCTTCATAAGTCAGCATCTCAATCCCCTTAATTTTATTTTTTTATGTCTGTCTTAATCTCATCACCTAATAATCAAGGTTGAACTTTAGTCTTTGACTTTATCCTTGACACCACACGCTGCACCCTTCTCTGCTAAAGCATGCCTATTAAGGTTATAACGATACTGATTCCTGAAAACATTTCAATATGTTCTGTCTATAATATACATGCCGCACCTTATATCCCGGCTATAACAAAACTATGGCGTTTGCATATTGGAAAGATATTGACATTGTCTCTTGTAAAAGGTATTCTCTATTGTACTCTTTGGTACAATCCTTTCAATGATGCTATGTCTTCAGTGTAAGAAGATAAAAATTCAGTCTAAGAGTTACTGCGTATCAGACAGTTCTCTTTTTAAATCGGCGAGAATTTTCGTATTAGGATACGCCTTCCTTTATATAGTGTAGAATGGGTATGTTTTTGAATGTCATCTGGGTCTGACGATAATCATACGACACGTCATTCTTCCGAGCATTATGATATAGTTGGTGCAGACTTGGACTGGTTTATAATTCTAGCCACATCATGTACCATATTTTTCGGTTTTTTGCTGAAAATCGCAGTAAATCCTCCTTCATACTTTAGATTATTTGACAGCATAATCCTCTTAACAGCACTTTATGCAGTAACGGTAGCAACGATAATGTTTTTAACACCAATTATTTATCATGCAACCAGTTATCGTCGACTTGATGTGGAGAGATTTCTCTCGCGAACCAAGCGATATGTTTTGATAGGCATCATCTGTGTGATGGTATCTATTTACTTGATTCTGGGGTTGGTCTTGAATTCCAAGCTGCCAGTTCAGATTGCATTCAGTTTATCATCCTTGCCATTCATTTTTATTTTGTATCGATATATAAGGTACATACGTAAATAGATAGGAAGGATAATTAATACAAAGCATGTATTGTAGGAGCAGAGACAAATTAAATCATGGTAAAAGTGGTAGAGAAAACTAGTATAGAATTGATTTTCTTGTATCTAGTATCATATAGACGATTTAAATTAACAGATGTTTAAGTGCTAGGCTACGTTTCTATTATGAGATTTTTGATCTGACTAGGCATAGATAAATAATTATGTTAGGTATAACATACATTTTATAAAGAGACATAGTAAAATACGCTTTATATACTGAAAGTCAGTTATAGTTTCCAAATGTCATCTAATCCAGATGATGATCCAGTAATGCGCTCTTCTACCGAACGTTATGATAGAGTTGGTGTCTCTTTTCGCTGGCCTCAGATACTGGCCTCATGTTCTTCAATTTTTTTTGGATTTCTTTTAAACATTGCAGTAAATCCTCCTTCATACTTTAGATTATTTGACAGCATAATCCTCTTAACAGCACTTTATGCAGTAACGGTAGCAACGATAATGT
>Ga0164306_10001310_pt1 | contig 10988 bp, 12 predicted proteins | sample Whisoiple_242_MG_FD_110213 | JGI IMG/M metagenome (GOLD analysis project Ga0164306, IMG submission 110213) | Soil microbial communities amended with fresh organic matter from upstate New York, USA - Whitman soil sample_242_MG | ecosystem: Environmental > Terrestrial > Soil > Unclassified >... | reverse complement strand
CGTCATACCCGGATGGGCGCCGCTGCCGAAGATCGTCGAATCGCCCTTCTCGCAAGCCTTTCGGATGCGGTCCAGATCCTCGGGAGTCTGCTTGCCGCCGGTGATCCAGGCCGCGCTGGAGCAAACGTTGACGCCGGCCTCGAGCAGCCGGGCCAACTCGTCGATGTCGGGCCACAGCGGGTTGTAGCAACAGGCGTCCGGCTTCAACGCGATCAACGCCTCGATGTCGTTGGTCGCCGTCACCCCGGTCGGCTCGGGCCAGCCGGCCAGTTCGGCGGCATCCACCCCGACCTTGTCGGCGCCGTGTGCGTAAACGCCGACCAGTTCCATGTCGGACCGGCCGATGATGGCGTGCAGCGAACGCTTTCCGATGTTTCCCGTCGTCCACTGGATCACCCGGATGGGTCGGTCAGCGGTCGGTGCCGTCATGGTGGCTTCTCCTCGATGAGTCTCCGGCGTGCGCTGGACGCTGATCCGAAGTTGGCCATCAGCTTAAAGCCCGGTCTGCTTCGGTCCGGCACGACCTCGATCCGATTTATCGAAGAACTGCCCCAACAGCTCGCGCGCCTCTGTCTGATCGAGGCAGGTATACGAATTCCAGCCCTCTATTCGCAGTTGATCGTCAAGAGGCCTGCCGATGACATCGAGAATCGTCTCCTTGGCAGACCGGACTGCGCGCTGCGAATTTCGAAGAATGTGCCCAGCCAATTTTTCGGCCTCGCCCAAAAGATGCTCGTGGGCAACGACTTTCGTTACCATATTGCATTGCAATGCCTGTTGAGCGTCTATTGGCTCAGCCGTGAGAACCATCTGCATCGCCACCCCGACGCCGCAGGTGTTGACCAGCCGGGTGATTCCGCCGTCACCATGGTGAAAACCACGCCGTGCCTCGAACGAGCCGAACATTGCACGTTCAGATGCCACCCGGAGATCGCACGCAAGCGCGAGCTCGAGGCCGCCAGCCAACGCCCACCCGTTCACCGCGGCGATCGTCGGTTTGGTGATCCGATGAAGTCCGCGGGTGATGCCACCGAACCCGACGTCGACAATGTCGCGTACCCGGCGCGGTGATGCATCGACGTAGTTGAGCGGTACGTAGGTCGCGAGGTCGGCACCCGCGCAGAAAGCATCCCCGGTGCCCGTCAGAATCGCGACATCGGCGGCGTCGTCGTCGCGGAACTCGGTCCAGATCCGGCAGAGCTCTTCGTGCATCGCCGGAGTGACCGCATTCTTGGCTTCAGGCCGGTTCAGCGTGATGTAGGCAATCCTGTCGTGACGTTCGTATCCGATCTCGTTCATCGGTCAATCTTGCGCCCGTGTCCGGCAGGATGTTCCCGATGAGCACCGGCGCAATCCGCGCATTCACCTTCACCCCGGCCGACGGCGTGCCGCCGGCCGTCGCACCGTTCGCGCACGCTACGGCGGCCGGTCCCACGCTGTACGTGACCGGGCAGATGCCCACGGATGTCACGGGCACCGTCGTCGGCGACGAGGTCACGACCCAGACAGAGCAGGTTCTCGGCAACCTGTTGCGCGTCACCCAACTGTGCGGCGGGGGATTGGCCGACGTCGTCGCGGTGCGCGCGTTCCTGCTCGACTGGGACGACTACGACGCCTTCAACGCCGCCTACGCGCAGTGGTTCCCCGACCGGCTGCCCAGCCGAACCTGCGTGGGTACCACAGGACTCGCGGTCGACGCGCTCGTCGAGATCGACTGGGTGTGTTGGCGAAACGACGGCTGGGGTCGATAACGCCTATAACGGGGTCCGCTCGACCGGCATCGCCTCGTCCAGCGCGGCGGCGGTGGTGAGATCCTCCGCGACGACCAGAGATTCCAGCGCCTTGGTCCACGACTCGTAGTACGGGCGATCCGGCTCCTCGGCGATGCTTGCCATGAGGCGATGGCGAAACGCGTCCCACGGCAGGTCGAGCCGATCCACCACGGCGACCGCGACGGCCAGCGCGCGAGCCTGCCACGGTGCCTCGAAGACGAGTTCCCCGTTGTCGCGGGGCAGGGACTCGTCGTCGAACGGTGTGGCCGTCACAGCCGCTGCACGCCGATCATGGAGTCGCGCGTGACGACACCCGCGAGCTGCTCCTCGGTGAACCCGCCGGTGCCCGAGGGCCGCATCGGCAGCACCAGGTACCGCGCCTCCGCACTGGAATCCCAGACCCGGACCTCGACGTCGTCGGCGATCTCGGTGCCCATCTCGGCGAGCACCTTGCGCGGCTCCCGCACCGCGCGCGAACGGTAGGCCGGTGCCTTGTACCAATTCGGCGGCAGCCCGAGGACCGGCCAGGGATAGCAGGAGCACAGCGTGCACACGACAAGGTTGTGCACGTCTGCGGTGTTCTCCAGCACGACCACGTGTTCGCCCTCCGGGCCTCCGAAGCCGAGTTCCGCGATGGCCGCCGTGCCGTCTGTCAGCAGCCGAGTTCTGTACTCGGGGTCGGTCCACGCCTTGGCGATGACCTTGGCGCCGTTCATCGGTCCAAGGTTCTCCTCGAAATGCGCGACGATCTGGTCCACCGCCTCCACGTCGAGCACACCCTTCTCGACGAGCACCGCTTCAATGGCCGCGATGCGCGCCTCAACCGGTGCGAGTTCCTCGGGATGGTGATGGTCGGTCATCCCGCCTCCTGCAGATATCGCTCGAACAAGTCGATGTGGACGACGTCGCCGTCGGTGCCTGCCTCGCCCCAGAGTTCACGGGACGTGAAGCGCACCGAATACAGCGGATCGGTGACCGGACCACCGCCGTGCGCCTCGATGTCGTCGATCTCAGCCGCGTCGTCCACGCGCGCAATGGTGCCGCGCTTGCCCTGGGCGTAGCGGGGGGCGCGGGTGTGACCGGCGGGATGTCGCTCTCGCACCTGCACCGTGTCGCCGACCGCGAACCTCGGGGTGGTCCGGGATGCCAGGTCGACGGGCAGGACGCCGCGGTCGGGCCGTGACAACGGGAAGTGCCCACCCGCGCGGCGATCGAGTTCCTCCGGCGTGGTCAGGCCCACTTCGACCGCGCGCGTGGTGAGGCCGGTCAGCCAGTGTTCGTAGTAGGGCGACGACAGATAGTGCGCAGGATCCATCCGCTCGATCGAATGCCGAAATACGCCGCCGGGACCACCGAGCGATCCGATCGCCCCCACCATCAGTCGAAACGTGCGGCGCTCCCAGTCGTGAGCGAACATCGGCTCGTCGTCCGTGTGCTCGACCGGGCCGAAACCGTCCAGTCCGCCGAGGTCATGCACGCCGTCCACGTCGCGATCATACGAATTTCTGCCCCGACACCGATCCACTTCCACCGATCGGGGGACATCGGGTTCAACCGGTCCGAGGGCCGGTTGGCCGACATACATCTTCCCGCTGCCACGACATAGTTATCTCATCGCCGAAACAACCGGCAGAAGAACTGAAACATCAACCAGCACAAGGAGATACGAAATGAACACAACTATCGCCCGCAGCTTCGCCCGCTTCATCGCGCTGCCGATCGTCTCGGCCGGCGTCCTCGGCGGTGCCGCCCTCGGCCTGGCCGGAATGGCCAACGCCGCGACCGTCACCACCGAGACGAGCACGGGCTCGGCCATCGTGGCCTCACCGGACACCTACGCAAAGCCCGCGCCGAACGCGCTCCCGGGCTGGCGTCACCACCACGGTGTCGGTCGCTTCGACATGTTCAACCAGTAGGACCTCAACGTAATAGACCCCCTCCAATAGAGGCCCTCCCCGGCTGCGGTCAACATCCGGGGAGGGCCTCCCTCGTAGTGATGGGACTAGGTGGTCACTTCTCCTCTTCGGCAACCGATTCGGCGACATCGCCGACACTGGCCGGGTCCGCGAGCTCGGGACGAGAGTTGATCAACTCGAGCTCACGGGACACATCGAGCGAGCGGGTCACGCCGATGTAGACCAGGCCCGACACCAGCAAGCCGACGATGAAGGCGATGTCGACCTCGCTCATCGCCGTTGCGACCGGCCCGACGAAGAACGGCAGCACGACGAAGGGGATCTCGGCGAGCACACCCGCGACGAACGCCGTCAGGCCACGCCATGACCAGGCACCGTAAATGCCTTTGGGCGTGAACAGATCGGGGATCGCGTAGTGCCCTCGCCGGACGAAGAAGTAGTCGGTCAAATTGACCGCCGTCCAGGGCGCGAGCAGGTACAGCATGATCAATAGCGTGGTGTTCAACGCAGTGGTGGCGTCGGTCAACAGCAGGCTCATCACCAGCCACGCCGCCGCTAGCACGACAATCGTCACCACCCGCAACCGGCGCGTCGGCTCGATCGACTTGAGCGAATCGATCGCCGTCACCACGGTGAGCATGCCGCTGTAGGCGTTCAAGCCCATGGTTGCCACCAACACCAGCGTCGACACGACCGCCAACACCGAACCCAGATACGAGACGACGTCGTTGCCGGTCTCGTTGATGCCTGCCAAGGCGTCGCTCGCGCCGAGATATGTGGCCATCCACGCACCGAGCGGGATCAGCCACGCCGGCGAGGCAGAGGCGCCAACGAAGACTGACGCGATGATCGACGACGGTTTGGTGTCGCGGGGTAGGTAGCGGCTGTAGTCGGATACGTATGGTGCATAGGTGATGTTGTAGGACGCAGCCACGCTGAATTGCACCAGGAATGCGACGAAACTGAATCCTCCTGTGGCTGCCGTCGTTCCGGTGACACCACCGAACAGCACACCGCAGGTGAGGACGATCCATAACGGAAGCGAAATCCAGAACAGGATCCGAAATGTCCTGTGCAGCAGGTCATGCCCGAAAATCGCGACCAAGGCCGCAATGACGGTGATCAACACGGCGACGACCACGGGGTTCCAGCCGAAGATCGACTGCAGTCCCGATTTGATGATGACGACGTCCACCACATTGAACCCGACGAAGGTGAACAGCGTTCCGACGAGCGGCAGCAGTACACCGCGGTAGCCGAATTGTGCCCGCGACTGAATCATCTGCGGCAAACCCAGCACTGGGCCCTGGGTGGCGTGAAATGCCATGAACAGCGTGCCGAACGCAATACCGGCAAGGCCCGCCACGATCGTCCATCCCAACGACAGACCCAGGCTGGGGCCGACGAATCCGAGCGCAAGGGTGAACGGCTGAAAGTTGCCGACGAACCAGAACGGACCTTGGTGGCTGACCTTGCCGTGACGTTCGTCGTCCGGTACGTAGTCGATGGACCGCGTCTCGATCAGAGCCGACGTTCGGCCCGCGGGTTCGGCGGATTGGCCTGATGTAGTCACGGGACCTCCGATGTGGCGGTAGCGGTCATGAGTATCACCTTGCGGGATGTACCACCGCGGACGCCATACTCAACCTGCTGCTAACGCAATCACGGCAGGCTTCCCTCGTCCACCGCAGTGATCCACAGAGCGGACTTCATCCACAGTCGCCGCCGATCCCGGCCTGACCAGGCGCCCGCGATCACGGGCCGGATCTACCGTCGGGCGCATGGGAAGCGAACTGCCCACCGACCGTCTTCACCGCAGGCTCGGCGCCGAGGGCGATGCGGAATCCGGGGCGGACGACGGCGATTCGGATGCCGCACTGTCGCGCTGGCTGCCCGACGCCGGTGCCGGCGACCAGCCGGGGTGGCTTGCGGCCGCCCGCGCAGACCCCGGGCGCGCCGGCGCCATCGTGCTGGGAGCCGTCGGCGTTGTGGCCGTATTGGTCACCGTCTTCACCCTGTTTCAGGACAAGACCCCGCCGGTGGCATCGGCCAAACTCCCGCCGGTGGAGATGGTCTCGCCGGCACAGCCCACCCCGCGCGCCCCTGCCCCTGAGGGACCGGTCGTCGTGAGCGTCGTCGGGCTGGTGCACAAGCCGGGCCTGGTCACCTTGTCGTCGGGCGCACGCATCGCCGATGCGCTCAGCGCCGCAGGCGGCGCGCTCGACGGCGCAGATCTGATCGGCCTGAACATGGCACGTCGCCTCACGGACGGTGAGCAGATCATCGTCGGCATCGCCGCGCCCGCCGGGGAACCGACGACCATGGGGAGTTCAGTGGCGACTGAGCCCACTCCATCCGTATCGGCAGGAGGCCCGGACCCGCATGCACGTGAGTCGGCGTCCGGCGGATCGGTCGACCTGAACACCGCGACCGAAGAGCAGCTCGACGCGCTGCCCGGTGTCGGCCCGGTGACCGCGGCCGCCATCATCGCGTGGCGTGAGGCCAACGGGTCGTTCGCCAGCGTCGACCAGCTCGGCGAGGTGGACGGTATCGGGCCTGCCCGCCTGGAGAAGCTGCGCGCCCAGGTTCATGTGTGAGCGCCGCGGACTGCCACGAGGTCCGCCTGGATCTGCGTCTGGTCCCGGCGGCGCTGACGAGCTGGGCGGTCACTGCCGCGGGAATTCTGTCGTCGATCGGCTGGGTCGTCGTGTTGCTGTCGGCGGCGGTCGCTGCAGCGAGTGCGACGGCGTGGTGGGGTGGCAGACGCCGAGCGCCACGCGGCGGTGTGCGAATGACAGCGGCAGCCGTGGTCGCGATCGCATTGACAGGGCTTGGCTTCGCCGTCGCGGTCCAGCTACGCGCCGAGCAGATCCGACATCATCCGCTGGTTGACCGTTACGGTGACGTCGCCGCCGTGACCGTCACGCCAAGCGAGACGCCGCGCTCGCTCGGCGGCGGAAGGCTGATGTTTCGGGGATCTCTGCGATACGTCGCCGGCGACGAAATGTCCGGCCGGGTGGTCGTTTTCGCGTCGATGGCCGGATTCGCCGAGCTCGCGGCGGGCCAGCCGGCTGCCTTCAAGGCCAGGATCTCCAGGCCGATCCGACGCGACCTCACGGTCGCGGTGCTTTCGGCGACCGGTGAACCGACCTTCGGGGAGGCCGCGCCCATCCTGCGGGCGGGCCAGCGGGTCCGCACTGCGTTCGCCACCGCGGCACGGGAAGCCTTGCCCGCCGATCAGGCGGCGATGCTTCCCGCCCTCGTGCTCGGTGACACCTCCGCGCTGTCGGCCGACACCACCGCGATGTTTCGGGCGTCGGGCCTGACGCATCTCACCGCTGTCTCGGGTGCGAACGTGACGATTGTCTGCGGGGCGGTGCTGCTGACAGCTGTGTTGGTCGGTCCTCGAACGGCGGTCGTGTTCGCCGGCGCTGCCTTGGTGGCGTTCGTCATCGTGGTGCAGCCGTCGGCGAGCGTCTTGCGCGCCGCGGTGATGGCAGCCATCACGCTGCTGGCCGTTGTGACACACCGCCGCAGACAGGCGATCCCGGTGCTGTCGGCGGCGGTCATCGCGTTGATGATCGCGACCCCCGAGCTCGCCGTCGACCTCGGCTTCGCCTTGTCGGTGTCGGCAACTGCAGCGCTTGTGGTGATCGCACCCCGATGGTCGCGACGGCTGGTCGCCCTCGGCTGGCCCAAGCCGTTGGCCGACGCGGTCAGCGTCGCCGTGGCCGCACAGCTGGTGACCGCGCCACTGGTGGCCGCCATCTCCGGCACGTTGAGCGTCGTCGCGGCGCTGGCCAACCTTGCGGTGGCGGTTGTGATCGCCCCGATCACCGTGATCGGCACTGCGGCGGCCGCGCTGTCGGTCTGGTGGCCTGCGAGCGCGGATCTTCTGATCAGGTTCACCGGACCCGAGCTGTGGTGGCTGCTGAGTGTGGCCCGTTGGGCGTCGGCTATCCCGGGCGCATCTGTGCCCGTGCCCTCAGGGTTGCCCGGTGCCTTGACCGTCGGAGCGGCAGGCATCGGGGTCGTCGTGCTGTCGCGGTGGTGGCGCAAGCGGCTGTCAGCGCGGCATGACACGATCAGAACATGAGCGAACCGGTCCCTGGATTGCATCTTGTCCTCGGGGACGAGGAGCTTCTGGTCGAGCGTGCCGTCGCTTCTGTCCTGCGCGCCGCGCGCAAGCAGGCAGGCACCGACGAGGTCCCGGTCAACCGCATGCGTGCCGGCGAGGTGAGCACGGCCGAACTCGCCGAACTGCTGAGCCCGTCGTTGTTCGCCGACGAACGGGTGGTGGTGCTCGAGTCCGCCGCCGAAGCGGGAAAGGACGCGGTGGACCTCATCGAGACCGCGGCCGCCGACCTGCCCAACGGCACACTGCTCATCGTCGTGCACTCGGGCGGAGGGCGGGCTAAGGCGTTGGCCGGAAAGCTGAAGGAGCTCGGCGCGACGGTTCATCCATGTGCCCGCATCGCCAAAGCTCCCGAACGCGCCGATTTCGTCCGCGGCGAGTTTCGGGCCTTGAAAGTCAAGGTGTCCGACGACACGGTCACGGCCCTGCTGGACGCGGTGGGATCCGACATCCGCGAGCTCGCGTCGGTCTGCTCGCAGCTGGTGGCCGACACGGACGGCACTGTGGACGCGGTCGCGGTGCGCCGCTACTACAGCGGTAAGGCCGAGGTGAAGGGCTTCGACATCGCCGACAAGGCGGTGGTCGGTGACGTCGCCGGCGCTGCCGAGGCGCTGCGCTGGGCGATGATGAGCGGCGAGCCCCATGTCGTTCTGGCCGATGCGCTCGCCGAGGCGGTGCACACGATCGCTCGGGTCGGGCCGCTGTCAGGCGACCACTACCGGCTGGCCTCCGAGTTGGGGATGCCGCCGTGGCGAGTGCAGAAGGCGCAGAGGCAGTCGCGACGCTGGTCGCGGGAATCGGTCGGCAAGGCGATGCAGTTGGTGGCGACGCTCAACGCCGATGTCAAGGGTGCGGCGGCAGACGCCGACTACGCGTTGGAGGCGGCGGTGCGCAAAGTGGCGGAACTCGTCGCCGACGATCGCTGAGCGGTGCGAATCAGAGCTTGTTGAAGGCGCGCGACAGCGCGGACTTCTTGTTCGCCGCCTGGTTCTTGTGGATGACACCCTTGCTGGCTGCCTTGTCCAGCTTGCGGTTGGTCGACTCGAGCAACTCGGCGGCCTTTTCCTTGTCGCCCGCCTCGGCGGCCTCACGGAACGAGCGGACGGCCGTGCGCAGCGAGGACTTCACTGACTGGTTCCGCAGTCGGGCAAGCTCGTTGGTGTGGATCCGCTTTACCTTCGACTTGATGTTGGCCACGCGCTAGTTCCTTCGTAAATCTTCATTGGGGTTGGGCAAAGTCTGGCGCCCGTCGCGCGGGCAGCGAGGGTTCAGATTACCAGCGCAGGGGGTAAAAGCCCAAAGTGGTCAAGAAGCGGAAGCCACTGGCCTGCGCAAACGCCGCGTTTGGGGCAGCATGTCAAAGGTGAGCCTGCGAACATTGCCGACCGAGACCGCGAAATCCGCCCGAGGCAATGGCCGCCGAACGGCACGATACGAGGGCATCTTCGACGGCTACAACGACCTGGGCAGCTACTGCGAAGCCTTCGACGAGATGTTCGATGCGCAGGGCAATGTACGTGGGCCGTACAAGGGCATCTTCGCCGAACTCGCCCCGTCTGACGCCTCTGAGCTGGAGGCACGCAACGACGCCCTCGGTCGCGCGTTCGTCGATCAGGGCATCACGTTCTCGCTGTCGGGCCAGGAACGTCCGTTCCCGCTCGACCTGGTGCCGCGGGTGATCTCGGCTGCCGAGTGGTCGCGGTTGGAGAAGGGCATTCGGCAGCGCGTCAAGGCGCTGGAGATGTACCTCGACGACATCTACGGCGAGCAGGAGATTCTTCGCGACGGCGTCATCCCGCGCCGGCTCGTCACCTCCTGTGAACACTTCCACCGCGAAGCCGCGGGCATTGTGCCGCCCAACGGCGTGCGCATCCACGTGGCAGGCATCGACCTGGTTCGCGATGCGCAGGGCAACTTCCGGGTGCTGGAGGACAACCTGCGCTCACCGTCGGGCGTCTCCTACGTGATGGAGAACCGCCGCACCATGGCGCGCGTCTTTCCCAACCTGTTCGCCACCCACCGGGTGCGCGCGGTGGGCGACTATTCGTCGCATCTCCTGCGTGCGCTGCGCAACGCCGCCGCTACCAACGAAGCGGACCCGACCGTGGTGGTGCTGACGCCCGGTGTCTACAACTCGGCCTACTTCGAGCACTCTCTGCTGGCCCGGCAGATGGGCGTCGAGCTCGTCGAGGGACGCGACCTGTTCTGCCGCGACAACACCGTCTACATGCGGACCACCGAGGGTGAACGTCAGGTGGACGTCATCTACCGCCGCATCGACGACGACTTCCTCGACCCGATGCAGTTCAATCCCAACTCCGTGCTCGGCGTCGCAGGCGTGTTGAATGCGGCGCGCGCAGGCAACGTCGTCATATCGAGTGCCGTCGGCAATGGCGTCGGCGACGACAAGCTCGTCTACACGTACGTACCGACGATCATCGAGTACTACCTCGGGGAGAAGCCGTTGCTCGCCAATGTCGACACCTTCCGATGCTGGCTCAGCGAAGAGCGCGAGGAGGTGCTCGACCGCGCCGACGAACTCGTCATCAAGCCCGTCGAAGGATCTGGCGGTTACGGAATTGTCTTCGGGCCCAACGCATCCGAAAAAGAACTCGCGACGATCTGCAAGAAGATCCGCAACGATCCGCGCGGCTGGATAGCCCAGCCTGTTGTACAGCTGTCGACGGTGCCGACGCAGATCGACGACAAGCTCGCGCCGCGCCACGTGGATCTGCGACCGTTCGCGGTCAACGACGGAGACGACGTGTGGGTGCTTCCCGGCGGCCTGACCCGTGTCGCGCTCCCGGAGGGCTCGCTGGTGGTCAACTCCAGCCAGGGTGGAGGCTCGAAGGACACCTGGGTGCTGGCGTCGCGCACCTCGGGAGCCGACCGCGAGCTGGCCGCCGCAGAAGTGGTCCGCAAGCTACCCAAAGCGCCGAAAGGCGCGAAGGGCGACAAGAACGGGGATTCGTCGGCGCAGCAACAACAGCAGTCGCAATCATCGGGTCCCGGCCAGGAACAGCAACAGCAACAGCAACAACAGCAGCAGGCGGTGATGAATCATGCTCGCCCGCAACGCTGAATCGCTGTATTGGATCGGTCGCTACGTCGAGCGCGCCGACGACACCGCCCGCATTCTCGACGTCACGGTCCACCAGTTGCTCG
>Ga0164306_10001307_pt1 | contig 10990 bp, 7 predicted proteins | sample Whisoiple_242_MG_FD_110213 | JGI IMG/M metagenome (GOLD analysis project Ga0164306, IMG submission 110213) | Soil microbial communities amended with fresh organic matter from upstate New York, USA - Whitman soil sample_242_MG | ecosystem: Environmental > Terrestrial > Soil > Unclassified >... | reverse complement strand
GCCGGACCCGGGGGCGGCGGCCGACGTGCTGGTCGTCGTGGGGCCCGAGGGCGGCATCGCGGAGCGGGAGCTCGTGGACCTGGTCGAGGCGGGGGCGCAGCCGGTGCTGCTGGGGCCGCACGTTCTGCGGACCTCGACGGCCGGGCCGGTGGCGCTCGCGCTGCTCGCGCAGCGGCTGGGGCGCTGGGGCTGAGGCGCGCGGGGCTGAGGCGCTGGGGCTGAGGCGCGCGGGGCCGATCCGCCGGGGCGCGGCCCGGGTGGGTGCACCGCGTCTGGGCCGTACGTCTCATCCCGCGGCGGTGCGGCGGTCCTAGCGTCGAGGGTGACAGCGAAGGCGCTCTCACCAGGGACCCGACCGTGAACACTGACGTCCGGACCGGCACCACCTCACCGCTCGCACCGGCGGCCACCGCCCCGGTCGACCGACCCCCGCGGGGCCCGCGGCGACGGCGGACCGTCCTGCCCGCGGCCGCGCTCGCCCTCGCCGCGACGCTCGGCGGCTGCGCGTCCGGCTCGGCGTCCGCCCCCGCCGAGGGCGGCGGCGTGCACGGCGGGGAGGCGAGCCTCGTGCTGCCGGACCTCGGCGCCGTCACCGTGCTCGGCTCCGTCTCCGGGCGGCTGCTGCTCGGCCTCGGGCTGCTGGTGTGCGTGCTGGGGCTCGCGTTCGGCGTCGCCACCTACGTGCAGCTGCGCCGGCTGCCGGTGCACGCGGCGATGCGGGAGATCTCCGAGCTCATCTACTCGACCTGCCGCACCTACCTCACGAGGCAGGGCCGGTTCCTCGTCCTGCTGTGGGTGTTCATCGCGGCGGTCATCGTCGTCTACTACCGCGCGCTGGTCGGGTTCGAGTGGGGCCGGGTCGCGACGATCATCGCGTTCAGCCTGCTGGGCATGGCCGGGTCGTACGCGGTCGCCTGGTTCGGCATCCGGGTCAACACGCTGGCGAACTCCCGGACCGCCTTCGCCTCGCTCGCCGGCCGGCCGCTGCCCGTGCACCGCATCCCGATGCAGTCGGGCATGTCGATCGGCATGGTGCTGATCAGCCTCGAGCTGCTGATGATGCTGGTCATCCTGCTGTTCCTGCCGGCGGACGTCGCGGGGGCGTGCTTCATCGGGTTCGCGGTCGGCGAGTCGCTCGGCGCGTCGGCGCTGCGGATCGCGGGCGGCATCTTCACCAAGATCGCCGACATCGGCTCGGACCTCATGAAGATCACGTTCAAGATCAAGGAGGACGACGCCCGGAACCCCGGCGTGATCGCCGACTGCACGGGGGACAACGCGGGCGACTCGGTCGGCCCGAGCGCCGACGGGTTCGAGACCTACGGGGTCACCGGCGTCGCGCTCGTGACGTTCGTGCTGCTCGCCGTCAACGACCCGCTCATGCAGGCGACCCTGCTGGTCTGGCTGTTCGTGGTGCGGGCGGTCATGGTCATCGCCTCGGCCGTGTCGTACCTGGCCAACGACGCCTGGACCCGCCGCCGGTACGCCGCCGCCGAGCGGATGGACTTCGAGAAGCCGCTGACCTCGCTGGTCTGGCTGACCTCGGTCGTCAGCATCGCGCTGACCTACGTCACCACCTGGGCGGTGCTCGGGCACCTCGACGGCGTCGGCGACGGGCTGTGGTGGAAGGTCGCGACGATCATCTCCTGCGGCACCCTGGCCGGGGCGCTGATCCCCGAGCTGGTCAAGGTGTTCACCTCGACCAACAGCCGGCACGTGCGGGAGGTCGTCACGTCCTCGCGGGAGGGCGGCCCGTCGCTCAACATCCTGTCCGGGCTGGTGGCGGGCAACATCTCCGCGTACTGGCTGGGCATGACGATCGTCGCGCTCATGGGCGGGGCGTTCCTCATCAGCGAGCAGGGGCTGGACCAGGTGATGGTCGCCCCGGCGGTGTTCGCGTTCGGGCTGGTGGCGTTCGGGTTCCTCGGCATGGGGCCGGTCACCATCGCCGTCGACTCCTACGGGCCGGTGACCGACAACGCGCAGAGCGTCTACGAGCTGTCGCTGGTCGAGGAGCTGCCGGGCGCCGCGGAGCAGATCGAGGCCGAGCACGGGTTCGTCCCGCGGTGGGAGCCGGCCAAGCGGATGCTCGAGGAGAACGACGGCGCGGGCAACACGTTCAAGGCGACCGCGAAGCCGGTCCTCATCGGCACGGCCGTCGTCGGCGCGACCACGATGATCTTCTCGATCATCATGGCGCTCACCCAGGGCCTCACCACCGGGCTCGACAACCTGTCGCTGCTGCACCCGCCGTTCCTGCTCGGCCTGGTCACCGGCGGCGCGATGATCTTCTGGTTCACCGGCGCGTCCATCCAGGCCGTCACGACCGGCGCCTACCGCGCGGTGGAGTTCATCAAGGCGAACATCCGGCTCGACGGCGGCGAGCGGGCCAGCGAGGCCGACTCCCGCCGGGTGGTGGAGATCTGCACCCAGTACGCCCAGCGGGGCATGCTGACGATGTTCCTCGCGATCTTCTTCGCCACGCTGGCGTTCGCGTTCGTCGAGCCGTTCTTCTTCATCGGCTACCTGGTGTCGATCGCGGTGTTCGGGCTGTACCAGGCGATCTTCATGGCCAACGCCGGCGGCGCCTGGGACAACGCCAAGAAGATCGTCGAGGTCGACCTGCACGCCAAGGGCACCGCGCTGCACGACGCCACGATCGTCGGCGACACCGTCGGCGACCCGTACAAGGACACGTCGTCGGTCGCGCTGAACCCGGTCATCAAGTTCACGACGCTGTTCGGGCTGCTGGCCGTCGAGCTGGCGGTGAGCCTGACCTCCGACGGGCGCGGGACGCTGGTGCACGTGCTCGCCGCCGTGTTCTTCGTGGCGTCGGCCGTGTTCGTGTACCGGTCGTTCTACGGGATGCGGATCGGCGGGGCGCCCGCGGGCGAGGAGGAGCCGGCCGAGCCGGAGCCCGCGGAGCCGGAGCCCGTCGAGCCGGGGCTGCCGGCGGGCGGGGTGCTGCCCCGGCAGGGCGGCGGCGCGGCGGCCGACGGCGCGGGCGCCGGGGCGGGCGGCGCGGGCGCCGGGGCCGACGGCTCCGGCGCGCTCGTGGACGCCGAGGGGCGGTGAGCCGGGTGCGCGTCGCGATCAAGCACGACGACGCCCTGGTCGACGCCGACGGCCGGGTCGCCGGCCACGACGCGGCCGCCACCCTGGTCCGGCGCCTGCTGCGGGTGTTCCCGGGCTCGGTGCTGATCGGCCCGGGGCCGCGGCGCTGCGACGGGTTCGACCTGCTGCCGCTGGAGTTCGTCGACGGCGACGGCACGGTGGTCATCACGATGGACGTCCTGGACTCGGTGCAGGTCTGGCGGACGCTGCGCGCGGGCGGCTGCGGGGAGCCGCGGGTGATGAACTTCGTCTGGTGGGACGCCACCCGGTACCCGCACCCCGTCGAGCAGGCCGCGCTGGCGCTGTCCTGCGCGCTGTTCCCGACGTTCGCCAACTCGGCGCGCACCGCCTCCGAGATCCGGGAGCTCGTCGCCCGGCTCACGGTCCCCGCGCTGGGGGAGCGGGCCCGCACCGGCTGGGTCAACCTCGGGTTCCGGGTGGACCACGTGCGGCCGCGGCACGAGCCGGAGGTCCCGGTGGTGCTGTACCCCGCGATCTACGTCTCCGAGCGCAAGCAGCCGCGGCTGTTCCTCGAGGTCGTCGACCGGGTGCAGCGGCGCACGCCGATCCGGGTCGAGGCGCGGCTGCACGAGTCGCACCTGGTGTCCGAGACCGCGATGCGGATGTCCGAGCGGCCGTGGTGCTGGGTCGGCCCGCTGACCGCGACCCGCGACTCCTACTGGGAGGCGCTCGGCCGGACCACCGCGTTCCTCGCCACCGCCACCGAGGAGTCCTACGGGCTGGAGTACGTCGAGGCGCTCGCGGCCGGCGCCGTCGGCGTGTTCCCCGACCTGCCGTGGGCGCGGGCGCTGCTGCCGGCCGGCTACCCGTACCTCTACCGCACGCCCGACGAGGCCGCCGACCAGCTCGAGATCGCCGTGACCCGGCCCGCCGCGTGCCGGCGGGAGCTCGACGCGGTCGCGGGCGGCTCGTTCGTGCGGTGGCTGTCGGCGCACCACGACGACGACACCTTCGACCGCACGGTCGTCGCGCGGGTCCGGGACTGGTTCGGGGACGTCCCGGCGGCGGGGTGAGCCGGTGCCCGCGGGGAGGCCGTGGCCGCGTCAGGAGGGCTCCGGGGCGGGCGGGTGAGTGGTCGCGCGCGCCGCTGACCAGGCCTCACCCGGAGGGTCTTGACCCGGTCCGCGATCAGCGGGACGCTGGCCTGCCGCACGCACCGCAGCGCTGATGAGCCGAGGGGGGTCTCATGGGACGGGTGGCCGTCGTGCTGGCCGGCGTGGCCGTGCTGGCGCTCCAGGTGTGGTTGACGCTGTACGCGCAGGTCGTGCTGGCCTACGAGGCCGCCGTGATCGCCGTCGTGCTCGTCGGGATCGGGCTGCGCGGGTACGCGCGCTCGCGCCGTCGGCGGCAGCGCGCCGACGCGGCCCGGTGGCCCGACGCCGACGGGATCCCGGTGCCGCAGCCGACGCTGCTCGTCGGCGGGCCGGTGCTGCCGCCCGTCGACGCCGGCCTCGGCGCGCCGCCGGTGCCGACCCAGGTGGAGGACCGCGGCGACCCGCTGGACGACCTCCTGGGTCGCCGCCGCCCGCGCCCCGTCGGCTGACGGCGCGCGGCGCGCTGCGCACCGTCAGCTCGCACCGCCCCGCGCGCTGTCCGCCGTCGCGAGGGAGTAGCAAACGCGCCGAGTGAGTACCCGGCGGGTACTCACTCGGCGCGTTTGATGCCCTCTCGAAGCGGGCGCCGTGCTCGCGGCCGTCAGCTCTCGCGCAGCTCCAGGTAGCGCGCGATCAGCGAGCGGGTCGACGGGTCCTGGCCCGCCAGCGCGTCCGCGTCGCCCTCGACCGCCGGGGCGATCTCGAGCGCGAGCTTCTTGCCGAGCTCGACGCCCCACTGGTCGAACGAGTCGATGCCCCACACCACGCCCTCGACGAACGTGATGTGCTCGTACAGCGCGATGAGCTGGCCCAGCACCGACGGGGTGAGCGACGGCGCCAGGATCGAGGTCGTCGGGCGGTTCCCCGGGAACACCCGGGCCGGCACGATCTCCTCGGCGGTGCCCTCGGCGCGGACCTCGTCGGCGGTCTTGCCGAACGCCAGCGCCTTGGTCTGCGCGAAGAAGTTCGCCAGGAACAGCGCGTGCACGTCGGTGCCGCCGTCCTTCAGCGGGTGCGCCGGGTTGGCGACCGCGATGAAGTCGGCCGGGATCAGCCGGGTGCCCTGGTGGATCAGCTGGTAGAACGCGTGCTGGCCGTTGGTGCCGGGCTCGCCCCAGAACACCTCGCCGGTCTCGGTCGTCACCGGCGTGCCGTCCCACCGGACCGACTTGCCGTTCGACTCCATGGTCAGCTGCTGCAGGTACGCCGGGAACCGGTGCAGGTACTGCGCGTACGGCAGCACGGCGTGGGTGTGCGCGTCGAGGAAGTTGACGTACCAGACGTTGAGCAGGCCCATGAGGACCGGCACGTTCTGGTCGAACGGCGTGGTGCGGACGTGCTCGTCGACGGCGTGGAAGCCCTCGAGCAGCTCGCCGAACGCGTCCGGCCCGATCGCGATCGCGACCGAGGTGCCGATCGCCGAGTCGACCGAGTACCGGCCGCCGACCCAGTCCCAGAACCCGAACGCGTTCTCCGGGTCGATGCCGAACGCCGCGACCTTGTCCAGCGCCGTCGACACCGCGACGAAGTGCTTGGCGACCGCGCCGGTGCGGGCCTCCTCGGTGTCCTCGATCGCGCCGGCGGCGACGAGCTCGCGCCACAGCCAGTCGCGGGCCAGGCGCGCGTTGGTCAGCGTCTCGAGCGTGCCGAAGGTCTTGGACGCGACGATGAACAGCGTCGTCGTCGGGTCGAGGTCCTTCGTCTTCTCGGCGATGTCGGTCGGGTCGATGTTCGACACGAACCGCACCTCGAGGCCGTCCTGCACGTACGGCTTGAGGGCCTCGTACGCCATGACCGGGCCGAGGTCCGAGCCGCCGATGCCGATGTTGACGACGGTCGCGACGCGCTCGCCGGTGACGCCGGTCCACTCGCCGGAGCGGACCTTCTCCGCGAACGCGGCGACCTTGGCGAGCACCTCCTGCACGTCGGCGTCCACGTCCTGGCCGTCGACGACCAGGGCGGGCTCGGCGTCGGCCGGGCGGCGCAGCGCCGTGTGCAGCACCGCGCGGTCCTCGGTGACGTTGATGTGCTCGCCGGCGAACATCGCGTCGAGCCGGGCCTTGAGGCCGACCTGCTCGGCCAGCGCGACCAGCAGGGACAGGGTCTCGTCGGTGACGAGGTTCTTCGACAGGTCGACGGTGAGGTCGGCCAGCTGCCGGGTCAGGCGCGTCGCGCGGTCGGGGTCGGCGTCGAACCAGCCCCGCAGGTCGGGGAGGAACGCCTCCTCGTGGGCGGTCAGGGCGGTCCAGGCGCCGGTGGTGGTGGCGTCGACGGGTGCAGTCACGGCGGGGTCCCTCTCGGAAGCAAGATCCAACAGGTCACACCGTATCGAGGCCGGGGCGGTGGGCGAGCGGGACGTGCGGCCCGCCCCGGCCGGCGCCCGGCGGTCTCACCCCAGGGCCGCGCGGACCAGCGGGGCCACCTCGGTGCCCAGGAGCTCGATGGCGCGCAGGCTCTCGCGCTGCGGGACGCCGCTCAGGTCCATCTGGAAGATCTGCCGGTCGTGCCCGAGCGCCGCGTGCAGCGCCACGATCCGGTCCGCGACCTCGTGCGGGGAGCCCACGAAGTACGCCCCGCCCTTCGCGGCCTGGGACTCGAACGCGATCCGGTTGGGGATGGCGAACCCGCGCTCGGCGGCGATGCGGCGCATGGAGTCGAGCCAGTAGGGGAAGAAGAACTCGCGCGCCTGCTTGGCGTCGTCGGCGACGAACCCCATGCCGGCGACCTCCACGCGCTGGGTGGCCGGGTCGTGGCCGGCCTCGGCGTGCGCGGCCCGGTACAGCCGGACCAGCGGGGCGAAGTCCGCGGGCCGGCCGCCGATGATCGCGTAGGAGACGGGCAGACCGAGCCGGCCGGCGCGGTCGGAGGACGCCGGGTTGCCGCCGGTGGCGACCGCGATGCGCAGGTGCTCGCCGAGGCCGGGCTTGTCGAGCGGGCGCGGCAGCACCTCGGCGGCGTGCAGCGCGGGCCGGAACCGGCCGGACCAGGTGACGGGGTTGCCGCGGTCGATCCGGAGCAGGAGCCGGATCTTCTCCTCGAACAGCTCGTCGTAGTCGTCGAGCGAGGCGCCGAACAGCGGGTAGGACTCGATGAACGACCCGCGCCCCGCGAGCAGCTCGACCCGGCCGCCGGACAGCAGGTCCATCGTCGCGAACTGCTGGTAGAGCCGGACGGGGTCCTCGGTCGACAGCACCGTCACGGCGCTGCCGACGCTGATCCGCTCGGTCTGGGCGAGCGCCGCGGCGATCACGGTCGCGGGGGAGGAGATCGCGTAGTCGGGGCGGTGGTGCTCGCCGATGCCGACGTGGTCCAGGCCGACCTGCTCGGCGAGGCGCACGCGCTCCAGCACGTCCCGCAGCCGCTGGGCGGGGGAGGTGCGGGCGCCCGTCACCGGGTCGGGGTGGACGTCGCCGAAGGTGTACAGGCCGAGCTCCATGCCGGGTGCAGCGCGGACGCGCCCCGCGGCATTCCCGCACGCGGGCGGCGCCGGCGCCCTGCGCGGGCCGATGTCGGGCCGGTGAACGCGGGGTCACGAAGTGGTCACGGTCACACGAACTCCTTGACGGTGGATTAGTAAGGAAGGTCTACTAACAAACATGACGACGACGACGCCGTCCGCCGCTCCGGGCCACCGGGGGGTCGGGCGCACACTCCGCCCGACGGGCAAGGTGCTCCCCGAGCACGCCCGGGCGCACAACCGGTCGCTCGTCCTGCAGCACCTGTTCCACCAGGGCCCGTCGTCCCGCGCCGACCTCGCGCGCAGCACCGGCCTCACCCGGGTCACCGTCTCCGACCTGGTGTCCGTGCTGATCGCCGAGGGCCTGGTCGCCGAGCTCGGCGTCCGCCCGGAGGGGCGGGTCGGCAAGCCGGCGACGCTCGTCGGGATGCGGACCGAGGAGTTCCAGGTCGTGGCGGTCGACCTCGCGGACGACGCCAGCCTGCGCGGCGCGGTCATGACGCTCACCGGTGCCGTCGTCGCGCGGCGCACCGTCTCGCTCGACGGCCGGACCGGGGACGCCGCGGTCGCGGTGCTCGAGGACCTGTGCCGCGAGCTGCTCGCCGCCGCGGACCGCCCCGTCGTCGGCGTCGGCATCGGGTCGCCCGGCGTGATCGACGCGGCCGGGGTCGTCGTGCAGGCGCCCAACCGGGGCTGGTACGACCTGCCGCTGGCCGCGCTGCTCGCCGAGCGGCTGGGCGTGCCGGTGCAGGTCGCCAACGACGCGAACACCCACGCGCTGGGGGAGTACACCTACGGCGGCGCGACCGGGGCCGGGCTGATGGTCGTCACCGTCGGCCAGGGCCTCGGCGCCGGGATCGTGCTGGACGGCGCCCTGGTGCGCGGCCGCGCGCACGCCGCCGGGGAGATCGGGCACGTCACCGTGGTCGACGACCGCGACGTGCGGGCCGGCGACCCCGAGCCCCGGCCGTGCGCGTGCGGGCGCGCCGGCTGCCTGGAGACGCTGCTCTCCCTGCCCGCGCTGCGCCGCGCCACCGCCGGCCGCAGCCCCGAGGAGTCCGACGCGGTCCTCGCGTCGGTCGGACGGAAGCTGGGCGTCGCCCTCGCTCCCGTCGTCAGTGCGCTCAACCTCGCCGAGGTCCTGCTCTCGGGTCCCCCGGAGCTGCTGGACGGAGCCCTCAGGGTCGAGGCGCTCGCCACGCTCCGGGCCCGGACCCTGCCCCTGCTGGGGCAGGACCTCGTGCTGCGGATGGGTTCGTTGGACGAGGACGGGGCGCTCTCCGGCGCCGCGGCCCTCGTGCTGTCCGGTCAGCTCGGGGTCACGTGACGACCCCGAGCCGACCGCTTGCAGTGCCGGTACCACCACCCCCGGCGGGGCTTGCAGGCCCCGCCTCGCATCAGGGAGGAACACCAACGTGAAGATCGTACGGATGGCAGCCGTCGGTGTGGCGGCGGCGCTCGTGCTGACCGCCTGCTCGTCGGGCGACGACGGCGGCTCGACCGGGTCCGACGGGACCCCCGAGGCCGCCGACATCACGCTGTGGCTCAACGGGGCGGACACCCCGGACGAGCTGCGCGACTACCTCAAGACGACCTTCGAGGAGGAGAACCCCGGGTCGACGCTCACGATCGAGGAGCAGGACTGGAACGACGTCGTCACCAAGCTGACGACGGCGCTGCCGGACGCCGAGAACACCCCGGACGTGGTCGAGATCGGCAACACCCAGTCGCCGACGTTCACCACCATCGGCGCGTTCCGCGACCTCACCCCGCTCTACGACGAGCTGGGCGGCGACGACCTGCTGCCGTCGTTCGTCGAGGTGGGCAAGGCCGACGGCAAGAACTACGCGCTGCCGTACTACTTCGGCTCGCGCTACATGTTCTACCGGGCCGACATCTGGTCCGCGGCGGGCCTGGAGAAGCCGACGACGCTCGACGAGTTCGCGCAGGACGTCGCGGCGCTCAAGACCGGCAGCCAGTCGGGCTTCGCGATCGGCGGCCAGGACTGGCGCAACGGCATCTCCTGGGTGTTCGCGAACGGCGGCGAGCTCGCCACCGAGGACGGCGGCGAGTGGACCTCCACGCTGTCCGACCCGAACACCATCAAGGGCCTCGAGCAGTGGCAGGCGGTGTACCAGGGCTCGTCCAACGTGCCGGCCACCGAGCGCGACGTGGCGTACTGGGACTTCCTGAACGACGGCACCGACGGGGCGGCCCCGGCCGCCGCGACGATCATGGCCCCGGGCTGGGCCCGCTGGTCGATCGGCGACCTCACCACGAACGACGCCGGCGAGGAGGTCCGCGACGGCATGGTCGACGAGTCGAAGTTCGACATCTTCGCCCTGCCGGGCGTGGACGGCGGCATCGCGCCGGTGTTCGCGGGCGGCTCGAACATCGCCATCTCGGCGAAGTCGCAGCACCCGGAGCTCTCCGAGAACCTGCTGCGGATCATCTTCTCCGCCGACTACCAGCAGATGCTCGGCGAGAACGGCCTCGGCCCGGCGAACGCGCAGTACGTCGACTCGCTCGGCGACGACAAGTTCGCCACCACGATGATCGAGACCGCGGCGGCCTCCAAGCTCACCCCGGCCGCGCCGGGCTGGGCGGCCGTCGAGGCGGCGTTCGTCTACGAGGAGCTGTTCCAGGCGATCGCCGAGGGCGGTGACGTGACCGAGCTCGCCGCGCAGTACGACGAGAAGATCACGCCGATGCTCAACGGCCAGTGACGTCCTCCCGGCCGCGGGGCACGCGCCCCGCGGCCGGGACCGTCCGGCCACCGCTCGTCAGGAGAGGTGCCATGTCCACCACCGCGGCCCGCCCCGGGCCGGCCACCCCGCCCGCGCCGCCGGCGGCCCCCGCGCCCCCCGCGCACCGGCCCCGCCGTCGCCGGCCCGGCCTCACCGCCTACGTCCTGCTGGTCCCCGCCGTCCTCGTCCTGCTCGCCGGCATGGGGTACCCGCTGTACTGGCAGGTCGTCACGTCGATGCAGGAGTTCGGTCTGGCCCAGCAGTTCGGCCAGCCCCCGACCTTCGTCGGGCTCGACAACTACGCGCGGATCTTCACCGACGACCGGCTGTGGGCCGTCGTCGTCCGCTCCATCGTGTTCTGCCTGGTCAACGCGTTCGCCACCGTGATCCTCGGCGTGCTGTTCGCCCTGCTGATGAAGGCCGTGCACCCGGTGCTCCGGGTCGTGCTGCAGGTCGCCCTGCTGCTCGCCTGGGCGATGCCGATGGTCGCCGCCGTCACGGTGTGGAAGTGGCTGTTCGACTGGCGCACCGGCGTCATCAACTGGCTGCTGGTCCAG
>Ga0164306_10001299_pt1 | contig 11018 bp, 3 predicted proteins | sample Whisoiple_242_MG_FD_110213 | JGI IMG/M metagenome (GOLD analysis project Ga0164306, IMG submission 110213) | Soil microbial communities amended with fresh organic matter from upstate New York, USA - Whitman soil sample_242_MG | ecosystem: Environmental > Terrestrial > Soil > Unclassified >... | reverse complement strand
GTGACGGGTTTGCCGTCCGCAAAGCGGTACAAAGGAAACTAGATGTCGAGGGATTCGCTGGGCCGGGGGAATGTTTCCATTACATTGGCGCCCGCCGAAGAACAACACGCCGCGGGGCCGGTGCACAGACACGCGTGGTCAGGGCTGGCCCGCGGAGCCGACGCCGACCGTGTCCGGACGGCCCTCACCACGCCCGAGAGCATGGGCGTCGTCATCACCGGGGACCGGGGCGTCGGGAAATCCCTGGTCGGACGCAGCGCCCTCGCCGGCTTCGGCCCGGACGTCTATACCCTCCAGTTGCGCACCTCCGGGCCCGGCGCCGCCACCCCCTACGGATGCCTGGCCTTCACCCTCGCCCGCCTCCCGCAGAGCTCGCTTGGTTCGCCGACGGCGATCCTGCACGGAATCACCGCACTGATCCGCAACGACGCCGCGGGACGCAAATGCGTGATCCTGGTGGACAACGCCGGGTCCCTCGACGAGCAGAGCACCGGGGTCCTGCTGAACCTCCTGCAGACCGGCACCGCGCGGCTGATCGCCACCGCGCAGCGCGCCACCGACCTTCCGCCCGACTTCTATTGGCTCATCACCTCCGGGCAGCTGGCCGAAGTCCGGCTCGCCGGCATGACCGAGATCGAAACGCAGGAGGTGCTCCAGGCGGCGCTCGGACACCGGGTGTCGACCGCTCTGGCAACCCAGATGCACGAGCTGGTCGGCGGCAGCCCCACCCTCCTGCAGGCCGTCGTCTCCGAGCAGATCGAACGCGGCAACCTGGTGCTGTCCGGCTCGGTCTGGACCCTCGTCGACGAGGTGGTGCTGGACGGCAAGACGGCGCTGGAGGATATCGTCAGGGCGCGGTACGCCCGGGAAACGCCCGAGGCCCGTGAAGTGATCGAGGTGCTCTCCTGCGCCCGCTGCATGTCCCTGTCCCGGCTGGCGAGGATGTACGGCCCGGGACTGATTGCGGACATGGAGGAAGCCGGCCAGATCGTCGTCGACCGCACCGACCAGCACTACGTGACGCTGGGGGACCGCTACCTGGGCGACATCGTGCGCAACTGGCTCAGCGTGGAGCGCCGGCTGCAGTTGCGCGACAAGGTTCCCGGCCACCAGGAACACGAACTGGGCGAGCTCACCGTGGAGGACCTGCTGGCCTACGCTGCCTGGACGCACGACTGCCACGCCGAGCTGGCGCCGGCCCACGCGCTGGCGGCCGCCCAGGCCGCCGTCCGCCTCTTCGACCCGAAATTCGCACTGAAGTGCGCCGGCAGCATCGCCCCCGGCGACACTGAATGGCCCGAGGGGCAGCTGCAGAAAGCTGCCGCGTACCTTCAGCTGGGCCTTCCCCTGCAGGCGATGTCTGCCCTGGATGACGTCACCGAGGCGCAGACCAACGCCCTGGCCCCGGAGGCCTTTGCCGAACTGATCGCGGCGAAGGCTGACTGCATGGCCTGGCTGGAGGACCGCTCCGGGAAGGTCCCCGAGCTGATCCGGCAAGCCCGGCTGCGGCTGCAGGAATTCCGCCACGGCGACGTGGACACAGTCGACGGTGCAGTCGACGGCGATGCGGACGGGCTGGCCCGCGCCGGCCTGTGCCTTGACCTCTGCGAGTTCAACTACCTCTCCTTCATCGGAGACTACCGGCCGATGATGGACCGGCTCGCCGCAGCCGCGAGTGCCGACACCGACGCCCTCGACCCGGTCCACCGGCTGCGGACCTCGATCATCCTGATGGAAGCCCTGTGCATGACCGGCAAGGAACTGGAGGCCCGCCAGCTGATGCGAGACATCGGCGGAAGACTCGGTGAGTGGGCCAATGTCCCGCGGATCAGGGAAAACTTCGCCTGGCGTTCCTTCAACGTCCTGCTCCTCTCCGGACATTGGCGGCAGAGCATCGACATGCTCAAAGACGCCAGCGGGCGTGCCGGGCACGGCCTGCACTCGGGCAGCGCCGCCACCGACCTCGCCGTCGGGCTCGCCTATGTGTATGCCGGCCGCGGCTACCTGGCCCTGGACCCGCTGCTCGCCGCGATCGCCCAGCTCGAAGTCCGGACCAGCCTGCACGCGCTGCGCCAGGCTTACGCCGCCACCGCTTTTGCCTATGCGCAGATGGGCAACTCCGTGCAGGCCACGGTCTACCTGGACCGCGCACGGTCCGCTGAGGGGCCGGCCCGCTTCGTCGTCAGCAGCTCGACCGAGTTCTGCATGGACATGGCCTCCCGCTGGCTGGGCGACCCCGACGCGAAGGACCGGCTGGTCCACGCCGCCGAGCGGCACTTCCGGAACGGCCTCTACACCCTGGCCGGCATCTGCATGCTCGGTGCGACCGTCAACGGCACCGTGAAGGACTTCCAGTTCATGGAGGAGATCGCGGGGCTGCGGCAGGGCCCCCTCGCGGAGCTGTCCCGGGTAGTGGCGGTCGGCAGCCGCACGAAGGACGCCGTGACGATGCTCGAAGCGGCCGAACTCGCCGCCGCCCTGGAGCTCGACGCCGTGCAGGCCAGATGCGCGGCGCTCGCCTTCGATTTCGCCAAGGCCGCCGGGCTCGCCGGCAGCGCCACGGCGGCGCACAGCATGCTGGAGTCCTTGTCCGAGTCGGTCCCGGCGTTGCCGGTCGTGCCGCACAACAAGGGCCCGCTGCTGACCGAGCGGGAGCGGCAAATCGCGGCCCTCGCGGGCAACGGAGTTTCCAACAAAGACATCGCCCTGGACGTGGGCATCTCGGTTCGGACAGTGGAGGGGCACTTGTACCAGGTATTCACGAAGCTCGGAGTGTCCTCGCGGAGTGATCTGCTTGGACTCATCTAGGGTCCGCGTAGCCGCTCCCGGCGATGTGCAGCAGAGCGTCCTGACCGGACGCTCGGAAGACCTGGCATCCGCAGTGGAGGCACTCCAGGGCGGCACCCACGTCGCTGTGCTGTTGCTCGGCGACCACGGCATCGGCAAATCGCGGCTGATGGAGGCCGTGGCCGAGGCGCTCGGCGGCCAGGTGACGCCGGTGCGCCTGCACGGCAGCCCGGCCCTGAGCCATGTGCCATACGGCGTGCTTGCCCCGTTCATCGTGGACCTGCCGGTGGAGGACGCCACGTCCCAGCTGGCCGTGCTCCGGACGTTCTGGAGCTACCTCGAAGGGCAGCGGCGGAAGACCCAGAAGCCGTTGCTGCTGATCGTCGACGACGCCCACGACCTGGATGAGGCAACGGCCGGGGTCCTGGTGGAACTCGCCGCCGCCGGCTGGGCAAAACTGCTGGTCGGCGCCGTGGCCCGCCCCGGCCTGCCCGAGCCGCTCCTGCAGCTCTGGTTCGAGGGAATTGCCGAACGCCACGACCTGCGCCCGCTCACCCGGGACCAAACCTCGGAAATCCTGGCGCACCAGCTCGGCCCCCAGGTCCTGCCCAATGTCGCCGAGGTGCTCTGGGAGGCCTCCGGCGGCAACCCGCTGCTGCTGGGCTGCCTGGTCGACGACGCGAAAAGCGACGGGACGCTGCTTCAGCGCAACGGGGTATGGCTACTCGCCCGCCCGCTGAACAGCCACGGCGAACGGCTGACCGACGTCGTCCGCCGCCAGCTGCTCCGGCGCCCGGCCGCAGAACGCAAGGCCCTGAACCTCGTGGCCCTGGCCGAGCCGGTGTCGAAGGCCCTGATCGAAGCCATGGTGGACGAAGCCACCGTCGCAGGACTGATCGAACAGGAAATCCTCCGCGTCTCCGAGGAGGCCGAGCCCGAACTTCGGCTGTGGCACCCGGTCTACGGAGACACCCTGCGGAACCTGGTTTCCCCTGCCCGCAGCCTGCAGCTCCGCCAGAGCCTGCTGCGGCTGATGGACCGGGAACCGGCCTCGGCCGAGGGACTCCTGCGCCAGGTGAGCTGGTCAATCGAGTGCGGCGTCGAGGTCGAGGACCGTCAGCTGCTCCGGGCCGCGATCCTGGCCAGCAGGCTCTTCGAAGACGAACTCGCCCGCAAAGCCGCCTCCCAGGTCAAGGACCCGGAACTGCAGATCACGGCCCGGTCGGTGATCGCACGGACGTACTACAACACCTCGAACCACGCGGCGGCACGGGACATCCTGGAGGCGGATTTCGCCAAGGGACGCACGCTGGCCAGCCTGCTGACGGGTTCGTTGCTGTGGGCGGCGGTGCTCTCCGCGCTCGGACACACGCCTGCCGACATCATGCAGCGGGCCGAGGCGCTGCTGCGCGCCGGCGAGCGGCTGGCCGGTGCCAGCCCCGCCGAGGCCGAGGGCATTCTTGCCGCGACGAGGGAGCGGGTGCAGACCATCCGCACCATGGTCCTGGCCCTCGCCGGCGACGCGGAGGCTGCCGGGGCGGCCGGCGGCGATAGCGCCGGCCCGGACGATGGCCGGATGCCGGCAGGCAACCTCGAAAGGGCCTTCGGCCTGGCGCTGGAGGCGGAACAACTCGTGGTCCAGGGCAAACCGGACAGCGCCTCCGCCGCGGCCGCCGCCGCTCTGGACGCGGCCGGAACCGATCCTGACGAACTGTACTTCCTCTCCGATTTCCTGGCCGTCCGCGCCGTGACGGCGGCGATCCACGGCGGTGACTGGGGCGCCGCGGAAAGCCTGCTCGGACGCTTCGTGGCGGGGTTCGGACCCAGCCTGATCTCCTTTGGCGGCGGGGTCCACACGGCGACCGGCATCGTGCTGCTGTATCAGGGCAGGTCAGTCGAGGCCAAGCGGACGCTGCGGGCGGCCCTCGAAGCGCTGCGGCTCGCGGACCCCCAGCAACTGTTTTCGCTGACCGCTGCGATGGCGTTTGCCGCCGCTGCCGAGGCCGGCGCCACGGAGAAGGCCGCCGAGTTCCTGGCGGACTACGAATCCGCCCGGCCCCCCGTCTCGCGCTACCTGCGTGCCCTGTCCGCCATGGCCGTGGTGTACGGCAAGGCCCGGCTCGGAGGCTACCGCCGCGCGGCGGAGGAACTGCAGAGGCTCGGAAGGCCCGACGGCGATGGCAGCACCGCGGGACTGGAGTTCGATGCGCTGGCCTTCAGGCTGGCCCTCGGGGACAGGGAGGCGGCCGTGCGGCTGCGCGAACTGGCGCCGGAACTGGAGGGCCGCCGTGCCGGGGCCGTCTGCGGGTACGCTGCCGCGATCGGGTCCGGGCAGCCCGGCGAGCTGGTCGACGCGGCCAAGATTTGCGAGGAGGCCGAGCTGTGGGGCTTCGCCGCGCTGGCGTACGGCGACGCCGCGGACGCCTACCACGCGGCCGGCGACACCTTGCGGGAGCGGATGGCCACGGCGCAGCGGCAGCGGTGCCGTGACCGTGCCGTCAGCGCTTCAGGCGACGAGTCGGCCGGCCAGGACGACACGCTCGGACTCTTGACCCGCCGCGAACGTGACATCGTGGCGCTGGCGGTCCGGGGCCTGAGCGACCGGCAAATCGCTGCCGAACTGCAGGTGTCGGTCCGGACCGTGGAGGGCCACCTGTACCGCAGTTACGCCAAGCTGAACATCAAGGGTCGCGAGGAACTCCGCAGGATGTCCGAGGAGTAGGTGTTCCCTGCCCGGCCGGAGCGCATTACGGCCGGGGGCACTTGGAGCAGGTTCGGAACTACTTGGTTTGCCGCGCAGGGGGCCTGGCGGAATCCGAGTACAGCCGGGTAGACACCGGAGCCATACCTGCCCGGCAATCGAGTACTACTTACGGATGCCTTTGCGACGGCCGGTCCATAGCGTGGAGCTATCACTGGTTAAACATTGATTGCGAAGGTCTCTCCCATGTTTCAGCAAGAAGCCGGCGTGCCCGCGGGCAGCGGCAAAACGGACGCGATTTCACCAGCGCAACGCCCCCCTCAGGGGCGGCAGGAAAAACCTTTCACCCGCCAGCACGTCGTTGCCGACGTCTTGGAAACCCTGACATCAGGGTCGGGCTGCGGCGTCGTCCTGGTGGGGGAGCACGGGGCCGGAAAATCCTTCATCGCCCAGCGCACCCTTGAACAACTCGGCGACGACTACCTGGTCGTCCAGGTCCGGGGCAGTTCCATTTCATCAAAATTGCCGTACGGCGCCCTGAGTGTGCTGCTCAACGATCTCGATGCCTCCCACCTGGAGCACCCGCTGATGGTGCTGCGCGGGCTCACCCAGCTCCTCCACACGAAAGCCCAGGGGCGCGCCATCGTGTTGTTCGTGGACAACGCCCACGACCTTGACGACCTGTCCTGCATGATGGTTGCCCAGCTCAGCGCCGGGGGCCACGTGACCCTGCTTGCTGCGTGCGTCGACCTGCCGCACGTGGGCGGCGACATCATGGGGCTCTGGAAGGACGACCTGCTGCGCCGGGTGGACCTGGAGCCGTTCGATTTCGCCGAAACGGCCGCCACGCTCAACCAGGAATACGGCGGCCACTTCTCGCACACGGCCGCCCGCGCGCTCTGGAGTGCAAGCGGCGGAAACGCGCTCTTCCTGCACTCCCTGGCCCGGGAACAGATCAAGCTCGGCACCATCGTGCGGCGGGAGGGCGCCTGGGTCCAGGGCGGCCGCTCCATCGCCCTGACCGGGGAAGTGCGCGACGTCGTCAAGGCGCGGTTGAACCGGCTCAGCCCCGGCCAGCGCGACGTTTTTGAGCTCCTTTCCCTCGCCGGCGCCGTTCCGCTCCAGACGCTCATGCGGATCTTCAATCCGCAGGACATGGACAACCTGCAGGAGCGGGCCCTGATCCAGGTCAGCCACGACCATCCGCCCATGGTCAGCGTCGCCAACACGGTGACCGCCGCCATCGTCGCCAGCGTCGTTCCTCCGGGCCGCAGCGCCGAACTCCGGCGCCGCCTGACCGCGGTGCTGGCGGACACCGAGCAGGGCGAACCCACCGGATCCTCCGACGTCGCGTGGGCCCTGGACTGCGGGGAACAGATCAGCCCCGCGACGGCGCTCGCCGCGGCGCACCTGGCCAACAACGCCTCCGATCCCGCCTCGGCGCTGCGGTTCATCCACGAAATCGATGGCGGCGAGGCGCTCACCGAGGTGGCCATCGAATCCGTGCACGCCCAGCTTGCAGCCAACAACGACGAGTCCGCCCGGCGCCTGCTTCACGGCCTTGACGGCGCCGCAGCCGCTGGGCGTCCGCTGGCCCAGTGGGCCGCCCTGCAGCTGTTGCGGGTGGATCTGGACCTGCGAAGCACCGCCACCGCAGCCGACGCCCGGTCCAGGCTGGACCGGGTCCGCGACCGCCTCTTCGGCCCGTCCGCGGAAGAGGCGGAAGAGACGGAACAGGTGGGGGCCGCCCGCGAGCAGTTGCGGCTGGCCGAGCTGAAACTGGCAGCCTTCGAGGGCCGCTACGGTGACATCCTCGCAGTCCATGCCGGCGTGGGCGCCGAGCTGGGAACCGAAACCGGGCTCCTTACCGCGAGCCTGTTTTGCGAGGCCATGTCGGTCACCGGCAACGTCCTTGGCGCCATGGCCCTGGGGAAGCAGGTCGTCGCCGCGACCTCCGCCGTCCCGATGTCGGACCGCGCTGTGCGCGAGATCAGAGGGCGTTTCCTGCTGCTCATGCTGCTGTCGGCGAAGTTCCGCGAGGCCTCGGCCTTCCTCGCGGCAACGTCGGGCACACCGGAGCCGCAGGCCCGGCTTGGCGGGATGTTCGAGATTGGCCAAGGCGTGATCGACCTGCACGCCGGGAACCTCGACGGCGCCGGCCCGTGGCTCGAGGCCGGAATGTGGCAGCTGCGGATGCAGGATCCCGATGCCCTGTCCGGGCTGGCCACCGCGGCCTGCGCCTATGCCGCCGGGCTCGCCGGTGACGAGGAACGAGCCGGCCTGTTGCTCGCCGAATTGGCGCAGCCGCAACGTGCCAGCTCCTGGCTGGTGGACCGGATGACACGGTACTTCGAGCTGTGCGCGCTCGCCGAACTCGGCCAGCGGCCGGCGGCGATCCGCACCCTCACCGCCGAATCGGACAGCGACGCGGACGCCGGGGCCACCGCCACAGGGCTGCTTTTCCTTTCCGCGGCGGCCAGGTTGGGCGACCGGCAGCTGTGCCAGAAGCTCGCCGGCCTCGCGGGCCAGGTAACCGGGCAGTTCGCCCTGCTCTGCCTGCGGCTGGCCGACGGCGTGAAGGACTGCGCCAGCGAGCAACTGCTGGCCGTCGCCAAGGACGCCGACGCTGCGGGGAACGCGGTGTTCGCCCGCGACGTGGCCCGCCGGGCCGTCTACTGCGCCAACGAGGCCGGGAACCGGATCGCGCTCCGCGTCTCGCAGCGCACGGAACAGTCCCTGGACGACAGGTTCGGCAGCCCGAAAAACGGCCTGCATTCGCTGACCACCTCCACCCTGACCGCCAGGGAATGCGAAGTCGCCGTCCGGGCTGCAGCCGGAACGTCCAACCGCAAAATCGCCGAACAGATGCACGTCTCGGTCCGCACGGTCGAGGGCCACTTGTACCAGGTGTACGCAAAACTCCATGTCGCCAGCCGATCGGAGCTCAAAGATGTCATCTCGGGACCGGCGGCCAGCGCCCGCATCGGCTGACCCGCACGGGGCCCACCGGGGCCCGGACGCGGTCGACGGCGGCGGGAGTGGCCCTGAGTGGAAAGCCTGACTGATGCCGTGACCCTGATCGGACGCTCCGGCGTCGTCAAGGAGGTGGTCCGCTGCCTCCGTGACGAGGGCAGGGCCGGGGCCGTGATTGTCGGGAGTTCGGGGTCCGGCAAGACCGCCGTCGTGAAGGCCGTCCTCGCGGAACTGCACCCGCAGGGAACGGTGATCAGGCTCGCTGCGACTCCGGCGCTCGCCGCCGTCCCGTTCGGCGCACTCGCACCGTACCTGGCGGGTCTCCCGGCGCACGACCTCGATTCGTACGCTGCCGTGCTGGCGGCCGTGACAGCCAGCCTGCGGGCTGAGCCCAAGCTGGCCCTGTTCGTCATTGACGATGCCCAAAGCCTGGACCGGGGGACGGTCCAGCTGGTGGCGCAGGCCGTCGCCACCGGCGCGGCCCGATTGCTCGCCACCTGCCGTCCCGGGCCGCTGATTCCCGAGGAATTCCTGGCCCTATGGGATGACGGGATCATCGCGAAGTTCGATCTGGCGCCCCTCAGCCGTTCCGAGGTGCATCAACTCTGCGAACAGGTGCTGCGCGCCGAGGTGTCCCCGTGGGTGAGCGAGTTGTTCGCCAAGCTGACGGAGGGCAATCCCTTTATGCTGATGTCCCTGATCGAGCACGCCCGCGCCACCGGAGCCATCGGGCAGCGACGTGGGGCGTGGTTCCTCCTCGCCGCGCCGGACCTGGGCAGCGTTCCGGCCGCTGACCTGCTCGACCACCAGGTCCGCTCGATGTCACCAGAGGAGAAGACGGCCGCCGCCATTGTCGCCCTGGCCGGGCCGCTCTCGCTCGGCCAGATCCTCAGATTCAGCAGCCCCCGTGCCGTTGACGCGCTCGAGATGGCCGGGATCATCACCGTCTCACGGGACCGCGACCGGATCGTCAAGCCCGCCAGCCCGCTTATCGGGGAGATCATCCGCCGCCGCGTCCCCGCGGGACGGAGCGCCAGTCTGCGGACCAGCCTGCTGGCACTGCCCTGGGCGGGCGCGGTGCACCCGGATGCCTTCCTGAACCAGTTGCGCTGGTCGCTGGATTCCGGCGCGGAGGTCTCCGCCGCGGAACTGCTCCGGGCCGCCACGGCAGCGAATATCCAGCTGGACACCGCGACGGCGCTCCGGGCCGCAGGCGCCATCCGGGAGGAGCACGTCCTTTCAGAGGCGAAGATCCAGCTGGCCTATTCCAACTACATCCTCGGCCGGAGCGAGGCGTCGGCCGGCTACCTCGAAGCCGCGCAGCCGATCGGCTACGGACGCGCCTCCTATCTCGCCGCACTCCTGGCCGCCCGGCTCGGAACCGTGGCGGCATCCCTCGAGCTTCCGGGCGAGGCCGGCGGCGGGGGACCGGACGCCGGCGACCCCGACCAGCGGCGCTGGACGGGGCCAACCGTGGGCGTGGCCACCGGCCTCCTGCTGGAGCGCTGGGAGGGCCGGACAGAGGAGCTTCAGGAACGGCTGCAGGGGCTCGTCACCGCCGCGGAGGGCAACCCGGAAATCCGCATCCCGGCGGTGTCGCGCCTGGCGGAGGTGCTCACCGCCCAGGGCCGGGTGCTGGCGGGACTGGGCATCGACCGGGAGGCCTGGCACGGGGTGCAGGGCGCCGGCCTGGCACTTCCCCTGGTCTACGAAGACGTGCTGGAACGGCACTGCCTGAACCTGATCCGCGCCGGCGAATGGGAGGAACTCGCCTCCGCCCTGGACGACTACACCGCCGGCTTGTCCCCGCGGCTGCTGTACAGCGGGGGCATGCTGCACGTGATGCGTGGCTACTCCAGGCTGCGGCAGGGCCGCATCCCGGAAAGCCTCGCCGAACTGTTGCTCGGAGTGGAAGAACTCCTGATCGCCGACCCCTGGGAACTGCTGGCCTTCGCGCACGCCGTGGCGGCCTACGCCGCCGCCGCCGTCGGACACCCCGGCGACGCGGCCGAACAGACGCTGGCTTTCCGCAGCACCGCGTACCGCGAGCCGGCAACGCTTGGGCTCCTTGCGGAGGCCTACTGCACCGCTGCGGAGGTCGCTTCTGGCCGGGACGGCGACGACGGCCGCCGCGAACTTGGCCGGCTCGCGGACGAAGCGCAGCGGCAGGGCCTGCGGGGCGTGGAAACCGACATCCGACGACTCGCGCTGCACGGCGGGGACACGGCGGCCGCGGCCGCCCTGGCGGCCAGCAGCAGCGCCGTCGAAGGCCATGAGGCGCGGCTGCTGCGGGACTACGCGCTCGCGGTCGCCGCCTCGGATTCGACCGAGCTGATGACCCTGAGCGACCAGGCTTTGAGCGCCGGATACCTTCTGCTGGCGCTCGAGGCCGCCCAGCAGGCCGCGCATCTGCTCGAACATGACCCGGACAAATGGAAACTCACCGCGGTCCAGCGGAAGGTGCACCACCGGATGGTCGCCGCCGGGATGTCCGGCCAGATGAACATCGTCCGCGGCGAGCATTACGCCGACCTCACCGCCCGGGAAACCGAGATCC
>Ga0164306_10001298_pt1 | contig 11021 bp, 6 predicted proteins | sample Whisoiple_242_MG_FD_110213 | JGI IMG/M metagenome (GOLD analysis project Ga0164306, IMG submission 110213) | Soil microbial communities amended with fresh organic matter from upstate New York, USA - Whitman soil sample_242_MG | ecosystem: Environmental > Terrestrial > Soil > Unclassified >... | reverse complement strand
TCTGCGTTCCTTTGCGTCCTCTGCGGTAAAACGTGGCCTTTGTTTTCCGATCTCGGCGATGACGTGCGATCACGGCGATTGCGGCGATAGGCGCGCCTTGCGCGCCCACCCCTCCCCGTTCATCCCACTTCATCCCAGGTCATCCCAGATTGGCGTGGGTTTGAGCGATGCCTTGCTCTCTTCTTCAAGCCAGAAGCTAGCGGCTAGGAGCTAGTAGCCGATTCTCGCATTATATCGTATTTTATTCGCTTTTGTCAAGAAGAAAATAGCGCCCAGATGACGTGGTCACGGCAATTCTGGATTGTCCCCGAGACTCTGGAGGTGGTGGAACTGGGGGAGTGGTGAGGTATTTGGTAATATTCGACTTCGAGGGTAGAATCTTGGCATCCATGACAGATGTGTTCTCCCGAGCCAAGCGCAGTTGGGTGATGAGCAGGATCCGCTGCAAGAACACAAACCCCGAGTTGGTTGTGCGCTCATTTTTGCATCGACGAGGGTTTCGTTTTCGGCTTCACGTAAATGATCTTCCTGGGAAACCAGACATAGTGCTACCTAAATATCGGATAGCAATTTTTGTACATGGCTGCTTCTGGCATCACCATGCAAGGTGCAGAAATGCAACTTTTCCCACCACTCGATCAATATTCTGGCGTTCGAAGATCCTTGGCAATAAGCGGCGTGACGCGAAAGCTGTGCGCCAGCTTCGTTCTCTTGGGTGGGATGTCCTGACTGTGTGGGAATGCGAAACAGCAGCAGGAGGAAGTCCAGGCCGGGAATTGACGCCGTTACTGCGAAAGAAAAAATAGTGTTGCCTTTTGTGTAACTTGCCAGTTATCCTCAATCCCCCCTAATATTGCACCGACGCCCTTAAATGACTGCCAGCCAACCATTTGCGTTCCGAAACGGGACAAGTAACGCTGAGAATCGTCCTGCAATTTTGGACCTGTTTTGTGGGGTCGGCGGTCTTTCCGTTGGGTTTTTGATGGCCGGATTTCGAGTGCAACTCGCAGTCGATAACGATCCGGACGCTGTTGCGTGTTACAACAAGAATTTGAAGGGAGAGTGTGATGCCGGTGCCGTGCTCTTTGATTTATCAAAAATCAAATCTCATGAGCGAGTGCAAGAATTCCTGAAATCGAACGGTAGGAATCCAACAGACTTTGCAGCAGTTGTGGGCGGGCCACCATGCCAGGGGTTCACGACCATCGGGCGTACAAAATTGAATGCGTTACTTAAGTCTGCTGACAGTGAAGCTAAACGCAAGATACTGGAGAAGCGAGACAGGCAGCGATGCGCCTTATTTGAGACATTTGCTCTATTTGTCGAAGTGATACAGCCAAAGTGGTTTTTCTTTGAAAACGTCCCAACGATTCGCAATCACAAGATATATCAGCGTCTGATTTCAAGATTTGAGAACCTTAGATCGAGCGACGGGCAAAAGCTCGATTACGCACTTACGCCGGATGTTTATGTTGCTTCGAATTATGGGGTTCCACAAATCCGGCAACGATTCATCCTTGTAGGTCGGCTGCGTTCTGCGCTACCAGATTTCACACCGCCTAAAAAGCGCAACAGCAATAGGACCGTGTTCAATGCTTTGAGCGATCTGCCACGAATTAAGCCCGGCGCACAGAAGAGGGAGCTGAGGCGTCCTGAACGAGCAAAAGGTGGCTACCAGAAGCTGATGCACTCAGGGTTCCTGCCTGCTGAGTCTCGCTGTGTCCATGATCACATATGTAGGAGTCATGTCGAGGACGACATTCTCCTGTTCCGCAAGATGAAACCCGGTGAAAGGTTTGCCGATGAGCGGGTTCGACAGCTCGTGAAGGAAATCAATCCCAAACACCACCTCCGGTCTTACTCCATCGAAAACTTCACTGATAAATTGCACCGCCTGGAAGGGACAGAACCCGCTTGGACGATAACAGCACATTTACAAAAGGACGGCTATAAGTTTATCCACCACAGCCAAGGGCGGACCATTTCGGTGCGCGAAGCGGCTAGGCTACAGTCCTTTCCTGACTGGTTTCGTTTTAGCGATCTGGGGATGGGAAGCGCATTCAGGCTCATAGGCAACGCTGTGCCGCCGCTAATGGCGCGAGCGTTCGCGCGCCGAATGCTCCCATCTACAGGTGGAAAACTATTATGAGCGTACTTCGAGAAGAACGGCTGCCATTTAAACCTCGCGCGCGAATGCTACTTCTCTTAGGTGATCAGCTCATTCGGGATCCCAAGATTGCGGCCTTTGAACTCGTGAAGAACGCTTACGATGCCGACTCGCCTGGGGCCGTGGTTACAATGCATCACGTCGAAGACCAGAAGGCAGGATCAATCCTAGTCGAAGATACTGGCAGCGGTATGGATTATAGGACGATCACTGAAGTTTGGTTGGAGCCTGGCACCGACTATCGTGTTCGCCAGAGGGAATCAGGCGAGCGGACACCTAAATTTGGGAGAATGCCCTTGGGCGAGAAGGGCGTTGGACGGTTTGCGGCCCACAAACTTGGCAAGAAGATTCAGCTTACAACCCGAAAAGCACGTGAGCCGGAAGTTGTTGTACAAGTGAACTGGGGGAACTTTGAGACGCACAAATACCTAGATGAGGTCAAAGTATCAGTTTCTCAGCGAGACCCACAAATATATACAGGAAAGAAAACAGGCACAAAGATAGAAATAACAGATTTAAGAGAACCATGGAACCGGGGAATGGTTAGAGATTTAGCGCGATCGGTAGGTTCCATTTGTTCACCTTTCGACAAAACGGGAGAATTCACGTCGGCTGTACAGATTCCCGATCACGACGATTGGCTTAAGGGTCTACTGCCGATAGGTCGCGTATTAGAGTACGCGTTGTTTAAGGCGCACTGTGAACTTCGAGGAAAGAAGCTGAATTATTCTTACTCATTTACTCCTTACGCCATTATGAAAGATAAAGTGAAGCCGAGACAGATACGAAGGTTTGGAGACAAGGCATTAAATATAGGGGGCGATGCGGGTGTCATTGACCTGGACCAGAGCAAGGTCGGACCAGTCGACATCGATTTGTACATTTTTGATCGGGACCCTCAAATGTTGGAACTTGGGCAGATTTCAGATAAGAAGGGGTTAAAGGAATTCCTTAACGAATCGGGCGGAATTCGTGTTTATCGGGATGGAATTCGCGTATATGACTATGGAGAACCTGGCAATGACTGGCTCAATCTCGGAGAACGCCGGGTCAACTTTCCCGCTCAACGAATAAGTAACAATTTAGTGTTAGGCGCTGTGTCGCTTGACTTGGAGAAATCCCTCGATCTTGAACGCAGCCTCGGCCTGATTGAAAAAACAAACCGAGAGGGCTTCGTCGATAACGCCTCATACCGTGATTTTAGGGATGCTGTGGCTTTTGCTGTAAGCCAGGTTGAAGTTGAGCGCAACGAGGACAAAACACATATCCGGAACGTTTACAGCAAGAGGTCAAGCAAACAGCCTGTCCTCGAGGATATTGCGACACTGAGGGAAATTATCGAGCAGAAGAGACTTACTGCCGAACTGGGAGCTTATTTAGATCGGATTGAGTCGGATTTCACATTAATTCGGGATAGGTTTCTGACGAGTGCTAGCGCAGGATTAAGTCTGTCTGTCGTAATTCACGAAGTCGAAAAGGGAATAGCTGAACTGGTTAGAGCCGTCGACAAAGAGAATGCCAGTCCACGGGTCAAACGTTTGGCGAAGCACATCGCCGATCTTGTGGAGGGCTTCGGATCCTTAATCCGACGTTCCGGAACCAGCAAAGAAAGAGCAGCTTCAATGATTTCTCAGGCTCTATTCAACATTGAATTCAGGCTTGAGGTGCATGGTGTCGAAGTTACGACGGACATTCAGGAAGATTTTGAGGTCAAGTGTAGCAAACGCCTAATAATCGCAACAATTATGAATCTCATTGACAATTCGATATGGTGGCTTGACAACAAATGGGGAAGGGCGACGGGCAAAAAACGTGTCCATATAAGCACGAACAAAGAACTGTTCGGTGGCCCTGCGATAATCATTGCGGATAATGGTCCTGGTTTTTTAGATCCTCCTGAATACTTAATTGAGCCATTCATCAGTCGCAAACCAGACGGAATGGGGCTAGGCCTTCATATCGCGGACCAAGTAATGAAAGTGCAGGGCGGGAGACTTGAGTTCCCCTCTCACCATGATGTAAGCCTCCCTTCTGGAGTGTCGGGGGCGGTGGTCGCGCTAGTGTTTGGGAGTGGAAAGAAATGATCGGCTTAACTGGAACAAGGGTCATCATAGTTGATGATGAAGAAGAAGAAGCGCTTCCGATGATAAAGGCTTTTGCGAAGGAAGGGATTCCGACCGCTTTTTTCGATGGGCGCATCCAAGGTCTTCCGCCGAAAGGAAAGCGGTTTTCCGGAATTCGGCTTGCGATCTTGGACATGGACCTTCTTGGCGGAGGTGTCTCTCCTGCGACGAAGTCCCAAGCCCTAGTCAGGGTCCTGAGTAGTATTTTAAGTCCGGAGAATGGGCCCTATGCGGTACTTGCATGGACTAAGCACCCTGAAATTCGACAACTTTTTGAACAGCATGTGTTTGCAAGGGCAGATGTACCTAAGCCTATCGTGACAGTCACGATTGAGAAAGCCGCCTTCAAAAAACCACGGGGAGGCTTCGATCTGCCGGCCCTGACTAGAGAGATAAAGAGCGCTGTATCTCAATCGACGCCATTGTTGTTGCTTCAAACATGGGAAGGGAACAGCTTTGAAGCGGCAACAGCAGTAACGAATACCCTATCTGCGATGGCCGGCGAAGCTGCTGGCGACCTTCAGACCTGGCGTGACTCTTGGAGACAGACCCTGATGCGCCTGATGTATGCACTGGCTAAATCCGTGGCGGAAAAGGGGCTTGATGCGGGTACAAGTGTACGGTCATTTTACACAGCAGTGAATCCCCTTCATTCAGATCGGATTGAGAGTAACACGACCCAAGTATCAAAGTTGTTATCAACTCAGGGCGCTGAAATCTTTGCCGCTTCACAAGATTGTGGTGCAGAGCGGAAGGCCAAAGTTAATGCGATGCTGCATTTAGCGGCTGAGAATCTCGATCAGTTCGGGCCCGGGAATATTTACAGGTATCCAGAAACCCGAAAGCCACGATGGGTTCCAAAATCTGGAGACTTGCTGGATGAAATAATTCAATTGAATCAGCCTGACACTATAAGAACTAGGATCTTGGATGCTTCTGTGAGACTTGTGATAGAGGCAAGTGCTCCTTGTGACCATGCTCAGCAGAATATCCGATTGTCACGCTTGATAGCGGGCCTAGCTGTGCCTATTGCCGAAATAGGGAGAATCAAGAAGGGTGGTGGATTCATATGGAGCTTTGGCCCAATCTTTTTAGCTCTGCAAGGGCGGGCTCCGGGGCAATATCAGCTTTTTTTCAGCGCTCGCCATGCCATTTCTCCAGATGTTAATCATCTAGCTAGGCGACGGGCCGTTATGCGACTTCGCGGCCAAGCACTGGCCGACTTGCAGTCGTGGTTCGGGCATTACGTCAGCAGGCCAGGAGTTATGATGTTGCACTAGGGGCAAATGATCTGGCCGCGTGATGCCCCTTGTAACCTCCTTCCGCCTCGCCACTCTATACCGCAAGAGGTGATAGAGCGATGCAAAGCAGACTTCAAACAATACAGACGATTTCAAAGTATGCCCTGGGGCTGATGGCGTTTCTGGCCGGGCTGGACAAATTTCTTAACCTGCTTACCAACTGGGAGCAGTATGTAAGCCCGCTGGCGCAAAGGATGCTTCCCTTGAGCCCGGCGTCCCTCATGCACGTTGTGGGCGTGATTGAGATGGTTGTGGGCCTGGCCATCCTGACGAAGGCGACCCGGCTGGGCGCGTACGTGGCGTCGGCATGGCTGGTGTGCATTGCGCTGGCGCTGCTCACTACGGGACACTTCTTTGACGTCGCGGTGCGCGACCTGGAACTGGCGGTGGCGGCGTTTGTCCTGGCCAAGCTGACGGAGATCCGCGAGAGCAGCCCCGTGGAAGCTGGAAGCGGAGCGAGAGCGTTGCGCACGGAATTGGCATAGGAATCGCCGTAATCGCCGACATCGCACGTAATCGCGCGTGATCGGAAAGCAAAAATCAAAACCTTACCGCTGATAAACGCTGATAAACGCGGATCAGGAAAGCGAACCACAAAGAAGCAATCAGCAGTCAGCAATCAGCCAAAACAAAAGGCGCCGCTCATCGCAGCGCCTTTGAATTTTCAGATCAGCGTTGATCCGCGTTCATCAGCGGTAGAACCTTGTGTTGCTTCTTCAGATCAGTGTTGATCCGTGTAAATTAGTGGTAAGAAGTTAAGCTTCTCTGATCCCATCCATGAACGCCTTCAGCTTCCTTGACCTTGATGGATGCCGCAGTTTGCGCAGCGCCTTGGCTTCTATCTGTCGGATGCGTTCGCGGGTGACGGCGAAGGACTGGCCCACTTCTTCCAGAGTGTGTTCGGAGCCGTCTTCAAGGCCGAAGCGCATCTTGATGACTTTTTCTTCACGCGGGGTGAGCGTGCGCAGCACCTGCGCGGTCTGGTCCTTGAGGTTCACGTTGATGACGGCCTCAGCGGGCGAGACCATGGAGCGGTCTTCGATGAAGTCGCCCAGGTGCGAATCTTCTTCTTCACCAATGGGCGTTTCCAGCGAGATGGGCTCCTGCGCGATCTTGAGCACCTTGCGCACTTTGGCCACGGGGATGTCCATGCGCTTGGCGATCTCTTCTGACGTGGGCTCGCGGCCGAGTTCCTGCACCAGCTGCCGCGACGTGCGGATCAGCTTGTTGATGGTCTCGATCATGTGCACCGGAATGCGGATGGTGCGGGCTTGGTCAGCGATAGCGCGCGTGATGGCCTGGCGGATCCACCAGGTTGCGTACGTCGAAAATTTGTAGCCGCGGCGATACTCGAATTTGTCCACCGCCTTCATCAGGCCGATGTTGCCTTCCTGAATCAGGTCGAGAAACTGCAAGCCGCGGTTGGTATATTTTTTGGCGATCGAGACCACAAGGCGCAGGTTGGCTTCAATCAGCTCGCGCTTGGCGGCTTCAGCGTCAACGTCGCCCTGGATGATTTCGCGCTGCGTGCGCCGCAGCTCCTGGTAGCTGACGCCGCAATCGGCCTCAAGCTTTTCCAGGTCGTTGCGGTGCTGGCGCTGGATGCGCCGGTACTCGCGCTTGGTCTCCTCAACCCGCGTTGCCTCGATTTTTTTTTCCAGATTATTGATCTGGCGGTCGAGCGAGCGCATGGCGTCGACCGTTTTGTTGACGCGGTCGATGAGCCGCTTGCGCTCCGGGTTGGTGAACTTCAGCCGGCGGATCCCGCCGGAAACCATCACGTGCGCGCGTCCCAGCGCCCAGCGGTACTTGCGCGACTCTTTGGGCTTTTTCTTCTGCTTGACCGCTTCCAGCTTCTCTTCAAGCTGCTGGACTTTTTTGTAGCTCTTGCCGATGTCGTCGATCTGCCCGACGAAGTCTTTCAGGCGCGCCTGCACGATTTCGTCGGTGATCTCTTCTTCGTCGAACGCGACCAGTTCTTTGATGGAGCGCACGCCGCGCTTCAGGTCCTCGCCCAGCGCAAGAATTTCCTTGATGACAATGGGCGAGCGCGATAGCGCCTTCAGCACGCGCAGCTGGCCGCGCTCAATCCGCTTGGCGATTTCAACTTCACCTTCGCGCGTGAGCAGCGGGACCGTGCCCATCTCGCGCAGGTACATGCGCACCGGGTCGTTGGTCTTCTCCAGCGCGCCCGGCGTCAGGTCAAGTTCAACGTCTTCGCCCTCTTCAATGTCTTCAAACTTCTGCTCGGAAGGCAGTCCTTTGGAGCTGTCCAGGACGTCAATGCCTTGGGTCCCGATTGTGGTGAGCAAATCGTCCAAATCGTCCGGCGAATGCACGTCTCCAGGAATAAGATCGTTGACCTGGTCGTAGGTCAGGTAGCCCTTTTCCTTGCCTGCATCAATCAGCTTTTTTATGTCGTCAAATTTATCGTCTAGAGCCAAACCACGACCTCATTTTTCATGGCAATACGGGGCTGTACGCTTGTGTTCCTAAAGCATATCGGCGGGTATTTAGGTTTGGAATGCGCGCACGTCCCGAGAGTACTAAGGTTAGCATAAACTCGGTCAATAAGAAAAGGGCCCTACCCTGCCACCCGCGCTAAAACAAAGAAGATACCGGAACCGCTGCCCTGTGAATTGCCTTGAAGATTAGATGCTGCTCACGCTCTAAGGTTTCGCGCTGTTTCCCTGGCTCGATGCAACAAATTTTCGCCTAGAACGTTGGGGTTAAGGGGTGCTGTCCCAGCCTGTCGTTCTTCTCTCTGGCACTTGCGCGCCGTATCCCCTAAAGTATTCTGCGAACATGCGCAAAATCTACTCATTGCTGATTGCCTGGTGCGTCCTGCTGCTGGCGCCGGGCTTGTTTGAAGCTTTCGGGAACGTCACCCTCAACGGCACCCTGGCTACGGTCTGGATCGTCGGTTACCTGGCACAGTTCGGCGTCTTCATGTGGATCATGAATCTGGTCGGCGAGCAGAAGGTCCTCTGGTGGTTTATCGCCTCGCTGGTCCCCTGGGCCGTCGACTGGACCGTGCCGTCTTCCGCTTGGCTCCTTCTACTCTGGGCAGCCGTCGCTATTGCGGTCGCCGCCTGGATCGGCCGCTTTTCCAGCCGTGCTCGCGCGCTCCAGCAGCGGGGCATCCGCGCCACCGGCGTCGTGCTTGAAGTGCTCAAGCCGTGGATGAACGTCGTCATCAACAACGTTTACATCCGGCGCCGCCTCCGCCTGCGTATCCAGCGCCAGGATGGATCGCCGGCCTACGAAGGCATTTTGAAGGGACTGTTCATGCTCGGTGAAATCCCTTCCGTCGGCGACCACCTCGCTCTGCGCGTTGATCCGGCTAATCTACAGCACTTCGACTTCGATAAAGCGTCCACCGAAGCCGCGCAAGCCGCCTCTGCGGCAGCAGCCGATCCCGGCATTTCTGCCGTAGCGTCCGAATCCCGCCGGCAAAATCTCGCCGACGAGCTGGCCCGGCTCGCCGATCTCCGCGACCGCGGCGCCCTTACCGACTCCGAGTTTGCCGCCGCCAAAAAGAAACTTCTGCGCTAATCGATTTCCCGAAGTCTCGACCCTGAGCTTGCGGGGCCCCCAGCCCGCGCCGTTTTTGCGCGTGCTGGGCAGGGAGGCGAGAGATCCCTATCTATAGAAAAGTTTTGAACGATGGCACAAAAAGCAATTGATGAGACGGCACGAAAAAATGCGATTCAAGGCTCGACGAACTACTGGCCAGATCACTTAGCGCCGTGACCCCAACAAAAAGTGTGAGCGGTTTTAGCATCCGCGTAGCCCTTCTAAAAATTCGTCATCCCGACGGCCGTTAAGCGAGCGCGCGCCGTCACCAGCGCGCGAGTAGGCCGGAGGGACCTTTTGTTTTCTTCATTGTTTGGGGTGTTCATAGAACCGCAACAGTCTCGAACGAGCGGAGGGCACCATTCCGATAACGGCGACCACGCGCGATCTCGGCGATCCCTAAAATCCCGCCAATTTCCTGTCCAGCTCCAGTTTCTCCTGTTTCAGCCGCAGCAGGGCCGTCTTCCCAAGTCTCGAGCGAAGCGAGAGATCCCTATTTTTCAGCGGTTTCTTTTAAGCTTTGTCAGAGGAGCCGATTCGGATTCACAGAAAAAATAAATTCGGATCAGCAGGAAAAACAAAATGCTCTTCAGGACTCAACGAGGCGTCCCGGCAACTGACTCAGGGCCGGAGGCCCGTCAACAAGTTAGCCCACCTCTGGAGGCGAGCGAACGCGAAGCCGGAAGGGTGGGAAAGCGTGCGATTAAAACAAAAGCCCCGGAGGGGCGACACAAGAACTAAAATCCGGCCAGCTTTCTGTCCAGCTCCAGCTTTTCCTGTTTCAGCCGCAGCAACGCCGCCACGTCATTCTTGCGTTCCGCCTCCACAATCCAACGTTTGATGTCGACTTCGCGCTGGCTTATCTGCCGCCGATGCCGCAGCGCCTCCAGCGCTCCAGCCAGCAGGTCGCCCGTAATCGGCTCATCTTCACGCATCACGATCTTTGCCAGCCTCTGCCGGTCTGACTCGCTGAGCGGCAGCGCCATCACGTCATCCACGCCTTCGCCGCGCTCCAGCGCCAGCGCATTTTGCAGGATCGCCTCCAGCAGCGTCTCCGTCGTTAGCCCCAGGTGCAGCTTTTCAACCCTTAGCGCATCCACCGCCATATGCCGCAACTCGGCTTCTTCCACCACGGCCGACGATGCTGCTCGCACCAGCACTTTTTCCGCCGGCGTCATGTCTTCGTCGGGCTGGTTCCTCAGACCGCCGGCTGCCCTGCTCACCGCCGCTGCTTTAAATTCCTGCCGTAGTACCGTCGTATCGATATTCAGCTTCTGTGCGATATCATTCGCCAGTTCGTCGCGCACAATCCGGCTCGGCACGCGATGGATATGCGGCAGCAGAAAGTTCACCGCGTTCTTCTTGCCCTCAGGACTCCGCGTGGGAAACAACTTCAACGCCCGCTCCACCAGGTAATCAAAATATTTGGCCGAGCCCTTCAGCGCCTTCGCATACGCTTCCGCGCCATTCTTGCGGATAAACAGATCAGGATCGAACCCGGCCTCCAGCCGCAGCACGCGGATATTGAATTCTTCTTCCAGCAGCATGCCCAGCGATTTGTCGGTGGCCGCCGCGCCCGCCGTGTCGGGATCAAAATTTACGACAATATCTTTGCTGAACCTGCCCAGCAGCCGCACCTGCGTCTCAGTAAATGCCGTTCCAGAACTCGCCGCCACGTTGTGAAAGCCCGCCGCATACACGGCAATGCAATCCATCTGGCCCTCCACAATAATCACGTAGCCCAGCTTGCGGATCGCCTCTTTCGCGCGGTCAAGGTTGTACAGCACGCGGCTCTTGGAATAGATCGGCGTCTCCGGCGAATTCAAGTATTTCGGCCCGGACTTCTCGTCCTTC
>Ga0164306_10001297_pt1 | contig 11022 bp, 12 predicted proteins | sample Whisoiple_242_MG_FD_110213 | JGI IMG/M metagenome (GOLD analysis project Ga0164306, IMG submission 110213) | Soil microbial communities amended with fresh organic matter from upstate New York, USA - Whitman soil sample_242_MG | ecosystem: Environmental > Terrestrial > Soil > Unclassified >... | reverse complement strand
CCGCCGCGGGATGAAGACGCTCCGCCTCTGGACGAAGAGCCGCCGATGGACTGGGATCCTTCGGCCCCGCCCGCCGTCCGGGCCACGCCCCCAGCGGCACCCGCACCAGCGCGGACCGCACCACGTTCCCGGCCTGGCGCAGGTGCGCCGGCCGCAGCGCCAACGCCCGGCCCGGTCGGTACCCCTGCAGCGGCTGCCCCGGACACCGCCGCCGACCCGTGGGCACGCGCCGTCGAGCAATCCCCCGGGATCTGGAGCGTTGGCACCGAGTTGAACGTCGGACGGCACCCGTCCCCGGAGAACGCTCAGCAGGCGGCACAGCAGAGCCCGGAACCGGAGCCGCCGCACTACGAGCCTGCGGCTGCGCAGATTCCGGAACCGGTCGGCGCTTTCCCGGGCGGCTCGGGACACGCCGCTTCCGCGGAACGCAGCCCGGCGCCGCAGCTCGTCCCGGCTGCCGCCGGACCCGCGGCCATCACGGCTGCGGCGTCCCCGGTTGTGGCCACGGCCCCGGTGGGGGCGCCTCCGGCCTCCGGACGGCAGAGCCTCTACCAGAGGCTTTCCAACAGCCCCGAAGCCGAGGCCGGCCGCGCCAAGGCGCCGGCGCGCGCGGCCGTTGCCGCGACAAGCTACGAACAGGACATCCCCAGCGCCGACGACGAAACGATCGAGGAATCGGGCGTGTTCGGCCGCGCCGCCGTCGAGCGTATTCTGGGCGGGAAGCTGATCGAAGAGCGCTCCCTGGACGGAAGCCCGCTGGCACCGCGCTTCTAGCCAACCCCGGCGGCCAACCAGGCTGCCCCTCCCCCAAACGAACGAGGAAATTGTGTACGAAGGTGCAGTTCAGGAGCTGATTGATGAGCTCGGCCGCCTCCCCGGCGTCGGGCCCAAGTCGGCCCAGCGGCTCGCCTTCCACATCCTCGAAGCTGATCCGCAGGACATGAAGCGCCTTGTCGAGGCCATTACGACGGTCAAGGAGCGGGTGAAGTTCTGCACCGTCTGCGGCAACGTCACCGAGCAGGAACTCTGCAACATCTGCCGGGATCCGCGCCGCGACCCATCCATTATCTGCGTCGTGGAGGAGTCCAAGGACGTCCTTGCGGTGGAACGCACCCGGTCCTTCCGCGGCCGCTACCACGTGCTGGGCGGCGCCATCAATCCGATCGCCGGTATCGGCCCGGAACAACTGCGGATCCGCGAGCTGCTGACCCGGCTCAACGACGGCGCCATCCAGGAAATCATCATCGCGACCGACCCCAACCTCGAGGGCGAGGCCACGGCCACCTACCTCGCCCGGATGCTCAAGTCGATCGGCATCGCCGTCACCCGGCTCGCGTCCGGCCTTCCCGTTGGCGGAGACCTCGAGTACGCCGACGAAGTCACCCTGGGCCGCGCCTTCGAAGGCCGCCGCAACGCCCTGAGCTGACCGGGCCGTGACAGCCGTACCCGGCGCGCCCGGCCCGCTCCGCGTATCCGGCCGTCCGGCATTTCGGTCACAATTCTTTTCCGGGCCCCGGCGGCGATAAACTCAAGGGAGAGGCCGCCGTCGCCGTTTGGCTGGCCGGCCCAGAACCCCGATGATCCAGTGAGGGTGCGCGCATGAGTTTGTCCACTACCGAAGTCCATCCCGGAACGCAGCCGCTGCAGCTGCCCGTGAAGCCTGGCGCCACCAAGCACCTGGTGGTGAAGAAGTTCGGCGGCTCCTCCGTCGCGGACGCGGAAGGGATCAAGCGGGTCGCCCGGCGCGTCGTCGACGCCCACAACTCCGGCGACGAAGTCGTCGTCGTCGTGTCCGCCATGGGCGACACCACCGACGAACTCCTCGACCTGGCGGCCCAGGTGACCGATTCCGCCCCGGCCAGGGAAATGGACATGCTCCTTTCCGCCGGCGAGCGCATCTCCATGGCCCTGCTCGCGATGGCCATCAACAAGTACGGCGCCTCGGCCCAGTCCTTTACCGGTTCCCAGGCCGGCATGATCACCGACGGCATCCACGGCAAGGCCCGGATCATCGACGTCGACCCGCACCGGATCCGCACGGCCCTGGACAAGGGGCACATCGCCATCGTCGCGGGCTTCCAGGGGATGAGCCGCACCACGCACGAGATCACCACGCTGGGCCGCGGCGGCTCGGACACCACGGCGGTGGCGCTGGCCGCCGCCCTCGACGCCGACGTCTGCGAGATTTTCACCGACGTTGACGGGATCTATACCGCGGATCCGCGGGTTGTTCCTTCCGCCCGGAAGATCGACCGCATCTCCAGTGAGGAAATGCTCGAGCTCGCGGCCTCGGGGGCCAAGATCCTGCACCTGCGCTGCGTGGAATACGCCCGCCGCTTCGGGGTGCCGTTGCACGTCCGTTCCTCATTCAGCCAGAACGAAGGCACCTGGGTTCTGCCCAGCGCCGATGACAAGATCACGATTCAAGAGGGAGTTGCCTTGGAGCAGCCAATCATCTCCGGCGTTGCACACGACCGTTCCGAAGCCAAGGTCACGGTGGTCCGCGTTCCGGACATCCCCGGCAAGGCGGCGGCGATCTTCCAGGTCATCGCGGACGCGCACTCCAACATCGACATGATCGTCCAGAACGTCTCCACGCACGGCACCGGCCGGACCGACATCTCCTTCACGTTGCCGATCGTCGAAGGCGCCGACGCGCTGGCGGCCCTGCGCGCCGCCCAGGCCGAGATCGGCTTCGAGAACATCGAGTACAACGAGAAGATCGGCAAGCTGTCCCTGATCGGTGCCGGCATGCGCTCACACCCAGGCGTCTCCGCACGGTTCTTCGCCGCACTCTCCGAGGCCGGCATCAACATCAACATGATCTCCACCTCGGAAATCCGCATCTCGGTGGTGACCCACGCCGACCAGCTGGACGACGCCGTCCGCGCCATCCACAAGGCCTTCGACCTTGACAGCGAAGACGAGGCAACGGTCTACGGCGGCACCGGCCGCTAGGACAGCGCCAGAGCCCGCACACGAAAGGGAGCAGCCACTCGGCTGCTCCCTTTGTCGTCCGGCCCCCGGGCGGGTTAGACCTGCTCCTTCGGGAGGTCCTCCCGACGGACCGCGTAGTGGTGTCCGTGTGAGTCGGTCTCGACTTCGAAGCCGGCGAGATCACTCTCCGAGGCCTGCTCGAAGTCATCGTGCCGGTGCACGACCGGCGCGGCATAATCCCCGCGTGAAGCAGGGCCAAAAAGGAACCGCGCCCAGGACGACGGGTGCAGGTGCCGACGCAATGCAGCCGCCCTCAGTGCACGTGCCATATTTCCCACCCCCTTTCCTGCTGACAGGCCAAGCGAAAGGTGGCGCGGGCGGCGCCAGTGCCCTCATTTTACGCCCGACGGCGGAGAAAAGGGCAGGGCGGCCGGCGTCGACCAGGCCCCGGCGTCGACCTGGCCGCGGGTCCAGGCTCCGGCGTCGACCTGGCCGCGGGTCCAGGCTCCGGCGTCGACCTGGCCGCGGGTCCAGGCTCCGGCGTCGACCTGGCCGCGGGCCGGTTTAGCGCAGGGACTTGTCCTGGGGGTTGCGGGGCACCACATAGGTGCTGCCGTCCGGCCGGTGGAGGGTTTCCCACTGCAGGGTTTCGGCCTGCCGCTGGGCCAGCAGCTGGCGGTTCTGCTCCGTCATCTCATGGCCAATCGAGGTCCGGCTGGCGGGGCCGAAAATTGCCCGCAGCTTTCCGGTCGCACGCATGAACCGCTGGGCGGTGTTTTCCTTGGCCATTACCCACTCCTTCGAAACGGACGTGGCACCAGTGTACGCTAATCATTAGCGCACTAACTATTTGAAGGAGGCCTGATGGCCATCGCCGACACCGACTCCGCAACCACCCCGGGCGCATCCGCCCCCGTGGACGAGGACCTCCTACTGGAACACCAGCTCTGTTTCGCCCTGACCGTTGCCTCGCGCAGCGTCGTGGGCGCCTACAAGCCGGTGCTCGACAAGCTGGGCCTCACCCACCCGCAGTATCTGGTGATGCTGTGCCTGTGGGAATCGAGCCCCCGCACCGTCCGCGACATCAGTGATGCCCTCGCCCAGGAACCAGCCACGATTTCGCCACTGCTGCGGAGGCTGGAAGCGGCCGGCTACATCACGCGGCAACGGGCCGAAGGCAACGAACGTAGCCTCGCGGTGCGGCTGACCCCCCGCGGGGCGGCGCTGCGGCAACAGGCGACGGCGGTGCCCGGCACCATGATGGCGCGGCTGGGCCTGGACCGTGAGCAGGTCGGCGAACTGCATGCCTCGATGATGCGCCTCATCGCGGCCACCCGGGCCGCGGACGAAGACCACCGCGGCTAGTCCGCCGCGGACACGGCCCCCACCCCCTCTCCCCCGGCCGCGGTGCGGCGTTGGGACGGCGCTAGAATGAGTGAAACCGAGGAGAGCCGACCATGCGTAAGACCCTGATCCCCACCCTGCTCGCCGTGATCACGGCCGCCGGACTGGCCGCCTGCGCACCCGGCGGCGGGCCTGCTCCGAGCGCGTCGCCCACCGGCACCACCTCCGCCTCGGCTTCGCCTTCTGCCAGCAGCCCAAGCTCGGGCCCCCCTTCCGCGGACACCGAAACCACCGCCACGGCGCCGTCGCCGTCGGCCGCCGCCCCCACAGCCGGACCCGGGCAGGGCAACGCCGAACTAGCCATCATGGTCACGTCCGCCGAAGGTGGGAAGGCCACGAATTACACTCTGGTGTGCCAGAACGGTGTCCCGGCAGCGGAAAGCCAGCACCCGACCGCCGCCGCGGGCTGCGCCGCCTTGAAGGCGAACGCGGCCCTGCTCAGCCCCGCGCCGCGGCCCACGGACAAGGTCTGCACCCAGCAATACGGCGGACCGGAAGAGGCGACCGTCACGGGTTCCGTGGACGGCAAGGCCATCGAAGCCAAGTTCAGCCTGCGGGATGGCTGCGAAATCGCCCAGTGGAAGGCCGCCAAGGACATCCTGGGATCCACCGGTGGGGCTGTCTAAACTGCAGCACCTCCCGCAGGACGAGTGGCTCCAGCGCGAAGCCGCCCACCAGCAGCGCGTCCGAGCCTACGCCGACCCCTACCTCGCCCGGAGGTCGGCGGGCCAAAAACACCCGGTGGAGGACTTCCTCTTCACCTATTACACCCAGAAGCCCGGCCAACTGCTGCGCTGGCATCCCGGCGCCGGCGTCGTGCTCTCCGGAGCGGAGGCAGCGGCCCGCTCCGGCTGGAAGTACTACCGCATTCCCGACGCCGGCGAGCTCGATGCTGCGGGTCTGGCACCGGGCACGGATGCGGTGACGGTCGACGTCGAACGGTTCCTCGGAGAACGCCGCGACGCCGTGCAGTTTGCCGGCATCATCCTGGCGGGGACGGTCGCACGGCCTGCGCAGTTCGGCTGCTTCGGGCTGCACGAGTGGGCCATGGTCTACCGGCAGGACAAGTTCGAACTGCGGCACGAGTACCTGAAACTGCGGCTTGGTTCCGAGCGGACGGACCAGGTGGTCGAGGACAACCGGATCCGGTGCTCGCATTTCGACGCCTTCCGGTTCTATACCCCCGACGCCGTGCCGCTGAACACCCTGGAGCCGAGCCGCGAGAACCAGCGAAGCATGGAACAGCCCGGCTGCCTGCACGCGAACATGGACCTCTACAAGTGGGCGTACAAGCTGGCACCCGTGCTGCCCAGCGAGCTGGTCATGGACTGCTTCGAGCTTTCCTGGCGGATCCGCGCCATGGACATGCGCGCCTCCCCCTACGAGCTGAGCGAGTGGGGCTATCCGCCCATCCGGATCGAAACGCCGGATGGCAAAGCCGAATACGTGGAGCAGCAGCGGGCGTTCGCCGCCGCCTCGCAGGACCTGCGCCGCCGGCTGCTGCTCGAACTCGCGCCGCTGCTGACGGCTGCCGGCGCCGCGGCTCCCGCGCTCCCCGCAGCCCAGGAAGGACTCCCATGACCGACCCCGCCGGAGTGACCGCCCCGCACGACGTCGACCTCACGATCCGCCTGACGGAGGCACCGGGCACCCCTGAGCACACCTTCCGGCTGGTCGCCGACGGCGGCGTCCCCACCGCCGCCTCCACCCTGCCTGACTCCGTTGCCGCGTTTGAGGCCCTCCGGCAGCACGGCGAGGGCATCTTTTTCCCCGTGCCCGGCCCGCCGAAGCTGTGCACCCAGCAGTACGGCGGCCCGCAGGTGGCTGTGGTCACCGGGCGCTATCTGGGCCGGGAAGTCCACTGCGAATTCAGCCGCACCGATGGCTGCGAAATCGCTCGCTGGCGTGCCCTCGCGCCGCTTTTGGGCGGCACCGCGGGATCCACCGGCGCCAGCTGAGGCCCGTGGCTTAAACGGCAATGGCCGGCGGTACCGACCGCCGGCCATTGCTGTTTTCAGGTGTTGCTAGATGGCGTTGTTCGGGGCATCCGTCAGGTCCTGGTGCACAACCTTGGACTGCTCCTTCTTCACCTTGGCGCCCTTCTCCAGCTGCGCTGCGTTGCCGGTGCCGGCCTCGTCACCCGGGCCTGCGTTGCTGGCCTGGTCCTCGGAGGTGGGGGCCACCATCGTGGTGCCGGCCGGCGACACGATGACGTTGACGAACGTCGGCTCGCTGGCGCCGGCGAAGGTCACCCGGCCGATGTAGGAGCCAACCGCGAGTCCGGTCCAGTTCAGCGAGAGCTTGCCGGCCTTGCCGTTGGTCAGCTTCAGCGGGTTCGGCGAGAGCGTCGCGTTGCCCACGTTGGCGCCGAGCACCGCAGCGTCAACGGACGCCTTACGCGCCTTGCCGTCCGGGCTGGAGTACAGGTTCGCGTAGATCGTGTACTTGCCGCCCGCCGGGTTGGCGATGGAGAGGGTCTCGCTGGAGGAGGAGGTGGCTACCTGCTCGACACCCCTGGGGGTAACGACCCACATGTCGAAGTCCGCGTTCGGGTCCGAGGAGATGACCGAGAACTTCGCCAGCGGCACTCCGGCGGGAACCTGGACGGTCTTGACGAACGTTGAGGCATCCGCACGGCCGGTGAAGGCGCCCGGAACCAGTTCCACGGCGGAGGAGTCCGCCTTGGAGAGACCGTCCAGGGTCATGCTGGTCGCGCTGTTCGTGCCGGAAACCACGGTGATGTCACCGGAGCCGGTGGCCGACTCGGTGGTGAAGGTGACATCCTTCGGAGCCACAACCGACTGCGGGCGGACCGAGATCGGCGAGGTGACGGTCTTGCCGGCACCTTCCCAGCTCAGCGAGCCCATGGCGAACTGGCCCAGCGCCGCACCCTGGTTTTCGAAGGTGACCTTGAACGTGCGCTGCTCGCCTGCTGCGGTGAAGTTCAGTGCGGCCGGAGCCACGCTGACCTTGATGCCCGGCACGTTGGCCGTGGCCTTGTACACACCCGGGGTCAGGGCGGTCACCGTGCGGGTGACCTCGATCTTGCCGGTGAGATTGCCCAGCGCGAACGACGGAACGTTCATGTCCCGCGGCTTGGTGCTGGACGGCAGGCCGAGGTCAACGCCGGTGCCCTGGATGAACTTCAGGTAGTCCTCGAAGTTGGCGTCATACACCAGGCCCGGATCCACCATGCGTGCCGGATCGACCTCGCCCGCGCCGGTGGCGTGGACGTCGGTGTTCTTGGAGCCGTCGGCGTTCACCACGTTGCCCGCGGTCGTCATCATGGCGGACTTCACCATGGCCGGCGACCAGGACGGGTTCTTGCCCAGGAGCAGCGCGCCGAAGCCGGCAACGTGCGGGGCGGCCATGGACGTGCCCGACATGAAGCCGAAGTTCGCCCCGCCTGAACCGATCGGCGAGACGCCGGCCAGGACAGCAACGCCGGGAGCAGATACATCCGGCTTCAGCAGATCCGACGCGGTGGCCAGCAGCGGGCCGCGGGAGGAGAAGCCGGCAATCTGCGGCTGGGCCTCAAGCGGGAGGCCGGTGGTGTCCTTGTTCACCAGGGAAACCTTGATGCCCGGGTTGGCCGTGACCTTGTCCTTGATGGTCTGGGTGGCCGGCGGGTTCACGTGGACGGTCGGGACCGAGTGCTGGTCCGTGTCCAGGGAGGAGTTGCTGAGGTTCACCAGGATCATGCCGACGCCGCCGCCGCGGGCGACCTCGGCGCTCTTGGCGACGCGGTCAACGACGCCGCGGTCGCAGACGACAACCTTGCCGGCGACCTTCGCCGGATCCAGCGTGCCGGGACCGCAGAGTGCGGGGGACGACGGCGGGTTTGCGGCTGCCGCATTGGCAGCCAGCACGACGCCGGCGTCCTTGACTTCCCGGTTCATGATGCTGGCGCCGCGGAACTTGGTGCCATCGGCGAATTCCACCGTGCCCTGGAGCTCCTGGGAGAAGCTGCTGGCGGCGACCGTGGTGACCCAGGGGGCGCCGTGGTTGACGGTGCTGGCCGTGGGGCCGGAGTTGCCGGCGGAGGCGGCCACGAAGATGCCGGTGGACGCGGCGTTCAGGAAGGCAATGGAGACCGGGTCGATGACCGAGGTCGCGGAGCCGGAGATCGAGTAGTTCAGGACGTCCACGCCGTCAGCCATGGCCTGTTCCACCGCAGCGACCGAGGAGGAGCTGTAGCAGCCGCCGGTGTTGGGGTCGGTGTCTTCCCAGCACACTTTGTAAACGGCGAGCTTCGCGGCGGGGGCGATGCCGCTGGTCAGGCCGAAGCTGCGGCCGTCAACAAACGTCTCGACGTCCTTGTTGCCGGCGGAGGTGCTCGCCGTGTGGGTGCCGTGGCTGGCCACGTCGACCGGCGAGAGCTGCTCCTCCGGGGCGCGGTTGCCGGCGGGAACGTAGCGCAGGAAGTCCTCCGCGAAGTAGTGCGCGCTCAGGACCTTGGAGTTGCAGGCGGAGCCGTCGAAGGCTGCGCCGGTTCCGGTGCCCTTCTGGCACTCGCCAACGAACGTCTCGCCGTCGGCCTTGAGCATGGCGATCTTGCCGTCCGCCGTGCGGTAAGGCACGCCGACGACGGGTTCGCCGACGAGCGGCTTGACCTCTTCACCGGCGAAGAATGCGCTGCCCGGGGTGTAGCCGGTGTCGATGACGCCGACGACGACGCCCTTGCCCGCTGCGTCCTGGCCGCCGAACTTGGTGTTCCAGGTTCCGTTGGCGCCGCTGAGCTTGAGGAAATCGGTGCTCGAGTAATCCGGGGCGTTTTCCGTATCGGGGGCGACCACCAGGACGCTCGGGTCCTTGGCGAGTTTGATGGCCTGGTCCGTGGTGAGCGTGGCGCTGAAGCCGTTGACCGCGGCCGAGAACTGGCGCTGGATCTGGACGTCCTGCTTGCCGGCGACCTCCGCCTGCTTCTTCTCCAGGTGGGCCCGGTAGTTCTTCACCTCGGACTTGTTGGCGTCGAGTTTCTTGCCCTTGGCAGGCTTCGTGGCCGGCAGCCCGTCCGTGGTGCCGTCGTAGGTTGCCGCCGGCTTTTCAGCGAGCAGGACGATGTAGCGGCCGTCCGGGTAGCTGGCGGGGTCCAGATTCTTCTGCGCGATGCCTGCGACGGTGGAGCCCTGGCCCGGCGCAGCAGTGGCGGGCGAGATGGCGACTGTGGAGAGGAGAACCGGCAAGCCCAGGGTCAGTGCCACTGCCCTCCGGAGTCCCCCGCTTCGAAGGAAGCTCTTTCCTGGTGATTTCACGAGTGATTTGAACCTTTCAGAAGGAACGGTCCCGGCGCCATTGCCGGGGACGACGGACTGGTTACGGGGACGGGAACAGGAGTTGACTCTCGCCCACCGGCGGATACCAGCCGATTCATACAGTACAGACTGAGAGCCAGATATGACATAGACCACAAGAACAAATCTGGATTGGTCATATTGGTCAACAAGTCGCGTCGTTCCGGGGGCATGGCAAAGCCGGGACGGCTGCGCCATCCCGGCTGGGTCCCGCCTGGCGGCGGGGCATTACGGGGGTTGTTACAAGCTCATGACTGCCGGGGGCTACTGGCGGGGCGTGCGGACAACCTCGCTGATCCAGGCCTTGGTCTTCTCGTCCAGCGGGCCGGCCACGTTGCTCGCGCGGTACGCACGGTCGGCCTTGATCTTCTGCAGCACCATCCGGCCGAGGCCCGCAAAGACGGCGGCAGCGACCACGGGAAGCAGGACGGATCTCGGTTTCTCAGCCATGCCCACATCCTACTGAGCGCCATCGTCGCAGACCATAGCCGCAGCCGCCGCCTGGTCACGAATACGGCGGGGCTCGCGGCGCCCGGTAGAATGAGGGTGCAAGCTCGCGGAGCGCCCGTTCCATGTTGTCCCTAAACACTGCTGTCCTCACCACACAGCGGATCGGCGTGAGACGGCACTACTCCGCTGCGCCCTTACCCAACGCTCACGCACAGGAGTTACCGGATGCCCCGGATCGTTGTCGACGTCATGCCCAAGCCCGAGATTCTCGACCCGCAGGGGAAGGCCATCGTGGGTGCACTGCCCCGCCTGGGCTTCACCGCGTTCAGCTCTGTCCGCCAGGGCAAGCGTTTCGAACTGACCGTCGACGGCGAGGTGACCGAGGAGATCCTGGCCCAGGCCCGGAACGCGGCGGAAACCCTGCTCTCCAACCCGGTCATCGAAGACGTCGTCAACGTCGAGGTCGTCGAGGCCTGAGATGACTGAACTCCCCCTGATCGGCGAGGCTGTTGCCGTCGCCGCGCACCCCCGGCTCGCCGGTGCGCGGATCGGCGTCGTCACCTTCCCCGGCACCCTCGATGACCGCGACGCCGCCCGCGCAGTGCGCCTGGCCGGCGCCACCCCGGTGCCGCTCTGGCACGCTGACACCACCCTGGGCGACGTCGACGCCGTCGTGATCCCCGGCGGTTTCTCCTACGGCGACTACCTCCGCGCCGGGGCCATTGCCCGGTTCGCGCCGCTGATGGCCAAGATCATCGACGCCGCCAACTCGGATGCCAAACTGCCCGTGCTTGGCATTTGCAACGGCTTCCAGATCCTGACCGAGTCGCACCTGTTGCCCGGTTCCATGATCAAAAACGACCACCTGAAGTTCCTCTGCCGCGACCAGGTCCTGCGGGTGGAAAACAATGCCACCGACTGGACGCGCGACTACGCT
>Ga0164306_10001296_pt1 | contig 11023 bp, 5 predicted proteins | sample Whisoiple_242_MG_FD_110213 | JGI IMG/M metagenome (GOLD analysis project Ga0164306, IMG submission 110213) | Soil microbial communities amended with fresh organic matter from upstate New York, USA - Whitman soil sample_242_MG | ecosystem: Environmental > Terrestrial > Soil > Unclassified >... | reverse complement strand
GGTGGCGTTGGCCTCCTGGAGGAACGCGATCGCCTCGAGGTTCTCGCGGCCGCCGTGCACGTTCGGGGTCCACTGGCCGGGCTCGCGCGAGTAGTCGAGGTAGAGCATCGAGGCCACGGCGTCGACGCGCAGGCCGTCGGCGTGGAACTCCTCGAGCCAGTAGGTGGCGTTGGCGACGAGGAAGTTCTTCACCTCGTTGCGGCCGAAGTTGAAGACGTAGGTGCCCCAGTCGAGCTGCTCGCCGCGCTGCGGGTCCGGGTGCTCGTAGAGCGGGGTGCCGTCGAACCGGGCGAGCGCCCACTCGTCCTTGGGGAAGTGCGCGGGCACCCAGTCGAGCAGGACGCCGATGCCGGCGCGGTGCAGGGTGTCGACGAGGTGCCGGAAGTCGTCGGGGTGGCCGAACCGGGAGGTGGGCGCGTAGTACGACGAGACCTGGTAGCCCCAGGAGCCGCCGAACGGGTGCTCGGACACCGGGAGGAACTCGACGTGCGTGAAGCCCATCTCGAGCACGTAGGCGGTCAGCTGGTCGGCGAGCTCGCGGTAGGACAGGCCCTGCCGCCACGACCCGAGGTGCACCTCGTAGATGCTCATCGGCCCGGAGTGCGGGTCGTGCGAGCGGCGCTGGTCGATCCAGTCCTGGTCGCCCCAGGTGAACGCGGACTCGACGACGACGGACGCCGTGGCCGGCGGCACCTCGGTGCCCTTGGCCAGCGGGTCGGCCTTCTGCAGCCAGGTGCCGTCCGCGCCGATGATCTCGAACTTGTACCGGGTGCCGGCGGCGACGCCGGGGACGAAAAGCTCCCACACGCCGGACTCGCCGAGCGAGCGCATCGCGTGCTGGGCGCCCTGCCAGTGGTTGAAGTCGCCGACGACCCGCACGGCGCGCGCGTTGGGCGCCCACACGGCGAACGCGGTGCCGACCACGTCGCCGAGGGCGCCGGGGTAGCGGTGCACGTTGGCGCCGAGGACGGTCCACAGCTGCTCGTGCCGGCCCTCGCGGATCAGGTGCCGGTCGAGCTCCTGGACGGTCGGCAGGTAGCGGTACGGGTCGTCGACCCGCTGGGTGTCCGCGCCGTACGTGACGTCGAGGCGGTAGTCGACCACCTGCGTCTCGGGCAGCAGCGCGACCCAGATGCCGTCCTGCTCGTGCTCGGCCGCCGTGCTGCCGGACGCGGTGACCACCTCGACGGCGTCGGCGAGCGGCCGCAGGGTCCGCACGACGAGCCCGCTCGGGGTCAGGTGCGCGCCCAGCACGGAGTGCGGGTCGTGGTGCGTGCCGGAGGCGACGGCGCGCAGGGTGTCGTGGTCGACGGTGACGGGCGACGGCTCGGCCGGGCGGTTCATGTGCCCACCCAACCACCACCCGGGCGTTCGCGCAGCCAGACACCGCACGCACGCACGCACGCCGCCGGCGGGCTCAGTCGCGCAGGACCGCCCCGCCCGCGGCCGCCCACCACAGGTCGGCCAGCGCGCGGTGGCCGGCGGGCGTCGGGTGCACGCCGTCGGCCGCCAGCGCGGCGGGGCCGTGCTCCGCGGCGAGCGCCGCGAGGTGCGTCCCGGCGGGGACGAGGACCGCGCCGTGCTCGGCGGCGAGCCGGTGCACGACGGCCACCTTGGCGCCGAGGTCCTCGTCCCACCAGCGCCCCTGCTCGGCGGTCACCGGCACGACGAACGGCTCGACCAGGACGAGCCGCCGCACGCCGGCGGCCAGGGCGGACCCGAGCAGCCCGCGGTAGGTGGCCTCGAACGCCGCGGCGGGCGTCGTGGCGCCGCGGTCGTAGCGGCGCCAGGTGTCGTTGATCCCGACGGCGACGGACAGCACGTCGGGCCGCTCGGCCAGGACGTCCTCGCGCCAGCGCGCCGCCAGGTCGACCGCCCGGTCGCCGCCGACGCCGCGGTTGCTGACCCGGCACCCGCGCAGCGGTCCCTCGGCGAGCAGCCGGACGTAGCCGTCGCCCAGGCCCTCGGGGTCGGCGCGCCGGCCGCAGTCGGTCACGGAGTCGCCGACCAGCAGGACGTGGGTCGGCGCGGGCTCGGGCACGCCGGGCAGGCCGGCGGGGGTCGCGGGGCTCACGCCGCGCAGTCTGCCAGGCGGGCCGGCGCGGGCGGGAGCGTCCCGCCGGCTCCCGCGCGCCGCGCCGCGCCCGTCAGCCGATCAGGCGCTGCACCCCCGCGAGCGGGATCGGCAGCCAGTCGGGCCGGTTCCGGGCCTCGTACACCGCCTCGTACAGCGCCTTGTCGAGCTCGAGGACCCGCAGCAGGTGCGCCCGGGTGCCCGGGTCGAGGTCGCCGCTCTCGGCGGAGTAGCCGGCGAGGAACGCGGCGCGCGCCACCTCGGTCCAGGCCGCCGGCGCGCCGCCGACGGCCGCCGCGTAGTCGAACGACCGCAGCATGCCCGCGGCGTCGCGGAGCGCGAGGTCGGGGCGGGTGCGCTGGGCGACGGGCAGCAGCGGCTCGCCCTCGAAGTCGAGCACGTACCAGGTCTCGTCGCCGCGGAGCACCTGCCCGAGGTGCAGGTCGCCGTGCACGCGCTGCCGGTGCGGCACGTCGGCGAGCAGGCGGGTGCGCTCGGCGAGCGCCGCGATCGGGTCCGCGAACCCCTCGAGCTCCGGCACGATCCCGCTGGCCCAGGCGAACCGCGCGGCGAGCGCGTCGGCGACCCGGGCGGCGGCGGGGGACAGGCCGGGCTCGGGGTCGGCGGCGTGCCGCCCGCCGGTGGACCCGTCGGCGGCCCCCGGGCCCGGGCCGTCCGCGGGCAGCACGTCGTCCGGCAGCGCGCGCGCCAGCGCCCGGTGCATCTGCCCGATGACCTCCCCGAGGTCCTCCGCCAGGTCGCCGAACGACTCGCCGCGCCGCGCGAAGTCGCACGCCAGCTCGAACCCGTCGTGCGCGCCCGGCACGAACGCGCTCAGCACGCCGAGGTGCCCGTGCGCGGTGCCGTCGCCGTCGGGCCACTCCGCGCCGAGCCAGGCCAGCGGGCGCGGCACGTGCGTCCAGCCGACCTCGGCGAGCGCGCGCGGGACGTCGACGTCCGGGTTGTCGCCCTCGGTGAGGCCGCGGAACACCTTGAGCATCGCGGTGCTGCCGTCCGGGCCCGCCCCGGGCAGGATCACCGAGGTGTTGGACTGCTCGCCCGGCACCACCTTCGGGGCGCCGAGGGACCCCAGCGCGTCGCCGTCGGCCGGGGCCGCGCCGTCGGGCCGGTCCGCGGCGGCGAGCCAGGCCCGCTCGAACTCGGGCCGGTCGGCGCCGTCGACCACCGCCGTGCCGTCGGGCAGCCGCCCGACCAGCGCGGCGTCCCCGTCGGCCACGTCGCCGCCGAGCACCACGGGCACCTGGAGCACGGCGCCGGTGCCGCCGCCCTCGGCGCGCAGCAGCAGGAGCCGCACGTCCGCGGCGCCCTCCGGGTCGGCGAGGGTCAGGCCGCCGATCGCGGTGACCCGGGCGTCGACCCCCTTGATCGGGAACCAGCGCCGTCCCGGGAGCCAGGGCGCCAGCAGCGCCGCCAGCGCGTCGTCCCGGTCCTCGTGGGCCACCCGTCGCTCGGTCATGCCGTCGTCACCGCCAGCCAGTAGAAGTCGCGCGACCCCAGGGTGAACGAGGCCGTCCCGTCGGCGCCGACGGGCGGGAACGGCGCCCCGCCGAACACGTCCCGCAGCTCGGCGCCCGCCAGCTCCGGCGGCAGCCGCAGCGTCGTCGCCCGCGCCGTGGAGGCGAGGTTGGCGACGACCAGCAGGGTCTCGCCCGCCCCCCGCCGCAGGAACGACAGCACCGCGTCGTTGTCCCCCGGCGCCACCTCGAACGTCCCGGAGCCGAGCGCCGGGTGCTGGCGGCGGACCATGAGCATGCCGCGCACCCAGTGCAGCAGCGACGTCGTCTGGGCGAGCTGCGCCTCGACGTTCACGTTGTTGTAGTGGTGCACGAGCGACTGGATCACCGGCAGGTAGAGCTTGCCGGGGTCGGCCGTCGAGAAGCCGGAGTTCCGGTCGGGCGTCCACTGCATCGGCGTCCGCACGGCGTCGCGGTCGGCGAGCCAGATGTTGTCGCCCATGCCGATCTCGTCGCCGTAGTAGAGGCAGGGCGACCCGGGGAGCGACAGCAGCAGCGCGTGCGCGAGCTCGATCTCCTTGCGGGAGTCGTCGAGCAGCGGCGCGAGCCGGCGCCGGATGCCGATGTTGGCGCGCATCCGGGAGTCCGGCGCGTACCAGCCGTACATCGACGCGCGCTCCTCGGTGGACACCATCTCGAGCGTGAGCTCGTCGTGGTTCCGCAGGAAGGTGCTCCACTGGCCGCCGCCCGGGATCGCCGGCGTGTCCGCGAGGATGTCGACGATCGACGTCGCCCGCTGGTCGCGCAGGGAGTAGTAGATCCGCGGCATCACCGGGAAGTGGAAGCACATGTGGCACTCGGGCTCGGCCTCGGTGCCGAAGTAGTGCACGACGTCCTCGGGCCACTGGTTGGCCTCGGCCAGCATGATCCGCCCCGGGAACTCCCGGTCGATCATCGCGCGCAGGTCGCGGAGGAACCGGTGGGTCTCCGGGAGGTTCTCGCAGTTGGTCCCGTCCCGCTCGAACAGGTACGGGACCGCGTCCAGCCGGAAGCCGTCGACGCCGACCCGCAGCCAGAACCGCGCCACGTCGAACATCGCCTCGACCACCCGCGGGTTGTCGAAGTTGAGGTCCGGCTGGTGGCTGAAGAACCGGTGCCAGAAGTACTGCCGGCGGACGGGGTCGAACGTCCAGTTGGACGTCTCGGTGTCGACGAAGATGATCCGCGCGTCCTGGTACTTCGTGTTGTCGTCGGACCACACGTAGAAGTCGCCGTAGGGGCCGTCCGGGTCGGACCGGGACGCCTGGAACCAGGGGTGCTGGTCCGAGGAGTGGTTCATCACCAGGTCGACGACGACCCGCATGCCGCGCTCGTGCGCCGCGGCCACCAGGTCGGTGAAGTCCTCGAGCGTGCCGTACTGCGGCGCGACCGCCGTGTAGTCCGACACGTCGTACCCGCCGTCGCGCAGCGGGGACGGGTAGAACGGCGGCAGCCACAGGCAGTCGACGCCGAGCCACTGCAGGTAGTCGAGCCGGGCCGTCAGCCCGCGCAGGTCGCCCGAGCCGGAGCCGTCCGAGTCGGAGAACGACCGGATCATCACCTCGTAGAACACCGCGGTGCGGTACCACTCCGGGTCGTCGCTCAGCCCGCCGCGCTCGGCGCCCGGCACCGGCGGCTGCCGGCGCGCGGGCAGCGCGGTGGTGGCGATGGCGCCGGTGGCCGGCGCGCCCCCGGCCGCGGCGCCGTGCGGCACGTGGCCGCCCGCGCCCGTCACCGTCGGGACGGCCCCCGTCGCGGACGGCACGCCGCCCGCCGCCCCCGCCGGGGTCACACCCGCTCCACCCGGATCACGTGCGCCACCCGGCTGTACGGGTCGAGGCGCACCCACGGGTGGGCGTCCCAGGCGTAGACCTCCTGGGAGAGCACGTCGTGCGCGACGAACCGGGAGCCCGGGTCGAGGCCCAGCGCCGCGAGGTCGAGGTCGACCACGCCGTCGTGCGCCGACCGCGGGTCGAGGTTGACCACCACCAGGACCGTGTCGTCCGCGCCGGTCGGGGACAGGTGCGCCGGCAGGTGCCGGGAGAACGCGACCAGCGACGGGTCCGACGTGGGGTGCACCGTGAGGTTGCGCAGCTGGCGCAGCGCCGGGTGGGCCCGGCGGATCTCGTTGAGCGAGCGCAGCAGCCGGGCGATGCCGAGCGGCTCCGCGGCCGCCCAGTCGCGGGGCTTGAACTCGTACTTCTCGTTGTCGATCTGCTCCTCGACGCCGGGCCGCGGGACGTCCTCGACCAGCTCGTAGCCGGAGTAGATGCCCCAGGTCGGCGAGCCGAGCGCCGCGAGCACCGCGCGCACCGCGAAGCCCGCGGTGCCGCCGGTCTGCATGTACGGCGTGAGGATGTCGTGGGTGGTCGGCCAGAACGACGGGCGCATCCACGAGCCCTGCTCGCCGGACACCTCGGCGAGGTACTCGGCGACCTCCTCCTTGGTGTTCCGCCAGGTGAAGTACGTGTACGACTGGTGGAAGCCGACCCGGGCCAGGTTGAGCATCATCGCGGGGCGGGTGAACGCCTCGGACAGGAACACCACGTCGGGGTGCGCGGCGCGGACGTCCGCCAGCAGCCACTGCCAGAACGACAGCGGCTTGGTGTGCGGGTTGTCGACGCGGAACGCGGTGACGCCGTGGTCGATCCAGACCTGCAGGACGCGGCGGATCTCCCGCGCGATGCCCTCGGGGTCGTTGTCGAAGTTCAGCGGGTAGATGTCCTGGTACTTCTTCGGCGGGTTTTCCGCGTAGGCGATCGTCCCGTCGAGCCGGGTGGTGAACCACTCCGGGTGCTCCGCCACCCACGGGTGGTCGGGGGAGCACTGCAGCGCGAGGTCGAGCGCGACCTCCAGGCCCTGCTCCCGGGCCGCGGCCACGAAGGCGTCGAAGTCCTCGAAGGTGCCGAGGGTCGGGTCGATCGCGTCGTGCCCGCCGTCCGGGGAGCCGATCGCGTACGGCGAGCCCGGGTCGCCCGGCTTCGCGTCGAGCGTGTTGTTCCGGCCCTTGCGGTGCGTGGTGCCGATCGGGTGGATCGGCGTCAGGTAGACCACGTCGAACCCGAGGCCGGCGATCCGCGGCAGGTCCTCGGCCGCGGTGCGCAGCGTGCCCGTCGTCCAGGTGCCGGTCGCGTCGTCGTAGGTGGCGCCGATCGACCGCGGGAAGATCTCGTACCAGGCGCCGGCCAGGGCCAGCGGGCGGTCGACGACCAGCGGGTAGGTGGGCGACGGGCTGACCAGCTCGCGCACCGGGTGGGCGGCGAGCGCGGCGCGCACCTCCGCGGACAGGCCGGCGGCGAGCCGGGCCTCGGCCGGGCGGGAGTCGTCGCGCAGCGCGGTGGCGGCGTCGCGCAGCACCCGGGCGTCGGCCTCGGGGATCGCGGCGCCGGCGTCGTCGGCGGTGCGATCCGCGGCGCGGGTGAGCAGCCGGGCGCCCTCCTCGAGCACCAGCTCGACGTCCACGCCCGCGCCCACCTTGAGCGGCGCGTCGTGCGCCCAGGTGCCGAACGGGTCGGACCAGCCCTCGACGCGGAACCCCCAGGCGCCGGCCTCGTCGGGCACGAGATGCGCCTCGTACCGGTCGAGGCCGGGGGCGATGTCCACCATCGTCGCGCGGGCGCGGTCGGTGCCGTCCGGCCCGACGAGCACCGCGGTGGCCGCGCAGGCGTCGTGGCCCTCGCGGAACACGGTCGCCCGGACGGGGACGGCCTCGCCCACCGTGGCCTTGGCGGGCCAGCGGCCGGCCTCGGCGACGGGCGACACGTCCACGACCGGGATCCGGCCGATGGGCGCGTGCGCGGGCGCCGGGGGCGGTGGGGGAGTCGTCGTCGGGGCCGCGGCGGCGGTCGAGCGGGGGCGGGCACGACGCGGCGCGGGCTGGCGCGGCGAGGGTGTCGACGTCACGGGACCGAACCTATCCACTGGTGCCGGGCCCAGCCATCCGGACGGCCGACCTCCTGGGTGGTGGGGGAAGAAGGTGGGACCGAGGTGCTGTTCCGGGTGGCCCCCGAGTGCCTAGGCTCGGTCGGGTGAGAGCCATCCGCCGATTCACCGTCCGCACCTCGCTCCCCGCCGAGCTCGCCGACCTGGACGAGCTCGCCCACAACCTGCGCTGGTCCTGGCACGCGCCGACCCGCGACCTGTTCGCCCGCATCGACCCCGCGCTCTGGGACGCGGTGCACGGCGACCCGGTCGCGCTGCTCGGCGCGCTGCGCCCCGAGCGGCTGGCCGAGCTGGCCGCCGACCCCGACGTCGTGGCCGCGGTGCGCGCCGCGACGGCCGACCTGCACGAGTACCTGGAGGCGCCGCGCTGGTACCAGCACCGGCAGGCGTCCGACCCGTCGCTGCCGGCCGCGATCGGCTACTTCTCCCCGGAGTTCGGCATCACCGCGGTGCTGCCGCAGTACTCCGGCGGCCTCGGCATCCTCGCAGGCGACCACCTGAAGAGCGCGTCCGACCTGGGCGTGCCGGTGATCGGCGTCGGGCTGCTGTACGGCGCCGGCTACTTCAAGCAGTCGCTCACCCGGGACGGCTGGCAGCAGGAGACCTACCCGCTGCTCGACCCGGACGGCATGCCCCTGACCCTGGTGCGCGAGCAGGACGGCACCCCCGCGGTCGTGTCCATCGCGCTGCCCGGCGACCGCACGCTGCACGCGCACGTGTGGACCGCGACGGTCGGCCGGGTGCCGCTGCTGCTGCTCGACTCCGACGTGCCGGAGAACGACGAGGCCGCCCGCAAGGTCACCGACCGGCTGTACGGCGGCGGCGGCGAGCACCGGCTGCAGCAGGAGCTGCTGCTCGGCGTCGGCGGCGTGCGCGCGCTGCGCGTGTGGTCCCGGCTGACCGGCGCGCCGGAGCCGGAGGTCTACCACACCAACGAGGGCCACGCCGGGTTCCTCGGCGTCGAGCGGATCCGCGAGCTGGTCACCGGCGCGGGCCTCGGCTTCGACGAGGCGCTGGAGGCCGTCCGCGCGGCCACGGTGTTCACCACGCACACCCCGGTGCCGGCCGGCATCGACCGGTTCGAGGCCGGGCTGGTGCAGCAGTACTTCGGCGGGCCGAACGCCGCGGCGGGCGTGCCGGTCGAGCGGGTGCTCGCGCTCGGCGCCGAGGACTACCCGGGCGGCGACCCGACGGTGTTCAACATGGCCGTCATGGGCCTGCGGCTCGGCGGCCGCGCCAACGGCGTCTCGGTGCTGCACGGCGAGGTGTCGCGCGGCATGTTCAACGGCCTGTGGCCGGGCTTCGACGACGTCGAGGTGCCGATCACCTCGGTCACCAACGGCGTGCACGCGCCGACCTGGGTCGACCGGCGGCTGTCCGACCTCGCGGCCGAGCGGCTGTCGGGGGAGGAGATCGCGGCGGGCGTCGGCTGGCTGCGGCCGGACGCGATCACGGACGAGGAGCTGTGGGGCCTGCGCCGGACGCTGCGCGCGCAGCTCGTCGCGGACGCCCGCCGCCGGGTGCGGCACTCCTGGGCCCAGCGCGGCGCCAGCCCGGCCGAGCTCGGCTGGGTCGACGACGTGCTGTCGCCCGACGTGCTGACGATCGGGTTCGCGCGCCGGGTGCCGACCTACAAGCGGCTCACCCTCATGCTGCGCGACCCCGAGCGGCTGCGCGCCCTGCTCACCCACCCCGAGCGGCCGGTGCAGCTGGTCATCGCCGGCAAGTCGCACCCCGCCGACGACCAGGGCAAGCGGCTCATCCAGCAGCTCGTCCGGTTCGCCGACGACGCCGGGGTGCGGCACCGCATCGTGTTCCTGCCGAACTACGACATCGCGATGGCGCAGACGCTGTACCCGGGCTGCGACGTCTGGCTGAACAACCCGCTGCGCCCGCTCGAGGCCTGCGGCACGTCCGGCATGAAGGCGGCGCTCAACGGCGGGCTCAACCTGTCCATCCTCGACGGGTGGTGGGACGAGTGGTTCGACGGCGAGAACGGCTGGGCCATCCCGACGGCCGACGGCGTCGAGGACCCCGACCGGCGCGACGACCTCGAGGCCGCCGCGCTGTACGAGCTGATCGAGCACCAGGTGGCGCCGCGGTTCTACGACCGCGACGAGCGCGGGCTGCCCGGCCGGTGGCTCGAGATGGTCCGGCACACGCTGGCGACGCTCGGCCCGAAGGTGCAGGCCACCCGCATGGTCGCCGACTACGTCGAGCGGCTGTACGCGCCGGCGGCCGTCGCGGGCCGGGCGCTCGCGGGCGACTCGGGCTTCGCCGGCGCGCGCGAGCTCGCCGCCTGGAAGGGCCGCGTGCGGTCCGGCTGGCAGCAGGTGCGGGTGGACCACGTCGAGTCCGGCGGCGTCGGCGAGGTGCCGCAGGTCGGCGACCAGCTGCACGTGCGCGCGTACGTGGCGCTCGGCGACCTCAAGCCCGAGGACGTCGAGGTGCAGGTGGTGCACGGCAAGGTCACCGAGTCCGACGAGCTGCACGGCTTCGCGGTCGACCCGCTGGCGCTCGCGGACACCTACGAGGGCGGCCGGTACGGGTTCGCCGGCGACCTGGTGCTCGACGCGTCCGGCCCGTTCGGGTACTCGGTCCGCGTCGTGCCGCGGCACGACGGCCTGGCCTCGGTCGCCGAGGTCGGCCTGGTGGCGAACGCGGGCTGACCCCGGCGCGCGCGAACCCTGCGCCGAGATAGGGCCTCCCGCGCGAGATAGGACCTCCGACGGTCCTATCTCGGAGCGGAGGCCCTATCTCGGCGTCGGGGGGCGGAGCGTCAGGCCACGTACACTCGCAGGCTCAGGGGCTCCAGGGCGGCGCGGGTGCCCGCGTCCTGGTGCAGGCCGCCGTTCAGGGCGGCCGCGCTGACCTCGCCCGGGTGCTCCCAGGTGGAGTCCCACGCGAGCTCCCACGTGGTCTCGCCGTCCGGCGCCAGGGGGGCGAGCACGACGTCGACCGGGTCCAGCGAGCCGTTCACCACGAGCAGCACGGCGTCGCCGTCGACGGCGCGGAGCATCTGCAGCGTCCGCAGGTCGGCGTCGTGCCACCGCTCGTGGGTGAACACGGCCCCCGCCGGGTCGAACCAGGCGAGGTCCGGCCGGCCGTCCGGCCCGGCGCGGCCGGTGAAGAACCGCGCGCCGCGCAGCGCCGGGTGCGCCCGCCGCAGGGCGGTGAGGTGCCGCGCGGTGGCGAGCAGGTCGCGCCGCCACGGGGCGAGGTCCCAGGACACCCAGGACAGCGGCGAGTCCTGGCAGTACGCGTTGTTGTTGCCGCGCTGGGTGCGGCCGAGCTCGTCGCCGGCGGTGAGCATCGGCGTTCCCGCGGACAGCAGCAGCGTCGCGAGCAGGTTCCGGATCGACCGGCGGCGCAGGGGCACGATGTCGGCGGCCACCGAGTCGGCGGCGACGTGCCCCTCGACGCCGTGGTTCCAGGACCGGTTGTCGTCCGAGCCGTCGCGGTTCTGCTCGCCGTTGGCCTCGTTGTGCTTGTG
>Ga0164306_10001293_pt1 | contig 11033 bp, 8 predicted proteins | sample Whisoiple_242_MG_FD_110213 | JGI IMG/M metagenome (GOLD analysis project Ga0164306, IMG submission 110213) | Soil microbial communities amended with fresh organic matter from upstate New York, USA - Whitman soil sample_242_MG | ecosystem: Environmental > Terrestrial > Soil > Unclassified >... | reverse complement strand
TCGCGCTGCGCGTTCTGCGCTTCAATCTGTGACCGGACCTGCGTCTTGGTCATCACCATGTCGTCATAGCCACCGGTATAAGTGATGATGGTTTCGTAATCAATGTCGGCAATGTGGGTACAGATGCTGTTCAGGAAATGGCGGTCGTGCGAGATGGTGATCAGCACGCCGTCATAATGGTTGAGAAAATCCTGCAGCCAGTGGATCGAGTCAAGGTCAAGATGGTTCGTGGGTTCGTCCAGCAGCAGCGCCTGCGGATGCCCAAAGAGCGCCTGCGCCAGCAGCACGCGCATCTTCTGTCCGCCCTGGATCTCGCTCATCTTGCGTTCGTGCAGCGTGTCCGGGATATCGAGCCCTTGCAGCAGAATGGCAGCGTCAGTCTCCGCCGAATATCCATCTTCTTCGCCGACGATGCCTTCCAGCTCGCCCAGCCGCATGCCGTCTTCATTGGACATCTCGGGCTTTTCGTAGATGCGGTCGCGCTCTTCCATCGCCGACCACAGCCGCTTGTTGCCCATGATGACGGTATCGATCACGCGATATGCGTCAAACGCGAACTGGTCCTGGCGCAGCACGCTGAGCTTTTTGGGGCGCACCACGCTTCCCTTCTGCGGCTCAAGGTCGCCGGAAAGCAGGTTCATAAAGGTCGTCTTGCCCGCGCCGTTGGGCCCGGTAAGGCCGTAACGCTTCCCCGGCGTAAAGGCCGTGGAGACGTCTTCAAACAAAATTTTTGCGCCGTAGCGCATGGACACGTTACTGACTGAAATCATTAGTTTTTCGGGAACTGCGAAGGGAATTCCGGCTCGCGAGCGGGACCGCAGCTGCGTCTTTAATTTTAACATGCCTGGCGATTCCTACCGCGGATTTGCCCGGAAGAAAACCAATCTTCACCACGGAGGCACGGAGACACGGAGAAAGGCCAAAGCTGAAAAGAGCGTTGCTCTTGCGTCAAAGTGCCTTCACATTGATTCGCGTATTTTGCCTTCATTCACGGTTAAATTCGCGATGCGCGCCATCCACGAAGTATCTGGCCTTGATCGCGTGAGTTCGTCTGCTCGATTAGGCAGTCTCACGCCCGCCAAGTTAGAGCGCTTGTTGAGACAAGGAATGAAATTAGGGACGTTTTCTCCGTGTCTCCGTGTCTCCGTGCCTCCGTGGTGAAAATTGGTTTTGTCTTCCGATTACGGCGATCCCATTTGACCCCCTTCCCTAGCGCCCTCTATAGTTTAGGATTACTCCAATCGCGAGCGCGGACACTCTTGACGAACCCGATACAGACCATCAAAGACCTCACGCAATCGGCCCTGGGCGACATCCACTCCGCCGCCACGCTGGCCGATCTGGAGAAGGTCCGCGTGGCGGTGCTGGGGCGCAAAGGCGAACTCGCCGGCATCAGCAAGACGTTTGGCGCGATGGCCCCGGAAGATCGCGCGAAAGCCGGCCAGCTTCTGAACGAAGCCAAAGCAACGCTGGAAAAATCGATCGAAGATCGCAAGGCCTCGCTGGAAGGATCGGAAGCGGACCAGCGCTACAAGTCCGAATGGATCGATCTCACCGTCCCGCCGCAGGGCACTGCGCCCGGGCATATTCATCCTGTAACGCAAGTGCAGGATGAGATTGAGCAGCTCTTCACCTCCATGGGCTTCCGTGTGCTCGATGGGCCGGAGGTTGAAACCGACTATTACAACTTTGACGCGCTGAATATTCCGCCCGACCATCCTGCGCGCGACATGCAGGATACATTCTGGATGACCGACGGCCATCTGCTGCGCACGCATACTTCGCCGGTGCAGGTGCGCGCCTTGCAGAAATACGGCGCGCCGATGCGCATGATCGCCCCCGGGCGGGTTTTCCGTAATGAGGAAGTGGACGCCTCGCACGAGCACACGTTCTACCAGGTAGAGGGCATGATGGTGGACCGCGATGTTTCCGTGAGCCACCTGATTTATTTCATGCAGACGCTGCTCAGCTCGGTCTTTGGCCGCAAAGTCACGGTGCGCCTGCGCCCGGGCTACTTCCCTTTTGTGGAACCCGGCTTCGAACTCGACATCCAATGCCTGATCTGCGGCGGCAACGGCTGCGCCGTGTGCAAGCAGAGCGGATGGGTGGAGCTGCTGCCGTGCGGGCTGGTGCATCCCAACGTGATCACCAACTCCGGTCTCGATCCGCAGGAGTGGAACGGATTTGCTTTTGGGCTGGGCCTGACTCGACTGGCCATGATGCGTTATGGCATTGACGATATACGCCTGCTGCAAAGCGGGGACCTGCGTTTTCTGAACCAGTTCTGAACCATGAAGTTCTAATTATGAAGTTTTCTTACACATGGCTTCGCGAGCTTGTCCCCGGCCTGAAGATGGACGTGACCACGCTCGCCCAGCAGATCACCATGAAGACCGCCGAATGCGAAGGCGTGCACGATCCCGGCGCATTCGCCGGCGCCAGCGTGTCTGCCGTGGCCAGGGCGGAAAACTCCGATCCCGACTCCATCATCGAGATCGATAACAAATCTCTGACCAACCGTCCTGATCTGTGGGGACATCTGGGCATGGCGCGCGAAGTCGCCGCCATCGCCGGGCTTAGCGTTGCCGATCCTGTGGAGGACCTACCCGCGGCTGCGAGCAAAGGCGATCTTTCCATCACGATTGAAGATGCGGCGCTCTGCGCGCGCTTTAGCGGACAGCGCGTGGAGAACGTGAAAGTCGCGCCTTCGCCGCTGTGGATGCAGTATCGCCTCAACTCGCTGGGCGTGAATCCGATCAACAATCTTGTGGACGTGACAAACTACGTTCTATGCGAACTGGGCCAGCCCATGCACGCCTATGACGCCGCGTTGCTGGGCGATTCGATCATTGTCCGCGCCGCGCGGAAAGGCGAATCGATTCTGGCATTGAACGGCGAAAAATATTCGCTGAGTCCGGAAGATATTGTCATCGCGGATGCGCAAAAGCCTGTCGGCATCGCCGGCATTATCGGCGGCAATGATACGGCAATCCGCCCGACGACCATCCGTATAGTTTTGGAAGCCGCTTCGTTTCCGGCGGCGCAGGTCCGCAAGTCATCGTCGCGGCTCAAGCTGCGCACGGACGCTTCTATGCGCTTTGAAAAAGGCCAGGACCCGGAAAACACTGTCCGCGCACTGGCCCGCGCCGTCGAACTTTTAAGGCAAATTTCCCCCGGGGCGCAGGCCGCGCCGCCTATTGACGTATATGCGCGCAAGTCCACGCCACCTAAAATCCAGCTTGATATCGATTGGGCAGAACGCAAGCTGGGCCGCAAGCTTTCAACTGAAGAAGTAATCAACATATTCAAGTCACTCGTCTTCGGCGTGGAACAGCTCGACGCGCGCAAACTTCTGCTCACGGTCCCAAGCTGGCGGGCGACGAAAGATATTTCCATCCCTGAAGACCTGGTGGAAGAAATCGGGCGCATGGTGGGCTACGCGTCCATTGTTCCGCAGGCGCCCGCGGTACTGGCCGCGCCCACTCCGCGCAATCTTGACCATGAACAGCACCGCGCGGTCCGCGCCGCCATGGTTGGCCAGGGCTTTACTGAAGTCAGCAACTACTCTTTCATCTCTGACGCGGACGCAGCCATGTTTGGCTATTCGACTGACAAGCTGCTGCAAGTCGCCAACCCGATTATTGCCGAGCAGAAATATATGCGACCCGCGCTGCTGCCGGGGATTCGCCGCAACCTGGCGGACAACAGCCGCTACTTCACGGACTTTCGCCTGTTCGAAATCGGCCGCACTTATGCCAAAGGCGGTGATGGCGCACCGAAAGAACGCACGCATCTGATGGCTGCCATTTATGGCCGGGAGACGAATGGGGCGAACCTGCTGGAGATGAAGCGCGTGGTCCAGTATGTCTCATCAGGAGCGAAGATCTTGCCCGCGAAGGCGCAGGGCAAGACGATGCATCCTGAACGCGCAGCGCATGTTGAAGCCGGCGGCCAGCGGGTGGGCAATCTTTATGAACTGCACCCCGGGCTGCTCGACCGCGGCCGCGCGGCTATTCTTGATCTTGACCTGGATGCGTTGCAGGCGTTGCCTTCTCAGCCCGCGCCATATCGTCCGTTGCGCCGCTTCCCTACCAGTAGTTTCGATCTTTCGATTGTCGCGCCGACGCACACGCTGGTAGCCGCTCTGGAAAACAAATTGCAGCAGCTTGGCGGTGACGGTATGGTTGCGCTCCAGTTCCTGCTCATCTTCCCGCTGCCGCCGGACAAGAAAAGCGTTTCTTTCCGCCTGACCCTGGGCGCGGACGATCGCACGCTGACCGCCGAGGAAGTGACTCGCACCCGCGAAAAGGTGGTGGAAGGAATCAAGTCGGCGGGATACGATCTGCGCGAATAGCATTATTCGCTCACAATCACGCGTAGATTTTGACCAGCGAATTCGCTCTTGGACAAGTATTTTATTTTAGCTACTCACAAATACTTCTAAAGCCTCCTTGTTTTACTGCAAGCGTCGACGATTGAAGACACTATTGCATGTAAATACCGACATAGATAATGTAGGGGGAGGTGCATAACAACATAAATTTCGAGGCTTTTCGAGGGCTTTTCATTCCTTATCGTCTGCAGATGGTACTTGCAGGGCCAGAGCATCTCTACTTTTCGATGGAGCCTGACCGTGAGGCTGAACATACATACCTGCATGAAACCTTTCACTGGTGGCAGACGGCTATGACTGGATATGGACATGCTTCTTGGAGTATCTTCCGGCAGATCACGTCGTTTTCTGTCACACAATGGATTAAGGCAACAGCTTCTAACCCAAACGAAAGAGTGTTTTCCCTAAAAGCGCTGACAACACCTCCAACACGGGAAAATGTTGAACTTCTGGTAACGAGGCTCGCATGCGAAACTTCAATCGGAATTGCCAATGCACGCTTCCGCCGGGCTCCTGGCCAGGAGACGCTGGATGCAGTCGACCCAATGAAGTTTCGCGGTCGTCAATGGTCCTTAGCGCCAAAAGTAAAACTAGAAGGGCTCGACCGCTACCTTGATGGTATTGATGTGATCGAAGCACAAGCTCACTTTGTTGCGTCACAATTCTCACAAGTGTTCAGAGGCGCACCAGCAGAGAACTTTATGCCGCAAGGCTTGTCAGAGAAGTACTGGTTTGCTTTCGTATGGTTCTGCAAAACTGCAGGCGAGCGATTTGCTCATCTATTTCCAATGGTCTGCGATCTCGCACTCATGACAATTTGGAATGATATGCCGACCACTGAGGACGAGTGGCGCGCCACATGCCCCGCATGGCGATTTGTGACCATCACAAATTCACTCCAGGCGGCAATCGGTGCTCCTCCTAACCCAAAAAATATGCCTGAGGTATACCTAGACATAGCTGATAGGCTCTTGAGCTTGTGCAACTACCCATCACTTGATAACGTCATTGCAGGTTCGCTGGCGCGGGAGGCTTGGCGCTCTCCAGTAATGGAATTGGAAAAGCGCATGCTCAATGCGATGAAATTCCGACAAACGCACCCTTGGTGTGTTGCGTATCCCTGGATTGCAGATAATGTTTTCGAGGCAATGCATCGACAATTCCCCGTACCAATATTGCAAGTGGAGGGAATACTCAAGGCAAATTCGTATGTACCCGCAATCAATGACAAAACGGTGGATTTCATGGCTGAAGTTGGAGGCGAGCTAATGCTGCAGGCTTGGGCAATGCAGCTTCTAGAAATACCCCCTGCAACGGTCGCGCCACCAGATACGATTCAATGCGGGTTTCGGTACTTCGACATTGAGAACGTCTGCCCTCACCAGATTGCTGATGGCTGTCCTGGATGGTTTAAGCCTGGCGACAAATCTCCATACCCAGCTGATTTAAGCGATGAGGACACGTTGTTAGGGTGCCCTTTCGAAAAACTGCTAGCTGGGGCCGGCGTAAATATCCAGAGCTTACGGCTTCCAAATCGTGAGAATCAAAGCAACGAACCGCAAGTCTGAATATCACATCAATCTGCGACTAATCGCCCTGGCAAATCTTTCTGCCGTGCCCTCTGCCAGTCCCAGAAACAGCTCGGGCTCGATCAACTCAAGTTCCATCAGCACGAGCTTGCCGCTTCTGGCAACAGCATCGATCCGGCAATAGAGCGAATCGCGCACTTGTGGGACCGTCACCGCAATCTCGTTCGCCTGATCCACAAGATCCGAATCTGGATGAAGCAACTCCGCTGAACCGCCATGCTCCTTTTGTACACGGAAATCGCCCGAAGCTGGCCGCTTCAGCACAGCATGGCTGTACCCGCCGTCAATATAAATGAACGAAATCTCGCCCTGTGTCTCTATCTCAGGAATGAACTGCTGGATGAGAAATGCCTCGCCCTCCATCTTGCTCTTCAGTTCATTTTCGTCCGGAACTGCAGCGCCATCGAGCAGCCACGTCTTATGGGCCGAGGCTGATACCGCTGGCTTCACTACGCATTTCTTCCAGCTCCTGATCTCCTGCCATGCGGATGGTGTGATTGGGCCGCTGCCGTTGACAAAGACTGTCGGCGCGATCTCAATGCCCATCGCAGCCAGCTCTCCCAGGTAAAACTTATTGCGGTTCCACAAGACGGTCTTCACATCGTTCAGCACAGGAACGCTATTCGCCGTGAGCAGCAGCCATTCTGTAAACTCGGCGCCGCGCAGGTGATAGTCCCAGCATGAGCGCAATACCACCAGATCAAACGCGCTCAAGCTCACGCCCGCGGTACGCCAATCGACAATCTGCGGCTCAACACCCGCGGCTGCCAAATGCGGAAGCAAAAGCCGCTCGCTCTCCGCGCCTCCAAGCAGACCGCTCCAGGTAATCAGCGCGACTTTCTTCATAAGAGGAAAGTAGCGCATGTTGAGGAACCTCCACAATGCCAGGCAAATTAAACGCGGGTGGCGGTTTGGACCGCAGCGACCCACAACGGACTAGCAAGCGCGGCGAGGCCTATTCACGCGCCGAGCCGCAGGTTCAGGAGCCTCTGCAATGCCGGCAAAAAATAAACGTGGCTTGGCGGGATGGAGCGAAGCGACAAAAAAGGAAGATTTGGCTCCTCAGGTAGGACTCGAACCTACAACCCTCCGGTTAACAGCCGGATGCTCTGCCATTGAGCTACTGAGGAGTGGGCAAACGCACCGCCACGGGGATGGGCGGCCGATTGAATTGTCTTCTTCAAAATAGCATCTTTTTGTCCCAATTAGCAATGTGAAATCCGGCGTCGATCAGTAAGAACAGGCAGACTAGGTGGAACCAATTAGCGGCCAGATGGCGCAAGCCGTTAGCATACATACGTATATCCTGAAGGGCTTGCAATATGAATGATGGCCGCATGAGCACCAGCAACAGATTGCAGGCTGTCGAATGCGAAAATAGCGATCGAATGCCCGCGCTGGCTGTGACATAACAAGTTTCCCGATGAAACAGGGACCAAAATCTCGCACGTTATTGCAAGGCTCTGACCATCCGGGGCCGCCCAAAGCCGCCACGTCTATCGTCAGCGATGATTACCACGGCCGGCGGGTCAACGATCCGTACCGCTGGCTGGAAAATGCCGGCGCAGCGGAGACGCAGCGGTTCGTCGAGGAACAGAACGCCTATACGCGAAGCGTGCTGGAAGGCGTCTCCGGAAGGGACGAACTGCGCCGGCGCGTCGAACAGCTTTTGACCATTGGCAGAGTGGCGTCTCCACGGGTGGGCGGCGACCGATACTTTTATGAGCGGCGCGACGGCCGGCAGAACCAGGCGGTGGTCTATGTGCGCGATGGGCGGCAGGGCCCAGCTCTTCAGAAACGCGACCGCGCGCTGATCGACGTGAATGATCTCGCGCCGGACGGCACGATCGCACTGGACTGGTGGTATCCCTCAGAGGACGGCAAGTATGTGGCATTCGGCACGTCGCCCAACGGATCGGAGCTAAGCACCCTCCAGGTGATCGACGCAGACAGCGGCGCTCTGCTGGCAGAAAGAATCGAGCGCACACGCGCCGCCAGCGTGGCGTGGCTGCCGGACAGCTCCGGTTTCTATTACACGCGCTATCCGCGTCCGGGCGACGTTCCAGCCGGAGAAGAGATGTACAACCGGCGCGTATTCTTCCACCGGCTGTCGTCTGGCGATCATGCAAGCAACACCAACAAAAGCGGCATCGACGAGAGCGGAAACAGCGCAGGCGGGACCGGCGCAAGCGGCATGAACGACCCGCTTGTCTTCCCCGCTGACGGCGTGGAGCCGGCGCCGGAACACTGGCCCAACGTTGCCCTCTCCAATGATGGCCGGTGGCTGCTGGTGGATGTGAGCGAAGGCTGGACCAAAACGGAGCTGTACCTGAAAGACCTTTCCTCCGAAGGCCCAGCCGCGAGCGGAAGCCGGTTCCAACGCGTTACCAGCGGAAAAAACTTTCTCTACCACGGTGAAGTGCTGGACGGGCAGCTCTACATCACCACGAATGAAGACGCCCCGCGTTTCCGCGTTTTCAAGGCCGAATGCGCAGCGCCCGGCCGCGCTGACTGGAAGGAGATCGTCCCTGAATCAGACGCAGTGATTGAGGGCCACGCGGCCATCATCGGCAAGAGACTTTTTGTGCATACCATCAAGAATGCCAGCTCGCAGCTCAAGCTCTTCGATCTTGAAGGCCGGCCGGTGGCGGAGGTCGCGATGCCCGCGCTGGGCAGCATCTTTGATCTTGGCGGGCATTGGAACAGCGATTCGGGCTTTTTTGGATTTGTATCTTATGCAATTCCTCCCACGGTGTATGAAGTCAGTCTTAATGGCCAAACGGAGGAATGGGCGCGGGTGGGATCGTCCATTGATCCGCGGCGCTATCAGGTGGAGCAACTCTGGTTTAGATCGAAAGATGGAACGCGCGTGCCGATGTTCGCAGTGAGCAAGAAAGGGCTGATCAGGAACAGCCACAACCCCACGCTGCTCTCAGGCTATGGCGGATTCAATGCAGGCCGCACGCCGGTCTTCAATCGCAATGCAATGCTGCTTCTGCTGGAGCAGGGCGGCGTTTATGCTGACGTTCAGCTGCGCGGCGGAAACGAGTTCGGCGAAGACTGGCATCGCGACGGCATGCTGGAGAAGAAACAAAACGTTTTTGACGACTTCATCGCCGCAGCCGAGCACCTGATCGCCGAAAAATACACTGACGCCGCGCATCTGGCGATCCAGGGCGGCAGCAATGGCGGATTGCTGATGGGCGCCGCGCTGACGCAGAGGCCAGACCTGTTCCGCGCCGTGGTGTGCCAGGTACCGTTGCTGGACATGCTGCGCTACCAGAACTTTCAGATCGCCAAGCTATGGATACCTGAGTACGGGTCATCCGATGATCCAAAACAATTTGAATATCTTTACGCGTACTCGCCTTACCACCACGTGCAACCGGGCATTCGCTATCCGGCAATTTTATTCATGACGGCAGAAAGCGATACGCGCGTCGATCCCATGCATGCGATCAAGATGGCGGCGCTGCTTCAGGCCGAGGCGGCGAACGGACCCGGGCAGCCAATTTTGTTGCGCGTGGATTCCAAGGCCGGCCATGGAGTGGGAAAACCAATCACAAAATTGGTGGACGACGCAGTGGACGTCTGGAGTTTTTTGTTCTGGCAGCTGGGAGTGAGGGTGTGAGACTGATCGGCAGGCTTGCTACAGTTTTCAGCACCCAATGATGCTGCAGAAAGATCTCCCGCGGTGTATGATCGGGCGGCATTTGCTTTAAGGGAGGAAATGTTCGTGCTCGATCTGCCGAATGAAACGAGACTGCTATCGTCGGACGACGACCGCTTGTTGCTCACTACTCACCGCGTTCGCTTCGAAGCGAAATCCGCAGCATTCCGCCGTGTAACCAGTATCTTGCTGGAAGAGGTGAGCGCATGCGAGATCGCTTCAACGAGCAAACCGTGGCTTTTCACGTTGGCGCTGCTCTTCGTGCTGCTGGGTCTCTTGGGGCAGGAAGGTCCCCACAATAACGACGCCAAACTCAGCTTTCTCATCGCCCTTTTTTTGGGACTGGCATACCTGGCCACGCGACGGCAAGTTATCTCGGTGCGTTCGAGTGGCGGCTCCATCAACGTGCCGACGCGCGGAATGGGACTGGAGAAGGCCAAGGATTTTATCGACCAAGTGGAATTGGCGAAATACCGGAATGCTTGTAAATAACAGCACTGATGCGGCCGCAAGCCAGGAAATCTAACTTGCGTTCAGCGGCTGTGTCAGGCGAAAACCAAGACGACGCTCCGCCACAAACCCCACTTCCTTCTTGCCGGTAGCATACGCGGCAGTGGTGCCGCCCGCCGCGCCCACAGCGGAACCTACAATTGCGCCCTTGCCTCCGCCGACCAACGCGCCCAGCAGGGCGCCTCCGCCGGCGCCGCCGCCGATGAACGCGAGATTGCGTTTCTTGTAACTGCCTCCGCTCACAAACACGCTGTTGGTTTGCAATGGCACGGTCTTGCCATTCAGCGTGATCGATGAAAGCGTAATGCGCAGGTAGCCGGCATTGTGCAGATGTCCCGATTCACGGGCGGCAACCACTCGGCCGGTAATGGCCGCTCCTTTCGGGGCCAATGTCTGTCCTTCCGCTACAAGAGGTTCATCCAGCACGGCAGAAAAGTTCTGTCCGGACTGGGCGGTTGCGCTGGAAATTGACTGCTGCAAGCGCACGTAAATGGCGGTATTCGCCGGAACAACCAGCGGCTTGCTTTCAGTGAAAGGCGGATGCTGCTGCGCTGCCGGAGTGTCGGCGGCTGCAACGGTAGTGGGTGGTTGCGCGCCCACGCCGCAACCTGTGGCCAGTCCCGCTAAGACCAGCACACACAGTAACAAAGTCCTATAGCAATTTCTGCGAGTCATACTCGTACCCCGGCAGTGTGGGGGGCACCGCCAGCTAGGGAAAGTGCAAGGCCTTTGCCAAAAAATGGTCTTTATTTTCTTAAGTTTAGAGGGCTTGTGGATTTACAACTGTGTAGTTTTTACCACTAACAGAGTAGCTGTTTCTTGCTTTGCCAGAATCGCTTAACAAATGCCGCTACCGGAGACAGCCTGAATT
>Ga0164306_10001291_pt1 | contig 11033 bp, 12 predicted proteins | sample Whisoiple_242_MG_FD_110213 | JGI IMG/M metagenome (GOLD analysis project Ga0164306, IMG submission 110213) | Soil microbial communities amended with fresh organic matter from upstate New York, USA - Whitman soil sample_242_MG | ecosystem: Environmental > Terrestrial > Soil > Unclassified >... | reverse complement strand
TCGGGCAGGACGGCGTCCTCGACCGCGTGCGCGACCTGGAACGACTGGTCGGTCAGCGCCGCGGCCAGCACCTCGGCCTTGGCGGCGTCGACGTGCCCGGCCTCCAGCGCCTCCCGCGTGGCGCCGAGCAGCCCGTCCAGCACGACCGCCCGGCGCACCACCCGGGAGGCGGTCATCCGCGCCCACCCGAGCCGCATCGCCAGCTCGTCCCCGGCCACGCTCGTCTGCGTCGGCGGCGCCCCCGCGAGCGGCGACCAGTCCGGGCGCATCTCCTCCCGGCTGGCGAGCTCGGCGACCGCGGCCAGCTTGCGGGCGTGCAGGTGCGACTCCATCCGGTCGATCGCCGCGACGACCTCCACCAGCACCGTCGGAGACACCACCCGCTGATCCAGCCCCTGCGTCCAGGCGTCCAGCATCGGCCCGGGCGGGCAGGACGCGATCGCTTCGACCTGCCGCTGCTCACTGGTCCGTGGCGCCCGACCGGCCGCCACGACGGGGTCCGGGCCGAAGTCCGTCAGGCACGTCCCGTCGGGCGCGTAGACCGGCAGCACCGGGGCGGCGACCACGTCGCCGTCCGGGTGTTCCTGCAGGTCAGATGCCATGAAGGAACACTATCGACCGGCACCCACACGACCCCGGCCACGGGCCGGCGCCCTGGGGACGGAGCACCACCACCTCTCCTGTGGAGGGCTCGGCGGCCGCACGGCGAGCCACCCCCGCCCCCGCGCGCCGCCGCCCCCACGGGGCCGGCGCGCCCGTCAGTTGATGATCTCGCCCCGCTCGTCGGCCGCCAGCGCCGCGATCCGCTCGCGCCAGGACGCCAGGTCCTCGGGGCTGAGCCGCGGCCAGTCGGCGACCTCGCGCACCACGCGGAGCGGGGCGCTGCTCCGGAACGAGCGCGTGGGGTTGCCGGGGAACTTCTTGTCCGTGACGTTGGGGTCGTCCTCGTACGGGCCGGTCGGCTCGACCTCGTACACCCGGGGTTCGGCGTCCCCGGCGGCGAGCTCGGCGGCCAATCCGGCGCCGCGGACGAGGGCCGTGAAGTACACGTGGTTCATCGTGACCTCGGGCCGGTAGTTCGACCGGAAGCCCGCGGTGAGCAGGTCCCCCGCGCGGAGGTCGGCCTTCGTGCCGTGGAAGAACGGTCCGGAGTCGAGCGCCTGGTTCACCCGACCCAGGCTAGGCCCGTCCCGGACCCTCCGGACCCCCGACGCGTCCCACACCCCGATCAGACCGGCTCCGCCGCCCCCGCCCGTGCCACGGCGGGCTCCAGGCGCCCGTCCGTCATCCGGACCGTGGCGTCGACCGACCCGAGGGTGGCCGGGTCGTGGGACACGAGGACCGCGGCGGCGCCGACCTCCCGCGCGAGGCGCGTGATGAGCTCGACGACGCGGGTGCCCCGCTCCTGGTCGAGGGCCGACGTCGGCTCGTCGACGAGGAGGACGTCGGGGCGCCCGACGAGCGCGCGGGCGATGGCGACGCGCTGCCGCTGGCCACCGGACAGGTGCGCCGGCCGGCGGTGCGCCTGGTCGGCCAGACCCACGGCGTCGAGCAGGGCGAGCGCCTCGTCCCTGATGCTCGCGGGGCGCCGGCGCCGGAGGTGGGCGTGCAGCTCGAGCTGCTCCAGGGCGGTCAGGGAGGCGATCAGCTGCGGCGACTGGAAGACGAGGCCGATCCGGTCGAGCCGCAGCCGGGTCGCCGCGGCGGGGGTGGTGCGCGCGGTCAGGACGGTCTCGTCGCCGAGCGCCACGCGGCCCGACGTCGGGGGTGTCAGGCCCGCGGCGACGGCCAGGAGGCTCGACTTGCCGGCACCGGACGGGCCCAGGACGGCGGTGGTCGTGCCGGCGGGGACGGTGAGGTCGACGTCGTCGACGGCGGTGAGGGTGGCGTCGCCGTCGGGGTAGACGAGGGTGAGGTGCGCCAGGTGCAGGTCCACGAGGGGTCTCCGTTCAGCGGGCGGCGAGGGCCGCGTGCGGGTCGGTGCGGGTGAGCCGGGCGATCGCGGCGGCGGCCCCGGCCAGGCCGAGGGCGACGAGCAGCGCCGCGGGGACGAGGACGGTGGCCGGCGAGACGACCACCGGCAGCACGCCGGCCAGGGCGGCGCCGACCGCAGCCGCGAGCCCCGCCCCGACCGCGACGGCGCCGACGAGCACGACCGCGGCCTGGCCCAGCGCGTCGCGCAGCAGATAGCGGGTGGACGCCCCGAGGGCCTTGAGCACCGCGACGTCGCCCTGGCGGCTGATGGTCCACACCGTGAAGAACGCGCCGACGACGAGGGCCGAGATGGCGACCAGGAACGCCTGCATGGTGGTGAGCGACAGGTTCTCCGCGGTGTAGGAGCTCACGGCGCTGCGGGCGTCGGCGGTGGTGGCGGTCGTCGTGCCGAGGTCCGCGTCGGCGGCAGCCACGTCGACCCGCGCGTCGGTGCTGAGCGCCACGACGGTCGCCACGGGCCCGGAGCCGCTGCCCCCGCGGGCGCCCAGCACCTGCCAGTCGTCGAGCGACACCCAGACCACCGGGGTGTGGGACAGCTGCGCGTCGTCGGGCACGACCCGGCTCACCGCGAGCTCCTCGCCGTCGAGCGTGATCGTGTCCCCGGCCCCGAGTCCGAGCGCTCCGGCGCCGCGCTCGGTCACGACGACCTGGCCGGCCCCGGGGCCGCCGCCCGGGGCGAGGGCGGAGCCGGCGGTGACGCCGAACGCGGTCACGGCGACGGTGGTGGCCGACGAGGTCGCTCGCGTCGTGACGATCCCGAGCGGCTCCGCGGACCGCACCCCGGCGACGCCGGCCCAGCCCCGCCACTGGTCCTGGGTGACGCGGGAAGACGTCAGGTCGGGCGCGTCGTCGGGCGCGGCAAGGCCGAACGCCAGGTGGTCGGCAGGGAGGTCGGTCAGGGCCGACACCGAGGCGCGGGCCAGGCCGGCCGTGAGGGACGACAGGAACGTGACGAGCAGGGCGACGAGCACGACGACCGTGCTGATGAGGGCGAAGCGGCCGCGGGCGTGCCGCAGGTCGCGCAGGGCGACGAACACAGGACCTCCTGAGTCTCGGGTGAGGTGTCCACGCTCCCCCGTGCCCTCCCGGGCGGGATCGCCGGGACGGCCCCGCGTCCGCGGCCGGAGGGTCGAGCTCCGCCTCATCCCTTCGGTCGATGCGCGGCGTCGTCGCGCGGCTAGCGTGGCCGTGTGGGACGACTGGAGGACGCGCCGAGCGCGCTGCTGCGCGGGCTGGACCTGCTGCTCGCGGCCCTGCTCGTCGTCGCCGTCCTCCAGGCGCCCGCCGGGGCGCGGTGGCTGGCCGCGGCCGCCGCGGCCGCGGTGGTGGGGGTGCACGTGCTGGGCCGCCGTCGCGTCCGGGTGCACGAGCGCCCGCCGGACGCCCGGCGTGCCGTCAGCCGGGGGGCGGTCGCGTGGCTCGCCGCCGACGCCGTGCTCTGGTGCGTCCTCCTCGTCGCGTCGCCCGCGGCGCTCTGGCTCGCGTTCCCCCTGGTCCTGCTCCAGATGCACCTGCTGGGTCCGGCACGCGGCATCCCGGTGGCGGTGGGGACGACGGCGGTGGCCGTGGTCGCCGGGCTCGCGCGTCGTGCCCCCGGAGACCCGGCGGTCGGGTACGTGCTCGGGCCGGTGGTGGGCTCCGCCGTGGCGGTCGGCGTCGTGCTCGGGCTGGAGGCCGTCGTCCGGGAGTCGCAGGCGCGCCAGCGCGCGCTCGACGAGCTGACGGCTGCCCGCGAGCACCTGGCGGCGGCCGAGCGGGACCGGGTCGTGGCCGCGGAGCGCGAGCGGCTGGCGCGCGAGGTGCACGACACCCTGGCCCAGGGCCTCACGGCCGTGGAGCTGCTGCTCCGGTCGGCGAGCCAGGCGATCGGGACCGACGACGCGCGGGCGCGCGGGCTGGTCGAGGACGCCCGGGCGACCGCGCGGGACAACCTGGCCGAGGCGCGCCGGTTCGTGCGGGCGCTGGCCCCCGCGGACCTCGCGACGGCGTCGCTCCCGGACGCGCTGCGGCGCGTCGCGGAGCGCGCCGAGGGGCCCGACCTGCGGGTGGTCGCGCGCGTGGAGGGGGCGGCCCGGCCGCTCGCCGTGACCTCCGAGGCCACACTCCTGCGCCTCGCCCAGTCGGCGCTGGCGAACGTCCGCCACCACGCGCACGCGGGCCGCGCGGACGTCACCCTGACCTACCTGGAGGACGGCGTGCTCCTCGACGTCGTCGACGACGGGGTCGGGTTCGACCCCGGGGCGCCGGCGACCGGGGGCGGCTTCGGGCTCACCGCGATGCGGTCCCGCGTCGGCGAGCTGGGCGGCAGCCTGACGCTGGAGACCGCGCCCGGTGACGGCACCGCGGTCGCGGTGCGGCTGCCCCTCGCGGAGCGCGGCGCGGACGAGGAGGCCGGCCGGTGATCGACGTGGTCCTGGCGGACGACCACCCGGTGGTCCGCGCGGGCCTGCGCTCGGTGCTCGACGGAGAGCCCGACCTGCGCGTCGTGGCCGAGACCGGCACCGCCGAGGAGCTCGTGGCCTGGACCGCGGCCCACCGGGCGGACGTCGTCCTGCTCGACCTCCGGTTCGGTCCCGGCCGGATGAGCGGCGCGGAGGCGACGGCCGTCCTGACCCGCCGCGGCGGCCCGGCGGTCCTGGTCGTGACGACGTACGGCTCGGATGCCGACATCCTCGCGGCGGTCGAGGCCGGCGCGACCGGCTACCTGCTCAAGGACGCGCCCACGGACGACCTCGTGCGGGCGGTCCGGGCGGCGGCCGCCGGGCGGGTCACGCTCGGCCCGGCGGTGCAGGAGCGGCTGCTCGGCCGGGTCCGGTCGCCGCAGCTCGCGCTGACCTCGCGCGAGCTGGACGTGCTGCGTCTGGTCGCCGCGGGCAGGTCGAACGACGAGATCGCCCGCGAGCTGTACGTCTCGCGCGCCACCGTCAAGACCCATCTCGCGCACCTATACGACAAGCTCGGCGTCACGTCCCGCACCCGGGCCGTCGCCGTGGCGCGCGAGCGCGGGGTCCTCGCGGTGTGACGCGCGCGACCGCGGACCGGTGACGTGCCCCGCGACCGACCCCTCACCCCGGCCCGTCGCTCGTCGCGGCGAGCAGCGGCACGAGGACGTCGCTGATCGGCGTGGGGATGCCGTGGGCCCGGCCTAGCCGTCGCACGACGCCGTTGCGGACGTCCCACTCGAGCGGGCGGCCCGCCTCGCGGTCGGCGAGGATCGACGTCCCGCGGTCGACGGGCGCCACCCGGAACGCGTCCAGGAGCCGCCGGGGCTCGTCGTCGGGCAGGTGCGCGCCCTCGGCCCGCGCGACCGCCAGGCACTCGGTGAGGTACGCGAGCGCGAGCGCCCCCAGGTCGTCGCGCCGGAACACGCCGGACCGCCGGCCGGTCAGCGCCATGAGCCCGGCCGCCGCGTTCTGCAGCAGCTTGCGCCAGGCCTCCGTCGCGAAGTCCGCGGAGACGTCGACCACGCACCGGGTCCCGCGCAACGCCCCGACGACCTCGGCAGACCCGGGCGCGTCCGGGAGCGTCAGGCGCGGGTCGCCCAGGAGCCGGACGGAGCCGTCGTCCTGGTGGACCGCGGGGAACCACACCACCGCCGGCACGACCGCGGCGCCCGGCACGAGCGGTTCGACGTCCTCCCGCTGCTGGACCCCGTTCTGGAGCACGCAGACGACGGTGCGGGGCCCGCACAGCGCGGCCAGCCACGGCGCGGCCGCCGCGGTCTGGGTGGCCTTCACCGCGAGCAGGACGACGTCCGCCGGCTCGCCGACCGCGCCGGGATCGGTCAGGACCGGCCCGGGGACGTCGACCGGGCCGCGGTCCGACTCCAGCCGGAGCCCGGCGCGCGCCCGGCGGCCGGCGACCAGGGGGGTCCTGCGGGCCTCGTGGAGCAGGGCGGCGACGGTCGTCCCGATCGCGCCCGGTCCGACCACGGCGGTCCGGGGCTGCGGCGTGGGGATCATGGGGTCCTTCCTGACGGGACGACGCCGCTAGCGGTGCGCCAGCAGCCCGAGCGCGAGGACGAGCAGGGAGACCAGCAGCTCGGCCCCGAGGACCGCGAGCCGGCGGCCGCGGGACAGGTCGAGCCGCAGCGCTGCCGCCACGCCGATCGCGGCGAGCGTCACGCTGGTGACGACGACCGCCGCGAGCAGGCCGGTGGCGGCGTCGTACCACCCGAGCGCCGCGAGCCCGAGGCAGGCCACCGAGGGCAGCGCCACCGCGCCCGCGCCCAGGCTGCTCGCGACCACCCGGCCGTGCTCCCCGGCCGAGGGGAGGTGCCCGTGGACCACCATGTGGCTCAGCAGGTCCGCGGCGTACACGGCGCACGTCGTGGCGGCGACGGTCACGGCCAGGGTGCCGAGGGCGGCACCGGCCGCCGGCTCCGCGCCGTGCGCGCGCAGCGTCACGACCACGGCGAGGGTCGTGAACGCGACGTAGATGCGTTCCTTGAGGACGGCCGCGCGGTGCACCCGCGCGGCGACGCCCGCGGCGGGGACGGGGCCGGCGGTGGCGGCGCTCACCCGCGTCCGCCCGGACGCGGGGCGTAGGCGCGCAGGAACACGCGCGCCCCGTCCGTCATGATCCCCCGCACGTGCTCGGCCTGGGCCCGCCGGGCAGCCGGCTCGTTGAGGACGCGCAGCGTCGTGAGCGCCTGGAAGTGCGCGGCGGCGAGCAGCGGGTCGTCGACCTCGAGGAGGCCGGTCCGCGCGATGCCCGCGATTCGTGCGGCGAGGACCTGGGCGTGCGCCTCGTCGAGCGGGTGGTCGTCCAGCTCGGGCAGCAGGGGCTCGTTCTCGCGGATGAGCCTGACGGCCGCGAGATAGTCCGAGGAGAGCAGCAGCGCGGAGCCGAGCTCGGCGGCGAACCCCGCGAACGCCCGGTCGAGCGCGTCCGCGTCGGCGGCGGCGTCCGCCGCGCCCAGGTGCCGGTCGGCGAGGTCGCGGAGCGTGGCCAGCGCGCCCTCCCCCGCGGCCTCCACAACCCCCAGGAGGAGCCCGTGCTTGTCGCCGTAGTAGTCGTAGACGGTGCGCTTCGACACGCCGGCCGCACCCGCGACGGCGTCCATGCTCGTGCGCTCCACGCCCGTCCGGACGAACAGGTCCCGGGCCGCGGCGAGGATCGCGGCGCGCTTGTGCGCCTGGCCCTGCCGGACGGGCGGGCGGGTTGTCGGGGTCACGGTGCCTCCTGGGTCTCGGGCGTCACGCTACACCGTCGGGTGTAGATCTACACGACACGGTGTAGTGTCGCCGCCGTGCAACCGACTCCGATCCTGCAGGCGCACGCGCTCGTCAAGCGCTACGGCCGGCTCACCGCCGTCGACCACCTGTCCTTCGCGGTACGACCGGGCGTCGTGACCGGCTTCCTGGGCCCGAACGGCGCCGGGAAGTCGACGACGCTCCGGATGTTCCTCGGGCTCGACCGGCCCACCGGCGGCGCGGCCACCGTCGGCGGCCTGCCGCTGGCGGAGACGCCGCACCCGATGCGGGTCGTCGGCGCGATGCTCGACGCCCGCGCCGTCCACCCGCGCCGCACCGCGCGGGACCACCTCGCCGCGGTGGCGCGCGCCGGCCGCGTCCGGCGGGACCGGGTGGACGAGGTGCTGGAGCTGGTCGGCCTCGGTCCGGCCGCGCGCCGACGGGCCGGCGACTTCTCCCTCGGGATGAAGCAGCGCCTCGGCATCGCCACCGCCCTGGTCGGTGATCCCGGCATCGTCATCTTCGACGAACCGCTCAACGGCCTGGACCCGGAGGGCATCCGGTGGGCGCGCGGGCTCATGCGCGACCTCGCGGCCGAGGGCCGCACCGTCCTGTTCTCGAGCCACCTGATGGGCGAGATGGAGCTCACCGCCGACCACCTCGTGGTGGTGCACCGCGGCCGGCTGCTCGCGGACCAGCCCCTGACCGACTTCATCGCCGAGCACACCAGCGCGCACGTGCGCGCCCGCACGCCCGACCGGGACGACCTGCTGACCGCGCTCCGCCGGGCCGGCCTGGACGCCGCCCCCGACGCGGCCGGACCCGGGGTCACGGTGACGGGCGGGACGACGGACGACGTCGGCCGTGTCGCGGCCGCCGCCGGCGTCGAGCTCGCGGAGCTCACGGCCGTGCGCGACTCGCTCGAGGACGCGTTCCTCACCATGACCGCGACCCGGAAGGACGCAGCCTGACATGGACCTCCTCGCCTCCGAGTGGATCAAGGCGCGCAGCGTCGGGAGCACGTGGCTCGCGGCGGGTGCCGCCGTCGTCGTCACCGCGCTGGTCGGCCTGCTCGGCATCAGCGGATCGGTCGCGGGCTGGCGCGCCGACGTCCCCGCGGACTTCGACCCGGCCGGCGTCGCCTTCAAGGGCATCCTGGTGGGGCAGATCCTCGTCGCCGTCCTGGGCGCGCAGACGATCACGAGCGAGTACGCCAGCGGGCAGATCGCCACCAGCCTGGCCGTGGCTCCCCGGCGCGCCGCCCTGCTCGCCGCCAAGGCGGGCGTCACGGTGCTCCTCGCGCTCCCGACGGCGGTCCTGGCGGTGGCCGGCAGCCTCGGCGTCAGCCAGGCGGCCCTCGCCGCCGCGGGGCTGCCGACGGCGGATCTCGCCGACCCGGCCACCCGGCGCGCGGTCGCGTGCGCGATCGGCTACCTCGTGCTCGTCGCGGTGCTCGGCCTGGCGTTCGGGATCCTCACCCGCAGCGCGTCGGGGACCCTGGCCGTCGTCGTCACCGTGGCCCTCCTCGTGCCCGCGCTCGCGCCGGGGCTGCCGGGGGCGCTCGGGCAGCTCGCGGGCACGTACTGGCCCACGACGGCCGGGCAGGGCTCCTACACGGCCGCGGGTTCCGGTCCCCTGCCGGGCGCCGCCGGGCTCGGCGTCCTGGCGGTGTTCACGCTGTGGACGACGCTGGCCGCGCACCTGGCCCTGAGGACGCGCGACGCGTGAGGCGCGTCCGGGTCCGCCGACGTCAGCGCGCGCCGACCGGCTCCCGGGGCGCCCGGGCCCGGCCGAGGCGGCGCAACCACCAGGCCGCCGCCGCCACGAGCCCGGCCAGGGCGAACGCCGCGCCGCCGTCCTTGGCGGCCGCGGAGAGCACGCCCTCGACACCCGACCCCGCCGCGCCCATCGCACCCACGGCGGCGCCCGCGACGCCGGCCAGGGCGACGGCGCCGACCGCGGCCGTGCGGCCGCGCCCGAGGACCAGCCGGCCCCCGGCGCGCCGCCACGCCGCGACCCGCCGGCCCGCCCACAGCGCGAGCACCAGCAGCCCCGCCGCCGTGCTGACGTGCTGCAGGACCCGCGCGGCGGGCACCTCCCCGACGAGCGGCTCGCGCAGCCACGCGACGCGCTGCACGAGGGCGCCGTCGCCGTGGGTGACCGCGTCCCACGCGACGTGCGTCAGCACCCCGAGGACCAGGGAGGCCGCCACCCAGGGGACGGAGTGCCCGGGCACGGAACGCCCGGGCCTGGAGCGCCCGGGCACGGAGGGTCCGGCGGGCCGCGGCGCGGCGGTCCCCGGGGTCTCCCCCGCGACCAGCGTCCGCAGCGGCGCGCGGACCAGCCACCACAGCGTCGCCAGGACCGCGGCCGTCGGGACGGCCACGGTGAGGGCACCCGGCCAGGCGTGCGTCGTCGTGGCGTTCACGAGCGGCTCGTACCAGGACCCCGCCGACCGCGGCAGGGGCAGGAAGTACGGCACGTCGGGCGCGAGCGCGCCGGCGACGAGGGCGGCCGGGACGAGCGGCCGCCGCGCGAACGGCAGCACGGCGACGGGGTGGGCGAGCGTGAAGGGCACCGGAGCAGCCTGCCCGCCCCGGCGGAGGCCGTCGTCCACCCGGGGTCGGACCCGCGATCGTGCTGGTCACGCGCCGGTCCGACCCCGGGTGGACGACCGCGGCCCGGCCGCCGTGCCACCGTGTCCAGGGCCCCTTCCACCGATCCGGGCCGCCCCCGAGCAGGAAGAGCAGCGCCCGTGTTCCGCCAGGTCCCCGTCCTCCCCGTCGTCCTCCCCCTGGCGTCCGCCGCGCTCGCGGCGCTGCTCTGGTCGCTGCACCGCCGTGGCCGGCTCACCGGGCCGCGCGCGCTGGTGGCGCTGGCGCTGAGCGTCTACCTCGCCGGCGTCGTGGCGAACACGGTCTTCCCGATCTTCCTGGACAAGCCGGTCAGCAGAGGGGCGTGGCTCAGCCAGGTCGTCCTGGTCCCGTTCGCCGACTACGAGGTCGCCGACGCGGTCATGAACGTGGCGGTGTTCGTGCCGCTCGGCGTCCTGCTGGCGCTCGTCCTCGGCCGGGCCGCGTGGTGGCGGCCCGTCGTTGCGGCCGCGGGCATCAGCCTGGCGATCGAGGTCGTCCAGCTGCTCACGACGCACTTCCTGGCCAGCGGCCACGTCGCCGACGTGAACGACCTGCTCTGGAACGTCGTCGGCGGGTCCGTGGGCGTCGCCCTCCTCGCCGGCGCCGCGCGCGTCCCGGCGACCCAGGGCCTGGTCGACCGGTTCCGCTGGGACGCCCGCGCGGCCGGGGTGACGGGCGCCGCGCCGGCCCGCGTGGGTGCCGCCCGCTGATCCCGTCCCGGTCCCGCCGCGCGGTCCTCGAGACGTCGCGGGTCGGCCCGCGCTACCGTCGTCGCAGGTCAGGCCCCACCCACGGGTCCGGCCGCCGCACCGCGACACCAGGAGCGCTCCATGGCCGCCGTCCCGCTCGTCCTCGCCGCCGTCGCCCTGGTGGCCGGCACCTGGGCGGCTCACCGCCTCGCCCCGCGCATCCCCGCCGCCCCCGCGGCCGGCTGGTTCGCCGACCCGTCCGCCAAGGAGGCGCGCCGGCGGTACTGGGACGGGCGCGCCTGGACCGGCGCCGTCGCAGACGGCCACCTGCTCGCGGAGCCGGGCCACCGGTTCCGGGGCCGGTTCTGGGGTCCGTGGGCCGGGTGGCTCGCCGGGGCGGTCGTGGTGGTGGCGGTGGGGACGGCGGTGTACCGGTCGACCGGCGAGGTCCCCGTCATCGTCGCGACCAGCCTGCTCGGCATGGCCGGCGTCTGCGCCGCGTTCTACGGGTTCGTGGA